>Ga0134124_10005343_pt1 | contig 10330 bp, 9 predicted proteins | sample KB304_FD_96880 | JGI IMG/M metagenome (GOLD analysis project Ga0134124, IMG submission 96880) | Terrestrial soil microbial communities without Nitrogen fertilizer from Kellogg Biological Station, Michigan, USA - KB3-0-4 | ecosystem: Environmental > Terrestrial > Soil > Unclassified ... | reverse complement strand
GTCGAGGGTCTCGCCGACGAAGTCCTTGTTCGACATCGCCATCAGGACCGGCCAGCCGGTGGCGACCAGTTCGTCGGTCCGCCGGGTGGCCTCCAGCGAGTGGCGGCTGTTCTTGCCGAAGTCGTGCCCGGGGTCGATCACGACCGCGTCCGGGCGCACCCCAAGCGTGACCGCCCGCTCGGCCAGCCCGCGGGTGGTGGCGATGATGTCGGCCATGACATCGGGGTAGGCCATCCGGTGTGGCCGGGTGCGCGGCGGCAGATGCCCGGCGTGCGTGCAGACCAGGCCGACGCCGCCCTCGGCCGCCACCTCGGCGAGCTCAGGTTCGACGCCGCCCCAGGCATCGTTCAGCAGGTCGGCGCCCTCGGCGACGACCACCCGGCCGACCTCGGCCCGGTAGGTGTCCACACTGATCACCACGTCCGGATGCGCCGCGCGTACCCGGGAGACGAACCCGCCAATCCGGCGCAGCTCCTCGGCCGCGCTGACCTCGCCGCCGGGCGCGGCCTTCACCCCGCCGATGTCGATGATGCCGGCGCCCTCGGCGATCGCCCGGTCGACGGCGGCCAGGGCCTCGGCCTCGCCGTAGGTCGCGCCCTTGTCGAAGAACGAGTCCGGCGTCCGGTTGACGATCGCCATCACGACCAGCTCCGCCGGCCCGAACTCCCGGCTGCCCAGCCGCAGCGGCCCCTGTTCCCGAGCGGGCCCGGCAGGAGCGGCGAAGACGTCCGACTGGTCGAGGTGAGGCTGCACGCTCCGAGCCTGCCAGACCCCGGGAGCGCCAGGGGTTCCAAAACAGGGTGGTGACCAGCCTCGCGCGCCCGGGCGCCGCCCGGCCCAGGCGGGGCCGGGCCCGCGTGGCAACATCGGGAGCGTGGTGCTCGCTATCGAGGTCCTCGTCGTTGCCGCGCTGGTGTTCGTCGTCGCGGCACTCGCCGTCGGCTGGTTCGACCGGATGGCTCCCGCGCCGCCCGACGCGGCGCCGACCGGCCTGCCCGCCGAGGGCCCGGTCAGCGCGCGGGAGGTCGCCGGGGTCCGCCTCAACCTGGCGTTCCGCGGCTACCGCATGGCCGAGGTGGACGCACTACTGAGCAGGCTCGCCGGCGAGCTGGCCTGGCGAGACGAGGAGCTGGCCCGCCGGGACGACGAGCTGGTCCGGCTGGCGACCTTCGCCCATGCCGACTCGGGCCACGCGCCCGCGCCCGGCACTGAGGGACCCGCGCCGGCCCCGGACGGCCCGCCGGCCGCGAGCGACGCCCCGCCTGCCTGGCCCGGCCCGGACCTGTAGCCAGCCGCAGCCCGACCGCGGTCCTACCGGCCGGAGCCTGGACAGCGGCACCCAACCAGGATCCCGACCGCGAGCCACGGGGGCGCGGTACCACCGCTGCCACTCCGTCGGCTGCGTGCTCCGGTCTCGCCCTCGCTACGCTCCGGCGAGACGACCTCCCAGATCGGCTTCGCCGATCCGGCAGGGACCCCGTCCACACGCCGCCTCCTGCGTGTCAGATTTCCGGGTGATGGCGAAACAAGCGTTGGGAGGGCGCGTGGCGCCCGACATGTCGGGTGCCCTAGTGCCTGACAACATGGCCCGCCGACCGTTGTGGCTCTGCGGAGGGCCGTGTTTCGGTTTGCTGCCCTGACTACGGGATAATCGTCGGCAGACGTAGGTCCGACGGCAGGAAGAGGTGCACCGATGGCGGCCATGAAGCCGCGGACGGGTGACGGTCCGCTCGAGGTCACCAAGGAAGGGCGGGGGATCGTGATGCGCGTCCCGCTCGAGGGTGGCGGCCGGCTCGTCGTCGAGCTCACCGCCGACGAGGCGAGCGCGCTGGGCGACGCCCTCAAGACCGCGGTCGGTTAGCGCGGGCCGCCCGGTTCGCCGCCCTCGGGCGGCCCGCCGGTGCCCTGTCACCCTCTGGGGGAAACGTCTCCGGGGAGAATCTGGACGCCCTACGTCGAGCCACCTCGACCTGGGCGCGTCCGTGTTGATGCCGCCGACCGTGGCGGCTGGCCGCGCGCCGGCTCGCCACGGTTTTTCGGCTGCCCGCCGCCTTGCTTTGGGTCAGGGAAGTTGTGGATATCGCCATCCGTGAGGAGTCCGGGCGCCAGCGCGTTCCGGTGGTCACCCTACGGCCCGGCGGGCCCGCCGCGCCGGATTCATCCGCGCTCGCTGTGGTCGTCCTGTCGGCTGGCGTTCCCGACGCGCCCGGCTCGGCCGGCGGGGATGTCGCCGCCACGGCAGAGCCGGCCGGCCAGACCGCCGCGGCGGCGGGCGCCGCTGTCGCCGCAGGCAGCCCGACGAGCAAGGCGGCCGGTGTCGTCAGCTCTGCCGCGGCCGGCGCGTGCGCCGAGCTCGGCATCGATCTCGAGACTCTGCTGACCGTCCACAGCGTCGGTGGCGACGCCGGCTCGGTGCTCGTCGTCCCGCTCGCCCGGGCGGACGGGCCGACCCGGCTGATCCTGGTCGGCGCGGGCGCGGGCGGCGCCGCGCAGTGGCGGACCGCCGGGGCGGCGCTCGCCCGCCGGGCGAAGGCCGGCGACCGGATCGTGCTGGTCGCGGACCCGCCTCCGGCTCAGCTCGCCGCCCTGACCGAGGGACTCGCGCTGGCCGCGTACAAGCAGCCGCGTGACCCGGGCGCGCCCATCCCGGCCGACGAGCCGGGCCCCGGCGTGACCGACCTTGCCGGCGCCGAGCGCTCCGCCGAGGCCGCCGAGGACGCGGGGGAGACCGACGAGACCCCGCCCGTCGCCGCCGACGAGAGCGCGCCGGCCGAGTCGAACGGCCCGGGCGTCGCCGAGGTCGTGGTCTGGACCTCCCGGGCGCTGACGCCGGCCGAGTTGGCGGAGGCGGCGGAGGCGGTCCGCCGGGCCGGCGTCGTCGCGCGCGCGGTGCTCGCGGCACGAGATCTGATCAACACCCCGAGCCTGGTCAAGTCGCCGCAGTGGCTGGCCGAGACGGCGATGGCCACCGCGCGCGCCGCCGGGCTGGACGCGACGCTGCTGGACGCCAAGGAGCTCGCTGCCGGTGGATTCGGCGGGCTGACGAACGTCGGCCGTGCGTCGTCCCGGCCGCCGTACCTGGTCGAGCTGCGCTACCAGGGGCCGCCGGCCCAGGAGGGCCCCGCCGCCCCCCACCGGGTCCTCGTGGGCAAGGGGATCACGTTCGACTCCGGCGGCCTGTCGCTGAAGCCGCCCGGCTCGATGACCGCCATGAAGACCGACATGTCCGGCGCCGCCGCGGTGCTCGCCACGATGGCCGCGCTGCCCGAGCTGGGCGTTCCCGGCAAGGTCACCGGGCTGTTGTGCATCGCGGAGAACATGATCGGCGCGGACGCGATGCGTCCGGGTGACGTCATCAGCTGCTGGGGTGGGACGACCGTCGAGGTGCTCAACACCGACGCGGAGGGCCGCCTCGTGCTTGCGGACGGCCTCGCCTACGCGGCGGGGGCACTCGGAGCGGAGGTGCTCGTCGACCTCGCCACCCTGACGGGGGCCATCTCGGTCGCGCTCGGCCGGCGCACCGCCGGGCTGTTCGCCTCAGACGACGCGCTCGCCGCGGCGCTCACCGCCGCGGCCGAGGACGCCGGCGAGCGGGTCTGGCGGCTGCCGTTGGTCGAGGAGTACCGGCCCGCGCTCGAGTCGACGGTCGCGGACCTGTCGAACATGGGCTCGGCCCTCAACGTCGGCGCGGGGTCGATCTCGGCCGCGCTGTTCCTGCGTGAGTTCACGGCCGGCCTGCCGTGGGCCCACCTGGACATCGCCGGCACCGCCCGGTCCGACTCAGACGACGCCGAGATCACCCGGGGCGGCACCGGCTGGGGCGTCCGCACCCTGTTGCGCTGGCTCACCGGCACCGGCGAGCCCACCGCGGGCCCGGCCGCGCCCGTACCCGACCAGGCTTGACGGCCGCGCAGGCGAGGTGGGACCTGGTTCGCGGCCGGGGCGCGCGGGAAGGCCTGGTTGGTGAACATCCGTGAGTTCTACGCGGCCGACCCGCGGCGCCAGGAATCGGAGGAGATCTCCTTCGGCGCCGGCTGGACCGAGCACACCGATGCCGCGTCGACGTTCCGGCTCAGCTGGGTCGCGCGGACCGAGGAGCTCTACGCGGTGCGCGAGCCGCATCCGGGTGGCGGCCTGCTGGCGTCGGTCTTCGACCACTACAACCTGCACCAGGCGGACGTCGGCGAGCTGCGAGTCGAGATCCTCGCGGTCGCGGATCTGGCGACGATCGAGCAGGCGCTGGCCGGCTGGCAGGAGATCATCACGGAGCACGACAGTCTGCGCTGGGCCCGGCGCCGGATCGCGGCGCTCCCGACCGGCACCGGCGCCCCCAGCCACCCGACGCCGACCGAGTGACGGCCGGGGCCGGGTGGGCCGGGGCTGGCAAGCCGAACGAGCGGGGTGACGCGGCGGCAAGCGCCGCCTGGGATGCCCGCGTCTCGTCTGCCTGGTGGCACTCGGTGAGCGTGGTGGCACGACCGTCTGTCGGAAGCCCGACAGGCCTCCAAGTACGTGAGCCTTACCAGTACTTCAGGTGACCGTAAGGCGGCGGTAGTGAGGTGGGCTCATGACCGCGCCACCGCCGAGCGGCCCGCGCCGGCCGCCCGACCGGGTCGGACTATCCGACGGGGTAGGACTATCCGACGGGGTAGGACTGCGCGACGGCCGCGACCAACAGCCCGTCCCCGGAGTTCAGCAGCATCGGGGTCAGCCGGGCGTCGTCGCGCACGGCCGTCGCCAGTTCGCGGATGGCCATGATCTCCGGGCTGCGCACCGCCGGGTCGGCCGCCAGACCGCCGATGAGGACGCCGGCGAACGCGAGCACCCCGCCCGGGCGCAGCAGCCGCAGCGCCTGGATCAGGTACTCGGTGCCCTCGCGCCGGTCGGCGTCGCAGAACACCAGGTCGTAGGCGCCGTCGGTGAGCCGGGGCAGGACATCCAGCGCGCGGCCGGTGATCAGCCTGCTGCGGTTGGGCGCCATCCCCGCGTCCGCGTAGGTGCGCCGGGCGAGCCGAAGGTGCTCGGCCTCGACGTCGATCGTGGTCAGCGTGCCGTCGGGCCGCATGCCGCGCAGCAGCCAGGTGCCCGAGACGCCCGTCCCGGTCCCTATCTCCACGACGGCGCGCGCCCCCACGGACGCGGCCAGGAAACGCAGCACAGCGCCGGCGCCGGGGCTGATCGGGAGTATCCCGACCTCCTCGGCTCGGGCGCGGGCAGCGCGAAGAATCGGGTCTTCCAACAGGAAGCCCTCGGCGAAGGCGGCGGCTCGATCGTGTGCGCCGATGTCGGTGTCCGGCATGACAAACGCAGCCTACGGGAACGGCGCCCTCAGACGCGGCGTTGCTTGGGTCAAGACCGTGCCGTGTCGACCCAGGCCCACGTGCCGCCCACGCGTCGTTCTAGCTGGACGAGAGGAGAGGAATCTCGTGTCCGCAGCGGGAATTGCCGCGCCATGGCCTGGCCGTCGAGTACGGTCATCGTCCCGAACTGATCGAGAGGCAGCCGTGACCGGACAGGACGCCCCGTCGTCCGTCCAGGCTGCGCAGGCCGGTGTCGCGTCGGCGCAGGCTGGGTTGGTCCAGGAAGGGGCGGCGTGGGTGCCGCCGTCCTGGGAGGACGTCGTCCGCGAGCACGGCAACCGGGTCTACCGGCTGGCCTACCGCCTGACCGGCAACGCCCACGACGCCGAGGACCTCACTCAGGACGTCTTCGTCCGCGTCTTCCGCTCGCTGGCCGACTACACCCCCGGCACCTTCGAGGGCTGGCTGCACCGGATCACCACGAACCTGTTCCTCGACCGGATGCGCCGTCAGCAGAAGATCCGCTTCGACGCGCTCCCGGAGGACACGGAGCGGCTGGCCGGCCGGGAGGCGAGCCCGGAGGCGGTCTACGCGGAGGCGCACCTGGACGCCGACATCGAGGCCGCGCTGGCCGCGCTGCCGCCGGACTTCCGTGCCGCCGTCGTGCTCTGCGACATCGAGCAGCTGTCCTATGAGGAGATCGCGCAGACCCTCGGCGTCAAGCTCGGGACCGTGCGCAGCCGAATCTCCCGCGGCCGGGCCATGCTGCGCGCGGCGCTCGCCGACCGGGCCCCGCGCGTGTCCAGGGCCCTGGACACGGCGGCCGAGCCGACCGGGGTGACCGTGCCGGACCAGGTCCCGGCGGCGCTGGCCGCGGTAACCAGGCCAGCGCCCGCGGTGCGCACGAGCCGAGACGAGGGCGCACGGCCCCGCGGCCGGCATGACCCGTCCGCGGACGGCTCCGACCGGCCCCGCAGGGAGTCCGGGCTGCGTCGAGGAGGCAGAAGCGCCAGTCGAGCGGCGGCGAGCGCCGTGGGCGCCGACGGCGCGGAGAGCCGGGCGTGAGCCCTCACCTCGGCGAGCGGCTCTGCCCGCTGGTGGACGGTCAGCTGCGGCACGACGAGCGGGACCGCGCGCTGGCTCACCTGGCGAACTGTCCGGCGTGCCGGCAGCAGGTCGCCGAGTATCGCCTGATGAAGCAGCGGCTCGCCGGCCTGTGGGAGCCGGCCCTGCCTGACCGGCTGGCCGACCGGTTGCTCGGGCTTGGTGGCGGCCCGTCCGGCGCGTCCGGTGATCAGGCGGCCGGCGGCTCTCCGGGCGAGCGTGAGCCCGCCGCCCGCCGCGCGACGGCCCTGGCGCAACAACGTCCGCTGACGCTGCCCGGCCGGGCGGTCGCGTTCGGACCGGCGCCACGCCAGCGGCTGGTCGTCGCCGGCCCACGGGGACGTGTCGACCGGAGCACCCCGTCGTCCGGCTTCCCTCGTCCGGGTCTCGCGCCGCTGTTCGGCGGCGGGCTCACGCGGCCGCGCCGCCGGTCGCGCGTCCGGCGGACGTTGGTCAGCTCCGCGGCGTTGATGGTGCTCACGGTGAGCGGCGCGGCCGCCGCCGACACGGTGAGCGCGTCGGGCGGCTCGCCAGCCGTGCGCCCGACCGTGCCCGCGAGCCAACTACCGGCGGCCAACGGGGCTCCATCGACGCCACAGGTTTCCACGGTCTCCTATGCGCTGCGGCGCTGAGATCGGGACCCGCGTCACCCGCGGACGAGGGCAGGGGTGCCTTATCGTCACCAAGGGCCCTACAGCCGATAAATCGACTGCCCGATGTGGGTCATCTGCCCATGTGCTGTGGGTAAGTTCACGAACAGGCCTTACCGTGTATTTCGCGCGCGCCGCCCCAGGCAGGCCGGCCTAGGGAATCGGGTGCTTTCCGAGCGGCGCGGGCGCGATCGGAGGGCGCGTGGGCGTGACCGACGGCGAGCCTCAGCGCTGGGCCGCCGCTCCTGCCAGCTCGCTGGGCCGGGTCGCGCAGGAACGCGCGCAGGCGCTCGCGGGCGCGGTGCGGTCGGTGGACCTGGCCGGTCAGCCGGACCAGGGGGAGGCGCGCGCCGCGGTTCCCCGGTCCCAGCCGGGAGCGTCCGCCGCGACCTCCGCCCCGGTCCGGGCCGCCGCCGCTACCGCCGTCGACGAGCCGCCCGCTGACCTGGCCATGGACCTGGCGGACCCGCTCGGCCTCGGCCCGCGCCCGGCGGCGTCCGCCGAACTCGGCGAGGAGACCGAGCAGGGCCGGCGAAGCCGCCCGCAACCGCCCGCGTCGACGGGCCCGGGCGCGTCAACCGCCGAGCCGGACGGGCCACCGGACGAGCGGCCTACAGCCGTGACTCCGACGGCGGACGCGGACTCGGCCGCCGAGGGCACGACCGTGCGGAAGACCAGCCCCGCCAGCACATCCGGGGCCGGCGCGGCCAGCCAGCCGGCGCGCCCCGGGCCGCAACGCCCCACGTGGTACCGCGGCCGCGACCACGAGCCGCCGCGCCCGCCATCCGAGGACCCCACCGGCGGGTCCGAGCCACGCTCGGCCGCGCCTGCCAGGACCGCGGCGCCCACTGGTTCGGCGGTTCCTGCTGGGACGGCGGTTCCTGCAGGGATGGGGGCGCCTGCTGGCACGGCGGTGTCCGAGGAGGACACGCCAGGGCCCGTCCAGTCCCCCGGCTCCCGGGTGGGCGAAGCGCCCGGCTCCGCCGCAGGACCCGCTTCCCGCACGGCGAGGGCCGCCGCGCCCGACCAGGCCGTGGAGCCGAGACCGCAGCCGAAATCCCCGGTCGGGCACCCGTCAGCCTCGCCAAGCAGGCCGTCCTCGGCTCCTCCGGGCGAGTCGTCGCCGGGGGAGCCGATGCCGTGGACGCCGTCCTTCGCCGGTTCCGGTCGGGCGGAAGAACCGTCGGTGGCCCGCTCGCGGTCGCCTCGTCCCTCGGTGGCTCCGCCGACCGAGCGCTCTCCGGCCGGCCGGCCGGCGCCCGACAGGCCCACGCCCGACCGGCCCGCGCACGACCGCCCGGCACACGACCGGCCCGCGCACGACCGCCCGGCGCCACGGCGGCCCGCCGGGCACCGGGTCGGGGGCGCCGAGCCCGCCGGCGAGGCGGCGCGAACCGGCCGGTCCGCACCCGGGCAGCAGCACCATCAGCACCGGCGGCCGGAGCCGGGCGGCGCGGCGGCCTCGGGACGAGGCATGCCGGCCGGCGGCGATTGGGCCGAGCACGCTGAGAACGACGCCAGGGATGGCTCCCCGAATGCCGGGTCGGCTGGTGGCGGCCGACGCTTCAGGGCGCGGGCGGTCGCGGTGATCGCGCTTGGCGCCGGGCTGATCGGCGGGCTGGTCGGCGGCGCCTGCGTCGCCTGGCTCGGCCCCGACGGCTCCGGCCCGGGCGGCTCCGGCCTGGGCGGCTCCGGCCTGATCGTGAGCAGGACCGTGCCTGTCGGCGGCCCCGGGTCGGTGGCAGACGTCGCCGCGAAGGTGCTGCCGTCGGTCGTGACGGTGCAGGTGGACGGCCGGGACGACAGCACCGGCTCAGGCGTGATCATCCGGTCGGACGGCTACATCCTCACCAGCGCGCACCTCATCACCTCGGCCGCCGCCGGCGGGAAGATCCTGGTCACCCGCGACCAGGACGTCACCAAGATCCCCGCGCGGCTCGTCGGCGTGGACCTGAAGAGCGACCTCGCCGTGCTCCACATCGACGCCGGCCAGGTGCCGGCCGCCACGCTCGGTCAGTCGGGCGCGGCGCGGATCGGCGACCCGGTGATCGCGATCGGCGCGCCGCTCGGCCTCTCCGGCAGCGTGACCACCGGAGTCGTGAGCGGGCTCGACCGCAGGCAGACGGAGCCACTGGCGGACGGCGAGACGGTCACGCTCATCGGCGCGATCCAGACCGACGCGGCGATCAACCCCGGCAGCTCGGGTGGCCCCCTGGTGGACGCGCTCGGCCAGGTCATCGGGGTCAACACCGCGATCGGCACGGTTCCGGGGGCGCCCAGCGGCCAGAACGGCAGTATCGGCGTCGGCTTCGCCATCCCGATCGACGACGCGCGGGCGATCGCCGAGGAGCTGATCCAGACCGGGCACGCGACCCACCCATACCTCGGCTTCTCGGCCGACACCATCACCTCGGCCGCCGCCAAGGCCAGCGGCCGGGTGCCGGGCGCACTGATCACCATCCTCGACCCGGGTGGACCGGCCGCGACCGCCGGCCTGGCGGTCGGCGACATCGTGACGAAGATCGGCGACCAGCCGATCACGACCGCGAACCAGCTCCTGGACGCGGCCCGGTCGCATCACGTCGGCGACCGCCTGACGCTCACCTACCTGCGGGCCGGTCGGCTCGCCACGGCCCAGGTGAGCCTCGCCGAGCAGAACTAGCGCCCGGTCGGAAACGAGTCGCTTACCAGAGCGACATCCGCGAGCGCTTCGCGCGTGCCCCCCGCAGAGGTACGCTCAGCGCGTGTTCAACGGGCTCGGATGGGGTGAAATCGCCGTCCTGCTGCTACTCGGGCTTTTCATCTTCGGTCCGGACAAGCTCCCCAGAGTCGCGCGCGATGCCGGCCGGATGCTGCGGCAGCTCCGGCAGATGGCCAACGGGGTGCGCGATGACCTGCGGGAGGAGCTGGGCCCGGAGATCGCCGACCTGGATATCCGGGACCTGCACCCGAAGACGTTCGTCCGCAAGGCGCTGCTGGAGGACGACGACGAGGCGCTCTTCCCGTCCATCCTCGACAAGCGCGGAAAGCTCGATCTGTTCGGCGACGAGACGCCGGAGCGTCCGCTGCTGACGAAGGACCGGGCGCCGGGCGCCACGAACTCGTCGGGAGCCTCGCCTGACTGGCGCGGTCAGCCCGGGAAGTCGCCCAAGAATTACGGGGCGAAGGCCACGTCCAGCCTGCAAGCGCCGCAGCCGGACGCCTCGGACGCCCCCTGGGACACCGACGCCACCTGACCCCGCAGGACCGTCGACCCCGCCAGGCGAACCCGTCAGG
>Ga0134124_10005341_pt1 | contig 10332 bp, 7 predicted proteins | sample KB304_FD_96880 | JGI IMG/M metagenome (GOLD analysis project Ga0134124, IMG submission 96880) | Terrestrial soil microbial communities without Nitrogen fertilizer from Kellogg Biological Station, Michigan, USA - KB3-0-4 | ecosystem: Environmental > Terrestrial > Soil > Unclassified ... | reverse complement strand
GAACGGCGTGCTGGTGATCGGCAACTCGGGCGCCGAGTACGGCGTGCGCGGCTTCATCGACGGCATCGATCCCGAGACCGGCAAGCGCCTGTGGCGCCGCTACACCATCCCGGCGCCGGGCGAGAAGGGCAACGAGACCTGGCCGCAGGGCACCAACGCCTGGGAGGTCGGCGGCGGCTCGGCTTGGATCACCGGCTCCTACGACCCGCAGCTCGACCTGATGTTCTGGGGAACCGGCAACCCCGCGCCGTGGGCGTCGCAATCGCGCCCAGGGGACAACCTGTACACCTCTTCCGTGCTCGCCATGCGGCCCAAGACCGGCGAGATCGTCTGGCACTACCAGTTCACGCCGAATGACGCCTACGACTACGACGCCTGCTGGGAGCTGATCAACGCCGACCTCAAGATCGATGGGAAGGACCGCAAGGTGCTCATGCAGTTGAACCGCAACGGCTTCGTCTACGTGCTCGACCGCGCGAGCGGCAGCCTGATCTCGGCGCGGCCGTACGCCAAGGTGAACTGGGCGAACGGCGTCGATCCGGACACCGGGCGGCCGATCGAGAGCGACATCGCGAAGAGCATCCGCGCCGGCAACCCGACCGAGATGTGGCCTTCGACGCGCGGCGGCAAGAACTGGATGCACGCCTCGTTCAATCCGCAGACCGGCCTCCTCTACGCGGCGACGCTGCACGAAGGCCGCATGTACAAGCACCTCGAGACCAAGCCGCACGTCGTCGGCCAGCGCTACATGTACATCGAGAACCTGCCGCTGCCGCGTGCCGCGGGCGAGCCGATCGGCCACATCGACGCGATCAACCCGCTCACCGGCGAGAAGAAATGGCGCGTGCCGCTGACGGACTTCCAGGTCTGGTCGGCGACGCTCTCGACCGCGGGCGGGCTGGTGTTCACCGGCAAGGAGACCGGCGAGTTCATCGCGCTCGACGCCGAGACCGGAAAGCAGCTCTGGCAATTCCAGACCGGCTCGGGCATCAACGCCATGCCGGTCACCTACACGCACAAGGGCCGCCAATACGTCACGGTGCTCTCCGGCATCGGCGGCCTGTACTGGAACATCGCGCGCGAGCAGCTGCAGAACGTGCCGCAGGGCGGCTCGGTGTGGACGTTCGCACTGATGCCCGATTGATGAAGGCTCTCGGCGCCGCTTTTGCCCTCTCTGTCGCCTCCTCAGCCTTCGGTCAAGGTCCCCAGGGGGTAACGCTAGGCGCCGAGATCTACGCGCGCAACTGCTCCGCCTGCCACGGCGCGCGCATGCTCGACCCGCAGGGCGCCTTCGACCTGCGCAAGTTCCCGCGCGACCAGCGCGAGCGCTTCGTCACCTCGGTGACCAAGGGCAAGAACCAGATGCCGCCGTGGGGCGACGTGCTGAAGCCCGAGGAAATCGAGGCGCTGTGGCTTTACGTCACGACGGGAGACCCCGGCTGAAGAATCTGCTCCTGGTTTTCTGTCTGGCGTTTTCGGCTGCGGCGCTTTCGCAGGCCTTCCCCGGCCGGCCGGTCCGCGTCATCGTTCCCTTCCCGCCCGGCGGCGGCGCCGACGCGCTCGCCCGGCTCATGGCGCCGAAGCTCGCCGAGGGCTGGAAAGAGCAGGTCGCGGTCGAGAACCGGCCCGGCGCGAGCGGGCACATCGGCGCCGACTTCGTCGCCCAGGCGCCGGCCGACGGGGCGACGCTCCTCATGAGCTCGACCGCCTCGCTCACGGAAAAGAACACGGCGCAGTTCGCCCCGATCACGCTCGTGTCGGCCTCGCCCTACGTCGTCACCGCCTCGCCGAAGGTAGCCGCCGCCTCGATCGGGGACCTGATCATTTTTGCAAAGGCAAATCCGGGCAGGCTGAGCTACGCCTCGTCGGGCAGCGGTGCTGCCTCGCACCTCTGCGCCGAGCTGTTCAAGTCGATGGCCGGGGTCGACCTGCTCCATGTGCCCTATAAGGGCACCGGCCAGGCACTCACCGACCTCCTCGCGGGACAGGTCGATCTGCTCTTCGCGCCTTCGCAAACGGTGATCCAGCACGTGAAGGCCGGCAAGCTGAAGGCGCTCGCCACCACCGGCGCACGGCGCACCGAGACGCTGCCCGGGCTTCCCACGGTAGCCGAGTCCGGACTCCCGGGGTACGAAGCGCTCGGCTGGTTCGGCCTGCTCGCCCCCGCCGCCACGCCCAGGCCGATCGTCGAGCGGCTCAGCGCCGACGCCAACCGCGTGCTCGCCGACCCGGACGTCCGCTCGAGAATGATCGCGCTCGGCGCCGATCCGCGCGGCAACACGCCGGAAGACTTCGCGCGTTTCATCCGCGACGATCAGGCGAAATGGGCCAAGCTCATGCGGGAGGCCGGCATCAAGCCGGAGTCGCCTTGATACGCGCGTGCGTCGTGGCGCTGCTTTTTTGGGCCACGACGGCACACGCGCAGTGGCGCGAGCTGACCTGGGTCGATCCCTCGCTCGGCTGGCGCACGCTCGAGACGGCGAACTTCCTGGTCCATTTTCCCGAGGCGCGGCGCGCGCAGGCGCGCATCGTCGCCGGCGTGGCCGAGACGGTCTATCCGCGGATCACCGGCATCCTTGCCTGGCGTCCGCAGGATCGGGTGCACCTGGTGCTGCTCGATTCGGCCGACTTCGCCAACGGCTATGCCTCGCCCCTGCCGTTCAACAATTTCGCGATTTTCCTGTCGCCGCCGGACGAAGGCGAGCTGCTGCAGAACCGCGAGTGGCTCGAGCTCGTGCTGACGCACGAGTTCACTCACATCGTGCACCTCGACAAGGCGTACGGCCCGCCCGATTCGCTGCGGCGGGTGTTCGGCCGGCTGGGGCTGCTCTTCCCGAACGCGCTCCAGCCGACCTGGATCGTCGAGGGCCTCGCGGTGTACAACGAGTCGGACCCGAGCCGCGGCTACGGCCGCCTCGGCCAGAGCCAGTTCGACGGCATGATGCGCGCCGAGGTTGCGCGGGGCCTGCGCTCGCTCAGGGAAGTCAACGCCGAAGGCCGCGGCTTCCCGTTGAACCGCGACTACCTGTACGGCAGCTATTTCTTCGCTTTCGTGCGCGAGCGCTACGGGCCCGACGCGGTGACGCGGCTGGTCGAGACCTACAGCGGCAATATCATCCCGTTCAAGGTCGACTCGAACCCGGTGAAGACCACGGGGAAGACGATGGAGGCGCTCTGGCTCGAGTACCAGGACTGGCTGCGGGCACGGTTCGCTCCTAAACAGGGAGAATCGACCGGATCCGAGGACAACAAGGACGTCGTTGCCCGAGCGTGGGCGATTGCCAGCCCGGTGCTCGCGGCCGACGGAGTCCGCTGGTATATCCAGGCCGACGGCTATACCTCGCCCAAGCTCGTGCGCCAGGCGGGCGACGGCGCGCCCGAGGCGTTACGGAATATCGAGCAGGACGCGAGGCTGGCCGCGGCGCCCGACGGCGGCCTGGTCACTGCCGACCCCGAAATCTGCCGCAACTACAATCTTCTGTACGATCTCCATCGCGTCGACGGGAAGGGAGAGTCGACGCGCCTCACGCGCTGTGGACGGTTCCGCTCCGCGGCGCCGCTCGAGGACGGCCGGATCGCGGCGCTGCGCGTCGACGCGGGCATCACCGAGGTCGTCCTGCTCGATCGCCAGGGCGCCGTGGAGCGCTCGCTCTACCGCGCCGCTGCTGACGAAGCGCTGACCGGCCTGGCGGCGCGCGGGCAATCGGTCGTGACGACGAGCCTGCGCGGCGGACGCTGGTCGCTGATCGAGGTCGGCGCCGGCGAGGCGCGCGTCCTCGTGTCCGACGAAGCGGTCAAGCATTCGCCGCGCTTCGGCGAGTCCGAGGACGAGATCTACTTCGCCGCCAACTACGGCAAGGTGTACAACGTCTGGTCGCTGCGGCGTGCCGAGCGCAGTCTCTCGCGCTGGACCGCGGCGCCCAACGGCGTGAAGGAGATCAGCGCGCCGGTCCGCGGCGAGATGCTGCTCACGACCATCGAAGCCGACGGCGACACGCTGCGCCTGCACCGCCTGCCCGCTGCGCCCTTGGAACGGCGCGATCTGCCGACTTCTGTCGAAGGGCCACCGCGTGAGCCGAGGGCGGAGCTGGATGTTCCGGATCGCCCCTACTCGCCCTTTTCCTCGCTCCGCCCGACGGCCTGGCTTCCGGTGATCGGCCTGGCCGACGGCGCGATCGAGCTCGGGTTCACGGTGTCCGGGCAGGACGCTTTGGGCCTGCACCACTACGTGTTCACCCCGCGCTACGAGTTCACTCAGAACGAGCCCCTGGCGGACTTCGAATACGTCTACGACGGCCGCCATGGCCTGCTCCTCAACCGCTCGCTGACGGTCAAGGGGCAGGACGACCAGAACGAAATTACCGCCTACAGCATCAAGGAACGCGCGCAGTGGGTGTCCACCTGGCGCGCGCTCTCCCTCAACCGAAGGTTCTATTGGGGCCTCGGCGGCGCCCTCGAAAAAGAGCGCCTCCATCAGCTCGGCCTCGACGCGACGATCCATGACGAGCGCGTGCTCGGGCTGGTGGGCGGAGTGGACACGCGCCGCGAGCGCTGGCTCTCCGAGGGGCCGAGCCAGGGGCAGTGGCTGCAACTCTTCGCCGAGACCTCGAACGGGCTCGGCGGCGCCTTCTCCGGCAATGTGTATCGCGCGGACTGGCGCGGCTACTTCGCGCTCGGCAAGACCGTCCTCGCCCTGCGCTGGAACGAAGCGTACGGCCAGGACAAGGGCGAGCCCTTCCAGCTCGGCGGGAGCTTCTCGGACGAGCTCTTCATCCTGCCGGTGCTCAACCAGCGCGAGTTCGCCCTGCGCGGCTACGGCAGCGGCGAGCCCGCGCTCACCGGGCACCGCGCGCGCGTGGCGACGCTCGAGTGGCGCACGCCCATCCGCGATCTCGACCGGCACTTGATGGTGCCCCCGGTCGGGCTGAACCGCGTCTCCCTGAATCTTTTCGTCGACGTCGGCGCGGCCTGGGAGCACGGCGCTTCGCCCGACTATCATCGCGGTGTCGGCGCCGAGCTCATGACCGAGGTTCGCTTCGGTTATCTTTTCAGCCTGCAGGCACGCGCGGGGATCGCGAGAGGCATCGACGACCCCGGCAGGACCACCGGGTATCTGCGCGTCGGACGGGAGTTCTGAGAGTTCTTGAACGATTGGTCATACGGAGGCAGGCACGATGAATCGACGCAGACTCCTCAAGGCCGGCATTGCCTTCGCCGCAGCCGGATTGCGGTCGGATCGACTGTTCGCGCAGGGCACGTCGAGCGCGAGCCGCTCAGCGAAACCGCTGCCGGGACGCGGCGAATTCGTGATCCGGGGCGCCACGGTGCTCACCATGGACGCACGACTGGGCGACTTCGAGCGCGGCGACGTCCACGTGCGCAACGGCGCGATCGTGGCTGTGGCGCCGACGCTCTCTGCGAGCGGCGCGGAAGCGCTCGACGGGCGAGGCATGATCTGCATGCCGGGGTTCATCGATACGCACTGGCACCTGTGGACCACGGTGTGCCGGCCGCTCATCCGTATCGACGACCCGAAGCGCGGCTACTTCCCGGTGACAGGCGCGCTCGGGCGCCACTTCACGCCCGAGGACAGCTACCGCAGCGTGCGGCTCGGCCTCGCCGAGGCGCTCAGCGCGGGCGCAACCACGGTCCACAACTGGGCGCACAACGTGCGCACGCCGGCCCACGCCGATGCGGAGCTCCGCGCCATGCGCGACTGCGGCATGCGCGGCCGCTTCAGCTACGGGCAGGCGCAGGGCATGCCCGACGACGAGCCGATGAATTACGACGACGTCGCCAAGGTCAAGCGCGACTGGATGCCGAACGACGGCATGCTGGCGCTCGGCATGTGCTCGCGCAACTTCGGTCCCTCGCAGACGGCGCTCCGCGGCACCATTTCCCTCGACATGGCGCGTAAGGACTGGGGCGGCGCCCGCGCGCTCGGCCTGCCGATCACGCTCCACACCTCGGGGCCGAGCCCGATCAAGGCGCTCGACGAGGCGAAGCTCCTCGGCCCCGACGTTCAGCTGGTCCACCCGCTTCTCACGAGCGCCGAGGAGCGCCAGATCCTGCGCGAGCGCGGCGTGAGCTACAGCATCGCGCCGATCGGCGAGTCGCGCCGCCCGGCGAGCGCCGGGGTCATCCAGCTCGGCGAGCTGCTCGAAGCCGGCGTCAAGGTCAGCCTCTCGATCGACACCACCGGCACCTACGGCTGCGACTACTTCGAGGCCATGCGCATCCTCTATAACCTGCACCAGCACCGTATCGGCGCGCGCGTGCCGCTCACCTCGAAGCGGCTGGTGCAGCTCGCCACGCTCGACGGCGCGCTCGACCTCGGCATCGCCGAGCGCACCGGCTCGCTCACGCCAGGCAAGCGCGCCGACCTCATTCTCGTGCGCACCGGCGACGTCAACATCGCGCCGCTCGGCGACCCCTACGAGGCGCTGATCTCGTTCGCGCAGCCGCGCAACGTCGACACCGTCATGGTCGACGGCCGCATCCTGCGCCGCGGCGGCGAATTCACCGCGCTCGATTACGCCGGAGTGCTGAAGGAGGCGAACGAGACCGCGGCCGCCCTGCGCCAGCGCGCGAACTGGACCTGACTACTCGGGCTTCGCCGCCATGGCGCGGATCAGGGTCTCGAGCTGCGGGCTCATCGGCAGGTCGAGGCTCTGCCCCGCGTTCGCCGCGCCGGGCAGGCGCTGCAGGAACCAGCGCTTGTACTGGCGCTCGATCTCGCCGTCCTCGGCCAGATCGTGGAAGGCGCGCCTGACAACCTCGGCGAGCTGCGGGTCGTTTCTGCGGAACATGATGCCGTAGGGGTCGTAGGAGAGGAATTCGCCGACGACCTGATACTCCTTCTTCGCCTGGCGCTGGGCGAGCAGGCCGTAGAGCAGCACGTCGTCGGTGGCAAAGGCGTCCGCCGTGCCCGCTTCGAGGCGCGCGTAGGACTGCGCATGATCTTTGGAGGTGACCAAGCGAAAATCGATCTTGAATCGCCGAGCGATCTCCTGCATCGCGCTTTCGTTGGTGGTGCCGGCGGTGACCACTACGGTCTTCCCCGCGAGGTTGCGGTAGGAGCGGATCGGCGAGCCGCGCTTCACCAGCAGCTTGGTGCCGGCGACGAAGATGATCGGCGAAAAGGCGACCTGCTTTTGCCGCTCGAGGTTGTTGGTGGTCGAGCCGCATTCCAGGTCGGCCCTGCCCGAGACGATGGCGTCGATGCGCGACTCGGAGGTCACCGCCAGCCACTTGAACGCGAGCTCGCGCCCAACCGCCTCGCCGATCGCCTCCGCGAGCTTCCGGCACAGCTCGATCGAATAGCCCATCGGCTCGCCGCGCGCCGAAAGATACGAGAACGGCACCGACGACTCACGGTAGGCGATGGTCACCGCGCCGGCCTTGCGCACCTTCGCCAGCGTTCCCGTGAGTTCAACGGGTGTGTCCTCGGTTTGTGCGAACGCAGCCGTCGCGCCCAACAGGAGAATCCAAAGGAACTTCATCCGACCTAGGCTGCGACTACGGCGCCGGAGTCGATGCGCCGTTCGTTCTCGTCCGCCTCGGCCTCCGGCAGCAGCTCGCCCTCCCACTTGGCGACCGCGGCCGACGCGATGGAGTTGCCGACCGCGTTGGTCGCGGAGCGGCCCATGTCGAGGAAGACGTCGACACCGAGGATCAGCAGCAGGCCCGCCTCCGGGATGTTGAACTGGCTGAGCGTCGCGGCGATCACCACCAGCGAGGCGCGCGGCACCCCCGCCATGCCCTTCGAGGTCAGCATCAGGATGGCGAGCATGGTGATCTGCGTGCTCAGGGGCAGCTCGATGCCGTAGGCCTGCGCGATGAACAGCGTTGCGAAGGTGCAGTACATCATCGAGCCGTCGAGGTTGAACGAGTAGCCCATCGGCATGACGAAGCTGGAGATCTTGCGCTTCACGCCAAAGCGGTCGAGGGCGTCGACGATCTTCGGGTAGGCGGCTTCCGAGCTGGCCGTGGCGAAGGAGAGCATGAACGCTTCCTTGATCAGCTTGAGCAGCTTGAGCACGCGCGGCCCGAGCACCAGGAACCCGGCGAACACCAGCAGGCCCCAGAGGATGAACAGGCCCAGGTAGAAGTCGCCCATGAAGACGGCGAACCTGAGCAGGATCTCCAGACCGTTGGTGGCAACGGTGGCGGCCATGGCCGCGAATACCGCAATCGGCGCGAGCTTCATCACGTAGCCGGTGATCTTGAACATGACGTGCGACAGCTCGTCGATGGCCGCCACCAGCGTTTCGCCCTTCTTGCCAAGCGCGGAGAGCGCCACGCCGAAGAACATCGAGAACACCACGATCTGCAGGATCTCGTTGTTGGCCATCGCCTCGGCGAAGGACTTGGGCACCAGGTGGCTGACGAAGTCCTTGAGCGTGAACTTGGCCGTGGCGAGGTTGGCCGAGCTGCCGATATCGGGCAGCGGCAGGCCCAGGTTGTGGCCCGGCTGCAGCAGGTTGGCGAGGATGAGGCCTAACACCAGCGAGACCAGCGAAGCGGTTATGAACCAGCCGAGCGCCTTGGCAAACACGCGCCCCACCGAGGCGGCGTCGCCCATGTGCGCGATGCCGACCACCAGCGTCGAGAATACCAGCGGCCCGATCAGCATCTTGATCAGGCGCAGGAACACGTCGGCCAGGATCGAGATGTAACCGGCGATCTGCGTCGCCGACTTCTTGTCCGGGTATGAGATGAAGATCATGTACCCGACGATGATGCCGAGCACGAGCGCGGCCAGGATCCAGGCCGCCGCGGGCATTTTCCTCTTCATTCGCTCCCCCTCCCCGTAAGTGCTGCTGCCCGAATATCCTACTACGCATGCATCAGGGCTTGCTCCGGAAGCTTTGATCCAGGAAAGCGACGATGATGCGCACCAGCTCCTCCTCGCGGTCCTCGAAGAAATGCTTCGCTCCCTGGACCATGATCTGGCCCGATCCCGGGACGGCCTGGAGCTGGCGCTTGCGCTCGTCGGCGCCCCACATGGTGACCGTCCAGTCGTTGCTGCCGTAGACGTCGAGCGTCGGGATCTTGATGCGGTACATCTCCTCCAGTCCCTGCAGGATGCCGATGAACACCCAGGCACCGACGGGGTGTCGTCGGTGCGGATCAGGTACTGGTTCGCCATCGTCGCGCCCAGGCTGTGCGAGACGATGGCGATGTTCTTGTAGCCCTTGGCCCGCAGAAAATCGACCGCCAGGTGGAACCGCTCGCGGGCATCGGGATAGAGCGGCACGTAAAGCCCGAGAATCGCGGTGCTCTGCAGCACCGGCAGCTGGATGGAGAGCGTGGTGTAGCCCTGCTCCGAGATCCGGGTGCGCAGCGTCCCGTACAGCTCGAAGTCCGGGCTCCAGCCGCGCCCATGCGCGACGATGACCGCGCCGCGCGGCTTCTCGGCCTCGGTGTACAGGGTGAGGAAGCGGTGGCCGTTCTTCTGCTGCAGCCACTGCGCCTCGCCGATCATGAGGGTGGCGAGAATGTCATCGGCCCAGCGTTTCTCGCGCTCGTAGTCCTGAGCGCGCGCCGGGCCGATGAAGGCAACCCCGGCGAGTAGAGCGAGAACCGCCCTACGCAAGACGGAAAGGCATGGTGCGCAGCCGCTGCCCGTTCAGGGCGTAGACCGCGTTTGCCACTGCCGGCGGCAGCAGCGCCATGCCCGGCTCGCCGATCCCTCCCGGCTTCTCGGTGCTCTTGACGATGTGCATCTCGATCTTCGGCGTCTCCGGCATGCGCAGCAGCTGGTAGGTGTTGAAGTTCGTCTGCTGCACGCGCCCGTCCTTCAGCGTGATGTCGCCGTAGAGCAGCGCCGTCAGCCCGAACACGATGTTGCTCTCGATCTGCTGCTCGACGATGTTCGGGTTGACCATTCGGCCAAGATCCACCGCCACGACCACGCGGTGCACCTTGATCTGGCGGTTCTCGACCGACACCTCGGCCACTTGCGCCATGTAAGTCTCATAACCTTCCATGAGCGCGATGCCGCGCGCGCGCCCCTTGGGCAGCGGCTTGCCCCAGCCGGCCTTCTCGGCCGCGAGCTTGAGCACGTCGGCGAACCGCGGCTGCTTCTCCAGCAGGGACAGGCGGAACTGGTAGGGATCCTTGCCGGCGGCCGCCGCCATCTCGTCGATGAACGACTCGTTGGCAAACACGTTCAGCGCGTGCGACACCGAGCGCAGGTAGCCGACCCTGAGGCCGGTGTCGTGGATCACCGTGCCGACCGACTGGTTTGGAATGTCGTAGGGGACAAGGATCGCCTCGGTCATGAGCGGATCGACGCCGTCCTTGACGAGCGGCGGGAAGAGGCGCGCG
>Ga0134124_10005336_pt1 | contig 10335 bp, 5 predicted proteins | sample KB304_FD_96880 | JGI IMG/M metagenome (GOLD analysis project Ga0134124, IMG submission 96880) | Terrestrial soil microbial communities without Nitrogen fertilizer from Kellogg Biological Station, Michigan, USA - KB3-0-4 | ecosystem: Environmental > Terrestrial > Soil > Unclassified ... | reverse complement strand
TCCAAAGTAGCCGGGTTCGGGCTGAACGCTTTCAGCCCCACCCCCGCCTGGGCCTCTCCCGTCATTATCTGCGCCGTCAGCGCTACGATAATCAATAAAATATTTGTTATCTTTCTCATGTTTAGTTTCTCCTTTCCGATGGATTACAAGTTGACCGACTGCCGCAGATAGTCATTTGATTCATGTTCCGCACATATTGCCCCCCCTCCTGATTGAAACTTCCAACTGCGCGTCGCATACAAATTAAATGAGCTTTTAGGATACAATGCCGATTCATACGCAACTTTAAGTTGCCATGGAATCCGACATCCACTCCTGTCAGAGCAACGACTATGCCAAATAAATTTATGTTGTATTTAAGCATGTTACAAAGCAAGCTAGCGGGGCGTTCATGAAAATTAGAGGTGCAAAAAGGGGGGAAATCGTGTTGAAAGCAGTATTTATCGGGGATTGCCGAGGCTGCAATGATTTTCGTCGCTGGTACAATCGGCGTAAGGGTCTTGAGGGGAGGCTTCCTATCGCTCTCTTCAGACCCTGCAGACGCCTGCTTCTTACAGCCGGCCGGATTTGCCCGCTTCGCCGGGCAAACACACAAAGCCCTCCCCGGGGGGGAGGGCTTTGTGTACAGCATACTGACGGTCTAATTATTACTGCCCGGCGGCAAGTGCGCTGAGCTGAGCGGCGGTCAGTTTGATGGAGCCCATGCCCCCCTTGTTGCTGTTGATGGCGCTCTGGATGCTGGAGGCGGAAGCACCCTGCTTACCCGAGCCGTGGCAGCCGGAGCAGTACTGGTTGTAAAGAGCCCAAGTTTTGACCGGAGCCGGAGCCGGAGCTGGTGCCGGGGTCGGTTTCGGAGCCGGCGCCGGCGCAGGGACCGGAGCAGGGGCTGGAGCCGGTGTCGGAACAGGAGTCGGTTTCGGAACCGGTGCAGGGGTCGGTGCAGGTGCCGGGGCGGGGGTCGGTTTGGAATCCCTGTGGTGCCGGCGTTCCCTCTCCTCCTGATCCTTCTTCTCCTTCTGCTCTTTCCGCGATTTGTTGCCATGGTCATCGTCGGCATATACAGTCGGGATTACCGAGGTTTGCGCTATCGCCAAAGCCATAAATACTGCCGCCATCTTCAATGTTTTTGTCATTTTTGAAACTCCTTTTTTGTTTTTAACAACTTTGATTTTTTTCTGTTTCGTTGTTCCTGATTCAAACTTAACCTGTGATTGCGGGGTCGGGTCATGCTCCCCCTGCTCCTCGTTGTTTCTCCCCTCCGGGAATTCATGACATTGGATACCATAGCGATCGTCGTTACCTCCTTTCGTTGTAGTATCCCACCAGTGGCATTCGCGTGTCTCCCGCCATTGAGCACAAAAAAAGCCGGGTCGCGAATATCTGGCGATATTTCGGCGACCCGGCTGTCTGCATGAGACCCTGTAGGCTTTCCGTCCCACCCTCGCGGATGGTTTAGTATTGTCGTCTATCTACTGCTGGGTTTTTGGAACTTCGTCAATGCCGATTCACATGAAACGACATCTGCCATCTATATTAGCAACGACAATGCCAAACTACATAAGTGTTGTATTTTAGTTGGTTACAAAACAAACGAGTAAATTCCACTTGGGACATAAGAGAGGGGAAATGATAGGTAAGTGTCATTGAAATGCACTGTTTATCGGGAATTTCCGAGGCTGGAACAATTGGCGCTGCAGGTACAATCGGCGTAAGGGTTTGATGGTGTCGAAAAGAACGGTCTTCAAGCTCTTCCGCGGATGATTTTCTTGTTGAGGGCATTACGGGAAATGCCCAGGCAGGAGGCGGCAACCCCCTGGTTTCCGCCGGCCAACTCCAACGCCTGTTCAATCAGCACGGCCTCGGCCTCATCGAGTGTCGGCATGCGCTCCGCATCGCCATCGCGAAGGATGATTTCGCGCATTGATGTGCTGTGAACAGGGGCTTTTACCGAAAACTCTCTGCCGATCGCCTGCCGGAAGCTCTCGATGGAGAGGATGCCCTTGTTGTGCCTTGCCACCGCGTCAAAGACCAGGGCCCTCATCTCGCGAACATTGCCTGGGAAACCGTAGGCTTTGAGGTAGGTACAGAGATCCGGCGGGGGTGTAGGTTTTTTCTTTCCGAATGCCTTGGCGGCGTCGTGGAGGAAGTAATCCAGGAGTAGCGGAATGTCGCCGTTGCGTTCTCTGAGTGGCGGGATCGTTATCTGATGAGCAAAGAGCCGGTAATAGAGATCCGACCTGAAAGCGCCCTCTTTTACCATGCTGCGGAGATCACGGTTTGTTGCGGCTACTATCCGCGCATCGGTTCTCTTGGGAGTATCAGAACCATGAGGATAGAATTCTCCCTCCTGCAACAAACGGAGCAATTTGATTTGCGATACTTCATGGAGGTCCCCGATCTCATCCAGGAAAATAGTGCCGGCGGCGGCCTGCACCAGTAATCCCTCGCGGCGTTGATCCGCACCGGAAAATGCACCCTTTACATGCCCGAACAAAGCATCGGCAAACATCTGGTCATCAAGCCCGGCCACATTGATGGCAACAAACTGCCCTTTGCGATCACTGATGTCGTGGACGGCATGGGCCAGCAATTCCTTTCCCGTTCCTGTTTCGCCGGTAATGAGGACCGGTTGCGACGAAACAGCAATGGCCTCCAGATACTGCATGGCCGCGATCATGGCGGGGTTCTGTGTTTTTATCGCGGTGAAGGCTTCCTGATGGCGTAGCTGCCCGTTCAGGAGTTCGTCTTTGAGGGAGTCTATCTCTTTGAGCAGCGAACTCTCACGCAGTGCTCTCATGATGACAAGCTTCAACTCATCCATCTCAAGGATCGGCTTTACGAGGTAGTCCCTGGCGCCGAGACGCATTGCATGGATGACCTCTTTTACAAGGCCTACTCCCGAGATCACGATGATCGGTGTGTCGGGGCTTAATGCGGCTAACTCGGCAATGACCTCAAATCCGTCCATAACCGGCATGCGCAGGTCGGTAAAGACGATATCAGGATTCTCGCGCTTGAAAACATCAAGGCCCTCGCGGCCATTTGATGCCTCGAAAACACAAAATCCGGCATCTTGAAGATAGAGGGCAATACTCTCGCGAAAATCCACCTCATCGTCGATGATTAACAGTTTGATTGGCGGCATGATGACCTTTTCTTCACAGAGAGGTTAACAACGTCAGCTTTCATTATGCGAGACGATCCTGAATAGTCAACCTTGATACCATCGTCATATTCACATTTCATATAAATTACCTCTTCTTAATTATAGTACATCAGAAATCGAAAAACGATATCAGCAAGGTTGCGCCACCCCCGGAGACTCACCAAAGTAGCGTACCTCATTGCCGATGCCGCGTTGACATTTGCCGGATTTTTGTCATGATTAACCGGGGTGCATGCAGGCAGTACGGCTTCGTGATCCCGAAGCGATCGCTCGAACAGCAATACTGCAGGCGTTTCGAAATAAAATCATTTCCAGTCTACTGAAGGGCACCGATGCATGCCGCCTGAACTTACATCACCATTCACGGGTAATCGAGACGAACAACGCCGTGGAGCGATCTGTGCCGTTCTGGCGTTTCTGATATTCTGGCTCTCCCTCGCTGCTCCTCTGCATGCCAAAGAACCGGTCGAAATAGTTGTTACCGGTATCGAGGGCGATGTCCTGAAAAATGTGAAGGAGGCGATCACTCTACCCGCCGGCCTGGTCCATGAGGGAAAAGTGGATCGGCTCTGGCTCGACCGTTTTGCCAGACAGGCCGATGAAAAAGCCAGGACCGCACTGGAGCCGTTCGGCTATTACAGCTCCAGGGTGACAGTCTCGGTTGAGCCGTCCGGAGAACGCTATCGCCTGCTGGTGGGGGTGGTTCCCGGCGAACCGGTGCGCCTGACCGGTGTGACGGTGAAGGTGGCGGGACCGGGCAAAGAGGAACGTGACCTGCGAAACCTGGCCGCGTCATTCCCCCTGCGCAAGGGAGACGTGCTTCTGCAGCAGAAGTACGAATCCGCCAAAGGGGCGCTCAAATCACATGCACAGGATTTGGGTTACCTCGATGCGGAATTTTCCCGGCATCAGATCCTTGTCGCCCGCTCCGCCACGACCGCCACCATCGAACTCGTCCTGGATACCGGTGAGAAGTATTATTTCGGCGCTACGCGCATCCAGGGGGCGGCCGACTATCCGGACAGTTATCTGCGCCGTAACCTGACCTACAGATCAGGCGAGACCTTTTCCTATCCCCATCTCGGTGAAACACAACGCAACTTCACCGACTCCGAACGCTTCAAGGAGGTGATCGTCACACCGGAGAAAGCGGACGCCAAAGAATACAGGGTGCCGATAACCGTACAGCTGCAAGACTCCCCGCGCATAACCTTGCGCCCGGGCATCGGCTACGGCACGGATACGGGGGCGCGGTTCACCGTCCGTTACCGCGACTTGAACATGTTTCACCTGGGGCATGAATTGTATTCGCATCTATACGTTGCCGAGCATCTCCAGGGTCTGGTGACCGGCTATACAATCCCCAGCTCGAAGGATGTCAGAAGTTCCACGACGCTGCAGCTGAACCTGCAGCAGGAAGACACCGCCGCCTATTCCAGCAGGATAGCGGCCCTGGAGCTGGATCGAAACAAGAGTTTCGGCAAGGGAAAGCTGGGCACCGCCTATATCAAGGTCCAGCATGAAGACTATACCGTGGGTCTCCAGGAGTCCACCTCGCGGTTGGTGCTGCCCGGTCTCCGTTTTTCCGATGATCGTTACGACAATCCGGTGCGTCCCCGCAAGGGTTTCCGCTACATTCTCGATCTGCACGGCACGAATCAGCTGCTCGGCTCGGACACCGAATTGATCCAGATCCTGGCAGAAGGAAGTTATCTCGTGCCACTCCCCTGGCGGCTATCCCTGCACACGCGTGCCAAGGCGGGGGCAACCCTGCTCAACGATCCCTTAAGCAACATACCCCCTTCGCTCCGCTTCTTTGCCGGCGGCGACCAGAGTGTGCGCGGCTATACCTACAGATCTCTCGGCCCGCGCGATTCCTCCGGCCAGGTCGTGGGGGGCAAACAACTTCTGTTCTCCAGCATTGAACTGCAACGGGCGCTCTTCAGCAACTGGGGCGTGTCCCTCTTTTACGATGTCGGCAACGCCTTTAATACTTTCACCGCTTTCGAACTGTTCCAGGGAACGGGCGTCGGACTGCATTACTTTACCTCGGTAGGCGCATTGAACCTTTCCGTGGCGCACCCGCTCGGGTCGGAGAGAGCGTCGATCCATCTCCACTTCACCGTGGGGTTCGAACTATGAAACGGCTGACCAGACATCTGGCTGCGGTTGTGGCCCTTGCCCTGGCAGGAATTGCAGGAGCGGCAGTTGCGGCGGCTTTCTGGGTCGCAACTACGACGCACGGCACCAGTTGGTTCCTGAGGTCGGCATCCTCTCTGAGCGGAGGAAGCTTCTCGGTGCAAAAGATCGAGGGGCGCATCATCGATCATCTTCTTCTCACCGGGGTACGGATCGGGCAAGCGCAGCTAAAGGTGGATGTTGACACCTTGGAACTGCTCTGGAAGCCGCTGCTGCTGGCGACGGGTACCGCCGCAGTCCAGGAAGTGAACATCAACGGGGTGCGGATTCAGGACGATATGCCATCAGACAACAAACCGCCGGTCCTGGTCTGGCCGAAGATGCCCCGAATCGTGCAGCTGTTTGACGGGAACATCGCCAGGTTGCGGGTGACTCTCCTCAGTTATCGCTATCTGCGTGAACAACCCATGCTGGTAACGTCCATCGCTGGCTCCGTCTCCTGGCAGAACGGTCTCCTCACCATCGGCTCTTTCAAGGCGGAATCCCCCTCCGGACGAATAGGCGGCAGTGCCTCGGCCGGCTTCAACCGGCCGTCCCTCTCGGCCGACCTGGCCGTTGCACCGGTGCAACCGGTTGCCGGGATGGATAGCTTCTCACTGCGGGTGTCGAGCAGCAGCGGCAGGGGGGCAGAGCAGATTGTCGCCATGGCCAAGGTTTCCGGCAGTGCAAACGATCGGAAGCTGCTGGAGCTGAGCGGAGATGCGGGAATGACGCGTGATGCCCTGAATCTGCGCCGTCTTCGCCTGACCAGCACGGAGCGACGGGGCCTTATATCTGCCGATGGTTCGCTATCGTTTAAAACCGTGGAACCGGTTCTGTCGTTGCAGATCAAGGCGACCGGCCTCGACCTCCCAGAACTGAACGTGCCGACTGATATCTCCGGCATCCTGAAGTTCACGGGGACCCTGGATTCCTATCGGGGCGAATTCAACCTCACCAATAAAGCTCAGGGATGGCAGGCTGCGACGGCTTCCGGTGCCTATCACGGAACAAGTGAAGGGATAAAGCTGGCGCCGTTGTCCGTCAGGGCTCTCGATGGCACTCTGTCGGGAAACCTGGATATGGACTGGCGCGACGGCTTTGCGCTGCGGGGGACGATCAACGGCAGGAACCTCAACCCGGGCAGGTTTGACCCTGGCTGGAAAGGGGTGGCGAATTTCAATGCCGACGGCAATCTTGCTGTAGCAGGGAAGGAGCCCGTCAAAGGAAGCGTTAAAGCATCCATACTGGAAAGCAGCCTGCACGGGCAGGCGTTGACCGGCGAGCTGCAGGCAAGCTTTGCCGGCAGCAACCTCTCTCTTGCCCGTCTTAACCTGCAGGGAAAGGGTTTTGACCTGCAGGCCTCTGGTGAACTGAACCGGCGGCTCAATCTGTCCGCACGGATCAGCGACTTCTCCCGGCTGGTTCCGGGAGCGGCCGGGACGCTCACGAGCGGAGGCTGGGTGCGCTGGAGCGATGGGCATCTCGCCGGCTCCGTGACCGGCACCGGGGGTGATCTGGCGTACGAAGGAGACCGGATAGCTGCCGTCAGCCTGACCGCACGGCTTGAGCAGGGCCCCGGTTATCCCTTGCACGTCGCCGCATCTCTGCGGGATCTGGTCCATGGCGGGTACACGCTGAACAGCGTGACCGTTGCGGCGGACGGAACGCTGCAGCATCACGCCGTGAACGCATCGCTTAGATCGAACGGCAACGCCGCGCAACTGGCCCTGTCGGCGGGCTACGACTCCGGACTCTGGAAAGGGGAGATCACCCGCTTCACAGGGAACGACGGCGCCGGACCCTGGAACCTGGCCGCACCGGCGTCATTTGCCGCCTCCGCCGAAAAATTCTTCCTGTCCCCCCTCACCCTGACGTCAGGAGCAGCGGAGCGCCTCGAAGCAGCCGCCGATCTGGCCCTCAAGCCGCTGAGCGGCAAGCTCCGGGCGCAATGGAGCGGCATGAACCTGGCCAGGGCCAACTCTTTTCTGAAAGAGGGGCGGGTCTCGGGAAGCAGTAACGGTACCGTAAAAGTCGGCATTCTGTCCGGGAAACGGTTGACGGTGGTCGGGAGCGTGGCAGGCAGCGGAGCGTTCACTGATCAGGGGCACAGCATAACCATCAAGCAGAGTCTGGTCACCTTTGACGGCAACGAACAAGGGATAAAGGTTGGCGTGGATCTCAGCGAGGCGGGCGGCGGGAGATTGAGCGGTACCTTCTCATCATCCGCACCGCTTCGCATGGCGCTGCCGGTTCAAGGAGTACTGGGGGGGGAATTGAAGGCGGAAGCGAGCGGGATCGATCTGGCGCTCTTCAAGCCCTGGCTTCCCAAGGATACGAGTGTCGATGGACGCATCAGCAGCCTGATCCTGTCTGCGGGCTACAAGGGGGGGCTCTGGAAGGGGGAGATCACCGGCCTTACCGGGAGCGATGCCTCCGGCCCCTGGAACCTGGCTGCTCCGGCGGCATTTGCCGTCTCCGCCGAAAAATTCTTCCTGTCCCCTCTTGCCGTCACTTCCGAAACAGGTGAACATCTCGAAGTTGCCGCCGATCTGGCGCTCAAGCCGTTGAGCGGCAAGCTTCGGGTGCAATGGAACGACCTGAACCTGGCCAGGGCCAATTCCTTTCTGAAGGAGGGGCGGCTGTCGGGAAGCTCCCGCGGCACCGTCCAGGCAAGCATTCTGCCGGGGAAGCGGCTGGCCCTGTCCGGGAGCGTGGCCGGCAGCGGAACATTTGCCGGCCAGGGTTACGGCGTATCAATCGCCAGGAGCATGATAACCTTTGACGGCGGAGAGAAGGGGATGCGGGTCGACGTGGAACTCGTCGATATGGCCGGCGGGAGATTGAGCGGAACCTTTACATCACCCGCTCCGCTCCGCATGGCAATACCGGAGAAGGGGGAACTGAAGGCGGAAGTCAGCGGGATTGATCTGGCTCTGCTCAAGCCCTGGCTCCCCAAGGACATAAGCGTTGAAGGTCGCATCAAGGCACGGGCGCAGGGAACCTTGCTTCCGGGGCAACACTTTGACCTGCAGGGTGATGCCGCACTTTCCGGGGGAATGTTACATCAGGACCTTGCCGGTGGTGAGCCTAATCTCACCTTTACGTCGGCAACGGTTTCGTGGAAGTGGCGGGAGGATGCACTCACCGGGGACATTCTTCTGGCAATGGCCGATTACGGTCAGGCCACTGCAAATTTCCAGTTGCCGGTTCCGGCGCGTTTTCCGGTTGCCGTTGATCCGATGGGACCGCTCAGGGCAGCGGTCGCCGGGCAGTTCAAGGAACACGGGATTGTCAGTGCACTGTTCCCGGGACTGGTCCGGGACAGCTTCGGCGAACTTGACGCCGAATTGTCCGCTACCGGGAGCTGGGAAGTTCCGGTCATCGCCGGAAAACTGCGCCTGATCAAGGCCGGCGCGTATCTGCCTGCCGCCGGCATTCATCTCAAGGATATTCAGCTCACGGCACATCTGGAAAAGAACCTCATCCTGATCGATGCCTTCCGGGCGCTCTCCGGCCCCGGTCATATCGAGGGGAATGCACAGATCACCCTGGCCGGCTGGCAGTTGATCGGCTACCGTGGCGAACTGCGCGGAGAAAACTTTCAAACCGTACATTTCCCGGAACTCGAGCTGTTGAGTACCCCGAACCTCCGCTTTGATGGGACTCCCGAAAAACTCAGCCTGCGAGGTGAACTGCGCCTGCCTGAACTGCGTGTTACCGGCGCGCCTCCCCGCACGGCTAATGCGCCGAGCGGCGATGTCGTCCTGGAAGGTAGAGCCCAGCCGCTTGCCAAGAGTTCTCCCGTGGCCCTGGATGTTCAGATTCGGGTGCTGCTGGGGGACAGGGTCTTCGTCAAGGCAGAGGGAATCGACGCCCAGTTGGGCGGCTTCATGGACCTGACATTGAGCCGTCTCGACAGAATTACCAGCACTGGTGAGATCAAAGTTGTCAAAGGGAGTTTCCGTACCTACGGGGTGAACCTTGATATCGTGCGTGGCCGGCTTTACTTCGCCGGTGACACAATCGAGCGACCAACCCTGGATGTTCTGGCCCAGCGCACCATCGGCGACGTACGGGCCGGCGTGACGGTGTCGGGAACGCTTCAGCATCCGGTTACCAAGCTCTATTCCGTCCCCCCCATGCCGGACGTCGACATCCTGGCGTACATCGTCCTGGGTCATCCGATCGGCAGCAATGAACAGGCCAATCGCATGTCCATGGCTGCCACTGCGCTGCTCACTTCCAGCCAGTCAGCGGAGTTGCAGGATAAATTGAAAGGTTACCTAGGCTTGAGTACGATGTCGATCCAGGAGGGTGTCGGAGGAAACAATGGCGCCATGGGGTACAAACCGCTCCAGGTAACCCCGCCCGGCGCCATACCTGCGATGCAGCAACCCGGAGTCACCCAGACGATGTTCACCGTGGGCAAGTATATTACCCCGGAACTCTACATCAGTTACGGCAGGTCGCTGTTTACCGGCAGCAACCAGTTCCTGTTGCGCTACGATATTTTCAGGAACTGGCAGATCGAAACCCAGACCGGCAGCGAGAGCGGCGCCGATCTTTTCTACAAGCTGGAATTCAAGTAGCGTCCCCCCTTTCCTCAACTCCAACCCGGGCTTGTCGAGGTTCTTGTCACCGGATGGCCAAAGGCGTAGCATTTCAGTAAGGGTATATAGCTCACAGATGGTCGGCCATATAACACCAAGTTGATCCTGGACCGTGAGGAGGATCTTATGAGTGCATTAGGTTACACCGTTCTGATGCTGCTTGCTGCGTCCTGCTGTTCGCAGGCCGCAGCTTATCCGCCGGCGACGCCGGGTGACTATCCGATAAAGGAGTTCCGCTTCGCTTCCGGAGAGATTCTGCCGGAGGTACGCATTCACTATCGCACCTTCGGCAGGCCCCGGCGCGACGCCCGGGGTATCGTGCGAAACGCGGTGCTCATTCTGCATGGTACCGGAGGTGACGGCGAAAGCCTGATGAAC
>Ga0134124_10005335_pt1 | contig 10336 bp, 13 predicted proteins | sample KB304_FD_96880 | JGI IMG/M metagenome (GOLD analysis project Ga0134124, IMG submission 96880) | Terrestrial soil microbial communities without Nitrogen fertilizer from Kellogg Biological Station, Michigan, USA - KB3-0-4 | ecosystem: Environmental > Terrestrial > Soil > Unclassified ... | reverse complement strand
GGAACTCATTGTCTTGCCGCAAGGCGGCAGCCTTTTAGGGGTGGCACGAGCCGGATGAATCGAGAGATTCACGTCCGGCTCTGTGAGCGGCTCGGGGCGAAATTCCCCGGGCCGACTCGGCGGTCGGCGGGTGACCGCCGCCCCTATGCCGATCTAACGGGCAACTCTGAAGTAATCCCAAGGGAAGTTTTGCCGACAACACACCAGCCACGTCCGCCACTCTACGGCAGAGAGCTGGGACAGAAGGTCGATGTTCCTAAGCGGAAGATCACGTCAGCAGAGTTATGCTAACCTGACATCCGTCGAGGTATACGTTTCCGTCAGTTCCACGCTCAAACACCAACTTTGTCGGAACCCTTGTTGCTGGAAGTTCGTGAGCCTCCACCCAATATGCAAAATAGAAGTCCACCTCCGGCCCGAGTGCTTCCTCGCTATTAGAGAGTACGCGAGCTACTACCGCCTGCCGCTCTGGCGCATGGTTGTCGGACAATATATTGAACTTGAAACGTTGCCCTACCTTAATTTCAGATTGCATTTGAACTCCTTGTATGTTCTCAGCTTCTGAACTAATGCACCGTGTCGTCAGTGGCATCACAGTCTTTGGCGGCGCCAGGCCGCTGCCGGTCCTGGCGCGTGACCTTCGCTCAGATCTTGGCCTGACTTTGAGACGGCAGTAAGCTTGCTCGGCCTCAGGAACCACATAATCTGATCGATGCCTTGTGCCGAGGCATCAATTGTCCCGAGCGTCGCAGGTACGCCACCGCGCGACACGAGAACAGCTGCCTGGCCATTTACTTCTACAAAGGCAACACTCACGCCTTTCCAGAAATATGTGGAGACAGCCTCAACGAACGTTTTCACACGTTCGCGACCAGAGACTGGGACTCCCGCCGCGCGCACAAGTCCACCACCGTCTGCGTAAGAGACAACATCCTCTGCGAGGAGCCCTTCCAGAGCGGCCATGTCTCCTTTCTGCGCGGCAGTGACAAAGGCTTCCAGAAGGCGCCGTTGCTCGTTTGAACTGACGGATGTGCGGCGGCCATCGGCGATATGTTTGCGAGCACGAGAGACAAGTTGGCGGACGTTGGCTTCCTCCATCTGCAAAATTGATGCGATCTGGTCGTAGGAATAATCGAACGCCTCGCGCAGAACATAGGCGGCACGTTCTGTGGGAGAGAGTCTCTCCAGGAGCAGCAGGACTGCAAGCTTCAGGGCCTCACTGCGCTCTGCGCCTAGTCCGGGATCGCTGCTAGTATCCACCGGTTCGGGAAGCCAGGTTCCGACGTAGGTTTCGTGACGCGTGCGGGCGGACTGGGCGAGATTGATACAGAGTCGTGTGGTTGTCGTCGCTAGGAATGCAGGCGGATTCTCAACCACTTTTCGATTGGTAGACTGCCACCGCAACCAAACGTCCTGCACGACATCCTCGGCCTCCGACGCACTTCCGAGCATGCGGTAGGCGATACCGAACAGACGCGGACGCACTCCCACGAAAGCTGAAAGGCCATCGTCGTGTTCGCCGGCTTCTGCCCCAAGGCCAATGGAGGAGGGAGGTTGTGGTTCCGCTGCCATCGCGAGTTGGCATATTTTATCTCCCCAAACCCCTCAAGGGTCAACTCATTGATCCGAGCCCTCTGGCAGGTGAGTCATTCAGCATCTCGTGGACTGAGTCTTTGTTGAGTGGTGGATCATCTGAATTGCCAGTGACCAGATCTTCGGCGGCCTCAACTAGCTGTTCATCCGGGTTCGCTCGTTAAGTCGGTCATCACCCCCTTGATCTCCAAATCGGATTCTCGCTCCGCGCAAATATCTATTATTATGGAGCGGTCGCTTTGCGATGCGGGTGAAAACTAAGAGGTTAGAATTGCAACTACTTCTTCCTCTGTCTCTTCGAGGTACAGCTCCTCCTGACTAGCCACTTCCTCGTAGCAAGCGTCAGTATCAATCGGAATGTTCTGGTTGTTATTAGTGTTGATCGACATTGTTTTAGGCTTCTCTTAAACTTCGCTACTCGTTGCGATTTCTTGCACCGTAGACCAATCGCAGCCCCGATTTGTGACGGTCGCTGCTCGGATTTTTCCATACACCTCTTTGTCACATTTAGTGGGGTTATCCTGTCATAGAGAACGACCAAGTGAGGATTCGCTTTGTGCCATCGCAGTCTCACGAGCATCGCCAGGTCGCGTTGCAAGTTACAGCGGACAGGAATACAAAGAGTTCGATAAAGAGAGGAGGATCAGATGACGATTTCAAATCAAACGGTCGAGCGATGTATTGAGGAGTGTTTGCAGTGCTTGCGCTGGTGCGCTCAATGCCGCGCTGAGTCCCTGAACGAAGATCCCATCACCATGAGGGACTGCATCCGGCTCTGTAACGAATGCCTTGAATTATGCCGAGCCTGCGTAGCCCTACTTACCGGCAGCTCTGGCTTCGCTCACCGGGTGTGCGGTATCTGTTCGGAGCTATGCGCAGCCTGTGCATCAGAGTGTGGAAAATACGAGGGCGAAACAATGAAGAAGTGCGCTGAAGCGTGCCGTCAATGTGCGGCTACGTGCGCGGAGGTCGCACAAGGGGGGCCAATTCGGCGAGCTGCAGCATAAGAAATCAAAGGACTTGGCTACCTCCCTCTAACGCTGAAGTCAGGGAAGAATCGCGCGGATCGAGTGGCTTCCGTCGATTCGATAGCCTCTCATTTGAACAACCGATTTAACGCCTAGCCTGGGATCACTGCCAAAGCCTCGCGTTCTCGTCAGATTTCGCGTTAACTCTCAGGTACGGGAGGGACAGATGACGAAGGGACGCTTAGAGGCATTCAGCGATGGAGTGATCGCGATCATCATCACGATCATGGTCTTGGAGATGAAGGTCCCGCACGGCGACCGTCTGGAAGACTTGGTGCCGCTCGTACCGACGTTCTTCAGCTATGTCTTGAGTTTCATTTATGTGGGCATCTACTGGAACAATCATCATCACATGCTGCACGCGGCTACGGCGGTGACAGGGGCAATGATGTGGGCCAACTTGTACCTGTTATTCTGGCTGTCGCTGTTTCCGTTCGCCACCGGATGGATGGGGCAGAACCATTTCACCGCTGCGCCTACCGCCCTTTATGGGGCGGTGTTGTTGATGGCCGCGATCGCCTACCTCGTGCTTCAGCAGTCGATCATTCGCGCCCAAGGGCACGATTCAATTCTCAAAAAGGCAGTCGGGCGCGATTGGAAAGGAAAGCTATCATCAGTGCTGTATGTCGTGGCGATCCTTGCAACGTCACGTGCAACCTGGATCGCTCAGGCGACCTTTGTGTTGGCTGCACTGATCTGGCTGATTCCGGACCGGCGTATCGAAAAACGTCTTGCCACTTAAACGGTTAAGAAAACGCAACAACGTGTCTGCACACACGATCACGTGAAGGACTGAATGGGCTCATGATTCGAACAGCCATCGCAATTCGAAACCACTGTACGGCTGACTGGTCCAACTTGCGAAGCAGGCGTTATGTCACAAATTCCATCTCAGTTCTGTCATAGCGAGTACAAGAGATCGATGGCCCTGAAATACGTTGGCCAATCTTGAAAGGAAAATTTTATGAAACACGAGGCAATCGCGGCATCATTCAATTCGAGCGGCAACGCTCCCCAGGGTGGGGAGTTGGCGGAAGGGTTGACCATTACAGAGCACGAGGCAGAGCAGGTCGAACGCGCGAACGCCTCGAGCGCCCAACCCGTTGTTTTCGTTCACGGGCTCTGGCTTCTGCCCTCAAGCTGGAACCGCTGGGTAACGCTGTTCGAGGATGCCGGCTACGTGGCGTTGACACCGGGTTGGCCGGATGATCCTGAAACCGTCGCGGCGGCCAGAGAGCATCCCGAGGTGTTCGCGGGCAAGGGGATCCGCGAGATCGCCGACTATGAGGAGGCAATCATCCGCCGCCTGAATCGAAAGCCGGTGATCATGGGTCACTCCTTCGGCGGTCTGCTTACCATGATTCTCGCTGGTCGCGGCCTCGCCGCCGCGTCGGTCGCGATCAGCCCTGCTCCGTTCCGTGGCGTACTCCCGCTGCCGATCCCGGCACTGCGCACGGCTAGTGTCGCCCTGCGCAACCCCGCGAACTGGAACCGCGCAGTCCCGCTCAGCTACGAGCAGTTCCGCTACAGCTTCGCGAACGTGGTCGGCGAGGACGAGGCCAAGGAACTGTACCTCGGCTACTCCGTCCCTGGTGCCGGCGAGCCGCTCTTCCAGGCGGCGTCCGCGAACTTGAATCCGTGGTCAGAGGCGCAGGTCGACTCGACGAACCCGGAGCGGGGTCCGATGCTGATCATCTCAGCCGATTCGGACCATACGGTGCCGTGGGCGATCGCGAACGCGGCCTACGAAAAGCAGAAACGCAATAAGGGTGTGACCGAGATAGTCAAGATGCAGGGCCGCGGGCACTCGCTGACGATCGACGCCGGCTGGCGGGAGGTCGCCGAGAAAGCGCTCGAGTTCGTCGGGCGATTCACAACACTCACGGCAAGAATAGCGTAAGCAGAGGAGAACTCGAATGAATACTGAAACGGTCGGCTACAAACAGGAGACGGTCGTACCAGCGAAGACGTTTGTCAATCGGGACGCGTCGCAGACTCGACTGGTTGCAGGCGTCAGCGTACCCGATGGTCCCCTTATCACGGCCGTGATTGAGCACGCGCAACGACTGTCCGAACCGTATCTGTTCAATCACGCTATGCGTTCGTGGCTGTTTGCTGAAGCCATTGGCCGGATGAAGGGAATCGACTACGACCGCGAAGTCGTGGCTATTGGCACGATACTCCACGACATCGGTCTGACTGCCAGTGTGTCAGGACCCAATCGCTTTGAAGTGAATGGTGCCGATGCCGCACTGTCGTTTATCAGAGGCAAGGGTCTGTCGGATCGCCGAGCACAACTAATCTGGGACCTGGTTGCGCTTAACTCGACGCCATCGCTGGCGCTTCATAAGGAACCGGAAGTGGCGGTCGGCACGATGGGCATCGGACTCGATTATGGTGGTTTCGGCATTGAGGCACTTCCGACGGCCGATGTCGAACGCATCCTCAGCGCTTTCCCACGACTGAAGATGAAGCAACAATTTGCCGAGACGTGTTGTCGGCTCGTCACAAATAAGCCCGAGACCAGCCACGACAACTTCCTCCGCGACTTCAGTGAGCGATTCGTGCCTGGCTACAAAGCTGTGTCAACGGTCGACCTATTGATGAACGCTCCGTTCGATGAATAGCAAAGAACCCAGGTCGAATGAGGATGGTGTCACAAAGCACTGGGATGTTCTATCTTAGCGAATACAAGAGGCCGATGCGTTCAAAAAATGCGTTGGTCAAGAATGAAGGAGCCAATCATGAAAATCGTAGTGATCGGTGGTACTGGTCTCATTGGATCAAAGCTCGTTAACAAGCTGCGCGAGCACGGGCATGAAGCCGTAGCCGCAGCCCCCAATACAGGCGTCAATACCCTTACGGGCGAAGGACTGGCGGAAGTGCTGAAAGGCGCCTCGGTAGTCGTTGACGTATCAAACTCTCCGTCTTGGGAGGACTCGGCTGTGCTGAAGTTCTTCGAAACATCAACTCGCAACCTCCTCAGCTACGAAGCCACCACAGGGGTAAAACATCACGTCGTGTTATCAGTTGTGGGAACCGACCGGTTGTCTGAAAGCGGTTACTTCCGGGCAAAGATCGCTCAGGAGAAACTGATTAAGGAATCCTCAATCCCCTACACCATCGTGCAGGCGACCCAGTTCTTCGAGTTCCTGAAGGGACTTGCCGACATTTCCATGGTCGGCGACAAGGTGCATTTGCCTCCTGTGCTTTTCCAGCCGATGTCCGCCGATGACGTTGCGAGTGCAGTAGGCAGGATCGCGGTAGAGCCGCCGATAAATGGAACCGTCGAAATCGGCGGACCAGAACAGTTTCGCGTGGATGAACTAGTCCGGCGGCGCTTGGCTGCGCTGAAAGATCCCCGCGAGGTAAGCGCTGATCCAAACGCGCGTTACTCTGGAGCGAAACTCAGCGAGAAAACACTAGTTCCGGGCAGTAACGCACGGCTCGGAGAGACGCGCTTCGAAACCTGGTTGACTCAGCCCGCAGCACACGCTCAGAAAGCTGCCTAATGACAAAATTACGGACCAAACACACGATGCAACCATGCGTCGATCAACCGAAAGGTTAATTTATGACATTCCCAAGACTAATTTTGGCACTGGCATGTCTCATGTCCAGCACCTTGATGGGACAGGAGGCCAAAGTAACGGATCTCTTTTCGAAAGACTTGGCAAACATTCCTGGCAAAGAAGGTGTGATGATGATCGTGGATTATCCTCCGGGCAGTGTAGACCCCATCCATCGTCACAATGCACATGCGTTTGTCTATGTTCTGGAAGGTTCGATCGTGATGCAGGTGAGAGGCGGCAAAGAAGTGACTCTGACACCTGGTCAGACATTCTATGAAGGCCCCGATGATGTTCACGTCGTTGGGCGGAACGCAAGCAAAATCAAACCGGCGAAGTTCGTCCTGGTCATGGTGAAGGACAAAGGCGCTCCGGTGCTGGTGCCCGCCAAGTAAATAAAAACGTTTCTGTTTCACAAGAATATAAACATAAAGGAGAAGATTTGTATGAGCACCATTACAGTCAAAGATGGCACTACGATTTACTACAAAGATTGGGGATCAGGACAGCCGATCGTTTTCTCACACGGCTGGCCGCTCTCAGCCGACGATTGGGACACGCAGATGTTGTTCTTCCTCAAGCACGGCTATCGCGTCATAGCCCACGACCGGCGTGGACATGGTCGTTCCTCCCAACCCGGTGAGGGCCATGACATGGATCATTACGCCGACGATCTGGCCGCGCTGACGACACATCTCGACCTCAAAGACGCCATCCACGTCGGCCATTCGACAGGCGGTGGTGAGGTCGTACGCTATCTGGGTCGCCATGGCGAAAGCAGAGTCGCAAGAGCTGCCATTCTCAGTGCCGTGCCGCCGCTGATGGTCAAAACAGCGGCCAATCCAAATGGCCTGCCTAAACAGGTGTTTGACGACTTGCAGGCGCAGCTCGCCGCCAGCCGGACCAAGTTCTATTACGACTTTGCGTCGTGACCCTTCTACGGTTACAACCGGCCCGGCGCGAAGGTTTCCGAGGCCGTGATCCGGAATTGGTGGCGGCAGGGCATGATGGGAGGAGCCAAGGCGCACTATGACAGCATCGTGGCCTTCTCACAGACGGACTTCACCGAAGACCTGAAGAAGATTACTGTGCCGGTGCTTGTGATGCATGGCGATGACGACCAGATCGTACCTTATGCCGATTCCGCGCCGCTGTCTGCAAAGTTGCTGAAAAACGGCACATTGAAAACCTACAAGGGCTTTCCTCACGGCATGCCCACGACTGAGCCCGATACGATTAACAACGACCTGCTCGCGTTTCTCAAAGCTACTGCGAGAGCAGCTGCGTAAATGCGTAAAGGCGAGTGGCCCGGCCTTTCACCTTTTCCGGAAGGCCGGAACACCCGGCTTCACCGGCGAAGAGCAGATGCGCAGTGCCTTCATCCGGTCCTTGGGCATCCCTCCTCGAGAATATCGAAAGCGTTTCGCCTCCACCGCCTCGTGAGATTGACAGTCACGTCATCCGCAACACACTCGCCACGGAACTCGTCGGGGTCATTTTGTGCGCACCAATCTACCTGGTGATGTTGTTGGGCAGCTGGGTTGTCGCCATTCTGCTCGCTCTGTTTAGCAAAAAACACCTGCTAAATGTATTTGCGATCGCTGCAATGCTGCATGAGAGTTCTCTTGCCAGCGCCCCGGCTGCTTGAAAGAGCAGCTTTTAAGAAGGCATTTGCCGGTGGAGTAGGACGATTTGAATTCTGCGAGAGAAGAGCCGCCCAGGTGGGCGGCTTTCCTTTTGGTTGGGGGTGGCCTGTCGAGCTTACCTGCTACTGCTTGATGGTGAGGGGTTCGGTGAGTTTGAAGCTGAGGGTGGACTCGGCGGGCAAGACAACCTCCTTCTCCCCGGTGTAGGCCGCTCCCGCGGTTCCTGCGCCACCACCCAATACTGCACCAATGAGGGCGCCCTTTCCGCCACCGGCGAGACCCCCGATGAGAGCTCCGCCACCAGCGCCGCCGCCGATGAGGGCTGCGGTGCGTTTCCCCTTGCCTTTCTGGTAGCGACTGGCTGAGCTTGTCTTTATGTCGTATGCGTCGCCGCTGATTGTCACGGATTCGAGTGCGAGGCTGAGAGACGCGCCGCCCTTAAAGCGGCCCTGCGGCACGGCTTGGACGACTTTGCCCTGCACCTCAGCGCCCTTGGGAAGGACTACTTTGCCGTCTGACTCGACTGGCGTCGCAATCGTTGCACTGAAACGGTCGCCGGCGCTATTCGCCTTCGACCCGACGGTGCTTGCGAGCCGCACGGTGAGGACCGTTCCCGCCGGGAGCGTCACTTCTTTGGGGCCAAAAAGACTGGCTGATTTGCTCGGAGGAGCGCTCGAGTCTGAGCTTTCCTCTGCCGGTTTGCTGGAGCAGCCGATCGAGATGGCGGCCCAGAGAAATAGGAATAATGAAGCGAACGTCACCAGATGTCGGTGCACGAAACCTCCTTGTTCTTTCGTGGAAAGAGTGATCGTACCGTGATGATCGCGCTGCTTGAAGGTGCGGAAGGTGCAATAGGAGTGGTGGTCTATGGTAATCAGGATAAGGTGGTCACCCTCAGATACGCCGCCGCTTCTGCTCCGGGCTGTTTTTGTTTCTTGATACACTTCCGCGTATATGGCTGGGGGTGTGCCATGGCGTACTACAAGGTTCGGATTGAGGTCTGGTGCGATTGGAATCCGGCGGACAGCGACCTCGATGACATTGCGCAGGCTATGGGCGTCGGGGAGGCGATTTGCACGCAGCGCGAGGTTATTGCCGTCGTAGATCGTCCGCAGGATATTGAGGATGAGGAGGCCATGGCCTTTTTCGGCGGATCGGAAGGCGATGCGGATGAGAGTCAGGGGTAACGTATACCGATGTTACGGCCGGGGCGTGGGGTTGCCTTCCGGCTTGCCGGACCGATGGATGACCCGATCTTCCTTTTCGTTTAGCAGGCGAATGATCTCTGCCGTCAGCGCTATCATCTTTTTGGGATCTTGCTCCCGCGACGCCTGCTCGCAGAGTTCCGTCCACCTCTCACCATATTTCATTTAGGTAGCGCCTTCCTGCCAAACCTTCTCTTGAAGCACGTGAAATGCCATTGTTTATTTTCTGCAACTTTGGGTATCCAGGCGTATAGCAGCCGGGTATTTCTGGAAAGGACACAGGAAAATCTGCGCTACAAGGAACGCTGTACTTTTGGCTTTATCTTTCTTGAGCCGTAACGCACGGCAAACTGCGTTTCGAGGACGGGAATCCAAAGGGGCATGACTTCCTTCTGCACAATCGAATACGGTTCTCGAAATACGGAGAGGCGGTGCGGCCGCCCGGCAGTAGCAGAGTGCGGCCATTGCGGAGCCTCGGTTTGCTCTTCGTGCGCTAAGGATTGCTGCACGCAGGTGCTATGCGGATATTGCTACGATTATCATGTGATTCATTCATGCCTGAAGGGTTCTCGGCCAACTGAGCTCCGACCTCTTCCAGTCGCATTTCGCCCGGCGCCTCAACACTATGCGGTGTAGCCACTTCTTCCACCGGGTGGCATGCGCGAGGACACGGAGCGCGGCCTTTCTCATCGCACTTCGGTGCAAAATCCCTAAAGCTGGATGCCGACAGGAGTCTGGAGTAGATTGGCGGTGCCAAAGGATGCTTGAAAGTGTGATCGGAGCAAAAGATTATGTGGAGCCGCTGAGGTTTGCGTCTACGCGGATCTCCCACTCATCCAGCAGCCATTCTGGGATATTGTTACGGTTCCTTTCGCACCAGGTGCGCAGTTCAGCCTTGGCCGCTGGGCGGGCGAAGCTACGTGCAAAAATCAATGCTTCCAGTATTCCATCTATGGCTCCCAACAGGGGGCCTTCGCTTTGCCAGTCTTCTTGACGCGGGCTTTGAGATCTCGATTCGTACCATCAGTTTCGCTAAGGCTTTCGCGTCGTCAGGGAAGGGACTTTGGGGCATTGACTTTGGGGCATTACCTGATTTCGCAGCTGCGTCCGTCGCAAGCAAATCCCCACAATTAGAATACCCCCGCCGAGCAGAGCGATGTCGCCGATGCTAAACAGTCCGAGCCGTGCTTGGTCCGCCAATAGCGGCAACCGCGTTTGCGATGTCGCACCGTGCCACATCGGGCTCGCCGGACGCACCGTGGACGGCATTCCGATCACGGGCATCGACCCTGCAT
>Ga0134124_10005331_pt1 | contig 10343 bp, 7 predicted proteins | sample KB304_FD_96880 | JGI IMG/M metagenome (GOLD analysis project Ga0134124, IMG submission 96880) | Terrestrial soil microbial communities without Nitrogen fertilizer from Kellogg Biological Station, Michigan, USA - KB3-0-4 | ecosystem: Environmental > Terrestrial > Soil > Unclassified ... | reverse complement strand
TTCGAGCGGCGCAAAGTTATTAGGCTGGGACAAACACCTCGGCACGCTCGCCGCCGGCAAGTGGGCCGACATCGTCGCCGTCTCCGGCGATCCGCTAAAGGACATCGAGAATATGCAGAAGGTCGTGTTTGTGATGAAGAACGGCGTGATCTACCGCAGCAAAGAGTAGGAACTTCATCCGGCAGGAACAGTCATGAGTAAATCTTCTCAGCGGTTCTCTGCGTATCTCTGCGCCCTCTGCGTTGAGTTGCGGTTTTAACGCAGAGAACGCTGAGATACGCAGAGGACGCAGAGAAAATCGATCAATTTAAGACCTGTAACGGGCAAATCCTATCACTTTATCTCATCCCAAATCAGCGTGTGCTTTGTCTCTTTCAGCAGTAACGAGCCGACGATGAAGGTTATGCTGGCGACGACGATCGGGTAGTAGAGGCCGGCGTAGATGTTGCCGGTGTTTGCGACTACTGTTAACCCAATCACTGGCAGTAGGCCACCGAAGACGCCGTTGCCGATGTGATAGGGCAGCGATAAGGACGTGTACCGGATCTTTGCCGGAAAGGCTTCGACCAGATACGCCGCGATTGGGCCGTACACCATCGTCACGAAGAACACTTGAATAAACACGAGTAAGATCAGTTTCAGTGCGACCGGTGAACTGATTAGTGAAGTGAAATCTGTGTAAGGCAGAACTTCGGCCGCCGGCTGCCGGACGCCATTCACCTCTGTTTGCGGTGTGAGACTCGTAGCGCCTGTTACGCGGTGCTGCTGAGACGTTACCGTGACCACATTGGAGCCCGCCGCACTTTGCATCGCGTGGTAAATCGGCATGTAAGACACTGCCGCAAGCAGACATCCCGCCATCATGATCCACTTGCGCCCGATACGATCGGAAAGCGTTCCCATCACCACGAAGAACGGCAGCGCCATCAGCAGCGCAATAGCAATGATGTATTCCGAGGAGCGCCTATTCACTTTCAGAACTGTTTGCAGGTAAAAGAGTGCGTAAAACTGTCCGGTATACCAAACCACACCTTGCCCCGCCGTCGCACCGAATAGCGAGATCAAAACTCGCTTCAAATTGTCCCAATTCGTAAACGCCTCGACGAGTGGCTTGGCCGACGTCATTCCCGCGGACTTGATCTGACTGAAGATCGGCGATTCCTTCATGCGCAGTCGAATGTACAGCGAAACAACGACGAGAAAGATCGAGATGATGAACGGCACCCGCCATCCCCACGCGCTAAATGCTTCGCGCGACATCGAGTTCTGCACGAAGATACTGACTGCCAGCGACACAAAGAATCCAAGCGTCGCCGTGATTTGAATGAAACTGGTGTAGAAGCCGCGCTTTTCATCGGGCACGTGTTCGGCGACGTAAACAGCAGCGCCGCCATACTCACCGCCGAGTGCGAGTCCCTGCAGCACGCGAATTAGCAACAGAATAATTGGCGCAGCCAGTCCGATCGTAGCGTACGTCGGCAGAAAACCGATCATGGCGGTCGCGCCGCCCATAATCAGCAACGTCACGAGAAACGCGTACTTGCGTCCTACGAGATCGCCGATACGTCCGAAGAACAATGCACCGAAAGGACGGACTACAAACCCGACGGCAAACGTCGATAAGTAAGCGATGAGCGCGAGTGTGTTGTTACCTTCAGGGTAGAAGAGCGGTGAGATTGTTACAGCGAGACTACCGAAGATGTAGAAGTCGTACCACTCGATCATGGTGCCGACTGCTGAAGCGGCGATTACTTGCCACGGATTTTCACGGCTGATAACGGATCGAGTCCGTGAAGATCCGTGGCTAGTCTTAAGCATTAACGATTCTGCGTCCCGGTCATGTTGCGCATCGGCATCTGGAGCTTGCCATCAGCTCCGCTCGTAAGCGCGAGGAACGCTGAATCCTGTCGCAGCGAATCAAAAACCGCATCGACCCGTGCTTCCATCATCTCCTTCGCACGAACTGCACGGTAACGCTCGTAACGGAAGAAGTGTCGTTGCAGTAACGCGAGCGCCTCACGACGATGACCGGTCTGTGCGAAGATCGCCGCGAGATTGTACGACGCAGGCAGCAGGTTGCGATTCTCACGCGCAATCTTCAGTGCTTCGTCACCATTGCCTGAAGCCGCCATGAAAACTGCTGCAAACACGAGGTTGTACGGATCCTTCGGATCGAGTGCGAGCGCCTTCTTCGTGTAAGCAGTGCCCTGCACGAGATCGCCTTCGGAGTTCCAGTAGACCGCGAGATTGCGATACGCGAGTGCGAGCGGAAACTCCGCTACTGACTGCTCCATCAGCGACAGTCCCTTTTTAAATTCGCCATCGTGAATCGTCATCTTGCCGAGTCCGTGAAGCGCCACCGCGCGTGCGATGGCATCCGCCGGCATGTTGAGAATCGTGTTGAAGGCCTCGCGCGCTTTGTCCCACTCGCCTGTGTGATGACGATAGAGCTCGCCGAGGTAACGCAGCGGAGTTGGGTCCGCAGGATCCATCTGGTGCGCTTTCTGGTAGAGCCGCAGCGCAGTGACGTATCGTTCAGCGATTTCAGCTCGCAATCCCTGGCGCAACACCGCTTCGACACGCGCACCCTGAACACGATCGAGAATCGGCGCTGCGGGAATGCTGCCGACTTCACCCACGCCCAGCTTCTTCAATTGACTGGCTGCGTCTTTTGCCTTCTTCGGAAACAGGCATTTCTCTTCGGCAACGGGTTTCAGGAGCGTAATCGCGTTCTCTTTATCCCCAGCCTTGATCTTTTCTTTCGCGTCTTTCAACTGCGTGTCGAGCGTCGCCTCGCGTTGCTTCATCTCAGCTTCGACGACTTTCTCGACCTGGTCGACCTTGAGCTTGCCGCCGGTGTTATCGATCTTCTTGATCGGAGCTCCTTCGGCCGTGGCCAAAATCGCAACCGGCAAAGCTGAGTCACCGATGATCGGTTGTAGCTCGGGCGTTTTGGCGTCCGCCACTGTCATCGAGACGCATTGCGAGGAATAGAGCGTGAGAAGTCGTGACGCCCGCAGGCTCGATTTCTTGAGCTCGTCGTTGGTCGCCGGAAACCAGTACAGAACCAGTCCCTTATGAGGAGCCTTAGCAGCTTCCCAGATCTTCCACGGCACCATATAAACAGCCGGGTCAGGGCCTTCGGCTCCTTTGCTGCCGCCACCGACACCGCCAGTTCCGCCGCCACCACCGCCACCGCACGTGGCCCATGCGGGCGAAAGTGAGAACAGTACGATCAGAGTAGTCGCGAGTGCACGCGAAAGTTGAGTCTTCATAATGCGTTTTACCTTTCGTAAATTCAGGCGAGTTAGTAGCGGATTTTATAGCACAACGTTTCTCCCGCAAAGGCGTAAAAGACGAATTCTCGCAAAGACGCAAAGGTCAGAACACAGAGGTCGTATGCAAAAAGACCGGCAACTTCCAGTCATTATTCCCGGTCTCACTTGCGGGAATTGTAGTTTTACACAATTATTACTCGTCTGAATTGGTTTCGCAGCGAACAATCGTTTATACCAATACTATGAAGATCCTAATGGTTAACCCGGAGTTTCCTGAGACCTACTGGAGTTTCCGCTATGCGCTGCCCTTCGAAGGCAAGCGCTCTGTCTTCCCACCGCTTAGTCTTATGACCGTTTCCGGCTTGTTGCCACAGTCGTGCGAGCGACGCCTGGTCGATTTGAACGTCGAGCAATTGAAAGACTCGCAAATCGATTGGGCTGACATGATCTTCATTACCGGCATGCTGGCACAGAAGGAGTCGCTGCATGAAGTGGTAAAACGCGGCAAAGACCGAGGAAAGCTGATCGTGCTGGGTGGACCATACGTCACCAGCACCATCGAGGAGCTTCCGTACGCGGATCACATCTTCCAGGGTGAAGCCGAAACCACTTTGCCGCAGTTCTTCAAAGACTATGAGCGCGGCGAAGCGAAACGCACGTACAAAGCGCCTGAGCGCCCGCCGTTGTCATTGTCGCCGGTTCCGGATTTCGGTCTCATCGATCTCAAGAAATATAGTTGTATGTCGGTTCAATACTCGCGCGGCTGCCCGTTCTCGTGTGAGTTCTGCGACATCATCGAGATCTACGGCCGCTCGCCGCGCACGAAGAGTAACCAGCAGATACTCGCGGAGTTTGATGCCTTGAACAAACTCGGCTGGCGGGGACCGTTATTCATCGTTGACGACAACTTCATCGGTAACAAGAAAAACGTCAGGCTGCTTATGCCTGATATGGTCGACTGGCAACGGAAGAACGGGTTTCCGTTTTCGTTGTTAACAGAAGCGAGTGTAAACCTCGCGGACGACGACGAGCTGTTGGATTCGATGAGACATGCCGGATTCCGTCGCGTGTTTCTCGGCATCGAGACGCCTGTCGAGGAAAGTCTCAAGGAAGCGCAGAAGTCTCAAAACCGCGGTAACCTGCTTGATTCCGTCCGCAAGATTCAGAGTCGCGGCATGGAAGTGATGGCCGGCTTTATCGTCGGCTTTGATAACGATCCGGAAGATATCTTCGAACGCCAGATCGAGTTCATTCGCGAAAGCGCGATTCCAATGGCGATGGTGGGAATGCTCAACGCGCTTCCCGACACGCAGCTCTGGAAGAGACTCGAACGCGAAGGGCGCCTGCTCGGATCCGATGCGACGGGAAACAACACGATCGCGACCGTCAACTTCATTCCGAAGATGGACGTCGACACACTCATCAAGGGTTATCAACGGATCATGCGCACGATTTACACACCGCGCGAGTATTACCGGCGCGCGCTCGAGTCGCTGCAACGCACGCCGCAGGATTTTCCCGAGGCGCATCAGTATCACGGTTTCAAAGCGTTGACGGCGTTTTTGCGCATCGCGTTCAAGCTGGGCGTGCTTGATGCCGAGCGCCGCGAGTTCTGGCGGTTCTTCATCGAAGCCGCGCGCAAACATCACGACCGCATGACTGAGTTGCTACGTCATGCCGCCATGGCCTACCATTTCCGCAAGTTGAACGAGTCGTACGGCGATACGTGATCTCTTCCAGTCATTCGGCATTTGCTGCTTTACGTCACCGCGATTTTCGGCTTCTTTGGTTAGGCCAGATTGTGTCTGTGACGGGCTCGCAGATGCAGTTTGTCGCGATCAACTGGCACGTCTACCTCCTCACTAAATCTGCATTCGCGCTTGGACTCGTCGGGCTCTTCCGCGGTGTGCCGATCATCGTCTGTTCGTTAGCGGGCGGCGTTGTTGCCGATGCATTCGATCGAAAACGAACGATGGTAGTGACGCAGACCGTCATGCTACTGACTGCGGCGTTGTTGACTGCGGAAACTCTCGCTGGACTCAAGAGCGTTTGGCCAATCTACATGCTCAGCGCATTGAGTGCGGCGGCGCAGGCATTCGACACGCCAGCACGCCAGGCGCTCATGCCCACGCTCGTGCCGGAAGAAGACTTTCCCAACGCAGTCAGTCTCGGCATCATTGTTTTCAACATAGCCATTATCCTTGGCCCGGCTATCGCGGGGTTCATACTCGCGGAAACCGGACCGGCAATCATTTACGGCTTTAACGCGCTTTCTTTTCTCGCCGTGATTGGCGCCGTCATCGCGATGCGAACCGGGGGTAAACCTGACTTGCAACGTGGACGTCGAGAGGCATTGAGCTTCGGTGCGCTCAAGGAAGGACTGCGATTCGTTTGGCAGACGCCGATCATCGTGCAGACGATGACGCTCGATTTCGCCGCGACCTTCTTTGCCTCAGCGACACTATTGCTGCCGATCTTCGCGCAGGAACGTTTGCACGTCGGCGCGCGTGGCTACGGGTTTCTGGCGGCGGCTCCGGCAATCGGATCCGTGTTGACGGCACTGGTGATGGCGCGTGTCGGAAGTTTTCGAAGACAGGGAAGACTGGTCGTTGCCTCTGTAGCCGTGTTCGGCGTTGCGACGGCTGGGTTTGGAGTCTCGACGGTGTACTGGCTCTCGTTGTTGATGCTTGCGATCACAGGCGCGGCAGACACGGTCAGCACTGTGTTGCGACAGACGATCCGTCAACTTGTCACACCGAATCAACTGCGCGGACGCATGACGTCGATCAACATGATGTTCTTCATGGGCGGTCCTCAGCTTGGCGAATTGGAGGCAGGCTCTCTCGCGGCCCTCATCGGCGCACCGCTCTCAGTCGTAGTCGGCGGACTCGGCTCACTCATCTGCGCCGCGATCGCAGCAGTGAAGTCGAAGAGTTTGATGGAATTTGAGATATGACGTGGGCGGCTACTGAAACGAACAAGCACCAGGATCACGTCATCGCGCACGTGATTGGCGCGACGCCACTCGGTCACTTCATCCACGACGAAACAGCGTACGTGCTGCTCGACATTGGATTCATTTGGAACATCTATCTCGACATGGAGATGGGACTCGTGCCGCAAGTAATGGCGCTTTCCGAGTTAGGTGTTGACGAGGAGTCGTTCGAGACGATGGATGTTGAGTGCGGACCGATCGAGTCGGCCGAGGTATTTGAGGATGACCAAGAGAGACGTTTGGTGTTGAATTGCGAACACGGCGCGTGGGTGATTGAAACTTCATTGAGCCACAGATGGATCCGTGTCCATCCGTGGCCCAAATAATCTTCTAGTCAGCGATTACGCTGATCTGGTTGTCGACTGACTTCACACCCTTAACCGATTTGACCAGTCGTTCAACCTGGGTCTTCAGCGCTTCAGTTTTCACTGTTCCTATCAACGTCGCCTTGCCATCGATCACTGAAGCAGTGATGCCAAGCGTCGAGATCTCAGGATCGTCTGAAATCTTCTTGTCTACTGCCGACTGAATCGTCGAATCCATGTTCACGCTTTGAGTTGGCGGCGCCGTCGTTCCACCCGCTGGCGGCGTCACGATGATCGGCGCTGGCTGCGTTGCAGGCGCCGGTTGTTGAATGATCACCGGAGGTTGTTGTGCTGGTGCGGGCTGCTGCACGACGGTAGTCGGCGGCGGCTGCGTCGCCGCGAGGTTTGCGTTGTCAGTTGCCGGCTGACTGCTTATCCAAAACAGGTCCAGCATCGTAATCAACGCGATTGCCACCACAACGAGCACGCCGACCATGCCTGCGGAGATGCCGCTGTTGTCTCGCACCGACTGTGAATGCACGACCTCGCGTCTTTCAGTTGGTGTTTCCACTACTACTCGGCTTCTTCTTGCTTCTTCTTCATCGTATGCCATCACTGCCCTCCGTTTATTCGATACGTTTGTCGAGATTAAGTAACTTTAACTCGGCTCCACCTGCGATCATTGCGGCGGTGCGAGCCTTATGACCAAATTTCGATTTATGACGATGCCGCGTTTGACCATCTGCCGATACGATTGTTCCGGTGACGACGAGCAAGGTCCATACGAGTATTAAAACCAGTAACCGCTTCATACCTTTCCTCCCCGATGTCGCTTGATGTTCATACTGACCTTGGTCTTCGCTCTGGTGCATTGGCAAACCCTATTCCCAAGCCTAAATCATGGGATTTTTGAAGAATGTGGGAGATTGAGTATTAGCTTGATTCAGGAGTGGATCGCGCAAACGCCCCGGCTCGTTTGAATTTCGTACAGAAGCAGGTATTAGACAGGATTTACATGTGAATCTTGTCTAATCTTGTAAATCTTGTGAAACTACTTTCTAGAGACATGCACATGACAACAGCCATCGTTCACCATCCAGTCTTTCGCGAGCACGACACCGGTCCGGGTCATCCTGAAAACCCTTCACGCTACATTGTGGTTATGGACGCGCTGCGTGGAGACACTGATCTCTGGACTAAGCTGCGCGAAGTCGAGGCGAGAGAAGCGCCGCGCGGCGACATTCAGGCCGCTCACTCGCCACAGCTTTACCGCCTCATCGAGAAAGTCGTCAGCGAAGGCATCGGCTATCTCGATGGCGACACGATCGTCTCGATGCGCTCGCTGGACGCAGCCAAACGCGCAGCCGGCGCTCCGTGCCAGGCGATCGATCTGATCATGTCCGGTGAAGTGAAGAATGCGTTTGTGCCCGTGCGTCCGCCGGGTCATCACGCGACTGAAGAACGTGCGATGGGCTTTTGTCTTTTCAACAACGTCGCCATCGCCGCGCGCTACGCGCAACAGAAGTATCCCGAAATCGATAAGGTCGCGATCATCGATTGGGACGTGCATCACGGCAACGGCACGCAGGGAATCTTTTACGACGATCCGACAGTCTACTTTTTCTCATCGCACCAGTATCCGTGGTATCCGGGAACCGGATCTCGTGGAGAGAAGGGAACCGGGCGCGGTTTGGGTTACACGTTGAATCTTCCCTTGCGCGCTGCGACGCCCGCTGGGGATCACAAGCGGGCGTTTGAATCCGCGCTGGAGGAAATGTCGGCGAATTTCAACCCGGATTTGATCATCATCTCGGCGGGTTTTGATTCGCATCTCGGCGATCCGCTCGGCCAGTTGCGTCTCACAGACGAAGATTTTATCGACATGACGCGCACGTTGAAGCAGTGGGCGCAAAGTAGCTGCAACGGAAGGCTCGTTTCGTGTCTAGAAGGCGGTTATAACCTTCAAACCCTGGGTGAAACCGTGCGTGTTCACGTGGCCGAATTAGCCACAGATGACACGGATTAACTATAATCACCTCACATGCCTGCCCGAGAGTCTGTAGCAAAAAATGAGCGGCCTCAACGTGTCTTTCTGATCGACTCGATGTCGCACATCTTTCGTGCGTTTTTCGCGCCGATGCAGAACCGCGCCGCGCCGCTCGCAACGTCGCAGGGCTTCGTCACGCAAGCCGTCTATATCTTCACAAACATGCTGCTCAAGCTGTTGCGTGAAGAAAAACCCGACTACATCGCTGCGATCTTCGAGTCGCGCGAGAAGACTTTCAGGCACGAGACGTTTGCCGATTACAAGGCAAACCGAGTCGCGATGCCGGATGATCTCGCCAAACAGATGCCGTACATCTTCCGGCTCTGCGAGGTGCTCAATATCCCGGTCATCAATTTTCCCGGTTATGAAGCTGACGACGTGATCGGCACGCTCTCGACACAAGTGGCGGAGATGAAGATGCAGGCCGTGATCGTGTCGAACGACAAAGACATGTGCCAGCTCGTTCGCGATCCTTACGTCATCTGCATGCGCCAGAATTCGCAGGTGGTGAAACGCAAAGAGCCCGTGCCGCCGATTGAGTGGTGCGACGAAGCGTGGGTCGAGAACAAGTTTGGCGTGCCTGCTGACAAGCTCGTCGATCTGCTGGGTCTCATGGGCGACTCGATCGATAACATTCCCGGCGCGCCGGGCATCGGGTCGAAAGGCGCCGTGCAGCTTATTCAGGAGTTTGGATCGATTGAAGCGGCGCTCGCGGGATGGGAGTCAGTAAAGCACAAGAAATATCGCGAGTCGCTGCGCGACAACGCTGATCTTATTCGACAGTCGCGCGAGCTGGCGCGCATCCGCTGCGATCTCGAAGTACCCTGGAAGCTTGAAGAGCTCAAGACGCGGTCGCCGGATCGTCCCGCGGCTTACGAGCTTTTCCACGAGCTCGAATTCGTAAATCTAATCAAAGAATACGCTGATGCCGCAGTCCAGCGACCGGCTTCAGCCGAATCCGCACGCAACTACAAGATCATTCAGACGAAGAGCGATCTCGACGATCTCGTGCACACGCTTTTTGACGCCGAACACGTTGGAGTCGCTATTGCTGACTCAACGCCCGCCGGAACAGGCGAGCAGGAGTGTTTTACTGAGCTGCAGGCAACACGCGGAATGGCTTTTTCGACAAACCCCGGTGTCGCGGCATATGTCGATCTCGAGAAGTTTTCCGGTGGCATGGATACAGCGATCAATGCGCTGCGCGACGTGCTCTCGAATGGCTTGATTGAGAAGTCGATTCACGACGTGAAGCGTGCGGTCGGTCTGCTCGATCGTTTCAATATCACGCTCGAAGGCGTTAAAGATGACACGTATATCGCCGCGTACCTACTCGATCCGTCGCGTAGCAAGTATGAATTGAGCGATCTCGCACGCGAGGCGCTCAATGTCGAGCACAGCAGCACGCCGGCGGCGAATTGGCCCGACACTGCGTGGCAGACTGTCGTCGCCGCTGATCTAACCGCGCAAACTGCACATATTCTTCGCAACCGGATACTTGAGAAGGGCCTTGAAACGATCTATTCGGAGGTCGAGCTGCCACTCGCGCCGTTGCTCTATCGCATGGAGCGCGCGGGGCTGAAAGTCGATCCGAAAGTCCTCGCGGATCTTTCAAACTACATCGGCCAGGAGCTGCACAAGCTCACGATTAAGATCTATCAACTGGCGGGACGCGAGTTCAATATCGGATCACCGAAGCAGGTCGGCGAAGTGCTCTC
>Ga0134124_10005330_pt1 | contig 10345 bp, 10 predicted proteins | sample KB304_FD_96880 | JGI IMG/M metagenome (GOLD analysis project Ga0134124, IMG submission 96880) | Terrestrial soil microbial communities without Nitrogen fertilizer from Kellogg Biological Station, Michigan, USA - KB3-0-4 | ecosystem: Environmental > Terrestrial > Soil > Unclassified ... | reverse complement strand
GGCCGCGATCGTCCAGCAGTATGTTTTCAGGTTTGATATCGCGGTGAATGATCCCGCGCGAATGAGCTTCGGCAAGCGCGTCACAAATCTGGACGGTGATGAGTACGACTTTCTCAGGTTTGACCTCACGTGTCTTTATCAGATCGCGAAGGCTTCGGCCATCCACGTACTCCATCACGATGTAGGTGTGCTCGCCGGTTTCACCGATCTCATAAATCGTCACGATGTTCGGATGATTGAAGGTCGACGCGGCACGCGCCTCGCGGAGGAACCTTATTGCGGCGTCGGAGTTATGCTCGCCCTGTTTGGACATCACCTTGATCGCCACGGTTCTGAGCAAGGCTGGGTCTTCCGCCTTATACACCTCGCCCATGCCGCCCGCTCCAAGCTTCGCGATAATCCGATATTTTGATAGGGCGCTGAGTGCGTTCATTTCAATCACTGATGAAAGGAAACGACGGCTCGCCCAGTTGGTCCCCTGGCACGGAGCAGTCTCTTCGCGTTTGCGGCGAGGACCGATGCTACGCGAGCTGGGAGTACCCTCCGCGGAAATATGCCAGGGGTTTGCTTTCGGCTACAGCCGCCGATTCGACTTCGCCAACTATGATGGTATGGTCGCCGCCGGGATAAGCATGCACAACGCGGCATTCGAGGTAAGCGAGTGCGCCTTCCAGCAACGGCGGCCCGGTGACGCCCTCGGAGTACAGGGTGCCGTTGAATCGATCCTGGTCCTTTGAGGCGAACCGCCGGGAGAGGTGTTCCTGATCTTCGGCCAGTATGTTTACCGCGAAGTACGTTCCCTCAGCAAAGCGGCCATGCACGGACGCACGCTTGTCTATACATGCGAGGATCAGCGGCGGTTCCAGCGACACGGACGCGAAGGCGCTGACGGTCATTCCTACCGGCCGATCGTCATCGCCCCTGGTTGTAACAACTGTAACGCCGCTGACGAAGCGGCCCAGCGCAGCGCGGAACTCGTCTTTGCTTACTGGCATCACTGCTTACCGACATCATGCTTACCGAGTCTACCGGGCCCGTGCCGAGTAATCGGCTAACAACCCGCCAACGAATCGTCTACGGCTGCTTGTACTTGTCGATCAGTTGCTGCATTCCATCGGTCGAACCGCCGTGACGATAAGCGTAGTAGCTTTGAAGATCCACCAACATCTGATCGTGAAGCTGCTTATACGGAGCCTTTCCTTCCGACAGTCCGACCGCGTGAGCATAGCTGTCTATGACTTCATCCATCTTCGCGTGCGCCTGCTTGAGCACTGCGTCTTTGAGCGGTCCCGGTGAAGCCGCCTTATACTCTTTTGCGATCCGCTCGTAGTCCTCGTTCAATATCGTGCCAATGAGCACATAAGTGAACGGGTCCGAGGAATTCAGCGAGATGGACTTATCGAGTTTGGCTCGCGCGTCCACCTTGTTTCCGGTCATCAACGCAAGCATGCCCAACGTTTGATAGATTACCGGCAGCCATCTGGTCTTAAACTCGGCCCACTTGGCATCATCGAACTTCTCGGGCTTCTTATCTCCCTCGATAATCTCAATGGCTTTGGTGCCATACTGCTGGCTTTGCGCCACGAACTTCGCATTCTGATTCTTCGCCTGCTCTGCACCTTCGATCAGGGCTTGAGTCAGGACAGTAATGTCGTTTGGGTTCTTTGCCAGGTATGTTGCGATGACTCGAAACCCGTCATCCGGGCGCTTTTCCTTGAGGTACGCGTCGATCAAAATGGGCGTTATCACTTCAGCATCGGCGGGCTCCTTGAAGACAATGAGGATGTTTTCAAGCTGCGCGATTCGCTGCGCTCCGTCCTGGAGCTTCTCAACTTCGCGAGCGACATAGGTCACAACCTCTGCTCGCTGCAAGCTCTTAGGATACTTCTTGACGAACTCACCGGCGGCCGCGACCTTGGCCGGGACATCGGCCGCAGATTGGATTTTGGCAAAGGCCTCCTGTTCGCCTTTCGATGGCCCGGTCTGCTTCGGCTGATCCTTGGCCTGCCACGCGTGAAGCGTGTATTCGGGCAGCGCAGTCAGCATTGTCGAGCCTTGAGCGACAGACGCGGACAGCAGGCATGCGGCAATTGCCTTCATCATGGGAGATGGTGTGGCTTTCATTACGATACCTCGTTCTTCATCAGAGTCAGAGTCTGGGCGCGAGCGGTTCCGCTTGCAGAGGTGGTATTGTGCAGTATTGCCGAGCGCGTTTGCAAGTCTGCTGAATTCGGGCAGTGGGTCAGTTTGAGGTTCAGAGTTCAAGCTTTAGCTTGCCGTGTTTTCGACCATAAAGCTCAAGAGCAAGCTAAAGCTTGAACTCTGAACCTCAAACTGAGTCCTCATCGAAATCCGCGGATCAACGACGTAAAGATCAGGATCGCCCGCGTCCCGGCAAACCTTGAGCTTTTCTCTTTCATCCATCTCTTGTCCACATCAGCAGCCGTCTATGGATGAAAAACTCGACGGTGTCTTAATTTGGAGTGCGGCGGCAAGGTACTCCGCGACGCCGCTTTGGCTGGTGATTGAGTCGATTGGGAAGGAAAGCGGCGTCGCGGAGTACTTTGCCGCCGCACTCCAAATTAAGACACCGCCAAAAACTCAAGGTCTTGTATCAATCGCGTTGGAACGACTAATATTGAAAGAGCAGTCGCGACGGAGAAACCGCTCGTATCTACAATCGGAGGAAATATGAAATTCAAGCTCCATTCAGCCATCGCAGCGCTTGTGCTGGTCGCGTCAGCCGTAACGGCTTTGGCTCAGGACTGGGACCGCGCAGTTTCATTATTCAATCAGAAGCAGTATCTTCCCGCGATCGCCGAGTTTCACGCGGTCTTGAAGGCGAATCCCGCGGCCTGGCAATCCTGGTTCTACATTGGGGCAAGCCACTTTCAACTTCAGAGCTACGACGATACGATCGACGCCTTTCAGAACTATATTAAGAGCGCCGAAAAGGATGATAAGGTTCAGATTACGGGTAATTACTATATCGGCGCCGCTTATTACCAGAAGCAGCAATACGACAAGGCCATTCCCGCGTTTGTCCGATACATTACCCTCTCGGAGAAAACACAGGAGAAAGTCGAGACCACGGCTCGCGCGAAGTTGGGTCGCTGCTACTTCTTCACCAATCGTTTCAGTGAAGCAATTCCCGTCTTGACCGCCGCCGCCGCTGAGATGAAAACTAACGCGACGAACTACTACTATATCGGCCTCGCGCAGAACAAACTGGGTCACACCGATCAAGCAATCGTTGCTATTAATCAGAGTCTGGCGATCGATCCAAAAGACGCAGACTCACTGACGCTGCTTGGCGAAATTTACATTTCTCAGCTTCGTCAGAATCCCGGAGCGGCAAAACAACTCATCGCCGTCGGGGAACGGTTGGTGGCGGTTCGCGATGACGAGCGAGCATGGGGTTTGCTTGGTCAGGCTTATATGTTCGACAAGCAATACGTGAAGGCCGCGCCGCTTCTTGATAAGTTTGCTCGGGCGCACGCCGAGTCAAGCGGCGCATGGTTCAATCTTGGCTACGTGCTTTCGCGATCTTCGCAGTGGAAACCGGCGGCGGATGCGTTGGAGAAAACGATCAAGCTTGCACCGGCCAACATGGCCGCGCTACTGGAGCTGGGCTACGTTTACGAGAGTGATAAGCAATACGACAAGGCCCTGGCAGCATATCAGCATGCATATGAGGCATCGGGCCAACGGGATGCAACCGCACGTGAAGGAATCGACCGAGTAAAACAAGCAAAGCCGCAAAGCCAGTAACGTTCAGAGTTCAAGCTTTAGCTTGCCGTTTTTCACCCGTAAGGCTCAAGAGCAAGCTAAAGCTTGAACTCTGAACCTCAAACTGACCACTACCAGTTTTCTTCGTGACTTTGCGCCTTTGTGGTTTAGATATCTTCTCGGATGGCTGTCCCATTGGAGTCGATGCCGATAATGCGCTCAGAACCTTCAAACGCCAGCGCCATCAGATCGATCTCTCTGCTCTCGCCCGGGCCGAGGCTGAGAGCCTCGCCGCGCGCCGCCGCGTGTGACAACACCGGCTGCGTGGCGCAGGGTTCCAACGCTATGTTGTAGGTTGAGCTCCACCACGGATAGTCGCGCCCACCTCGATACACCTGCCAGTACCATAACTGCTTGAACACATCCGCCGGGTAGCGCATCGCGAAGCCGACGCCGAGACGGGTATTCCTGACCGCGTACCAGCCGTCGGTGATCCCTTCCAGAAAGACCATGTCGCTCGCGGCTGCATCAGGACCGGGCATTCGCGAAAGATCGACCTGTTCCCCGCTTGCGCCTTCGGCCATCGGCCAGTCGAATACCTGATCGGGCTTCAGGCGCGACGACGACGGAGTGAAGTCCGCAATTGTCCGTATCCGGCACGCAGGCAGGTCGACCCGACAGCTTTCGTCAATGAACGGCCAACCGAGAGCAGGGTGATGTCCCCAGGTGAAATTCACCTCCTGCCCGCTCTCGTTTGTGATGCGTTCGTGGATTCGCATCACGGCTTCTTTGCCGCGAAGAGTGACGGTCCTCACAAGGTGAAACGGCGTCCGCACCGTGCGAACGTCAAATCGCACTTCAATTTCATCAGGCTCGTCTTTGGTGATCGCATAACGCCACGGCAGCAGCAGAACCTCGCCGTGTTGACCAACCTCCGCGCCCTGGTGGAGCGAAAGATTGCCGCAGTTGGGGAACAGTTCCTGCCAGCCGCCCTCGTAATAATCCATGTGCGAGCCTGAAGCGGAACGCGAGCTTGTCGGGACAAAGTGAGAGCGCTCTCGTAGCCCAACCCACGTCCGCCACATGAAATCCACATCGCGAGGCTTGTACAGAAATTCGTAAACGTCCGCGCCTTTGTCTGCGATGATTGTCACGCGAAGCTTTTCGTTTTCGAGCGAGACGCACCGATGTCCTTGCAGGGACAATTCAGTAATTCGGCAGCCATAGTTGCGATTGTGCTGAAAGGTCTGGTAGCTCATCGGTCACCTCTAGTCCAAAGGTTATCACGGCACAGCATAGCCAGTCGCATTTTCGGGTAGTGTTCGGATTCGGCATTGCTTAATAACTTCCGCGTGCCTTGCGGTCCTTTGCGTCTTTGCGCTGAGTATTGGGTCTTGCTCCTTCAATACACAATACTCAGCGCAAAGACGCAAAGAACCGCAAAGCACGCGATGCTTATTTCATTGAGGTTGAACGACACTTGTCGCTTATGCGATAACCAGCATAATGCCTGATCGCAGAAAAGCTGTCGTCCTGTTGAGCGGTGGCCTGGATTCTACGACTTCTCTCGCAATAGCTCGCTCGCAAGGATTTCGCCTGTTCGCGCTGTCTTTCAACTACGGCCAACGTCACCAGGCCGAACTCGAGAGCGCCGCTCGCGTAGCCGAGTCTCTCAACGCGGAACACCATTTGGTAGTCGATGTAGATCTACGAGCCATCGGCGGATCGGCGTTGACCGGCGATATCGAGGTCCCGAAACAGCGCTCTCTGACAGAGATGTCCTCGGGAATACCGATTACATATGTACCGGCTCGCAATACGATCTTTCTGTCATTCGCGCTCGCGTGGGCGGAGGTATTGGAAGCCCAGGACATTTTCATCGGCGTGAACGCACTCGATTATTCGGGTTATCCCGACTGCCGGCCTGAGTACGTTGAGGCATTTCAAAAGATGGCGAATCTTGCGACAAAGGCCGGCGTCGAGGGACGGTTGCGGCTCGAGATTCATACGCCGCTTATCGCGATGACAAAGGCGGAGATAATCAAGACCGGTCTCGAACTCGGCGTCGATTATTCACTGACGCATAGTTGCTATGATCCCACGGCGGAAGGACTGTCCTGCGGGAAGTGTGATAGCTGCCGGCTTCGGCTCAAAGGCTTTGCCGAAGCCGGCGTCCGCGATCCCGTTCGCTATGCGGCCGAATGATTGCGGCTGACGGTCAATGGACTCACTTGCCTTCTTGCGCAGGCTTCTCGCCCCAGATCCAACGCAAAAACCATTCGTAGTTGTGCTCCATCACGGCGCGTTGTTGCTTCGGCTTGTCGATGCCGTGCCCGAAGCCTTTATATACGATCATCTTCACCGGTACGCCGCGATCCTCGAGCGCCTGTCGCAATTCGTAGGCGTTCGGTATCGGCACTCGCTTATCCAGTTCGCCGTGCTGAATCAATGTCGGCGTCTTCGCATTCTTTACGTAAGAGATGGGCGAAGTCTTCTGATATATCTCAGCGTCATCCCACGGCGTCGCCTTCAGATACTGTCGCGTGAACGGATGAATGTCGGTGTTCACGTAATAAGTCATCCAATCAGAAATGCCGGCGCCTACCGAAACCGCCTTGAACCGATCGCTGCTGCAGGTGATGAAGGCGGAAATGTAGCCGCCCTGGCTCCAGCCCATCGCGCCGACGCGATCGCGGTCGACCATGCCTTGCGCGATCAAATGATCGACGCCGGATATGACGTCCCAGTAATCTCCAACACCAAGGTTGCGCACATTGAGCGATCGGAACTTCTCGCCGTAGCCGGCCGAGCCGCGATAGTTCGGCCGCAGAATAATAGCGCCCCTGTTCGCAAACATTTCGATCGGATAATACCGATCGCCGCGCACAACCGGAGTATCAACTCCAGTCGGTCCCCCGTGAATGACCACGAGAAGCGGGTATTTCTTTGAGGGATCAAAGCCCGCCGGCTTGATCAAGACTCCTTCGATCTGAGCGCCATCGGTGGACTTCCACTGAATAACCTCCCGAGTCGCGAGGCGAAAGTCTTTCAACTGATCGCTCATCGCTGTGAGCTTCGTGGGTTGAAAGGGGGAGAGGGTCGAGATGTAGACCTCCGGATAGTCGTTCGCCCCCGCGCCGACAAACGCAGCCTGCTTGAAGTCTCTAGTGAACGAGAACTGCGAGAATCCGAAGGTTGACGGACTGCTCACTTGTTCCACCGCTCCGGTCGAGGGTTTCAAGCGAAAGAGATGAGCGGACGTCTTTTGCAAAGCCGCGAAATATATTCCATCGGGCGACCAGTCTAACAATCCGGGTGATTCATCGAAGCTCTGGTTGACGACCCTTGGCGCGCCCCCTGCGACCGGTGTCACCGCAATGTAAGAATTCGCATAGTAAAAGAACTCGCGAGCGTTCGCTGTCTGATAAGCGATCTCGCTTCCATCGGGAGACCAGACGGGGTTACTGTCCGGGCCTTTTGTATCGACGATCTTCTTTATCGCCTTGTCGCTGACATTCAGCAGGTAGATATCACTCGTGTGAGACGATCCAAGATCTGGATCCTTTGACGCGCTGAAGGCGATTCGGGTCGAGTCAGGGGACCAGGCGAAACCCGCGATCGAGAAGCTGGCGCCATCGGTGAGGCGGACAGGCTCGGGTCGTTTGTCCTTGATGTCGGATGACACATCAATCATCCAAAGATGAGTAAAGGCGTATTCATCCTGAACCACCTCGAACTCGCCGTACTTCTCCTTACGATCCTTGCGCGCTTTGCTTTCGGGATCAGCGGCGGTGAAGGCAATGTGACGGCCATCGCGCGACCACTCAATCGATGACACACCGGTGTCGAGATTCGTCAGCGATACTGCTTCGCCGCCGTTGGGCGCGATGAGGTAAATCTGCCTCTTACCGTCGCGATCTGAAATGAACGCAATTCGTTTTGAATCGGGAGACCATCTCGGACTGGTGTTCGACTTCTTACTGTTGGTGAGTTGATAGCGCTCGCCGGTCGAGGTAACGGCTATCCACAACTCGGTCTCAAAAGCATTCTCCTCCCAGTTGGTCCTCTGAACCTGGTAAGCAACAAAACGCCCGTCGGGTGAGATGCTCGGAGCGGATGCGCTCTTGAGATTGAGCGACTGCTCGATGCTCGGAGTCTGTGCCGCACAATCAAACGCTAATGCTCCAATGATGATTGCGATCAACGATGTCAGCAACGTTCTCTTCATAATAGCCCCTCGAGTGTCTTGAATATATGACCCGCCCGTCGTGCAACCGGCAATATATCACAAGGTAGTTTTTCGGCAGTGTCTTAATTTGGAAGTAGCACAGGCTTCAGCCTGTTCCGAGTAAGAGGTTAGAGTGGTAATCTTACAGGCTGAAGCCTGTGCTACTTCCAAATTAAGACACCGCTAGTTTTTCAGGATCAAATCGGATTAGGGTGGGAAGAACATCCGACGCAGGGCTAGTCAAGCGCATCGAGCGCCTCCTGGATTTCTGTACTTGTCCGCCGATCATTAGCCGCGATCGCCGCCTCTAGTCCTTTACGATAAACGTCGCGGGCTTCGTCGGCGTTGCCAGTTCGGGCAAGCACTCGCCCAAGATGATAGTAAGCGGCAACGTAACCAGGATCGCGGGATATTACTTCTCGAAAGTGCAGAACAGCATGCGTTTCTTCGCCATTCTTTTCGAGCTCAAGTGCCAGCGCATAGCGGGAAAAGGAGTCGTTGGGATCCGCGGCAACAAATTCTTCGAGCGTTTCTTTGCGTGACTTCATCGGGTTTTGTCGCCGGCTAATGGAAGATCGGGCACGGCTGCTTTTGGTGTGTATCTGAGTGGGAAGCCACCTCGATCAGGCGCGAAGCGTGGAGAGCCTGACCTGGCAGCACATTCCACGCTCACGCGAGATTGAGGTAAGAAGCTCTGGTTGCGCGTTGAGCTTTTTAGAGTTATTCGCCGGCGTTTTCAGGCTCGGCTGAGGCTTCAACAGGTTCGGCCTGTGCCTTGCCGGCGGCTGCGGCGGCAGCGGCCATCGCTCGCTCGCCGCGAGTGTCGCGTTCGCGGATTCGAGCAGCCTTGCCGCGCAGCTTGCGCAGATAATAGAGCTTCGCGCGTCGGACACGACCTCGACGCACCAACTCAATCCGATCGATAACGGTCGCGTGAAGTGGAAAGATTCGTTCGACGCCAACTCCGAAGCTTGTCTTTCGCACGGTGATCGTCTCGCGAACTCCTGAATGCTTGCGCGCTATAACGACTCCTTCAAATGCCTGCGTGCGTTCCTTGTCACCTTCCTTAATTCGAACGTGAACACGAACCGTGTCTCCCGCCTGAAAGTTGGGGATATCACTGCGTAGCTGACGGTTCTCGACCGTTTGTACTGTTAGATTCATGGTTATCACCTCGTTGACGGCAGACACGCCGTAATTAAAATTCTATTCTGCTCTCTGTTCATCAATATCGTGCAAAATATTTTCCATTTCCAGACGCTGGTCCGCCGCCGCCTGGTGCGCTTCGATCAAGTCGGGTCTCCGGCGTAACGTCTGCTCAATGGACTTGCGCCAGCGCCATCGCTCGATTTCAGCGTGATTGCCGCTGAGCAGCACTTCAGGCACCTTCATTCCGCGATACTCAGCCGGCCTCGTGTACTGCGGAAAATCGAGCAACCCTCCGACGAATGATTCGCGTTCCGCTGATTGTTCGCACCCGAGTGCTCCAGGGATCACGCGCGTCACCGCATCCACAACTACCATCGCGGGAATCTCACCGCCCGACAGCACAAAATCGCCGATCGATAGTTCGTCGGTTATCAAGTGCTCGACGACGCGCTGGTCGAGGCCTTCGTATCGCCCGCAGATCAATACGACTCTCTCCTTTTGCGAATACTCACGCGCCAGGTTTTGATCGAACAAGCGACCCTGCGGCGAGAGCAATACAACACTCGCTTGAGGCGCATCGTTGGTGACAGCCTCAACTGCGCGAAAAAACGGCTCAGGCTTCATCACCATTCCGGCGCCTCCGCCGAAAGGCCGATCATCCACCTGACGGTGGCGATCATAAGTGTAATCGCGCAGGTCATGAATACTGATCTCGATGAGGTTCGCCTCGACCGCCCGGCGAATTATTCCAAAGTCAAAGACCGAACCGAAGATCTCCGGAAAGATCGTTATTATGTCGAAGCGCATAGCCATCCCGGATTGCGAGCTCGTTCGTTGCCTGGCAAAAGAACCCGCAACCTACAATTGCAAAAGGCCATCCGGTAGATCGACGGTGATGAGTTTCGCATTCACATCAACACTGATACAAATCTCATCTGCAAAAGGAATCAGGCGCTCACGGCCGTCCCCACTGCGCAATACCAACACGTCAGTCCCTCCCGTTCGCAGCAACCGCGTCACTTGTCCGAGGTTTTGACCATCCAAGCTGACGGCGTCGGAACCTATCAATTGATACTCAAAGAACTCGCCATCAATAAGCGGCTTGAGATCGTGCTCCGAGATCACCACGCGGCCCCCTACCAGGCTTCGCGCCGCCGTCATGGTGTCATAGCCCTCAAACTTCAGGATTACCCGGTCCTGATGGAACCATTGATCCTCGACCTTGAGTATGCGGTGCGT
>Ga0134124_10005329_pt1 | contig 10346 bp, 5 predicted proteins | sample KB304_FD_96880 | JGI IMG/M metagenome (GOLD analysis project Ga0134124, IMG submission 96880) | Terrestrial soil microbial communities without Nitrogen fertilizer from Kellogg Biological Station, Michigan, USA - KB3-0-4 | ecosystem: Environmental > Terrestrial > Soil > Unclassified ... | reverse complement strand
GAAGGCCTCGTGATGGGCACGCGCTCCGGTGATCTCGATGCGTCGATCGTGGATTTCATCGCCACGAAAGAGGGGTTGACTTCCAGTCAGGTGGAAACACTGCTCAACAAGCAATCAGGACTGCTGGGCGTCTCCGGACTCACTGACGACATGCGCGACCTGCTGGACGAAGCGCATGAGCACGACGACCGTCGAGCGCGTCTGGCGATTGAGATCTTCTGTTATCGGGCGCGCAAATACATCGGGAGTTATCTGGCGGCGATGAACGGCGCCGAGGCGATCGTGTTTACCGGCGGTATCGGTCAAAACTCTGCCGAGATCCGCAGCCGAATCTGCTCCGACCTGACGTGGCTCGGACTGGATCTCGATGCGGAGCTCAATTCGAAACACGGTATTGATAAAGGCGGCCAGATCAGCACCGACACCTCTCGCGCCGCAGTCTTCGTTATTCCGACAAACGAAGAGCTATTGATCGCGCGTGACACGGTTCGCGTCGTGAGCGGCGCCCCGCAGCGGTTTTAGCCACAAAAAGGCACAAAAAGCTCAAAATCAGCAGAACCTTATTTGAGCTTTTTGGCGCCTTTTTGTGGCTAAAAATAATCTGCACGGATCTTTAAAGAAAAGGACGGCGCAGCAGATAACCGATGTAGTAATACGTTTCGTGGGCCAGTAGACCTATCTGGCTTTTCACTCCCTGATACCTGGTGCTTGGTGTTGGTGACGGATCGGCTGTGAGGCCCACGTCCGTGGCCATCGCCATCGCTCTTTTCATGTGTAGAGGATCGCTCACGATCAGCACTTTCTTTATTCCGTGTGTGTCTGCAAGTTGCTTTGCATACAGAATGTTTTCATACGTAGTGTGAGACTTCTCGTCGAGCAGAATATCGCTCGCTGGAATGCCACTCTGTAAAGCGTAGTCGCGCGCCGCAGCAGACTCGGTCGGCTCGCCAGGATTTCCCTGACCGCCGGTGAAGATCAATTTTCGCACCTGCCCTCTTCGGTACAGATTGATGGCGTGATTGATTCGTTCTCTGAAAACAGGAGATACATCGGCGGTCCAGACTGCGGCGCCGAGCACCACTGCGGCGTCGGCCCGGGAGTTAGAAGAAGTATTGCCGAACGAGTAGATACGCCAGGCGAGTATTCCCGCCGCAAGCACTGCGACGGAAAATATGACTGATACTATCTTCGCGATCTTCTTCATACCAGACGCCAAGATTAATTTACAGACGAACGGTCACAAAGCGGGATTACCACGTGGCGCCGTTGTAGATGCCCTCACAAGCAGGAGAAGCCCAACGACCGCGCCAAGCGATTCGGAGATTGCGAGCAGGAAGGAAGTCGCCAGAAACACCTGTGACCAGAAGTGTGGCTCGAGCTGCGCCACATGGGCTACGTGGTCTATCGTCTCGGCGATGAAGTGATAGTAGACTCCGAAGACAAACGACCCAATCATCGAAGCCGTCAGCAGCACCGTCCCAAACTTCTCAAACTTCGGAAGCATGACTCCGGCGACGACCGGCGCGAGGATGATGACCGGGAAGATGAAGGCCAACTGCGCCGGACTCGCGTTCACCGACAGTGACTGGTGTGCAATCGAATGCAACACGACCACCACGAAGTGCATGGCAACGACTGCTAAAGCGATCTTTTTCAACGTGCTCATCTTAATGTTTCCTCTCTGCGGCGCCTCTGCGTTCTCTGCGCCTCTGCGGTGAACGTACCTATTAAACCGCAGAGACGCAGAGAACGCAGAGGTTTCGCAGAGATTTTCTTGACGAGAAGATAGACTAGAACTATTCTCTGGCGCTATCCAAAGGTGATCATTCGGAACCCTCCAGGCAACCTATTCCAGGTTCGAGCGTATAAACGGAGACCACTCGCTTCAATTATTTAAAGGTGAAAGGGAATTGAAATGTTGAAGACACTCCTCCTTATTGCTTTCTTGCTCACGTTCGCCGGCGTGGCCCCGGCGCAAACCATTGAGCCGTTGCTGCTTCAGAAGCCGACGTTGAGCCGCACGCAAATCGTCTTCGTCTACGCCGGCGACCTGTGGATAGTCGGCCGAGACGGCGGCACCGCGTCGCGATTGACGACCGGTAGCGGCGTCGAGACTGATCCGAGGTTTTCCCCAGACGGTTCCATGATCGCTTTCACCGGTGAGTACGACGGCAACGTCGATGTCTACGTCGTCCCAGTAACTGGAGGAGTGCCACGCAGGCTGACTTACCATCCCGGTGGCGATGCGGTGGCCGGTTGGACTCCCGACGGCAAACAGATCCTGTTTCGCTCGGGACGCGCCAGCCCCAATCCAGTGCCGAAGCTGTTCACCATTCCAGTTGATGGCGGCTTTCCGACGGAAGTTCCTTTGCCGATGGGCGTCACGGGATCCTATTCGTCAGACGGCACGCGCCTGGCCTACGTGCCAACGGTCAAATTCCAGGACGCGTGGAAACAATATCGCGGCGGACAAACAACTCCCATCTGGGTCGCTAAACTCTCTGACTCGGCCGTCGAGAAGTTGCCACGCGACAACTCAAACGATTCGAATCCGATGTGGGTTGGCGACAAGATCTACTTCCTTTCCGATCGAAACGGCTCCGTGTCTCTATTCGCCTACGACACGAGTGCAAAGAAGGTCACGCAGCTATTTAGAAATGAGGGGCTGGATATCAAGTCGGCCAATGCCGGTCCGGGCGGGATTGTTTACGAGCAGTTTGGATCGTTGCATCTTTACGATTTTGCGTTGGGCAAAGAGCACAGGCTGAACATCACGGTTTCCGGTGATTTACCCGGCGTGCGACCGCGTTATGTGAAGGTCGCGAGAAACCTTTCCGCCCCGGCGCTCTCGCCAACCGGAGCGCGCGCTCTCTTCCAGGCTCGCGGCGAAATCATCACCGTGCCCGCCGAGAAAGGCGACGCGCGCAATCTCACCAACACACCCGGCGCTGCAGAGCGTTACCCCGCCTGGTCACCTGACGGAAAACTGATTGCTTACTTTTCAGACGAATCAGGTGAGTATGCTTTACACCTGCGAGATCAAACGGGAATGGGTGAGGTGAAGAAGATCAATCTCGGCAATCCGCCGTCGTTTTTCTATTCGCCGTTGTGGTCGCCTGATAGTAAGAAGATTGCTTACACCGACAAACGTTTGAATTTGTGGTACGTCGACATCGAGAAAGGCACACCGGTCAAAGTCGATACCAACACTTACGAGAATCCGTTTCGCGTAATGGATCCGAGCTGGTCGCCTGATAGCCGTTGGATTACTTATACGAAGCAACTCGATAACCGTTTGGGTGCGGTTTTTATTTATTCACTCGAGACGTCGAAGACAAATCAGATCACGGATGGCATGAGCGACGCGCGCTACGCGAACTTCGACAGGAATGGAAAGCATCTTTACTTCACGGCGAGCACCGACGCTGGTCCAACGACGGGATGGCTCGATATGTCGAGCTTCAATCATCCCATCACGCGCAGCGTCTACGTTGTAGTGCTACGCAAAGATCTACCGTCGCCGATTGCGCCGGAAAGTGATGAAGAGAAGGTAGCGGAAGAAAAGAAAGAGGAAAAGAAACCCGACGATGCCGCCGCCCCTGCTGCTGCCGCTGCGGCTCAACCCGCTCCCGCGAAGAAGCCTGATGTCAAAGTAGACATCGACTTCGACGACATTGGTCAGCGCGTCCTGACCGTGCCGGTACCACCGCGTAACTACACCGGCATGGTTTCAGGCAAGACCGGCATACTTTATCTCGCCGAGACTCCGCCAGGACAGGGCAACGCTGTTGTCTTGCACAAGTTCGAGCTTGAAAAGCGGAAGACTGACAAAGTGCTCGAAGGCGTTACGGCGTTTGCGCTCTCAGCAAACGGTGAAAAGATGCTCTTCCGTTTGGGTGGTGGCCAGACTACGAACTGGTTCATCGTACCCACTGCGACACCGGTGAAGCCTGGCGAGGGTGCGTTGAAGGTCGAAGACCTGGAAGTCTATGTTGATCCGAAAGCCGAGTGGAAGCAGATGTATGCCGAAGCGTGGCGCATTCAACGCGATTTCATCTACGACCCGAACCTGCACGGTCTGGATTTGAAAGCTGCTGAAGCTATGTACCGGCCGTACCTCGATTCGCTCGGACATCGCGGCGATTTGAATTACCTGTTCACGGAGATGCTGGGCCAGACGGTCTTGGGCCATACATTTATCGGCGGTGGCGACCTGCCCGAGCCGCCGCGAACCAGAGGCGGTTTGTTAGGCGCAGACTATCGCGTTGAGAATGGCCGTTATCGCTTTGCGCGTATTTACAACGGCGAGAACTGGAACCCGCAATTGCGTGCGCCGCTTACGCAACCCGGAGTGAACGTGAAAGCCGGCGAGTATTTGCTTGCGGTTAACGGCCGCGAAGTGCGCGCGAGCGACAGTGTCTATTCGTTTTTCGAAGAGACGGCGGGCAAGTCAGTCGTGATTCGCGTGGGCCCGAATCCCGATGGATCGAATTCGCGCCAGGTGACGGTTGTGCCGGTTGAGAGTGAAGGTGGTCTGCGAAATCTCGGCTGGATCGAAGACAACCGCCGCAAGGTTGACGCGCTTAGCGCTGGGCGTGTGGCTTATGTTTACCTGCCGGATACCGGGTTTGGCGGTTACACCAACTTCAATCGCTATTACTTCTCGCAGATCAACAAAGAGGGTGCGGTGATCGATGAGCGGTTCAACAGCGGCGGGGCAGCAGCCGATTACATCATCGATTACATGCGGCGCCCACTCATGAATATGTGGACTACGCGGGAAGGGAAGGATTTCACGACGCCGGTCGGATCGATCTATGGTCCCAAGGCGATGATCATCAATGAGTTTGCCGGTAGTGGCGGCGATCTGATGCCGTGGCTGTTTCGCAAGGCGAGTGTTGGACCACTGGTTGGCAAGCGCACGTGGGGTGGCCTCGTGGGAATCTACGACTATCCGGCGTTGATCGACGGTGGATCAGTAACAGCTCCGCGCGTTGCGTTTTACAATCCTACGGGTGAGTGGGAAGTGGAGAATCACGGCACCGCACCGGATGTCGAAGTTGAGCTCGACCCGGCCGCGTGGCGTGCTGGTCACGATCCGCAGCTCGAGAAGGCGGTCGAAGTCGTCATGGAAGGGCTCAAGAAGAATCCGTTGCCGAAGCCACGCAAGCCCGCGTATCCGAATTATCACGACGGCCGTTCGACGACGTCTGAAGGTAAGACGACTAAGGACACACGCAAATCAGGCAATTAAACATCTGCCACAAAGAGGCACAAAAAGCACAAAACTAACTTTTGTGTTTTTGTGCCTTTTGTGGCTAAAGATATGGTCTACTTGTTTGCGGCTACCATCTTCCTCAGCGCTCTTCTGTTGTTCTGGATTCAGTTGGTAATGGCGAAGATGCTTTTGCCTCGCCTCGGTGGGACGCCGGCAGTGTGGAATACCTGTATGCTCTTTTTTCAGGTCTTGCTGCTCGCGGGATATTCATACGTACTGGCTACAACCTCACGGCTGGGTGTTCGCAAGCAGACAGTTCTACACGGCGTGATCCTGCTTCTCTCATGTCTCTACTTGCCGCTTGCGTTCGCTGGGAATACTGGTTCGATATCCGAAACAAGCAATCCGGCACTGTGGCTCTTCGTTTACCTGATCGGTGCGATTGGCTTGCCAGTGTTTCTTATCTCAACCACCAGCCCGTTACTTCAGAAGTGGTTTACACACGTTTCAGCAAACGATCCCTACTTCCTTTTTGCGGTAAGTAACGGAGGCAGTCTCGTCGCCTTACTCAGCTATCCTTTATTTCTGGAACGTGCTTTCACTCTGTCGCGTCAGAATCAGATCTGGATCGTGATGTATGTCGTGTTCTTGATACTGACTCTGGCTTGCATGTTTGTGTCGTGGAGGTCATCCCACTCACGGAAATTTGAACAACTAGAAACAGAACAAGTCAGGAAGAGGGGCTTTATTATTCGACAGCGCCTCGGCTGGATCCTGTTAGCCTTCATCCCCGCGAGCTTGCTGTTCGGCGTCACGACTTATATCACCACTGAAATCGCACCTACACCTCTGCTATGGACCATTCCCTTAGCGCTCTACCTCCTGACATTCATCCTTGCATTCGCGCGCAAGAATCTGTTGCCTGAACGACTCGCAAGTACGGCACTCGCCGGATTGGCGCTGCTACTCACCTTAGCGCTTGTCGCCAACGCGACTGAACCAACCGCGCTCATTGTTCTGATGCATCTGTGTTTCCTCTTCGTCACGGGAATGGTGTGTCACAACAAGCTGGCTGGGGATAGACCCGACGCTTCACGTCTTCCCGAGTTCTATTTATGCGTGGCTATTGGCGGAATGCTCGGCGGACTTTTCAACACCTTAATCGCTCCGACGATATTCAACACGATCGTCGAGTATCCATTGGCAATCGTGCTCGCCTGCATGATCCTGCAGCGCGACAAAGAAATTAATCGTTTCGACTTCCTGCTGCCGGCGTGTATGGCGTTGGTAACAATTGCTCTGGCGCTGCTTGTCGATCGGTATGACGTGAGCACCGTTGTCGGTGTTGCGATTGTGTTTGGCATTCCGTTGGTGGTCATCAACCACCATTTCCGTAGCCGTCCGGTTCGATTTGCACTTGCTCTTGGCGCGGTCATGCTTGGAAGCATCGTCTACTCCGAAATTCAAAACCGCACCTTGCACGATGAGCGCAACTTCTTCGGGACGTTAAGCGTGAGGTTTGATCCGGCCAGTGCAACTCGCACTCTCTATCATGGCAATACGATACACGGCCGGCAGTTCATCGATCCGGATCGTCAGTGCGAGCCGCTTTCATACTTTCATCGTGATGGGCCACTGGGACAGATCTTCGACGCGTTCAACGCAAATGCCTTTTCGCCAAATGTTGCTGTTGTCGGACTGGGAACCGGATCGATGGCATGTTACGCGCGTCCCAATCAGGACTGGAGTTTCTACGAGATCAATCCCGCAGTTGTCGGCATCGCGCAAGCGACGGAGTACTTTACGTACCTGGAGAAATGCGCTGCTGCTCCCGTCAAAATAGTTGTGGGTGACGCGCGTCTCAAGTTGCAGAATGCGCCGGACCATCACTATGGCCTCATCGTTCTGGATGCGTTTAATTCAGACGCCATTCCCATTCACCTTCTGACCGAGGAGGCAATCAGTCTATACATGTCGAAACTGGCAACAGGCGGGATGATTGCGTTTCACATTTCGAACCGCAGTTTGAAGCTCGATGCTGTTCTTGCAGACTTGGCTAGACGCAATAATTCGATTAGTCTGCGAATCGTTGACGGCGAGCATAATCCGGTAACGGGGAAGGATCCTTCCGAGTGGTTAGTCATGGCGCGACACTCCCCCGCGTTCGACAGCCTCGCGCAAAAACCTAACTGGCGACTACTCGAAGGACACACGGGATCCGTCGCGTGGACCGATGATTTCTCAAACATCCTGAGCGTCTTCCGGTGGTATTAGTTTTCTCTGCACAGAGAAGAAAAGCTGTCACAATCGTTGTTTGCAAGGTGTTATCCTGATGAACCACCCGAAGACTGCTTGATTCACAGACGATTGGAGAAAGAGTATGACCAGCGTATCCCAGGATCTGCGCTATAGCCTGCGCATGCTGCTAAAGCACAAGGGGTTCACTGTGGTAGCAGCCCTCACGCTGGCGCTGGGCATCGGCGTCAACACCGCGATGTTCAGCGTGCTGAATACTTTTTTATTCGGCTCGCTTCCATACCCGCAGTCCGAACGATTAATACGAGTCTGGCGCACCTCGCCGCATTCCCAAACCTGGCCGCACTCAGCCGCAAACTTCTTCGATCAGCACGACCAGAACACCGTGTTCGAAAAGATGGCGGCCTACAACTTCGTCGGTCGTAACCTCACTGAAAACGGTCAAAACGCCGAACGTCTACTCAGCCTCGCGGCAACCGCAGATTTCTTTCCAATGATGGGAGTGGCCCCGGCGCGCGGCCGCGTGTTCAAACCGGAAGAGTTCCAGCCCGGCGCTGACAACGTTATCGTCCTCAGCGATCGCTTCTGGTCACGCCGTTTCGGAAGCGACCCGAGCATCATCGGACGCACGATTCAGCTCGACGGCAAAACAGTCGAGATCGTTGGCGTGATGCCGCCTGGGTTTGAACATCCGATCCTCTGGGGCCCGATGGATATCTGGCAGCCACTCGCATTCACTCCCGAACGAAAGGCGAACCGCGGCAATAACTATCTCTCTTCATTCGGCCGACTCAAGCCGGGCGTCACGATTCAACAAGCAGAGCAAAGCATGGTCGCGCTCGCCGCAAATCTCGCAAAGCAGAACAACTGGAATGACGGCGAGAGCGTGCGACTGGAGCCGCTTCAGCGATCGATGTCTGACAGCATCGGCAGAACCGTCATGTGGTTCACCTTCGGACTCTCAGGTTTTGTGTTGCTGATCGCGTGTGCAAACCTCGCGAACCTTCAGCTCGTTCGCACGACCAGCCGATCGCGCGAGCTCGCCGTTCGCGCCGCACTCGGTGCGAGTCGCCTGCGCCTGCTGCGAAGCTCACTCACCGAGAGTCTCGTCGTCGCGCTGATTGGAGGAACGGTCAGTCTTGTCATCGCAATCTGGGCGGTTCGCTTTATCAGTAGCCGGCTCTTTACTGATCTGCCCGGCGCGAGTGTGCAACTCGATTACAAAGTGTTCGGCTTCGCACTCTTGTGCTCATTGCTGACGGGTGTGCTGTTCGGAACAGTTCCCGCCTGGTTAGCTTCGCGCGCGGACGTGAACCAGGCGCTTCGTGATAACGCTCGGGGCTCTACCGCGGGCCGCTCGCAACATCGCCTGCGGCACACGCTGATCGTCGGCGAAGTAGCGTTTGCGATGATTTTACTTGCAGCCGCGGGACTCTTTTTGCGCGGCTTGCAACGCTTCATCAATGCCGATCCGGGCTGGCGTGTCGATGGGCTCGTGATTGCGCAAATGGGTCTGCGCGGGCAGAAATACGCGGATGATGAACAACGCGTCGTTTTTCTGACGCAATTGGAAGACCGACTTCGTAATTTGCCCGGTGTCGAGCACGCTGCGATTGCGGTCTCAAATCCCGTAGATAAGTTCAACGGCAGCAGCTCGTTCGTTGTCGAAGGCCGGCCTGAGCCGCCGAAGGACAAGTACCCGGAAATGTTTTTCGAAGCGATCAGTGGCGATTACTTCGAGACGATTGGCGCTCGTTTACAACAAGGCCGTAATTTCAACGCGTCAGACACGTTGGAAAGCACGGTAGTCGTCATTATCAACGAGACCACCGCTCGCACTTTCTGGCCCAACGAGAGTCCGATCGGAAAGCGCATCAGTGATACTGGTCCACAGAGAACTTTTTTCGAAATCGTCGGCGTTGTTAATGACGTCGCGTTTCCCGGAAGCCTTAAAGAACCGGACACGCGCTTTGAAGCGTTTGTTCCCATGACGCAAGCTTCGCCGAACTATCTCACGCTCGTGTTGCGTACGTCTGCGAGTGCGGACTCGATTGGCAACACACTGCGCGGTGCGATAGCGTCATTCGATCCCAATCTGCCTGTTTTCCGAATTCGAACGGCGCGAGCTGTGGTTAATTCGGGACTGGGCAGCATCTCTTTGTTAGGAAGCTTGCTGGGAGCTTTCGCTGCGGTCGGTTTGATCCTTGCTGCGATTGGGATCTATGGCGTCATCTCCTACACGGTGGCGCAACGTACGAGCGAGCTCGGAATTCGTGTCGCACTCGGTGCGCAGAGTCGTGACGTTTTGTGGCTGGTGTTGAGCAAGGGCGCGGTCCTGATCGTGAGTGGAGCCGTGCTGGGGATCGCGGGCGCGTACGGTGTCTCGCGATTACTGGTTTCCCTCATCCCCTCATTGCCCACACGCGATCCGGTGATACTGTTCGTGACGACTGTGGTGCTAGTCGCTGTGGCGCTGCTGGCGTGTTACATCCCGGCGCGTCGCGCAACGCGAGTGGATCCACTGATCGCATTGAAGTCGGAATGAAAATTCAGATTTTACTGTGCTGCCTTCTGGTAACGGTTTTTGTTTCGTCTGCACAAGCGGTCGGAAAACAGCAGGTTGTTGAAATCCCTTTTGACTTTTACCGCAATGAGATCATTCTCCAGGTGAAGGTCAACGGAAAGGGTCCATTCAACATGATGCTGGACACCGGCACCGATCCCTCCGCAGTTGACGTCAATACCGCAAAAGACATCGGCCTGAAACTTCACCCGCTCGGAAAACCGGGCTCGGGCGGCGGCACCGACGTTAATCTGACGTACTACACTGAGATGTCGCTCGTTGAAGTTGCTGGTTTTACTGTTAAGAACG
>Ga0134124_10005328_pt1 | contig 10349 bp, 10 predicted proteins | sample KB304_FD_96880 | JGI IMG/M metagenome (GOLD analysis project Ga0134124, IMG submission 96880) | Terrestrial soil microbial communities without Nitrogen fertilizer from Kellogg Biological Station, Michigan, USA - KB3-0-4 | ecosystem: Environmental > Terrestrial > Soil > Unclassified ... | reverse complement strand
TGGCGACGAGCATGGGTAAGATACGCATTGAGCTCGACCCCGAACGAGCACCGATCACGACCAAAAACTTTTTGGAATACGTCAACGCTGGACACTACGATGGGCTGATTTTTCATCGCGTGATCCCCGGTTTTATGATTCAGGGCGGCGGCATGGACGCGCAGATGAATGAGAAAAAGGGCAAAGCGCCGATCAAAAACGAAGCCGCGAATGGATTGAAAAATAAAATCGGCACGATTGCTATGGCGCGCACGAACGTCATCGACAGCGCGACCTCGCAGTTTTTCATCAATGTCAAGGACAATGATTTTTTAAATCATCGTAGCGCTGCGCCGGCGGAGTTTGGTTATGCCGTTTTCGGGCAGGTGATCGAGGGTCTGGAAGTGGTGCGCGGAATTGAAAAAGTCAAAACCGGTCGCAAGGGTCACCACGATGACGTGCCCGAGACCGCTGTGGTGATCCAGTCGATGACGCTCGAAACGTGACAAATTGAAATGGATTCTGGGTGTACTGAGATTAACCCGTCCAAACTCCTTGAGGATCATACTTCCTGACTGCGGCGAGCTCTTCGTCTGTGGGTGGGCTGGTTTCATGGACGTCATCGGCGAGACGCAGCGGCCAGCCCGTTTCAATAGCGATTTGCTCCACGGTAATTCCCGGATGGTGACTGCTCAGGGTCATTTCATGACTCGCAGGATCGAACGAAAAGATGCCCATACTAGTGATCACTCGGCTCGGTCCGCCGCCAATAAGATTACGCCGCTCACGCCAATTGCCTCCGTCGCCAAACCCAGGCGAGGTGATGAATCGCACCTTTGCTGTAAAGCGTCGTTTTTCATGATTCATGATGATGATGCAGCGTTTCGCCATTGTCGCGATGTCCGCGGCGCCGCCGCTGCCGGGTAGACGAACTCGCTTGCCGCTTTCGTCTACCCAATGGGTATTGAGGTTGCCGAAGCGATCGATCTCGGCGCCGCCGATAAAACCCAGATCGATGCGGCGGGTTTGCAATAAGTACATCACGTCATTGAGACTGCCGCATGCCAGCGCGTGTGCGATGTTCGGCGGATCGCTCATAGTAAAAATGGATTCGAGAGCCGGCCAGTCGCGAATCACGCCGTTCTCAAAAACGCCGATCGCGCCGGGCGCGTGGATTTCCTTGGCGACGGCGAAGCCGAGCAGCGGTAACCGCATGCCGACAAAAACTTTGTCGCCGTCGCGGATTTCCCGCGCCGCCGCGGCGACCATCAATTCGCGGAGCGTGTAGTTCACTCGATAGAGATACCTTGGAATCGAGTGCGCTTCTAGCAGGTAGTTGTCGTACGCTGTCCTGACGGTAAGGACCCTCAGAGCGAAAAGCGAGAAATGTTTCTTCGTGTGCGGCCGAAATGCACGATCTCTCGCTGGCGCTCGATATGACAGGATGGAGCGTTGTGCACGCCTAGACAGGCTTCTCTTTCCAAAGGAAGCGCGGTCTTAGTACCATGAAAAATTTTGAACCAGGATGCTAGGGGACTTGTGGCTTGCCGCGTTTATCGTGGAGTTTTAGAAAAAAATCATAAAAAGACGCGAGGCTTCGCTCTTCCATTTCGGGATGACCGTCTTGGTTGCGCGACAAAAGAGTCAAGCTGAGCTGGCGCTTTTGTAGCTCCAGGAGTTCTGCACCTTTCAATTCGAGATAGTGTCCAACGGTGCGCATAGTGTTCGGTAAGCTGTAAAAATCCGGAAGTCGATCGGACTGTTTGCGTTGGGATCGTCCCTGGCGCTCGAGCTGTTCGAGATCCTGCCGGGTGAAGCTCAATGAGCCGTTCAGCCCTTCGCGGCGCCGGCGCTGCTGCCATTGGCGAAGGGCGGCGAGCATCGAGGTTTCCCTTTCAGGCTCGCCTTTGACGACGAAACGCTCGCCTCGGCAGGCAAGCTCGAAAACTTGAATGCGTTGGGCTTCTAGAGATTGGCCGAGGGAACGAAGTTGGCGGCTGTACGAAGTTGAAATATCCATGGTGCGCCTGTAATCAAACGACCGATTAATTTAATGGCGCGTCATAACATGGTTCTCGGTTTCGGACAAGCCCGAGGCACAACGCACGCGGATACGAAAAGCATCCGCTGTCGGGTAATTTGACTACGATCATCTTAGCACCAACTTTGTTGACAAGCTTCTACCCTGAACGTAAGGTAAAGCGTTAGCATCAGATTAGCGGAGGCATTCATGGCACGTCCCGAGAGAATTGGCACTTCGGAGAGCACGGTTACCTACCGAGGCCTACGTGATTGGATCGAGCAGGTCGATAAACTCGGCGAGTTGCTCAAGGTCAACGGCGCCCACTGGGACCGCGAAATGGGTTCGATCACTCAAATGCTCACCGAAGGCGGGAAGGGTAAGGCGCCTGCGATTTTGTTTGACGAAGTCCCGGGATACCCCAGAGGTTACCGGACGCTCTATGGTCAGTTTTCCACGATCAAGCGCGTGGCCTTGACCCTCGGATTGCCGCTCGAACATGAGCGCAAAGCCGATATCGTTAAGGCATATCATCATGTCATGACCAACATGAAGCTGATCAAGCCTAAGATGGTCAAGACCGGACCGATCTTCGAGAACGTTTTGGAAGGCGACAAAGTCGACGTATTCAAATTGCCTGTGCCGGTTCACCATCAAGCCGATACCCATCGTTATATTGGTACGGCGGATATGTGCATCACCAAAGATCCGGACGCGGAATGGTACAATTTTGGCGCATATCGTTGTGAGGTGTACGACGAAAAAACTGTTGGCTGTCAAATCACGGAGGGCAAACACGGCCGCATTCACCGTGACAAATATTTTGAGCGTGGCCAGTCTTGCAAATTCGCCATCGTGTGCGGCCAAGATCCTTTGCTATACATGCTCTCCGCTAGCCCGCTGCCTTCGGGTGTCTCGGAGTATGATTTTGCCGGCGGGATTCGCGGCGAGCCTGTGGAAGTGGTTAAAGGGCCGTTCACCGGATTTCCCATTCCGGCCGATGCGGAAATCGTCATCGAAGGCGAGGCTGTTCCCGGCCAGTCCAAGCCGGAAGGGCCTTTTGGCGAGTGGATGGGCTACTATTCGGACGACGTGGTGCCGCGACCTTACTTGAACGTCAAGACTGTCATGTACCGAAACAACCCGATTCTTACCTGCGCGCCGCAGCACAAGCCGGTGGACGAGACCGGGCTGTTGAAGGGCATTGCTGGTGCCGCGGAAATCTGGAATGCGCTCGAGGCCTGTGGATTGCCGGATATTCTCGGTGTTTGGAATCACGAAGGCGCGCCCGCCACGCGGTTTACCGCAATCCAGATTCGCCAGCGCTATCCAGGCCATGCACGCAACGTTCTGCACGTCGCAGCCAACTGCATGGCGGGTGCGTACAATGGGAAGTGGACGGTGGTCGTGGACGATGACGTGGATTGCTCGGATATCGATCAGGTGCTCTGGGCAATGGGTACGCGTTTCGATCCAATCACCGACATCGATCTCGTCCAAAAAGCGTGGTCGTCAGGACGTGATCCGATGTTTTTGCCGGGAAACTTCAACAACCGTATTTTGATCGACGCATGCGTTCCCTACAACCGAAAACTGCGCGGCGAGTTCCCCAAAGTCGTGGAAGTGCCGGACAACGTGCGTGCGCAATTGAAGGGTAAGTTTCCGCAAATCTTCAAGTCACAGTCATAATACGGCAGCGAATATGGTTTTTGCCAGTTGGCGCGGCGTGGTGGGTTGCGTCAAGCCGACGCATCGGCCAGGGTCGCTGGAAGAATTTATCCGGCTTTTGCCTGAAGGCATTGGCGTTGTGCCCGTTTACCTAAATTTTCAACGCGGGACGGAAGATGAGTTTCGTGCCGCGCTCAATGCCGTGCATGAGAAAGTCGCGGAGCTAGCCACAGAGGGCGTGGACTTGATCCACCCGGAGGGCGCGCCGCCATTCATGGTGCACGGCTATAAGGGCGAGGCGACGATTGTCAAAGACTGGGAAGCGGAATTCAAAACGCCCATTGTCACTGCAGCGCAAACGCAAGTCGAGGCATTGCGTGCCCTCGGCATAAAGAAATTCGTGGGCGTCACCTATTTCACTGGCAGCATCAATGAGATGTTTACACGCTATTTCGAGGAAGCCGGATTCGAAGTCTTGGCGATGGAAGGGATGGAAGTGGCCTTTGCCGACGTCGGGCGCCTGGCTTCGACGGAAATCTACGCGCACACGCATAGAGCTTTTTTAAAAAATCCCGGCGCCGACGGCATCTACATGCTCGGCACCGGCTGGCGCTGCCTTGATGTTATTCATCTGCTCGAGGAAGACCTGCAGGTACCTGTCGTTCATCCGGTACCGGCGCGAGTATGGGCGGTGCAGAAACGGCTCCACGTAAGACAGCCGGTGAAGGGATTCGGCAAATTGTTGGAAGAGATGCCGAAATAGAAAACTACCGTAGGGGCGCAATTTTTTGCGCCCGTGGGCTCGATGAATCGAGCCCCTACATCGTTTGATCTAGAAGCGGCCTTCCTTTTCCAACTTCCGCACAAACCGATCGTCCACCAAATCTTCGGCTTTGAGCTTGCGGATTTTTTCGTTGGTCATCCCAAGGAGGCGAATGACATTACGCACGCCGTCGGCGCGCGGGTAAATTTTTCGTTCATAGATGCCGGCGAGAGTGTCATAACCTTCGATGGCTTGTTCGACTTTTTGCAATCTGAGTCCCTTCATTAAACTCTTCAGCACCGCCGGTTTGTTTTCCGGTTGAGCGATGAAGTGCAACGAATCGACGATGCCGCGCAGAACGCCCTCGACGATCTCGGGCGAAGTGCTCATGAAGCGACGTGTGGTCAGCACGCCGGTGCTCTGAAAGGGGATCGGCAGCTTCGCCAAATCGGCAAGATTGGTAAAGCCGCGGGCGATGAGCGGCGCCGAGAACGTGTAACCCAAATGAGTTGCCGCAACGGATTCGTTGAGAAGCGCTTGGCTTCGCACCGACTCGTCGCCGAGAATTCGAAAGCTGATGCCGTCGCGTTTAGCGTCCAGGCCCCAGTATTCGAGTGCCAGGGTGGTGAACATCCAGCTGCCGCCGCTCGCGCTGGTGACCGCGATGGCTTTCCCTTTCAAATCAGCCGGGGATTTGATTTTTGGCGTGGCCATAATATTGCCGATCAATTTGTTGATCATCCCGGCGACAAAAACCAGATCGAGGCCTTCAGCGGCGGCGCTAAGAACTGCCGCGGTGGCGGAGCCTTCGTGAAGCTGAGTTTCGCCCGACGCGATCGCCGCCATGCCAACCGGACCGCTGCGCACCTGCACGAAGGTCAGCTCCAAACCGTACCGGCGAAAAAACCCCTGATCCTGCGCCACGTACATGGCTGCCTCGCGCTCGCTGAACGAACCGGTGGTCATGATCACTTTTGTGAGTGGCTGGGCTGCAATTACGGGTGAAACAGCACCCATGGCAGCGATCAGAGCGGCCATTAGAAGTTTTGTCTTGGCGATCATGACGCCTCCGCGCGACGCCCCAGACGATTCGAATCGATTGAGCAGATCATTCCTGCATTCACCCGCATACCGGGAATTTGAATGGATAATTGTGTAACAGCTCGCCCCCGCTTGGTTTCACGACAACCGCGGCGCCGAGCTGTAATCCTGCGCGAAAATCCCTGGTCACGGGATTCGGCTGGATAACATGAACCATGTTCTCCTGCAATGTCCACGGCTCCAGCGGATGTGCCGCTGACTTCGTCCCGAGCTCCGGTGATTTCCCGGCCTCGCCATGAAAGACGCTGTCGTAGGAAGTAAAGCCGTTTTCTTCGATGATCGATGATGCCGCGACAATCTCTTCACTGCTGATGCCGGGCTGGCAGATCTTGCGGATGTTTTCGAAGCATTGCTGCGCGGTGTCGAAAAGCCTCCGATAGATAGGCGATGGCTCACGCGCGATCGCGAAGGGACGATGAATCTGCGTTGAATAACCCCAATAGCTCACCGTTAGCTCGGTGATGACGACGCTGCCGGCCTCGAGCACGCGCGCTGTTTGCTTCTGCCACGGGACAAAGCGATCCGGCTCATCCATGTGCGTGGTTGCGATGAAGTGAATCCCGGGATCGCCGCCGTTCTTAATATAGGCACCGTAGACAATCGAGAGCACGTCGTGTTCGGTCAATCCTTGACGCAAGTCGCGCTCGAGCGCTGCGCAGGCAAGATCGCTTAGATAGCCGCTCTTGCGCAGGCAGATGAGCTCCTCTTCGCTGCGCACCTGACGAATCCGACTGAGCTGCGGACCGAATTCGACAAACTCAGCTTCGGGAAAAGCACGTTGCAGGGCGGTGACATGTCCGTAGGCCATCGTGCGCATGCTCACCAGGCCGATTCTGTTTTTGCCCATGCCGCGCTTGCGCAATTCGTCGACCACGCTCGGCAGCGGCGCGGGCCCGTACCAGCGTACGTCTTCGATGACCGACTGGGCCTTGGCACAGGGCTGATGATTGAAGAAGTGGATGAAAACCGCGGGAGTGTCGTTGCGGGGAAATAATAACCAGCAAGGGGATTGCGCCAGATAATTCGAGAGATAGTGAACTTCCGAAGAACCGCGAGCGCCGGAGATTAATAGTGCCACGAGGTTCTCTCTATCCATCGCTTCACGAATCGCAGTGTATCGGCGCGTGTACTCGGTGGTGGAAAAACGCGGGAATAGATCTCGATCAGAATTCTGTTCAGCATGAGTCGTCATCGGTCTTCCGAAAATTACTGATTCCGCGAATCTTGGGCTGGCGGCTCGAGTGCGGTGAAAAGTGCACGATTGCCGAGCATCACGCTAAAACCATCGCGATAAAGCTGCGGACCGCCCCACTGAAGCTGATCTCCTTCTTTCGTGATTTTCTCGATGCCTTGGTAGATCGGCATAACGCGGCTCATTTCGTCACGAATGGCCTGAGTATTGTTGAAAGGAAACAGCAGGTCGCCATTGGGCATCGACTTACGCCCAATCAAGCTCAAAATTTCCCAGTCCGGCCGTGTCTCGCCAATATTGTGACCCGCAAGCTCAGGCGTGAAGCGAATCCGCCGTTCGGTGCTCGTACACGTGCCACCGGTTCGTTGCTCGTAGCGCGTTTGTGCCGGCAAAACAACGACGGCTTCGGCACTGTCGAGCAGCATTGAGGGCTTGAGCACGAGGTCTTGATAGATACGTACCGGGACCCGTCTCAATGACTCGGCAGCATAGCTGTCATCCGTCGAGGCGTCGAGCGGATCGCTCCCGAGAAAATAAAAAAACTTGATTTGATATGCGTAAGCCGCATCAATCATTTCCGACAGTGTCAGGCCCGGATTGGAGGGTACCGGGTGGCGCCAGAGGTTTGACAAGCGCCGGGCGCCGTTCTCGTTGACGAGAAACCCGCCGGGGAATTGGTCCGGCTCGGCGCCGCATTCGCCGCCGGCGTAGGCGCTGCTCTGGGCGCCAATGGGCATAATGCCGCATTTGTCGCGGCCGATCATACCGCGCGCGAGCGCCAGATTGACAATCGCTTTCACTTTGGCAGTGGCAAATTCGCATTCGGTAAAGGCGCCTGTGTAGATGAATACGGCTGACCGTGCCGCGCCGTATTGAATGGCGAATTCCTGCATTGCGCTGCGCGAAACTCCGGAGCATCGTTCGAGCATTTCCCACGACTGAGTTTGCAGTGCCTCGCAAAAGACGTCGAAACGTGCAGTGTGCTTATTGATGAACTCAATATCGACCTGATCGTTCGCGATTAGCGTCTTTAGAATACCGTTGATAAAAGCGATCTCGCCGCCGGCGCGAAGTTGGAACCGATAAGGCAGCGAGACTCTTGCAGGCACGGTGCTTCTGACGGCAGACCTCCAGTCGCCCTCCGTTTTCGCTCGCGCTAGCGCAGTCACTGCCACGATGCGGGTTCCCGCCTTTCGCGCACGGCGTATGTACTTCTTTGTCACCGGATAATTACTCAGCCCATCGGCACCGAAAATGATGAGCAGGTCAGTGCCAATCCAATCCGAAAGCGAGCAGGTCGGAGCGCTATATCCGAGTGTAGATTTCAGTCCTGAAACCGCATTGTCGTGAGAGGGCCGGGAGCAGAGAGCGATGTTGTTGCTGCCCAGGATTCGCGCCAGTTTCTGAAACACGTAATAGATTTCGTTGGTTCGTCCCTGCGGTGTCGCGAGGAATCCCATCGCATGTGGTGCGGTGTCGTGAATCGCGCGACAGACAAACTCGAGAGCTTCATCCCAGGAGCATCGGATGAAACCGGGTTCTTTGTGCCGGCGAATCATCGGATGTGCCAGCCGACCGAGGGACTGGAGTTGCTCTGGGCCGAACCGTCGCAATCGATTCAAGTCAGCCGTAGCCGCCAGATCGAGTGCCGCCATCGTGTTCAGCCTAAGTGCTTTGAGCCTGCGCATGCAGAGGTGAACGCCGTCAACGACACTGTCACGGAATCCATAGGGTCCTAACGAACAAACATCACAGACACCGTGATTGAGAATCGCCCAGGCGTAGGGGAGTTCCGTGCGGTTTTCCCATAATACGCGAAAGATATCTCCGTATCGATGCGCTTGGCTTTGTTCGAAGGCTTTGACCTTCATGGTCGCGAGCTCCGGCCCTTCGTCAGCGCGATCTCACTCACATTCATTGTCTGCGTCGGCGCTTTGGTCGCGTAATTGCTCGAGCACCTGAGCAAATGCGTCCGGTTGGCTTTGTGATGTCGCGGTTTTGTACAAAGCATACCGCTCATGACATTGCCAGTTAAACCATTCCTGCGGTGTCACGCGCTGAAGTGAATCAGCGCTTTTTTTTCGAACTGCTTCCGGTAATTGAGCTTTGCCCCAAAGCGTGCTGTCCAACGCGCTCGTCACCACAGCGGGGGTTCCAAAATATTTCCGCGAAAGAAAATCCAAATATCCAACAAACGCCTGTCGCTCATCGGACAACCGACAGGGTAGATGGCACAGAGCCGCTCTTTCGGCCAAATCGAAAGCGAGCCAATTCTTGAGGGAAATTTTGATCCCGATAAGATCGAGCTTCATGCGGACGTGGAGCGGAATACGGCTCAATGATGGATAAGCATCCGCCTCGTAGCGAAAACGGTGAAACATCGGAGTTAGTTTGCGTTTTGGGCGCGCGTGACGTTATTTTCCCTAGGAGAACCGCCGTGTCAACCGTAAGTCATTGGCCAATTCGATCGTTGGAAATAGCATGTCATATAATTCGCCCATGAAGCCACCAGCACGGATTGAGCCCACAGGTTTTTTGACCGGTATCCAATTTCGGCCGATTCTCGTCGGTGTGATCGTCGATACCATTGCCACCATCGCATTGACCAGCTGCTACTATGCGTTTTTTGTCGCTCAAGAACTTCCCGCTCAAGGAGGTGCCGAAGAGGCCTATAGCCAGTATTGGGCATCCAGTGATGGTTTGATTGCGAGTCTCGTACTTGGCTCGCTCGGTACCTTGATCGGCGGATTTTATGCCGCTTACAAGGCCGGGAGCTTGGAGATGAAGCACGGTGCTCTGGTGGGCATCGGCTCGATTTTGCTTGGCTTGGTATTGCAAGGGGCCGGCAGCGATGAAAATACGCTGCCTGAATGGTTCATGGCGCTGTCCTTTGCAGCAGCTATCCCCGCCGGCGCACTCGGCGGATTTTTTGCCGAGATGGTCAAGGGCATCGTCGGAACGAGGGGCGATCCGCCGCCGAGTGCCGGTGGCTGGCCGCGCGCAAGATAACCGCAAAAGAAGTTCAGCAAGCCCACAGCGTCGGTTCGCGTGAACTCTGGTCAATTGCATGCGTTCGTACAAAGAAATTTTGCGTTTTCTCATCGTTCGGGAGCAGTTATCGCTCGGCTGGAAGCTTGGGTTTTTCGTGATTTGCGCCGCGCTCTATATAGCCTCGGGAATGCTCTTTCATATCAAGGCTCATTCCGTCGATCTTGTGGGAACAGTAACGTCTCATGGAGCCGCTCCAACAGAGGAAGGTCACGAGAGTTACTTGCTTGTCCTTCTTGATAACGGGGCGACTGTTCGAGCACGACCACTCGCATCGGTCGACTATCGCCCGGGCCACCGGGTAGTAGTTAGGGAAATCACAAGTAATTTTTTTGGTTTAAAGAAGTATGAGTTCAAAGGTTACATCGATAAACCCGAATCATGAGTGATCGTGTGTGCAGACTCTGATGGGCAGTCTGGCTCAGTATCGGCGGGCCGTTGCAGGGGATTATCAAGAGATCCTACAGTTGCAATCCGCCAATTACATTACGAATCTGACCGAAGAGGAACGAAGGAGCGGTTTTCTTTCGGCTCAATTTAGCTTCGAGCAAACTGCGCAAATCGCCGAGGAACTAGGT
>Ga0134124_10005327_pt1 | contig 10349 bp, 7 predicted proteins | sample KB304_FD_96880 | JGI IMG/M metagenome (GOLD analysis project Ga0134124, IMG submission 96880) | Terrestrial soil microbial communities without Nitrogen fertilizer from Kellogg Biological Station, Michigan, USA - KB3-0-4 | ecosystem: Environmental > Terrestrial > Soil > Unclassified ... | reverse complement strand
TCTGGTCGGCGACGGCCTTCACCGCGTCATCGCCCTTGACCTTCGGGTTGGCCTTCACCCAGCGCGTGGCGTAGACGATCTCCAGCGGGTAGGTGGAGGCCATCAGCACCTGCGAGAGCAGCGAGTCGGGGTACAGCGCGATCGGCGCGACCAGCGCCTCGATCTCCTCGGGCTTGAAGGTCGGTGCCTGCGGCTGGCTCGGCTGCGCGCCCGGGGCCGGTGCGGGTGGCGGCGCAGGCGGCGGGCTCTGCGAGCGCACATTGCCAGTCGCGGTGAACAGTCCCGCGGCGAGCACCACGCAGGCGTGGCGCAGAAGTTGATCGCTTCGCAGCTTCATGCCCGATCCCTTCCCCGAACGTCGGATGGGCGCCCTCGCGCGTGGGGCATCTTAGTCGGCGCTCCCGCGCGGGCGGCGGGGCGCGCACCGCTCATTCGAGTGGTCGGCGTGGCGCTCGCAGGGGCACCTCTGAAGTCGATTGACCCGCCCGCGGGCGAGGCCTAGATTCCCTTGCGTCCCGCACCACCTTGGAGGGCTTCGACATGGCTGAAACCACGCATTTCGAGCGCCGTGTCGAGCGTGCTGCGGCGCACAAGAAGCTGCCTGCGGCGGCCTGGATCTTCATCGCGATGCTCGTGGGCATCGCGGTGGGCTACGCGGTCTTCCTTCAGTTCCCCGACAAGAAGACCTCGGCGGAGATCGCGGGCTACATCTCGATCGTCTCGGACGTGTTCCTGCGGCTGATCAAGATGCTGATCGGCCCGCTGGTGTTCTCCACGCTCGTCGTGGGCATCGCGCACATCGGCGACGCGGCCTCGGTGGGGCGCGTGTTCGGCAAGGCGCTCGCGTGGTTCGTCACCGCCTCGCTCGTCTCGCTCACGCTCGGGCTCATCATGGCCAACCTGCTGCAGCCGGGAGTGAACGTGGGCCTGCCGCTGCCCGACGTGGGCGCCTCGGCCAACCTCGCCACGTCGAAGTTCACCTTGAAGGACTTCGTCAGCCACCTCGTGCCGCGCTCCTTCTTCGAGTCCATGGCCAACAACGAGATCCTGCAGATCGTGGTGTTCTCGATGTTCTTCGGCGTGGCGCTCTCCGCCCTGGGCGATCGGGCGAAGACGCTGATCCAGGGCATCGACGAGCTCTCGCACGCGATGCTCAAGATCACCGGCTACGTGATGAAGCTCGCGCCCCTGGCCGTGCTGGCCGCCATGGCCGCGACGGTGGCCGTCAACGGCCTGGGCATCCTCGTGAAGTTCGCCGTGTTCATGGGCGACTTCTACCTGAGCCTCATCCTGCTGTGGGGCGTGCTGATCGCTGCCGGCTTCGCCTTCCTCGGGCCGCGCGTGTTCACGCTCATGAAGCTCATCCGCGAGCCCTTCCTGCTGGCCTTCGCCACAGCGAGTTCCGAGGCGGCCTATCCGAAGATCCTCGACGCGCTGGACCGCTTCGGCGTGCGCCGCAAGATCTCGGCCTTCGTCATGCCGATGGGCTATTCGTTCAACCTGGACGGCTCGATGATGTATTGCACCTTCGCCGTGCTCTTCATCGCCCAGGCCTACGGCATCGCCCTGCCGATCGGCACGCAGATCACGATGCTGCTCATCCTCATGCTCACCTCCAAGGGCATGGCCGGCGTGCCGCGCGCCTCGCTGGTGGTGATCGCGGCGACCCTCAACCACTTCAACATTCCCGAGGCCGGCCTGCTGCTCATCCTGGGCGTGGACACCTTCCTCGACATGGGCCGCTCGGCGACCAACGCGGTGGGCAACTCCATCGCCTCGGCCGTGGTGGCGAAGTGGGAGGGGGCGCTGCTGAGCGAGGACGAAGCGAACTCGCGCCTGCAGTCGATCGAGGCCGAGGCCGAGCAGCCGGCGCATGCGCTTGCCGGGTGAGGGCGCCATGAAGCCGTTCAAGTCGATGCTGTGCGCGGTGCTGCTCGCGTGCGTTGCCGGCACGGGTCTCGCGCAGACGGAGGACTCACCGGTCCAGCTCACAGGCACGCTCGCCAAGGTGCGCGCCAGCGGCAGCATCACGCTCGGCTATCGCGAGTCGTCGGTGCCGTTCTCCTACGTCTCGGCGCGCGGGGAGCCCATCGGCTATTCGATCGACCTGTGCAAGTTGCTGGTCGATGCGATGGGCGACGAGCTGGGCCGCACGATCGCCATCAAGTGGCAGGCCGTCACGCCGCAGACGCGCATCGCCGCCGTGGCGAGCGGGCAGGTCGACCTCGAGTGCGGCTCGACCACCAGCAACGTCGAGCGGCAGAAGCAGGTGGCCTTCTCGCCCATCATCTTCGTGGCGGGCACCAAGCTGCTGGTGAAGAAGGGCTCGCCGATCCGCTCCTTCCGCGACCTCGGCGGCAAGCGCGTGGTCGTCACCGCCGGCACCACCAACGAGGCGACCATGCGCGACATCGCGCAGCGCTTCAAGATTCCGTTCGTGCTGTCCAGTGCGAGCGACCATGCGCAGGCCTTCGAGCAGCTCGCAAGCGGCCGCGTCGACGCGTTCGCCACGGACGACGTGCTGCTGCACGGTCTCGTCGCGCTGAACAAGCGCCAGGGCGACCTCGAGGTGACAGGCGAGTTCCTGTCGTACGACCCCTACGGCCTCATGTTCCGCAAGGGCGATCCGCAGTTCGCGCGCTTCATCGCCGACACCTTCCGCCAGCTCGCCGAGGACCGCGAGTTCGAACGGCGCTACGAGCGCTGGTTCCTGCGCCGCCTGCCGCAATCGAACGTGAGCCTGGACCTGCCGATGAGCCCGCAGCTCGAAGGCATCCTGCGCACGCAGGATCCGGGGACGCAGACGCAGTAGCAACGAAGGAGAGCCTGTCGTGTCGTCTCCCGCCATGCCTCCCGCCCCGCGGCCGGGCGCCGATGCGCCGTCGTCGCCGCAGTTGGACGCCTCGTGGCAGCGCTGGATCATCGAGCAGCGCCTGCGCGGCTGCACGGTCGAGTCGATGCTGGAGGTGATGGAAGGTGCAGGGCACGCACGCGCACCGGCCGAGCGCGCCGTGGCCGAGCTTTCGAGCCATCCCGCTTACGACGCGGCCCAAGCGGTGCAGCAGCGTCTGCGCAAGCTCGAAGCCATTGCGCTGAACCTGCAGCGGCTGTGGGCGTCCGACCCGAACTACCGCACAGTGGAAAAGCGCGTGGATGTTCCCGCCGAGGAGTTCGCCGCGCGCTATGTGCGCGGATGCCGGCCCGTGGTGCTCACCGGGCACACCCGCGACTGGCCTGCCATGCAGCGCTGGTCGCCCGAGGACCTGAAGCGCCGCTTCGGGCACCTGGAGGTCGAAATCCAGTCCGACCGCGAGGCCGACGCCAATTACGAGCAGAACAAGCTGAGGCTCACGCAGCGCGCGAACCTGGGCACCTTCGTCGACCAGGTCGTGCAGGGCGGCGCCACCAACGACTACTACCTGACGGCGAACAACGAGCTGCTTCGTCGCCCCGAGTTCGCGCCGCTGCTGGCGGACATCGGCAGCCTGCCGCCGCTGTGCGACCGCTCGCAGCTGATGCAGCGCTCGTCGTTCTGGTTCGGGCCGGGAGGGACCATCACGCCGCTGCACCACGACACGCTGATGCTCTTTCATACCCAGGTGGTCGGACGCAAGCGCTGGCGCTTCGTGTCCCCGCTGGAGTGGTCGCGTGTCTACAACCTGCGCCACGTCTTCAGCGAGGTCGACCTGGAGCGCCCGGACCCGGCCCGCTTCCCGGAGTTCCAGCAGGCGACGGTGCTGGAGGTGGTGGTCGAGCCGGGCGAGACGATGTTCCTGCCGCTGGGCTGGTGGCACCAGGTGAGCGCGCTCGACGTGAGCCTGTCGTTCTCGTACTCGTGCCTCGCGGTGCCCAACCACTTCGACTACCCGGACCCGGCCCTGCCGGAGTCCGCGCCGACTGCAACGACCGTGGCCATGGCCACGACGACCGCCGATGCGATGCAGGGCGAGCTCTTGAACGCCTTCGTCATTCCCGGAGAGACCGAGGGCGTGGAGGCGCTGTTCGGCGACGGCAGTGCGCTGCGCTTTCGCCGTGGCGCGCGAGGCATCGAAATGCAGGTGCCGCCGACGGGCACGCGCGCCGAGCACTACGAGCAGCTGCTGTCAGGCGTTGCGCGCGACGGTGAGGCCGTCCAATGCCACTTCCGCGACGGCTCGTCGATACGGATCGTTCCCGCCGGCTGAGCGCGCTCAATCGATGCGCACGACCCGCTCGCACGCGTCGTCGTACAGCGCCGCGACCTCTGCCTGCCTGCGCGTCAGCACGGCGCGCTGATTGACGTAGCCCTTGTCGGTGATCTCGAGCGCCTCGGCGCTCGGGGGCTGATCGAGCAGCAGGGCACGCGTGGCGAACGAGGCCGTTGCGCCGCAGGCCTGCGCGCGCAATTCGCGCAATGCGGCCTGCACTCTCGATCGCGTCTGCGCCGGCGGCAGCGCGAGCCCGGCCGGCGAGAGGAAGACGAGCGCGCCGATCTCGTCGCGGTCGTGCCCGGTGATGACGGCGTCCTGCGCGAGCGGCGACAGGGCCGACACCAGCCGCACGCGCAGCGTCCCGACCGAGACCCAGGTGCCGGTGCCGAGCTTGAAGTCCTCGGCCACGCGACCGTCGAAGAGCACGCCGCGCTCGGGCCGCGCCTCGTCCACCAGCCGGCCCGCATCCCCGATGCGATAGAAGCCTTCGTCGTCGAAGGCTTCGGCCGTGAGTGCGGGCGCGTCGCGGTAGCCGGGAAAGACGCAGATGCCGCGCACCCGCATTTCCAGCTTGCCCGCGTTGGGCACGAACTTGAGCTCCGCGCCCGGCAGCGGCACGCCGATGCAGCCGGCGCGATCGAGCCAGAAATGCGCGCTCGTGACCGCGGGCGCGGTCTCGGTGGATCCCCAGGACGTGGTGAGCCACAGCTCCTGGCCACGGATGCGCCGTGCCAGTGCCTGCAGGCGGTCCCACGTCGCCTGGGGCAGCGCCGCGCCGGCATAGAAGACGCCGCGCAGGCGCGCCATGAAGTTGCGGGCCAGCGCCTCGTCCGATTCGAGCGCGGGCAGCAGCATGTCCAGGCCGCGCGGCACGTTGAAGTGCAGGGTGGGCTGGCACTCGCGCAGGTTGCGCACCGTCTTGTCGATGAGCCCGGGCATGGGGCGTCCGTCGTCGATGTGAAGCGTGCCGCCGTTGCGCAGGATCATGTGGAAGTTGTGATTGCCGCCGAAGGTGTGGCTCCACGGCAGCCAGTCCAGCAGCACGGGCTTCTCGGCTTCGAGGAAGCGCCAGGCCTGGGCAATCATCTGCTGGTTCGCGCACAGCATTCGGTGCGTGTTGATCACGACCTTGGGCGCACCCGTCGAGCCCGAGGTCAGCAGGTATTTGGCGTGGTCGTCGGGGCCGATGGCGCGAAAGCGCTCCATCACCTGCGCCGACTCGCGCGAGCGCAGCAGCTGGCTGAAAGGCAATGCGCCGTCGACGAGAGCGGCCTGCTGCCCCAGCACCCGCACGGCGCCGACATCGCAGCACTGCATCGCCGCGCCGTACACGCCGCCGTCGCTTGCATAGATGAGTGCCGGCTTCAGGGCCTGCAGGATGGTGCGCAGGCGCGCGTGGTCCTTGCTCAGACGCGAGTAGGCGCTGGAGACGGTGCAAAAGGGGCGGCCCACGTGCATCGAGGCCAGGGCCAGCACGGCGTGCTCGACGGCGTTGTCCGACAGGATGACCACCGGGCGCGCCTGCGGCAGGTCGAGGTCCAGCAGGGCCTGCGCCACCGCGCCGACGCGAGCGCGCAGTTCGCGCCAGCTCAGCCGGCTCCACTCTCCCTGAGTGTCGCGCTCGGCCAGGGCGACGGCCTCGGGCGTTTGCGTGGCCCAGCGTTCGAGCCAGTCGCCCACGCAGCGATCGAAGGGCTGCAGGGCTTCGCTGGAACGCAGCACGAAGCTGCCGTCGGGCCGTTGCTCGCGCAGCGTGCACGGTGTCGCCATCGATCCGGGGTCGTCGAGGAAGGACTGCATGGGGCTCGGTCTCCGTTCGTTCGCGCAGAGGGTAGACATTGGTCCTCCCGGCAAGAACTAGGGTTTCCGGCCGGGCGTCCGCCACACGTCCACGAATGACCGCCACTTGGCGCGCGCGCCCAGGCGCTCGTCGGAGACCGCGTCGAGAAAGTCCGCCAGCGGCCTGGATTTCGCGAGCGTGTAGAGCAGCAGTGCAGAAACCAGTGCAGTGCCGACGAGCAAGATGAGCACGTGCAACTCGCGCGGGAAGTCGGCGAAGCCGAAGAGGTTCATGCCGAAGATGCCGGTCACGACCGATCCGATCATCCCAAACACCGTCACCACCGTGAGCCGCACGACGGTGGCCGCCTGCCTGCGAAGCGTGTCGCTCTCCAGATAGGCGTTCATCTCCTTCACGGCGTCGCGCACGTCCACGTACAGCGTGTCCGAGCCCAGGTGCGAGGTGAGCATCCGATAGAGGTCGCGAAGCTGGACCTGGTTGGAGATCTCGTGGAACCAGTAGCGGTGCGTGAAGCGCAGGAAGATCTCGAAGGTCTGGCGGATGCTGCGCTTGAACTCCTTGATCGTTTCGAGGTCGCGGATGTCCAGCCGCGACAGCGCCGAGCCCAGCCGGTCGGACAGCATGAGCAGCGCCGCCTTCTGGGCATGCGCCAGAAGGAAGACCGAGAAGTATTGATGGCGGAACTGGCCCTGCAGGCCCGTCTCCATCTCAGTGAACTGCGAATGCGCGGCGCGCCCGACCATCACGAAGGAGTGGCCGCTGCACATCAGCCGCGTATTCATCCAGCGCTCTCCGCATTCGGGCTGGAAGTAGCGGTCGAAGCAATAGCGCTGCTCGAAGTCGGCGAGGTGACGCTCCGAATAGGGCAGCACGGACGAGTCGCCCGGCGCGCTCACGAGCCCGAGGCGCACCCAGTCCGCACGCGTGAGCGCGTCGACCTCGTCCAGGGCCAGATAGGCCATGGTCGGCATGCGGTGGTATTCGAGCTGGCGATAGCGCACCGGCCCGGGCTGCGCCGAATGGTGCTGCACCATGGGCTGCAGCAGCCATTCCCAGTGGGCCGCAACGGTGGGCGAGCGATGCTCGCAGACGAATTCGAGGTACTTGTCGCGCCGCCCGTAATCGGAATGCGCGAGCGATTCGCCATTCGCCCCCAGCCATTCGACGCTCCACGGGCAGTGCGCGCCTCGGCCATCGGCTTCCCAATAGGGCGGATAGGAGCGACCGAATCGAAAGAGGATGTTCTGTGCGACTTCGAGCCCGAGGCTCGTGCCGAAGACTTCGATCACCGGAATCACGATGTCCAGGTCGAAGAAGAAGTACAGATCCACGTGGGCGATGCGAAGCTCGATCGGCGCGCTTGTCTTCGTGATCTGGATCCTGACCCCGCGCACATCGTCGCGGCGGAACACCCGGATCGGCGATTCGCTCGACGGCTCGAATGCATACGTGGAGATGCCCTTGCCCTCGCCGTAGAGCACGCGCTGCACATAGGGCAGGAAGTTCACGAACTCGGCGTAATGGCGCTCCTGGAAATCATGCGGATCGCCGGTGAACTCGTCGTCCACCTCGTGCCAGGGATTGGACGGACCTGCCGCGGCGATGAGCTGCCAATGCCGGTGGATCTGACCGCCTTCGGCCAGCGGCATGAGCTGCAGGGGCCACAGCAGCACCTGCCGAAACTGACGGACCACGACCGCGTGCGCGCGCGGCGGTGCACTCACCTGAGGTGCAGCGATCTCGGCCATGGCATGCCTCCTCGCAGGGTCGCTGCGATTCTGCGCCGGTGCTCCACGAGCACAAGGCCTCCCCGGCGGGCGTCCCGTCGAACAGGGCCCCAACGTCTCACCGCACCCGAGGCCCTGCTTCAAGTATTCGAAGTGCCGCCAGCTGCGTGATTGACAAAGGGAGATCGCATTCCCACGATGGAACATCGGACTCGCTGCACCCGCCACGCCATGGACACGCTCGAAACCTACCGATCCGCCCGCCTCGCCGAGGGCTTCGACGAAGTGACCGAACGCAGCTGGCCGGCCGATGCCACCGTGGCCACGCACACGCACCCGTTCGCGGTCAAGGCACTCGTCGTGCAGGGCGAGATGTGGCTCACCGTCCAGGGGCAGACGCGTCATCTGCATGCCGGCGACAGCTTCGAGCTCGATCGCGAGGCGCCGCACGCGGAGCGCTACGGCCCCTCGGGCGCGACTTACTGGGCCGCGCGAAGGCACGGCTGAGCCGGCGCCTCAGGCGATGCGCAGCAGGTTCGTCGTGCCCGGAGTGCCGAACGGCATGCCGGCGGAGATGACGATGGGCTGGCCGGCCTCGCCGAATCCTTCGCGGCGCACGGTGGCGCGGGCGACTTCGGTCATCTCGGACACGTCCGCCACTTCGTGGCACAGGACGGAATGCACGCCCCAGACGAGCGAGAGCCGCCTGGCCGTCGAGCGCCGCGGCGTCATGCCCAGGATCGGCACCTCGGCGCGCTCGCGCGCCATGCGCAGGGCCGAGTAGCCCGAGCTCGTATAGGCCACGGTGGCCACCACCTTCAGCAGCGTGGCGACGTGGCGCATGGCGTAGCCGATGGCGTCCGCCGCCTCGCTGCGCGGTGGCGTGTGCGAGGCCTCGATGGCCTGGTGGTAGTAGGGGTCGGCCTCGGTGCGCGCGATGATCCCGTTCATCACGCGCACCGCCTCCACCGGGTACTTGCCGGAGGCCGATTCGGCCGAGAGCATCACCGCGTCGGCGCCGTCGTAGATGGCCGTGGCGACGTCCGAGGCCTCGGCGCGCGTGGGGACCGGCGCACTGACCATCGATTCGAGCATCTGCGTGGCCACGATCACCGGCTTGCCTGCATTGCGGCAGGTCCGCACGATCAGCTTTTGCAGAGAGGGCACCTGCTCCGCAGGCATCTCCACCCCGAGGTCGCCGCGCGCCACCATCACCGCGTCGGCGACCTCGACGATGGAATCCAGGCATTGAATGGCCGCGGGCTTCTCCAGCTTGGCCACGATGCCCGCGCGGCCCTGGACGATGACTTTCACTTCCTCGATGTCCTCGGGCCGCTGCACGAATGAAAGTGCAATCCAGTCGACGCCGAGTCCGAGGCCGAACTCCAGGTCGCGCCGGTCCTTTTCGGTCAGTGCCGACAGAGGCAGCACGACGCCGGGCACATTGACCCCCTTGCGATCCGACAAGGCGCCCCCCACGAGCACGTGGGTGTCCGCGAAGTCGCTGGCGCATCGATCCACCCGCAGGCGCACGCGCCCGTCGTCCAGGAGCAGCTGCGTCCCTTCGGTCAACGCCGCGAAGATCTCCGGGTGCGGCAGCGACACGCGCGTGGCGTCGCCGGGGCGGCTCGAGTCGAGGTCCAGGCGAAATGCCTGCCCCTCGCTCAACTGGATTCGTCCTTCTGCAAACGTGCCCACGCGCAGCTTCGGTCCCTGAAGGTCGAGCAGCACGCCCACCGGGCGGCCGCGGTCGAGCTCGATGGAGCGGATCAGGTCGAGGCGGCGCTTGTGGTCCTCGTGGCTGCCGTGGCTGAAGTTGAGCCGGAACACGTCGGCGCCCGCGTCGAACAGGGCTTCGATGGTGGCGGGGTCGCCGCTGGCGGGGCCGAGCGTGGCGACGATCTTTGCGTTGCGGTAGCGGCGCATGGTCATGTCCTCGTGGGTGTCGGTGCGAAGGGTGTGCCTCACGCGGCTGCGCGCCTGGCGGGAATCGGCTGGACCTTGGCGCCATCGGCCTCGTCCTCGCCCTCATACATCTCTTCCAGGTTCTGCGGGTTGGACCTTCCGTCGAGCACCTGGTCCAGCCGCTGGCGGTCGACCGCGCCGACCCAGCGGGCGATGGCCACCGTGCCTACCGCGTTGCCGATCGTGTTGGTGATGGCGCGCGCTTCCGACATGAACCGGTCCACGCCGAGCAGCAGCACCATGCCGGCCACCGGAATCTTTCCCATGGAGGCGAGCGTCGCCGCCAGCGTGATGAAGCCCGACCCCGTCACGCCCGCGGAACCCTTGGAGGTCAGCAGCAGCACGCCGAGCACGACGAGCTGATCGGTCAGGGTGAGCGGCGTGTCGGTCGCCTGCGCGATGAAGATCGCGGCCATCGTGTAGTAGATGCACTGGCCGTCGGGGTTGAAGGTCACGCCCGAGGGAACGACCAGGCCGACCACCGACTTGGACACGCCCGCGTTCTCGAGCTTGAGCATGAGCTGCGGCACGACGGATTCGGACGAGCTGGTGCCGAGCACCGTGAAGATCTCGTCGCGGATGTAGCGCAGGAACTTCCACAGGCTGAAGCCGGAGAGCTTCGCGATGATGCCCAGCACCACGACGACGAACAGCGCGCAGGTGACG
>Ga0134124_10005326_pt1 | contig 10350 bp, 11 predicted proteins | sample KB304_FD_96880 | JGI IMG/M metagenome (GOLD analysis project Ga0134124, IMG submission 96880) | Terrestrial soil microbial communities without Nitrogen fertilizer from Kellogg Biological Station, Michigan, USA - KB3-0-4 | ecosystem: Environmental > Terrestrial > Soil > Unclassified ... | reverse complement strand
CCTCGAGCAGCAGCGCGTCGTACACGTTCGGCAGCGACTCGCGCGGGAACTGGATGTCGACCACCGCGCCGATGCACTGCACGATGGTTCCGTTTGCCTGAGCTTGTGACATGAGCTTTTCCTCAAACGGCGGCGGCGCCGCCTACGATTTCCGAAATTTCCTTGGTGATGCCGGCCTGGCGGTTCTTGTTGTAAATGAGCGTCAGCTCGTCTATCAGGGTGTCCGCGTTGTCGGAGGCGGCCTTCATCGCCACCATGCGCGCGGACTGCTCGGAGGCCATGTTCTCGGCAACCGCCTGGTAAATGAGCGCCTCGATGTAGCGCGTCATGACCTGGTCGAGCACCGCGCGCGCCTCGGGCTCGTAGATGTAGTCCCACACGGTTTCGGGCGCCCCCAGACGCTCGCCCGCGAGCGGCAGCAGCTGCTCGATTACCGGCTCCTGCTTCATCGTGTTGAAGAAGCGGTTATACGCGATCAGCAGGCGATCGAAGCGGTCCGACATGTACCCGTCGAGCATCACCTTGACCGCGCCGATCAGCCTGTCCATGTGAGGGTAATCCCCGAGCTGGACCGCCTGCGACACGATGTTCGCGCCGAGGCGCTGCATGAAGCCGAGGCCCCTGGCTCCAAGCGCGCAGACGTCGATCTCCTCGCCCTGCGCCTGCCACGCCTTGTATTCGCTCAGCACCATGCGCAGCAGGTTCGTGTTGAGCGCGCCGCACAGTCCCTTGTCGGTTGTGATCACGATGATGCCGACGCGCTTCACGCTGTCGCGATCCACCAGGAAGGGATGGCGGTACTCGGGGTTGGCGTGCGAGATGTGCGCCGCGACGTTGCGGATCTTCTCGCCGTAGGGGCGCGCATGGCGCATGCGCTCCTGCGCCTTCCTCATCTTCGAGGCGGCGACCATCTCCATCGCCTTGGTGATCTTGCGTGTGTTCTGCACGCTCCGGATCTTCATCCGGATTTCCTTGGTTCCGGGCATGGCTAGAAGCTGCCGCTCTTCTTCCAGTCCCGGATGGCTTCGTGCAGCGCCTTCTCGTCGTCCGCCGAAAGGTCCTTCTTGTCTTCGATGGTCTTCACGAGCGAGGCGTACTTGCCCTTGATGTAGTCGCGCATCGACTTCTCGGCGCTCAGCGCCTTCTTGACTTCGATCTCGTCGAAGTAGCCGTTGTTCACCGCGAACAGCGTCAGCGCCATCTCCCACACCTGCAGCGGCTGGTACTGCGGCTGCTTCATGAGCTCGGTGACGACGCGGCCGCGATCGAGCTGCTTGCGCGTCGCCGCGTCGAGGTCGGAGGCGAACTGCGCGAACGCGGCGAGCTCGCGGTACTGCGCGAGCGCGAGGCGCACGCCGCCGCCGGTGTCCTTGCGCTTCATGATCTTGGTCTGGGCCGCGCCGCCCACCCGCGACACCGAGATGCCGGCGTTGATCGCGGGCCGGATGCCGGCGTTGAACAGATCCGTCTCGAGGAAGATCTGGCCGTCGGTGATCGAGATGACGTTGGTCGGCACGAACGCCGTCACGTCGCCCGCCTGGGTCTCGATGATGGGCAGCGCGGTCAGCGAGCCGGTCTTGCCCTTCACCTTGCCGCCGGTGAAGCGCTCGACCCATTCCTCGCTCACGCGCGCGCCGCGCTCGAGCAGGCGCGAGTGCAGGTAGAAGACGTCGCCCGGGTAGGCCTCGCGGCCCGGCGGCCGGCGCAGGAGCAGCGATACCTGCCGGTACGCCCAGGCCTGCTTCGTGAGGTCGTCGTAGATGATGAGCGCGTCCTGGCCGCGGTCGCGGAAGTATTCGCCCATGGTGCAGCCGGAATACGGCGCGATGTACTGCATGGCCGCGGATTCGGAGGCGGGGGAGGCGACGACGATCGTATACGCCATGGCACCGTGCTCTTCGAGCTTCCTCACCACGTTCGCGATAGTGGAGGCCTTCTGCCCGATCGCGACGTAAACGCAGAAGAGGTCCTTGCCCTTCTGATTGATGATGGTATCGACCGCCACCGCCGTCTTGCCGGTCTGGCGGTCGCCGATGATGAGCTCGCGCTGACCGCGGCCGACCGGGACCATGGAGTCGATCGCCTTGAGGCCGGTCTGCACCGGCTGCGCCACCGACTTCCTCCACACCACGCCCGGAGCGACCTTTTCGATGACATCGGTCTCCTTGGCGTTGATGGGACCCTTGCCGTCGATCGGCTGTCCGAGCGAATTCACCACGCGGCCCAGCAGCTCGGGGCCGATCGGCACCGACAGGATCCTGCCGGTGGTCTTGACCGTGTCGCCTTCGGTGATGTGCTGGTATTCGCCGAGAATCACTGCGCCGACCGAGTCGCGCTCGAGGTTGAGCGCCAGGCCGAAGGTATTCTTCGGGAACTCCAGCATCTCGCCCTGCATCACATCCGAAAGGCCGTGGATGCGGCAGATGCCGTCGGTCACCGACACCACCGTGCCCTGCGTGCGCATTTGCACGCCGGCGTCGAGGTTCTGGATGCGGCTCTTGATGAGCTCCGATATCTCGGAGGGGTTGAGTTGCATGAAAGCTCCTTAAGCGTCCTGCTCCTATGCCTTGAGTGCGGACTCGAGCGCGGCGAGCTGGGCGCGCGCGGAAGCGTCGATCACCTTGTCGCCCAGCACGAGCTTCACTCCGCCGATCAGGTCTTTGTCGACATGGACCTGCGTCCTCACCTTGCGCCCGGTGCGCTTCTCGAGGCGCTGCTGCAGGTCGGCGACCTGGCTCGCGGAGAGCTCGAAGGCCGAATGCACCTGCGCCTCGACCACGCCTTCGCGCTCGTTCTTCAGCGCCTCGAACTGGGCGTGGATCTCGGCCAGCAGCTCGAGGCGGCCGTTGTCGGCCAGCACGCGCACGAAGTTCTCGGCGCCGGCATCGAGCCTGCCGGAAAGGATGGCGATGAACATTCCGGCCACCTGCGCGCTGGAGAGGTTGGGGTCGGAAATCGCCTGGCGCACCCGCTCGTCGGCGGCGACCCGCGCGAGCGAGTGCAGCATCTCGGACCATTTCCCGAGAGTGCTGTCGGCGTCGGCGAGCTTGAAAGCCGCTTCGGCGTAGGGACGGGCTACGGTGCTGGGCTCCGCCATCGCTTTTTCAAAGTTGTTTCTTGATCGAGTCCAGAAGCTCGGCGTGCGCTTTCGCGTCGATCTCGCGCCGCAGGATCTTCTCCGCGCCCGCGACCGCGAGCGATGCCACGTGGTCGCGCAGCTGCTCCCGCGCCCGCGTCAGCTCCTGCGCGATCTCGGCCTTGGCCGCGGCCTTCTCGCGGCCGCCTTCTTCACGCGCGGCGTTCTTCGCTTCCTCGATCATCTGCGCTGCACGCTTCTCGGCCTGCGAGATGACCTCGGCGGCGCGATTGCGCGCCTGGGCGATCGAAGCGTCAGCTTGCTTGGTCGACTCCTCGAGCGAGCGCTTGCCCTGCTCCGCCGCTGCCAGGCCGTCGGCGATGGTCTTCTGCCGCGTCTCGATCGCGCGCAGCATGTAGGGCCAGATGAACTTCACGGTGAAGGCGATAAACAGCGCGAAAACCGCTGCCTGCGCAAACAGTGTCGCGGTGATGTTCATGGGACCTCTACCCGATCCTTAGCGGAACGCCGTGGCGAGCGGATTGGCGAAGGCAAAGAACATCGCGATGCCCAGGCCGATGATGAACGACGCGTCGATCAGGCCGAGCAGCAGGAACACCTTGCCCTGGAGGGAGTTGGTCAGTTCGGGCTGGCGCGCCGCGGCCTCCAGGAAGCGGCTGCACATGATGCCCACGCCGATGCAGGCGCCGGCCGCGCCCAGGCCGATCATGAGGCCGACACCGATGCCGGTGTAGGCCTGCACCATGGCGAGGAGTTGTAGCTTGTCCATTGGTCGTTTTCCCTTTCTGAGCGAGTTATGAATCTAGTGATGCTCGTGCGCCATGGAGACGTACACGATGGTGAGCATCATGAAGATGTAGGCCTGGAGCACGACGATCAGGATGTGGAAGATCGCCCAGCCCAGTCCGAGGACCACCGACGCGACCCATCCGATTCCGTAATCGCCCTGGAACGAGCTGTTCGCCGCCCACAGCCACAGCAGCAGGAACAGGATCTCGCCCGCGTACATGTTGCCGAACAGACGCAGTGAGTGCGAGAGCGTCTTCGAGATGTATTCAACCATCTGGAAGAGAAAATTGGCGGGAATCAGCAGCGGGTGAGAGCCGAACGGCGCAAAGAACAGCTCATGCAGCCAGCCGCCGACGCCTTTCACCGAGATTGCGAACACGATGGTCAGCACCAGCACCGAGATCGACAGCGCGAACGTGGTGTTCATGTCCGCCGTCGGCACGTAGTGGAAGCCATGCTCGGAAACGTGGTGCGTGAGCTTGCCGACGAGGTCGGCGGGCAGGAAATCCATGGCGTTCATGAGCAGCACCCACACGAACACCGTAAGAGCGAGCGGCGCGATGAAGCGGTGCCGGTCGCCGTGCTGGAAGATCCCTTTCGCCTGCCCGTCGACAAAGTCGATCAGGAGCTCGACCAAAGCCTGGCGCTTGGTCGGCACCCCGGAGCTCGCACCGCGCACCACCCACCAGATGAAGCCCATGCCGACGAGGCCAAGCAGAATCGACACCGCGAGCGAGTCGACGTTGAGCGACCAGAAGCCGCCTTCACCGAGCGGCTCGTTGAAGAAGCTGAGGTGGTGCTGGATGTACTCCGAAGGAGTGAGCTCGTTGCCTGCGGCCATCGTGATTACGTCAGACTCGGGTCCAAGGACCGGCATTCGAAACGGCAGACCTTACCCTCGTCTTACATGCGAGCAAATTGGACCAAGGTGCCATGCCGGAAATGCGTCAGTAGTCGCGTACAAAGAACGCCATCGAAAAAATCAGCATCGTCACGACGAACGCGCCGAGCAGGACGGCAACCACCGCCTGCTCGTAGTTCGTGAGCACGAGCCACAGCAGGACCAATGCGAGGCCGAGCTTGACGGTCTCCGCCCTCAGCGCACCAGCAAGAACCCCCCCTGCGGACTTCGCGCTGCTCAGCGAAGCCACGAACGCGGCGGCCAGTCCGGCGATGATGCTCACGCCACCGCCGGCGCCCGCCGACAGCGCCGCCGGCATGCCCGACAGCACCGCCGCCGCCGCGCTGAGCGCCGCGGTGACGAGAAGCTGCCACATGAGAACGGTGCGTATCGGTCTGCGCAAGGCGCGAAGCATGGCGTTGGCGTTGTCTACACCCGGCTTCGCACCCGGCAAATCCATAAAAGTATAACTCATCACCGCAGCTTTTTGATCAGCTCGTCGAGGTGATCGAGGCTCGAATAGTGAACGAGCAGCCTGCCGCTGCCTTTCTTGGCGGCGCGAATCTCGACCGTGGTGCCGAGACTCGCGGATAGCTCCTCCTCCAGGCGCTCGAGGTCGCGGTCGCGCCTTGGTGCTTCCTTCCGGGACGCCCTGCCGCGTACGCTTGATTGCACTAGGGCCTCGGCCTCGCGCACCGAGAGGCCCTTCGCGGCGACGCGGTGCGCGGCCTCGATCTGGCGCGCGGGATCGAGCGCCAGCAAGGCGCGCGCGTGTCCCATGTCGAGCGCGCCTTCCATCACCATTTCCTGCACCGGCCGCGCGAGCTTGAGCAGACGCAGCAGGTTCGTGGTGGCGGTGCGCGAGCGCCCGACCGCGTCGGCGGCCTGCTCGTGCGTCATCTTGAACTCGTCGATCAGACGCTGGATCCCCGCCGCTTCCTCCATCGGATTCAAGTTCTCGCGCTGGATGTTCTCGATGAGAGAAAGCGCGAGCGCCGCTTCGTCCGGCACGTCGCGCACCAGCACCGGAACTTCCTCGAGTCCGGCCATCTGCGCCGCGCGCCACCGGCGCTCTCCCGCGATGAGCTCGTAGCGCTCCCGGTCCACCGGCCTGACGAGGAGCGGCTGCATCAGGCCTTGCGAGCGGATCGACGCCGCGAGTTCCGCGAGCGCCTGCTGGTCCATCTTCGTGCGCGGCTGGTACTTGCCGGGGCGGATCCGCGCGACCGGAAGCGTGGCCAGCGTCTCGCGCGGCGCCGCGGTGTCCGACCCGAGCAGGGCATCGAGGCCCCGGCCCAGTCCCTTGGGTTTAATCATGCGGCTTGTCCCTGAGCGAGGATTTCAGCGGCGAGCGCCAGATAGGCCTGGGCCCCCTTGGAGGCCGCGTCCCAGAGCACTGCGGGGACGCCGTAGCTCGGCGCTTCGGCCAGGCGCACGTTGCGCGGCACCAGGGTGCGATAGACCTTGTCTCCGAAGTGCTGCTCGAGCTGCTGCGACACGTGCTGCGAGAGCGTGTTCCTGGGGTCGTACATCGTGCGCAGCAGGCCGGCGATCTCGAGCTGCGGATTGAGATTCGCGCGCACGCGCTTGATCGTGGAGACGAGGTCCGAAAGGCCCTCCAGCGCATAGTATTCGCACTGCATCGGAATGAGCACCCGCTGCGCGGCCGTCAGTCCGTTCACCGTGAGCAGGCTCAGCGAGGGCGGGCAATCGATGAGCACGAAGTCGTACTCGGTGTCGACCCCGGCAAGCGCATCCCGCAGCCGTGTCTCGCGGGCGTCGATCTCGACCAGCTCGACTTCCGCGCCGGCGAGCTCTCGATTAGCCGGGAGCAGGTCGAAGCCGCCGCGTTCCGGGCGCACCCGCACGCCGCGCAGCTCGGACAGGCCAAGGAGCAGGTGATACACCGTGCGCGCGAGATTTCGCTTGTCGACGCCACTGCCCATGGTTGCGTTGCCCTGCGGGTCCAGGTCGACGAGCAGCACGCGGCGCCCGGCCTGAGCCAGGGCGGCGGCCAGGTTGACGCTGGTGGTTGTCTTGCCGACGCCGCCCTTCTGGTTCACCACCGCGAGCACGCGCGCCACCTCAGCTCCCCGCCGGGCAGAGCACGAGATGGCGCCGCGCTTCGAGCCGCGGCACCCGCAGCTCAATCACACGGCAGTCACCCGCCCGCGGCGCGGCGCCGGTCATCGCCGCCAGCACGCCGCCCGAGGCCACGAGGTGAGCGCAGCGCGAGCGAAACTCGTCGAGCCCGGCGAACGCGCGCGAGATGACGAGCGCGAATTTTGGCTGCGGGGTCCAGTGTTCCACGCGCCCCTCGTGCAGCGTCACGTTCGACAGCTTGAGCTCGATGCTCGCCTGGCGCAGGAAAGCGAGCTTTTTCTCGCTCGAGTCGTTCAACGTGACGCGCCACTGCGGGCGCGCAAGCGCAATCGGGATGCCCGGCAGACCCGCGCCGGCGCCGATATCGGCGAGCGCGCCTTCGGCGGGCACCGGGAGGTGGGACACTACGGCGAGCGAGTCGAGCAGGTGGTGGCTCACGACTTCGAGGGGTGCGTGGATCGCCGTGAGGTTGTAGGTGCGGTTCCACTTCTCCAGCAGCGCAACGTATTGCATGAGCAGCGCCTCGGCGCCCTGGGGCAGCTCGAGGCCGAGCTCCGTTACGCCGCGGTGAAGCGCGTCCTGCGGAGTCATGCCGTCTTGTGCTCGGTGGTTCTGAAGCCGCGCTTGAGATGCACCAGAAGCAAGGAGATTGCCGCAGGCGTGACACCCGAGATGCGGGCCGCCTGACCGATGGTGCGCGGGCGATGGCGGTTGAGCTTTTGCTGGACTTCGGCCGAGAGCCCCGTCACCTGCCGGTAGTCGAGATCCGGGGGCAGTTCGCGCGCCTCCATTTCGGCGTTGCGCTCGACCTCCGCGCGCTGGCGCTCGATGTAGCCCTCGTACTTCGCTTGGATTTCGATCTGCTCTACGACTGCAGCCTCCAGCTCCGTGCCCGGGACGAGCTGCCCATAAGTCTGGTCTGGTCGGCGAAGAAGATCGTAAAGTGATGCATTTTTGTGAAAGCCTGTACTCACATACATCGACCGGAGGCGTCGCGTCTCCCTGTCGATCGCCTCCCGCTTCCGGTTAAAGACCTCCCAGCGCGCATCGTCGACGAGACCGAGCCGCCGACCGGCCTCTGTCAGCCGCAGGTCGGCGTTGTCTTCGCGCAGCATCAGGCGATATTCGGCTCGGCTGGTGAACATGCGGTAGGGCTCTGAAACCCCGCGCGTGACCAGGTCGTCGACCAGCACGCCGGTGTACGCCTGGTCACGCCGCGGCGACCAGGGGGCACGTCCGAGTGCCCGGTTCGCAGCGTTGATTCCCGCAAGCAGACCCTGCGCCGCAGCTTCTTCGTAGCCGGTCGTCCCATTGATCTGCCCGGCGAAGAACAGACCTTGGATGCTCTTCGTTTCGAGCGAGTCGCGGAGACTGCGCGGATCGAAGTAGTCGTACTCGATCGCGTATCCCGGCCGCACGATGTGCGCGCTCTCGAGTCCTCGTATCGACCGCACCAGCGCGAGCTGCACATCGAAAGGCAGGCTCGTCGAAATGCCGTTCGGGTAGATCTCGTTCGTCGACAGGCTTTCAGGTTCCAGGAAGATCTGGTGGCTTGATTTGTCGGCGAAGCGGTGGATCTTGTCTTCGATCGAAGGACAGTAGCGCGGGCCCACGCCCTGGATGACCCCGGTGAACATCGGCGAGCGGTCGAGTCCGGCCCGGATGATGTCGTGGGTGCGTGCATTCGTGTGGGTGACCCAGCACGGCACTTGGCGTGGATGCAGGTTCCGGCTGCCAATGAATGAAAACACCGGCTCCGGGGAATCGCCAGGCTGCAGCGCCAACGCCGAGAAGTCGATGCTGCGAGCGTCCAGGCGCGGCGGCGTACCGGTCTTCAGCCGCCCAACCGGCAGCTTCAGCTCCCGCAGCCGCGCTGCCAGCGTGACGGCCGCAGGCTCGCCTGCCCGTCCCGCCTGATGGTGGTTCAGCCCGACGTGAATCATCCCCGCCAGGAAAGTGCCGGTCGTGAGCACGACCGCGGGCGCCCGGAACACGAGACCCATCTGAGTCATTACACCCGCCGCCTGCTCGCCCTCCAGCACGATGTCGTCCACCGCCTGCTGGAAGAGCGTCAATCCCGGTTGGTTCTCCAGCCGCCGACGAATGGCATGCTTGTACAGCAACCGGTCAGCTTGCGCGCGAGTGGCTCGGACCGCCGGACCTTTCGACGAGTTGAGGATGCGGAACTGGATGCCGGCTTCATCGGTGGCCAAGGCCATCGCGCCACCCAAGGCATCCACCTCCTTGACAAGGTGCCCCTTTCCGATGCCCCCAATCGAAGGGTTGCAGGACATCTGCCCGAGAGTCTCTACGCTGTGCGTCAGCAGGAGCGTGCGACATCCCATCCGCGCAGCGGCGAGGGCGGCTTCGGTACCGGCGTGGCCGCCTCCGACCACGATGACGTCGAATCTCTGAGGGAATTGCATCGGAAGGCCGCGCATTTTACGCGAGCGTTCCACGTGGAACCAAATACTGGAGAGTCTGCGCTGGTTCCACGTGAAACATCGGTTTCATGCTGCGCTGCAGCAAGACCCCCGGTGGGACAATCCGCCGCCTCTGGCCCCGTGATCTCCCTCGCCCGCTACGCCGCGCTGCTCGCCCCGCGCGACCTGAAGCAGACCATTGCCGTCTCCATGATCGGCAGGCTGCCGATCGGCATCACCGGCCTCGCGATTCTGCTCCTCGTGCAGACTTCCACCGACTCCTTCTCCAAAGGCGGAGCCGCCGCCGCGTGTTACGTCATCGGGCTTGCCACGGTCGCGCCCGCACTCGGGCGTCTCATCGATCGCCACGGCCCGCGGCTCGCCCTGATCGGCTGCAGTATCGCGTTCCCGGCAGCACTCGTGGGCTTGGTGGCCGCGGTAGAAGCGCGCTCCCACGCGGTCTTGATCCTCACCTTCGCTGCGGCTGCGGGAGCAGCGTTCCCACCAATCACCGTGTGCATGCGTACGTATTTCAAGCAGCGCCTGAGCGACGACGCGCTGCTGGCCACGGCGTATTCGCTCGAATCCGTGCTGATCGAGACAATCTTCATCGTTGGGCCCATGCTCGTCGCCCTCTTCGTGGCAACGGCTTCGCCCGCCGCCGCTGTGCTTTTCGCGGCGGCTTCAGGGTGCATCGGCACGCTGCTCTTCTTACGCTCCCCGCCGTTACGCTCCTGGCGAATCGAGCCGCGTGCGCCTGCAAGCGTCCTCGGCCCTCTCGGGCGGCCGGGGTTTGTGGTCCTGATCGCGATCATCCTTTGCTACTCGATGGCCTTCGGCCTGCTTGAGATCGGGGTGACTGCCTACGCGACCGAACGGGGTCAGGCTGCGTTGGCAGGTGTGCTGCTCGGATTGATGAGCACCGGCAGCGCCCTCGGCGGAATAGCCTATGGTAGCCGAAGCTGGCACTTACCCCTGTCACGCCAATTTGCGCTGATGCTGGGATTGATGGGTGCCGGACTGATGGTTCTCACCCT
>Ga0134124_10005325_pt1 | contig 10350 bp, 10 predicted proteins | sample KB304_FD_96880 | JGI IMG/M metagenome (GOLD analysis project Ga0134124, IMG submission 96880) | Terrestrial soil microbial communities without Nitrogen fertilizer from Kellogg Biological Station, Michigan, USA - KB3-0-4 | ecosystem: Environmental > Terrestrial > Soil > Unclassified ... | reverse complement strand
CGCGCGCCTCGACGAGCGCGAGCGCCTCGGCCCATTGCCCCAGCGCTCCGGCGAGGTCGCCGTGTGCGTAGGCGGTGTCGCCGAGCTTGTCGAGGATGACCGGGCGGCGGGCGTCGTCGGCGGCGCCGTCGAGCGTCCGGAGCGCGTCGCGATAGTAGGCGGCCGCATCGTCGTAGGCGAAGAGGCTGCGCACGCGATCGCCGGCGCGCACCAGGTATTCCAGCGCCTTGTCCCGCCTCGGACTCCGCGCGTAATGATACGCCAGCTCCTGCAGCACCTCCTCCGGACGCCCGGCGTACAGCCGTTCCAGCGCCTCCCCGGCCTGGGCGTGCAGCTCCGCGCGCGATTTCACCAGCAGATTCTGGTAGGCCACCTGCTGCACGAGCAGGTGCGTGAAGCGGTAGCGCGCGTCCGGGAACAGCGCGGTCTCGACGAGCAGCTCGGTCCGCACGAGCGCGGCCAGCTCGGCGGCCAGATCGAGCCCGGGCGGCGCCATGCCTTCGAGCACCGGGCGCGGGAACTCGCGTCCGAGGACGGCGGCGACCTGCAGCGTCCGCTTGGTGGTGTCGGGCAGACGATCGATGCGGGCCGCCAGGAGGTCCTGGATCGTGGAGGGCACCTCGGCCTCGGTCGGCGCGCTCGCCTCGGTGCCGTCGAGCAGCCCGCGGTCGCGCAAGTACACGGTCAGCTCCTCGACGAAGAGCGGATTGCCCTCGGCACGCTTCACGATGAGCTGCCGGGCCGCCGGGCTGACGAACCCGCCGTCGGGCAGCGTCCGGACCATCACCGCCGTCACCTCGTCCGAGAACGGCTCCAGGACCAGGCGCTGATGGAACGAGCGGCTCTCCCAGGCCGGCGCGTAGCCCTGACGGTACGTGCACACCAGCACGATCGGACGGCCGACCAGGCTGTCCACGACGGCGTCCAGGTATTCCTCGGAGCTCCGATCGATCCACTGCAGGTCTTCCAGCACGAGGAACAGCGGCCGCTGTTCCGCGCCCCGGAGCGTCAGGGCCCGCACGGCGTCGACCATGCGTCGCTTGCGCTGGAGGTCGTCGAGCCCCTCGACGTCGAGCTCGCTCGCGGGAAGGGCGAGCAGATGCTTGAGATACGGGATCGTCCACTCGAGCGTGGGATCGAGGCGGCGCACCCCGGTCTCGATCTTGAGCACCTGGCTGCGCTCGGACTCGCCGTCCTCGAGGCCGAAGTTCATCTGTAGCAGCTGCACGATGAGGTCGAACGGCGGCACCTCGTGCGGGTGGCAGCGCCCTTCGAGATAGGTCACCGCCTGCTCGTCGATGCCGCGCCGCGCCTCGTACACGAGGCGGGACTTCCCGATCCCGGCCGCGCCCGTGAGGGAGATGATGTGGCCGCGGCCGGCGACCGCCCGGTCGAGCGCGTCGGTCAGGAGCTCCAGCTCCCGATGCCGGCCGACCAGGGGCGTGAGTCCGCGCTCGATGGAGAGATCGAAGCGCGCGCGCCGGCGGCGCTGCCCGATGACGGTGAACGTGCGTACCGGGGCCGGCAGCCCCTTGAGCGTCAGCTCACCGGCGTCGTGCAGCACGAAATACCCGCCGGCCAGGCGCATGGTGGCCTCGCTGATCAGGATCCCGCCCGGCGCCGCCGCCTGCTGCAGCCGCGCGGCCAGGTTCACCGTCTCCCCCTGCGCGGTGTAGTCCATGCGCAGGTCGTCGCCGATCTTGCCGACGACCACCGGCCCGGTGTTGAGGCCGATGCGCACGGCCAGCTCGATCTCGCGCTGACGCCGCAGCGTCTCGGCGTACTCCTGCACCGCCTGCTGCATCGCCAGCGCGGCGGCCACCGCGCGCACGGCGTGGTCCTCGTGAGAGATGGGGGCGCCGAACAGCGCCATGATGCCGTCGCCGGTGAACTGGTTCACCGTGCCCTCGAAGCGGTGCACGGCGTCCAGGAGGCGCTGGAAGCAGCCATCCATGAGGCCGTGCAGGTCCTCGGGATCGAGCGTCGACGACAGCGCCGTGAACCCGACGCAGTCGACGAAGACCACCGTGACCTGCTTGCGCTCCCCCTCGAGGGCGCTGCGCGAGGTGAGGATCTTCTCCGCGAGGTGCTTCGGCGTGTAGCCGGCCGGGGCCGGCACGGCGGCCGGGCTCGGCGCGGCGGCCGCCGCCACCGGCTGGCCGCACTCGTCGCAGAACTTGGCAGCCGCGCGCAGCGCGGTCCCGCAGGCGCCGCACAGGCGAGGCAGCGCGGCGCCGCAGTTCTCGCAGAACTTCGCGGCCGGGCGATTGTCGTGGCGGCACTGCGCGCACGTCACGCCGTCGTGTCCTCCGGGCGCTACCCGGCCAGGCTGCGGGCCGCGCTCGAGATCTCGGCCGGGGTCGGGAACTTGCCGATGTCACCGAGCCCCCGCACGGCCTCGACGCGGGCCCACCGGATGACCCCGTTCCGATCGATCAAGAAGTGTCCCGCCAGCTGGGCCGGATTGCCCTGGATGATCGCCTGGTCGGCCTCGGTCAGCTCGAACCCATCGCGCGCGTTGAGGACGACGTTGGCCTCCAGCGGCGGCAACGGCTCGGCCAGCTCCCCGGTCGGATTGATGCGGGTCGTGGCGAGCGCCGCCGCCACCACCGCATCGACCTCGAAGGATGGCACCGCGAAGGCGCGATGGGTGCGTGCCTCGGGATCGGCGAGCAGGACCACCGGCGTGGGGTGATACCGGAAGTACAGCCGGGCCCGATCCGGTTGGGCGTTGAGGATGGCGACGGTCTCGATGCCGAGCTCGGCGAGCGCCGGCTGCTGGGCTCCGAGCTGAAAGATCTGGCGCCGGCAGAACGGGCAGTGCAGCCCCCGGAACAAGCCGACCAGCACGGGGCTCTTCGGGAGAAAATCGCCGAGGGAGATCGTGCCATCCCGGTTGGCGGAGGCGAGGGTGAAGTCGGGGGCCCGATCACCCGGCCCCAGTGGTGTCAAGAGATCGGCCATCATCACCTCGTGTGAGGGTTGAGCGCATTACTCGCGGCGACACTCGATCGTGAGTCAGTCTACCGACCCCGCGCAAGGACTACTGCAGGCGGCCTCCGCGCTCCAGCTCGTCGGCGTCCACGAAGCGCTGGCCCCCGCCCTCCGGGAGCTGGAGCAGGTACGCCGGTCCCGTGGTACCGTCCGCGAAGTCGTGCTTCGGGGCCGTGCGGATGACCATGCCCAGCGGCGCCTCGTCGCTCATGCGCACGAGCTGGTCGCCCGTCTTGAAGAAGAAGATCCAGTCGGTGCGGCCGCGCGAGCGCGACGGGTCCGGCGCGGGCGGCGTCGGCGCCGCCCGGGCTGGCTCGGGCGCCGTGACGACCGGCGCCGGCGTCTCCGGTCGGCGCTCGCTGGCCGGCGGTGGCGCGCCCGGCTTGAGGGCGAAGACCGCGGCACTCACCGCCGCGCCGACGAGCGCGGCGCCGGCCAGCGCGGCAAACGACCCCCAGCGCCGGCGGGTCGCGGGCGTCTCGGCCGGCTCCACGGGTGCCGTCGGCGCCACCGCGCTGGTCGGCTCGCGCGCCCCGCACGCGGGGCAGCGTCGCACCGACCGCGCCACGCGATTGCCGCACGCTCGGCACGCGATCAACCGTCCGCTATCGTCGTTCGGCGTCTCGTCGCTCATCGATCCAGCAGGGCACGCGCCTGGTGAAAGACCCCGCGCAGCATCGGGCGCGTCAGCTTGCCCGTGAAGGTGTTCTGCTGACTCGGATGGTAGCAGGCCAGCAGCGTCAGACCGTCCTCGAACTCCGTGGCGACTCCGTGGCCGAACCGGGGCGTCTTCTTCGAGCGTGGCAGTTCCAGTCGCCGGCGGGTGCGCAGATAGGCCTGCCAGCCGATGCGCCCGAGCCCCACCACCACGCGGACGCGATCGAGCAGCCGCAGCTCTTCCAGCAGGTACGGCTCGCAGCGCGCGATCTCGGTGGGCAGCGGCTTGTTGAGCGGCGGCGCGCAGCGAATGGTCGCCGTGATGTAGGCATCCCGCAGGCGCAGGCCGTCGCCGGAGTCGGTCGAGGTCGGCTGATTGGCGAAGCCCGCATGGTGCAGGGCCTCGAAGAGCCAGTCGCCACTGCGATCGCCGGTGAACATGCGTCCGGTACGGTTGCCTCCGTGGGCCGCCGGCGCCAGACCGACCAGCAGCACCCGCGCGCGCGGATCGCCGAAGCCGGGCAGCGGCCGCGCCCAGTAGCGCTGACCGGCGTAGCGCGGCGGCGGGGGCGCGCCGGCCGCCTCTCGATGGGCGACGAGCCGCGGACAGCGACGACAACGAACGATGCGGGCGGCGAGGCGTTCGAGCGCGCTTCGATCTTGCAATCCACGCGGATTGTGACACGGCCGAGTCCCGAGGGCGTTTGGAATGTGCAACTCCGCGGAATAGCGTACCGCCGGGTTTCCTGAAGACCCGGACTAGACATCGGCCATGGACTACGACAGACCGGAGTATGCCTTCAGGGCGGCAATCAGCAGTTCGGCGCCGGCTACGGCGCCCACCTTCCAGATGCCAGGCGCAGCCGTCGACACCATCGTACCCCTCCAGTCAGAGACGCGGCTCCCCAACGGCTCCGCTGGACCGCCACTCGCCCTCGGCGACGTGGCTGAGCGAGAGCCGGGTAGCCCGGCCGCTCGACGCCGACGGCGATCAACCCGACCCCGTCCAGGCGCCGAGCCGCCGGTGGAGGAGCCACAGCTCGGGCGCGCGGGGCGAGAGCTGCAGAAAGCCGAGGGCGGCGCGGAGCTTGGCGGGGCGGTGGTCGGTCATGGCCGGCCCTCGGAGTCAGCCTATAGGGCGACCGAGACCGCGCTCGAGCTCGTCAAGATGCGCTCGGCGGTGCGTGGCACGCACGACGTTCAGCGGCGCGCCGGAGGAGGTATTGCGCTCCAGCATCTCGTCCGAGAGCATCTCAACGGTCCGGTCGACGGCCCTCGCGACGCTGATGGCGACCTCCGCGGCTCGGCGCGGCGGCAATGCCAAGAACATAGGCTTGGCCGAATCGTTGATCCAGTCGACGTCCGACTCGTCCTCGACGGGCGGCGCCAGAGAGTCGTGCTGCCACCGATCGAAGAGAATCCGGACGCGCTCATCCCAGAACGCGAGGTGCGCGAGAATCCCGGCGACGGTCCATCCGGTGGGCATCGGGCGTTCGAGGTCAGCATCGCTGCAGCGAGCGACGAACGTCTCAAGGCGTTCCCGCTCCGCATTGTTCAAGACGATGTAGCTTCGATCAGCAACCGCCATCACGCTTCCCTCCTCAGGGACGACGAGAACCAGTCCGAAGGTTCACGGCACGAAGGTCCCAGTAGGCGCAGGGTGACACGATCGCGAGCGACTTTGGGATCGTGCGCGTGGCGAGCAGGTTACGCAGCGCGCGGGTTGGTGTCAATGTTGAGCGATGGATACACACGCGCCGGCAACGATGCAGAGACACCCTCATGGCCCCACCCGTTCGCCCCCACGAACTCCGGATCTCCGAAGGCGGCGACCGCCCCACGCGACGATTGCGCCCGTGGCGAAGAGGGCCGCTCCGCTGAGCACCGCGCCGAGGGGCGCCGCACGCTCCGGCCCATGAATCGCAAGGGCCACGCCGAGCAGTAGCTGGATGGCGCCATAGACGCCCCACAGGATCCCAATCAAGGTGAGCAGCCAGCCACCGATGCGGCGGACTTCGGCTTACTCAGCAGTGGGCCACGCAAGATGCCGTCACCGTGTCGTGCCATTCACGTTTCCCCCCGTTCTCTCGGTCCCGTGACCTCCAGCCCCTTCAACACTATGCGGTGGTGGGGCGCGAAGGTGGCGAGGCGGCGGCCGTGCTGTCCCCTCGCTCGATGACCTGATCCGCCCGCGCCAGAAGCAACGGGATCGTGAGGCCGAGCACCCTGGCGGTCGTGAGGTTGATGACGAGTCTGAAGATCGTCGGCCTTTGGCTTGGCAACCCGGCGGGTGTCGTTCCTTTGAGGATTCGATCGACGTACTCCGCGCCACGTCAGAAGAGCTCGGGGAGAATCGGCCCGTGGCCGATGAGCCCCCCGCATCGGCGAACTGCGGAACGACGCTGACCGACGGCAGATGGTGCTGGAGTGCGAGAGCCGCGAGTCGCTTCAGGTGAAGGAACACGGCGGGCGACGACAGGATGATCACGGATTGAACGTGCTGACGACGCGCCGCTTCGAAAGCCGGAGGGTACTTCTGCGGCTGGTGCGGCGGCGGTCCATGCCGGGATGGTGGGGCGGATGGGCCAGGACGTCAACACGCAACTGCTCACGGCACAAACGTCCTCAGCCGCCCATCGCGATCCGCGGCAGGGTCTTGGGCGGCGGCGCGGCAGGCCCCACGAGCCTCCTGGGCGGGAGACTGGCCTTCACGCCCCGCGAGCGCGATGGGGCGCGCAGATTATCGCGGGACTGGCGCTACCAAGAGGGCTTGTGACACAGTGGTGAGCATGGCGCCACCGCGCGATCGCGTCGCCCGCGTTCCCGCGCTGATCGTTCACGGTGGCGCCGGCGCCGATCCGGTCGAGGGCCGCGACGAGATGCGGGCCGGCGTGCGGGAGGCGGTGCTGGCCGGCTGGCGCGTGCTCGCCCAGGACGGCCGCGCGCTGGACGCCGTCGAGGCGGCGGTGCGGGTGCTCGAGGATCATCCCCGCTTCAACGCCGGCCACGGATCCGTGCTGACCTCCGCCGGCACCGTCGAGATGGACGCCTCGATCATGGAAGGCGACCACCTCGCCTGCGGCGCCGTCGCCGCCGTCAGCCGCGTCGCCAACCCGATCACGCTCGCCCGGCGCGTCATGGACGACGGCCGGCACGTGCTCCTCGTCGCCGAGGGCGCGCACGCCTTCGCGCGTTCGGTCGGGCTGCCCGAGTGCGATCCTGCGTCTCTCGTCACCGAGCGCCAGCGCGCCCGTCTGGCCGCGCACGGCCGCGGAACGGTGGGTGCCGTCGCGCTCGACCGTCACGGCACCGTCGCGGCGGCCACGTCGACGGGCGGGATGGTCGGCAAGCGGCCCGGCCGCGTCGGCGACAGCGCGCTCATCGGCTGCGGGACGTACGCGGACAGCACGCTGGGGGGCGTGTCCTGTACGGGCAGCGGCGAGGCGATCATTCGCGTCGTCCTCGCCCGACGCGCGCTCGACTACCTGAAAGAAGCCGACGATCCGGACTACGCCGCCAAGGTCGCCGTCGATCTCCTGGTCGAGGAAGGTCACGGCGAAGGCGGCCTGATCCTCGTCGACTGGCGCGGCCGCGTCGGCCATGCGCAGTCCACGCCGCTCATGCCCGTCGCCTGGATGTCGCCCGCCCTCGACGAGCCCAAGGTTCCGTTCTAGTCCACATGGGGGCCCCGACATCGCCCCCAAGCCCCCGAGGGCTCGGGGCGCCCCGGCGCAGCCGTGGCACCCCTCGATACCGCGACGGGCTGCCCGCGTGACGCCGCCCCTGCCCCTCGACGTCGACGCCATCGAGGCGGCGCGCGTCCGGCTGCGAGACGCGATCTACCAGACGCCCTGCCCGTACTCGCAGACGCTCTCGCAGCTCACCGGGACGCAGTGTCACGTCAAGCTCGAAAACCTCCAGATGACCGGGTCGTTCAAGGAGCGCGGCGCCGCCAACCTCCTGCTCCAGCTCGACGAGGCCGAGCGGCGCCGCGGCGTGGTCGCGGCCAGCGCCGGCAACCATGGTCTCGCCGTCGCCTTTCACGCCGCGCGCATGGGCATTCCAGCCACGATCGTGATGCCGGCCTACGCCCCCCTCATCAAGGCGACCCTGGCTCGCCGCTACGGCGCCGAGGTGGTATTGCACGGCGCCAACTACGACGAGGCCTACGAGCGGGCACGCGCGCTCGAGACCGAGGGCGGCGCGGTCTTCGTGCATCCGTTCGACGATGTGCGCGTCGTCGCCGGCCAGGGCACGCTCGGACTGGAGCTGCTCGAGCAGGTCGAGGCGCTCGACGCGGTCGTCGTGCCCGTGGGCGGTGGCGGTCTCATCGCGGGCGTGGCGGTCGCACTGAAGGCTCGGCGGCCGTCGGTGCGGGTCATCGGCGTGCAGGCGGCGGCCATCCCGGCCATGCAGCAGTCGCGTCGGGCGCGCGAGCGCGTGCGGGTTGCGGCCGCCGTGACCATCGCCGACGGCATCGCGGTGCGCCAGGTCGGCGAGCTGACCTTCGCGCTCGCTACCCGGCTCGTCGACGAGATCGTGACCGTCGACGAAGAAGAGCTGGCCAACGCCGTGCTCCTGCTGCTGGAGATCGAGAAGACGGTCGTGGAGGGCGCCGGCGCCGCACCGCTGGCCGCGCTGCTCAACCGGCCGCTGGATCTCGCCGGACGGCGGGTGGCGCTGGTGCTCTCCGGCGGCAACATCGACGTCACCATGCTGGCACGCATCATCGAGCGCGGGCTCGTGAAGGACGGGCGACTCGTGCGCCTCGGCGTCGTGCTGCAGGACCGGCCGGGGGCGCTCGCCCGCCTGACTGCATTGATCGCCGAGGAGCGCGTGAACATCCTGCAGATCGAGCACGACCGGGCGTTCTCGCGGCAGGCGATCGGCGGGACCGAAGTCGAGCTCACCCTGGAGACCTCGGGGCGCAAGCAGATCGATGTCCTCAAGCAGCGGCTCGAGTTGGCGGGGTATTCGGTCGAGGAGCGCGGCGTCTGAAACGGGGCGGGAGCGGGTGGAGGGGATGGGGTCCTGCGATCACAGGGTCGGCGGCGTTGGATCGGGTGCGTCAACCATACTTGCCGCGGCGGCTCGTCTTAGTAGCAGTGAAATGGGTCGCAGGACCCCATCCCCTCCACCCGCTCCCGCCCCTTCCCGCGAGCTGATCGCTCGACCGAATACCTCGCTCACGAGCGCAGGCGGCGGGGGGTGGCGTTATTCGAGGTCTGGAGCTTCGGGGATGGTTGGGGTTGGGGTCTCGCTGGCGGCTTCGGGCATGGCGCTGAGGATGGCGGTGCGGGTGCGGGCGGAGAGGTCGCGGGCGGCGACGCGGGCACCCAGGGTGGTGTCGGCGCGGAGCGTGGGGTGGTAGGTGATCGTGATGCGGCCGCGACGGGGGAGGATTCGGCCGGGGGGCCAGGAGGCGTTGCCGCCGACGATGGTGACCGGCAGGATCGGGACGTTCAGCGAGACGGCCAGGCGGAAGGCGCCAGGCTTGAAGCGTCGGACGCGGCCGTCGGTGGTGCGCTCGCCCTCGGGAAAGATCATCAGCGCGGCGCCGCGCTGGAGCAGGCGAACGGCCTCGCGCGTGGCGCGGGCGTCGCGGGCGTCGATATCCACCGGGAACGCGCGCAGCATCCGGATGACACGGTTGAAGACCGGAATGTCGAACAGGCGGCTCCAGGCCATGTAGTACACGGGCCGCCGGACCGGGATGCTGACCAGCGGTGGATCGGCGAAGGTCTGGTGATTGGGGACGATGACGAGCGCGCCATCGCGGGGGATGTGCTCGGTGCCGTGCAGGCGCAGTCCGAAGTAGGCTCGGGACAGCCCATGGACGGCGGGACGAAAGACGTCGAGGACGGGTGTGCGGGCCCGCACGCCCCTTAGACTACAACGGGACAAAAAACGGGGCCGGGAGCGATCCCGGCCCCGTGGACGTTTGCGCTTGTCTTATTCGTCGTCGGCGCCGACTTCGACCTCGACCGCCTGCAGATGGCGGCCCAGCCGCTCCAGACGATCCTGGCACCGCACGCAGGTGAGCACTTCGGGCATCACCTGAAGGCGAGCCGGCGCGATCGCCTCGCCGCACTCCACGCACATGCCGTACTCGCCCCGATCGAGCCGCTCGAGCGCCGCCGCGATCCGGTTCACCCGATCGACCAGCAGCTCCCGCGTGGCAAAGCCGATCTCACGTCGCTCGTTGGCCTGGATCTCGTCGACTTCGTCGGCGTAGGACCAGTGCTCGCCGCTGGTCCCGAGCAGGTCCTCCAGAGCCGCGGCGCCACCCACCTGGCGAAGGCGCCCAACTGCGATCCTCAGATCCTGCTCCAGCCGCTTCCGGATGCCGTTCATGGTCTCCCTCCTCGTACTCGGCGCGCCCGTGGTGCAACGGATGTGCCGAACCTGAGACGGATGACCCCCCCGGCTCATTCACTGGGAAATAGCAGGGCCGTCAACGCTTTTGCCGGTGCTCACGGCCAAATTACCCGGGCACTATGCCCGCCAAATCGTCACGACCCGGCTAATTAGTTGACGGAATCCGTCAGTCACTGGCTGCTGAATAGCCGCCTCCGAAGGGATGAGGCTGGGCCCGGCGCCGTTCCCGCACCGGGCCCCGCAAGGTAGGAGCCGACCCGACGGCCCGCGGCCGGCTACTCCTCCTCGTACTGCTTCTTGAGCGCCGCCACCACGGCCGGG
>Ga0134124_10005323_pt1 | contig 10352 bp, 11 predicted proteins | sample KB304_FD_96880 | JGI IMG/M metagenome (GOLD analysis project Ga0134124, IMG submission 96880) | Terrestrial soil microbial communities without Nitrogen fertilizer from Kellogg Biological Station, Michigan, USA - KB3-0-4 | ecosystem: Environmental > Terrestrial > Soil > Unclassified ... | reverse complement strand
TTCCGGCACGGTGACCGAGCCGTCCGCGTTCTGGTAGTTCTCCAGTACCGCCACCAGCGTGCGCCCGACAGCCAAGCCGGAGCCGTTGAGCGTATGGACGAGCTCGTTCCTGCCCTGGGCATTCCTGAAGCGCGCCTGCAAACGCCGCGCCTGAAAGGCTTCGCAGTTGGAAACCGAGCTGATTTCCCGGTACGTGTCCTGCGCCGGCAGCCACACCTCCAGGTCATAGGTCTTGGCCGAGCCGAATCCCATGTCGCCGGCGCACAGCAACACCACGCGATAGGGAAGACCCAGCTTTTGCAGGATCGCTTCGGCGTGGCTTGTCATCTGTTCCAGCGCCTCGTAGCTGCGGTCCGGATGGGTGATCTGCACCATTTCGACCTTGTCGAACTGGTGCTGCCGGATCATCCCGCGGGTGTCGCGCCCGGCGCTGCCCGCTTCCGAGCGGAAGCAGGGAGAGTGCGCCGTGAGTTTGATCGGCAGTTGCGCTTGCGCCAAGATCTCGCCGCGCACGAAGTTGGTCAGGGTGACTTCGCTGGTGGGAATAAGGTAGAGCGCCGCGGCGTCGGACGCGTCGCCTTCCTGGCCTCCCTTCCTGGCGGCAAACAGGTCCGCCTCGAACTTGGGCAGCTGCCCGGTGCCGCGCAGCGTTTCCGCATTGACGATGTAGGGCGTGTAGCACTCGGTATAACCGTGTTCCTGCGTCTGCACATCGAGCATGAATTGCCCGAGCGCCCGATGCAGGCGGGCGGCCTGGCCCTTCATGGCGATGAAGCGCGAGCCGCTGAGCTTGACGCCCATCGCGAAGTCCAGGCCCAGTCGCTCGCCGACGTCCACATGGTCCTTCACGGCGAAGTCGTACTTGCGCGGCGTTCCCCACTTTCGCACTTCCACATTTGCCGTTTCGTCGGCGCCAAGCGGAACGCTTTGGTGCGGAAGGTTGGGCACCGAGAGCAACAAGGCCTGCAATTCCGGCTGGATCTGCTCCAGGCGTGCCGCCGAGCTCTCCAGTTCAGCTTTGAGCGATGCGACCTGCGCCATCACCGCGTCGGCCGATTCGCCCTTGGACTTGAGTTGGCCGATCTGTCTGGACAGCTGATTGCGCTGCGCCTGCAATTCCTCGGTACGCGTCTGGATCGATTTTCGCTCGGCTTCGAGCGCGACAAACGCCCCCACGTCGAGAAACTCCTGGGGTTTCCTGCGCGCTTCGAGGCGCGAAATCACCGAGGGCAAGTCTTTTCGAAGCAGGTTGATGTCGAGCATCGGGCGATTCTAAGTGTGACGACATGACGGCCACTCATGCCAGCGTCGCCGGATCTACGTTGGCGCCGCAGATCACGAGGCAGACTTTCTCATTGGCCCGAACCTGGTAAGCCCCGCTTTGCAGCGCCGCCAGTCCCAAAGCGGCCGCCGGCTCGACCGCCAGCTTCATCTGCTTCCAAAGCCACAGCTGCGAGGCCCGGATCGCCTCGTCGGGCAGCAGCAACGCATCTTTCACGTGGCGCTGCGTCACATCCCAAGCGATCGCGCCGATGCGCTTGGCGCCCAGCGAGTCGGCGGCGATGCCGCTGACGGCCACGTCGACCGGCTCGCCCGCCTTGCGGGCGGCATGGAGCGTTGGCGCCAGCTCGGGCTCGAGTGCGACAACGCGCGTCTCTTGGGCGAACCAGGACGCGATGCCGGCGATGAGGCCGCCGCCGCCCACGCTGACGAGCACGCTGTCCGGCGCTCCGCCCTGCTCTTCGATTTCCTTTGCCAGGGTGCCGGCCCCGGCCACCACTTCGAGCTGGTCGTAGGCATGGGTGAGCAATGCGCCGGTGCGCCGCTGGTGCGCCAGGCAGGCCTGCAGCGCTTCCGCGTAGACCGTACCTGTCACCACCACTTGCGCGCCCAATTCGCGCAGCCTGGCCTGCTTGGCGGGGCTGCAAACAGTGGGCACGAAGACCTGGCATTTCACGCCCAGCGCCTTGGCCGCCGCCGCAGTGGCGATGCCCGCGTTGCCGCCGGATGCAACGATCACGCCGCTGGAGGGGATGGCGTTGGCCAGCAGCCGGTTGAGCATGCCGCGGGCCTTGAAGCTGCCGCCCACCTGCAAATGCTCCAGCTTGAGCCAGACCTGCGCGCACTGCACTCCGAAGGCCGGGCCGGCAAGTTTCCAAAGTGGTGTCCTGCGCAGGAACGGCCGGTGTTCCTCGAAGCGCAGCGCCGCCGCATCGATCTCCGCGCGCATCAAAGCTTCAGGCCCTTGGGCAGCGGGAATTTCACCTTCTCCTCGATGCCTTTCATCCGGCGCACCGATACGGCTCCCAGCGCCTTGATGCGCTCGATCACCTGCGCCACGAGCACTTCCGGCGCCGAGGCGCCCGCCGTCAGGCCGACGCGCGACCGGCCCCGCAGCCACTCGGCTCTGAGCTCGTCCGCGCCGTCCACCATGAAGCTGTCGACACCGAGCTTGCGCGCCAGCTCGGCCAGGCGATTGCTGTTGGAACTGGTGGGACTGCCCACGACGATCATGACGTCGACCTGCGGCGACATGATCTTCACCGCGTCCTGCCGGTTCTGCGTGGCGTAGCAGATGTCCTGCTGCTTGGGCTCGCGGATGTGGGGGAAGCGCTGCCGCACCGCAGCCGTGATCGCCGCCGCGTCGTCGACCGACAAGGTGGTCTGCGTCACCACCGCGAGCTTGTCGGCCTGCGCCGGCTGGATCCGGGCCACGTCGGCCACTTCCTCGACGAGGTGGATGCCGTGATCGAGCTGGCCCATCGTGCCTTCGACCTCGGGGTGGCCCTTGTGGCCGATCATGATGAACTCGTAGCCTTCGCGCGCGAGCTTGGCCACTTCCACATGGACCTTCGTCACCAGCGGACAGGTGGCGTCGAAAATCTCGAAGCCGCGCGCGCGCGCTTCGGCCTGCACCGCCTTGCTCACGCCGTGGGCCGAGAACACCAGCGTAGAGCCGGGCGGCACTTGCGCCAGGTCCTCGATGAAGATCGCGCCCTTGGCCTTCAGGTCGTTGACCACATAGGTGTTGTGCACGATCTCGTGGCGCACGTAGATCGGCGCGCCGAACTTGCGCAGCGCCCGATCGACGATTTCGATGGCGCGGTCCACCCCTGCGCAGAATCCCCGCGGCTCTGCCAGGAGGATCTCTACGCCGGCCGCCGGTTGCTCTTTCATAGGACGCCGATCACATGCACTTCGAATGTCACAGGCTGCCCCGCCAGGGGATGATTGAAGTCGAACAGCACGGCGTCGGCCTTGCCGTCGCCGTCGCCATCCTTGTCCACGCGCTGCACCGAGCCCGCATACTGGCCCAGGCCGTCGGGAGTCGAGAACTGCACGACTTCGCCGACGTCGTAGTCCTCGTCGGCTCCGCCCATCTTTTCGAGCAGGCTTCGCGCGACCCATTGCACCATCTCCGGATTGCGGTGGCCGAATGCTTCGCCGGCGGGAATTTCGAAGGTGGCGCGGGCGCCCTCCTGAAGGCCGATCAAGCGCTTTTCGACGGCGGGCGAGAGCTCGCCCGCGCCCAGCGTCAGCGTGGCCGGCTTGTCGTTGAAGGTATTGATGATGTCGCCATTCGGCCCCGCCAGCCGGTAGTGCAGCGTCAGGAAGGAGCCCGGCCGAACCAGGTGCGCGGTGGAAGCCATTGCAAGTACCGATAAACTGGGCCCTATTGTAGAAACCCGCCCTTCCCGCCGGGCAGCGGCAGCCGAAGGCCCTTCGGCAGGCCCGGCGGCCAGGGCTCCTGCGTTTTTCCTCCATGCCTTTGAAACAACTTCCCGCCGACTGCCGGCCGCGCGAAAAGCTGCTGGCGCGCGGGGCCGGGGCACTGACCGACACCGAACTGCTGGCGTTGCTGCTGCGCACCGGCACGCCCGGCCGGGGCGTGCTGCAGATGGCGCAGGAGCTGCTGGCCGAACCGGACACCGACGCCGGCACGGGCAGGGCGACAGGCGGCTTCGGCGGAATTTCCGGCCTGCTCAACGCTGGCCCGGACGACTTGAAGCGCATCAATGGCCTGGGCGGCACCGCCAAGCGGGCCGAGCTGATCGCGGTGCTGGAGCTGGCGCGCCGCGCCCTGGCTCAGCAGCTCAAGGCACGCGAGGTATTCGGCTCGCCCGGCGCGGTCAAGCAGTACCTGCAGCTGCACCTGGCCGGCCGCGCGCACGAAGTATTCGCGGTGCTGTTCCTGGACGCGCAGAACCGCCTGATCACCATGAGGGAAATGTTTCGCGGCACCTTGACCCAGACCAGCGTCTATCCGCGCGAGGTGGTGCTGCATGCGCTGCAGCACCAGGCTGCCGCGGTGGTGCTGGCGCATAACCACCCCAGCGGCACCGTCCAGCCTTCGCGCGCCGACGAGGCCTTGACCCAGACGCTCAAGGCCGCCCTCGCGCTGGTGGACGTGCGGGTGCTCGATCATGTGATCGTGGCGCCGGGCGATGCGCTGTCGATGGCGGAAAAGGGACTGCTGTGAAAGCCAAGTCCCTGAAGGATCTGCAGCATATCCAGCAAAAGCTGGCCGAGCAGCAACAGGCGGCGGCCGCGCAGGAGGCCGCCCGCACCGAAGCGGAGCGGCTCGCCCATGCCGAGCGAAATCTTTTCGTGCGCGCCGCCGGCGCCGTGCAGCCGATGCGCGCGCACGGCCGCGTACATCTGGCGCCGGAGCAGCCGCCACCCATTCCAGTGCAGCAACAGCTGGACGACCAGCGGGTGCTGCTCGAAGCCATCAGCGACGAGTTCGACGCGGCCACGCTGCTGGACGTGGACGATGCGCTGAGTTTTCGCCGTCCCGGCATCGGCGTGGACGTGACCCGGCGGCTGCGCAAGGGCGACTGGAGCATCCAAGGCGAGATCGACCTGCACGGGCTGCGCCGCGAAGAGGCACGCGAGGCGCTGGCGGCGTTCGTGCGGGAATCGCACCGCCGCGGCTGGCGCTGCGTGCGCGTGGTGCACGGCAAGGGCCTGGGCTCACCCGGCAAGGCGCCGGTGCTCAAAAGCAAGGTTCAAACCTGGCTGATCCAGAAAACCGAAGTGCTGGCCTTCGTGCAGGCCCGCGGCGACGAGGGTGGTGCCGGGGCGCTGGTGGTGCTGCTCAAGCCCGGCCTGGCCGCACCGGTGCGAACCTGAAGAGCCCTTGGGCAGTTCTGCCCTCTCCTACCTGGAGAGACTGCTAGGGCCGCACCTTCGCCACGCGCAGCGCCACGCCGCTGGCACCCACCTTGACAGTCTGTACCGACGAGATCAGGTCGCCTGGCTCGGCCTTTGCCATGCCGGTCTTCGAAATTCGAGCTTCCACCTCCACCTCTTTGGCGGCGGAGATGGGCGACGCCGGATTCATCGATTGCGAATCGTCGAGCACGAATTTCAACGGCAGGTCCCCGGCGCGAAGCCGCGCCGCCGCTATCGGCATCCGCGAACCCGGCAGGCGGGCGATGATCATCACGGTGTCGTCGGGCCCGGCCTTGCCCTTGAGCGACGGATCGAGTTCGACCGTGCCGGTGACATTGCCGCCCCCTGCGGCGCCCAACGCCACCGCCGGCGCCGGCGCCTGGGTCGGCAGGCCGGCCTTGGCGCGGACATCGTCGATCGCGCCCTGCAGCATGCGCGCGTCATCGGACCCCGGCGGCAGCAGCTTGGCGAGCCGGTCCCAGGTCCGCAGGGCGGCCGTGTAGTTCTTGCCTTCAAGATCGGCCGTGCCCGAGAGCCATAGCGCCATCGGGTTGTCGGGGTCGGCCTTCAATGCCTTCTGGATCAGCATCGCCGGTTTGCCGATGAGGGTGCCCCCGTTGTTGCTTGCCATCACGTCGGCGTAGGCGGAGAGCATCTGCGCGTCATTGTCGATGAACGATCCCGCCCGCTCGAATGCTTTTTCGGCCTCGGCGTTGCGCCCGATCACCTTGTAGGAGCGCGCCAGCATGGCCCAGCCCTTCTGATTGTTCGGTTCCTTCTCCATCTTCGCGGCCAGCGCCATCACCATCTTTTCGAGGTCCTGCTGATTGGCGAGCTGGTGCGGGTTGGCGGCGTTCTCGGTCAAGCCTGCGGGATTGCCGATCAGCAGGTACAGGGCAACGGCTGCCAGCGGAACCAGCACGCTCACCGCCACCATGGTCTTCTTCGGGGCGCGCAGCGTGTTGACCGCGTCCTGCTCGCGGGTGTCTTCCAGCGCGCGCCGCTGCAGTTCAGCCCGGGCTTGCGCGCGGTCGGCCTCGCTCAGGGTGCCTTCGGCCACGTCCTGGTCGAGCTTGGCGAGCTGGTCGCGCAGGATTGCGGCATTGAACTGGCGCTGCGACAACTGCCCGCCCGAGGTCTTGCGGAAAAATGGGCGCAACAGCAGCGCGAGCGCGAGCAACACCGCGACCGCGGCGCCAATTAGAAATCCGGTCATCTTTCGCCTTCCTTCAGCAGCGCCTCGGCGCGGCTGGCTTCATCTTCGGACAGGCGGTCTTCATCGACCACCGCCCGGTTGCGCCGGCGCAGGTATGTCAACAGTACCGCAACAGCGACGATCATCAGTAAGAATGGGCCGCCCCACAGCAGCCAGGTCTGGGGCTTGATGCGCGGCCGGTACAGCACAAAATCGCCGTAGCGTTCCACCATGAAGTCCCTGATCTCCGCGTCGGTCTTGCCCTGCTTGATCAGCGTGCGCAGTTCGCGGCGCAGGTCCTGCGCGAGCTCGGCGCGCGAGCCGGCGAGCGATTCGTTCTGGCACACCAGGCAGCGCATCTCCTCGGAGATGGCGATCAGCCGCTGCTCGACGACCGGGTCTTCGGCCAGCGGCACAGCCTCTTTGGCCCAGCCCGTTCCCAGGGCGAGCGCGATCATCAGCAATGCGAACAGTCGTTTCATGAGTTCTTGAGTTTTGCGATCAGAGGCAGGATGGTCTTTTCCAGCGCCTCGGCGGTCACCGGCCCGATCTGCTTGTGGCGGATGATGCCGTTCTTGTCGATGATGAATGTCTCGGGCACGCCGTACACGCCATATTCGATGCCGATGCGGCCATCGGTGTCGACGGCCGAAAGATCGTAGGGGTTGCCTTGCTGCGCGAGGGTTTTCAGCGCGTCCTCGCGCTTGTCCTTGTAGTCCAGGCCGATCAGCGGCACTATTTTCGAACGACCGAGTTCGACCAGCAGCGGGTGCTCGACCCGGCAGGCGACGCACCAGGAAGCCCAGACGTTCAGCATCCAGACCTGACCCTTCAAGTCGGCCGGCGAGAACGCCTTGTCGGCGGCGACCAGTTGCGGCACCTTGAACGCCGGTGCCGCCTTGCTTACCAGCGGTGACGGGATTTCGTGCGGATCGCGCGTGAGGCCGACGGCGAGGAATGCGACCAGCACGCCGAACGCTGCGAGCGGAATGAGGAACTTGGCCTTCATGTGGTTGCCCCTTGCAGCGCAGCCGCCGGAGCGCGCATTCGCAGGCGGTAGCGGCGATCAGACACGGCGCAAAGGCCGCCCAGCGCCATCAGCAGGCAGCCGCCCCAGATCCAGTCGACAAACGGCTTGAAGTAGACGCGCACGGCCCAGGCCTGGCCTTCGAGCGGCTCGCCCAAGGACACGTACACGTCGCGCGTCAAGCCCGCGTCGATGGCCGCTTCGGTCATCGGCATTGAAGAGGAAACGTAATTGCGTTTTTCCGGATAGAGCGTGCTGCTTCGCCGGCCACCCTGGGTCACCTCGAACTGGCCGCGCGCGGCACTGTAGTTCGGGCCCTGCACTTGCGTGACGCCCATGAACTTGAATTCGTGACCGCCGACGAGGACCGTGTCGCCCGGTTCCATGCGAACGTCCTTTTCCTCCTGGAAACCGCCCACCAGGGTGACGCCAACCACGAACACGGCGATGCCCAGGTGCCCGAGCTGCATGCCCCAGAACGACAGTGGCGGGATGCCGGACTTCAGCCGCTTGGCAATCTGCAGCCCCATCGATGTGCCGACCCAGATGGCCAACATGGTGCCCAGCCCGGTCAACACGGTCCAGCCGCCCATCGCGAGGGGAATCGCAATCGCCGCGCCCACCGCGAGCACTGCGGCAATCCACAGGCCGCGGGCCATCTGCTTGACGTCGGCATGTTTCCACCGCGCCAGCGGGGCGGCGGCCATCAGGAACAGGACCGGAGCCATCAGCGGCACGAACACCGTGTTGAAGTAGGGCGGGCCGACGGAAATCTTGCCCAGGCTCAGCGCGTCGACGATCAACGGATAGAGCGTTCCGAGCAGCACGGACCCGGCTGCCACCACGAGCAGCACATTGCCGATCAGCAGCATCGTCTCGCGCGACAGCAGCGCGAAACTGCCGCCCAGCGCCACCTTGGGCGCGCGCCATGCATACAGGGTCAGGGACGACCCGATCACGAGCGCCAGCAGCACCAGGATGAAGATGCCACGCCGCGGATCGGTGGCGAATGCGTGGACGGACGTGAGCACGCCCGAGCGCACGAGGAAGGTACCCAGCAGCGACAAAGAGAAGGCTCCGATCGCCAGCAGCACCGTCCAGCTCTTGAAGCTTCCGCGTTTTTCGGTGACAGCCAGCGAGTGGATCAGCGCGGTGCCGATCAGCCAGGGCATGAAGGAGGCGTTCTCGACCGGGTCCCAGAACCACCAGCCGCCCCAGCCGAGTTCGTAATAGGCCCACCACGAACCCAGGCCGATGCCCAGTGTGAGGAAGATCCATGCGGTGGTCGTCCAGGGGCGCGACCAGCGGGCCCAGGCGGCATCCAGGCGGCCCGACAGCAACGCCGCGATCGCGAAGGCGAACGCCACGGAGAAGCCGACGTAACCCATGTAGAGCATCGGCGGATGGAACACCAGGCCCGGATCCTGTAGCAGCGGGTTCAGGTCGCGTCCATTTTCGGCTGCCGGCAACATCCGGCCAAACGGGTTCGAGGTGAGCAGCACGAACAGCAGCAAGCCGGTAGCTACCAGGCCCAGCACGCCCAGCACGCGCGCGACCATCGTTTCATCGAGCGTGTGCGACAACTGCGCAACCGCCACCGTCCAGCCGGCCAGCATGAATATCCAAAGCAGCAGCGAACCTTCGTGACCACCCCATACCGCGGCCAGCCGGTACATCGTGGGCAGCAGCGAATTGGAATGCTCGGCCACGTAGGTGACCGAGAAATCGTTGACGTAGAAGCTCCAGGCCAGCGCGACGAACGAAGCGGCGACCAGCAGGAAGAACACCTGAGCGGCCGGCCGCGCCAGCACGACCCACTCGCGCCGGTGGTAGTGCGCACCCAGCAGCGGCAGCGTGCCCAGCAGGGCGGCCACGCAAAGCGCCAGGATCAGGGCGAAGTGTCCGAGTTCGGCAATCATTGTGCGGCCACTCCTTGAGGCTTCTTCGCCTTGTCGAGCGCGTCCTGCGCTGCCGGCGGCATGTAATTCTCATCATGCTTGGCAAGAACTTCCGATGCGGTGAAGTTGCCGTCGGGGCCGAGGCGGCCCTGCACCACGGCGCCTTTGCCCTCCTTGAACAGGTCGGGCAGGATGCCGGTATACGAAACCGGGATTTCCTTGGCCAGGTCGGTCACTACGAAATGCACCGTCAGGTTATCCCGCTTGAGCGAGCCGTCCTTGACCATTCCGCCGATGCGGAAGGCCTGGCCGTGCGGCGCCTTCCCCGCCACCACGTCGCTGGGGGTGACGTACAAGGCAATGTTGCTGTTCAGCGCATTGAGCACGAGCGCGGCCGCGACACCGACCACGGCAACGCCACCGGCGACGATCGCGCCGCGCTTTTTCCACTTTTTCATTCAGACCTCCTGGTCCATCTGTTCGGCCCGTGCATGACGGCGCAGGCTTTGCAGGATCGCCTGCCGGCGCCTGCTCAAAAGAAGGGGCTCGAGCGCAAGTGCCACCGCACAGACGCCGAAGCTGCCCCACACATAGAGGGCGTAACCGCCCATCGCGAAAAATTCGGCCGGGGAATTCCAGCTCATGTGGCCACCTCCGCCAGCTTGCGCACCCAGTCGGTGTGGGCCTCGCGCTCAAGGATGATGGTGCGAACGCGCTTGAGCGCCATCGCTACCGAATACATCCAGAAAGCGAGGGCCATCAGCAACATGCCCCACAACATGGTCTGCGCCATCGACGGTGCCCTGGTCATCGACACCGAGGAGCCCTGGTGCAAGGTATTCCACCACTTCACCGAGAAATAGATGATCGGCACGTTCACCACGCCTACCAGGGCCAGGATCGCACCGGCCTTGTCGGCGCGGCGCGGATCGTCGATGGCGGCCTGCAGCGCGATGAAGCCCAGGTACAGGAAGAACAGGATCAGCTCGGACGTCAGCCGGGCATCCCAGACCCACCAGGTGCCCCACATCGGCTTGCCCCAGAAGGCGCCGGTCCA
>Ga0134124_10005322_pt1 | contig 10352 bp, 14 predicted proteins | sample KB304_FD_96880 | JGI IMG/M metagenome (GOLD analysis project Ga0134124, IMG submission 96880) | Terrestrial soil microbial communities without Nitrogen fertilizer from Kellogg Biological Station, Michigan, USA - KB3-0-4 | ecosystem: Environmental > Terrestrial > Soil > Unclassified ... | reverse complement strand
TCCGGCGATTGCTCGCGTTTGAACACGTATTGATAGACGAACTTCATGGCGTGGCTGGCAAAGTTCGAAGTCTCGATGCTGATCCACTGCTCCATGAGCGCTCGCGAGTGCGCGTCTTTGGGCGTCAATGGGCCACCGGCCTTGCTGTCGATGTAGCGCGCCATCGCTCGTGACTCGTACATTTCGAATCCGTCGTCATTCAGCGCCGGCACTTGCCCGAACGGTTGACGGCCCAGGTGAGGCTGTTGCTTGTGTTCGCCCTTGGCGAAGTCGACCAAGACCAAGTCGAACGGGGTGTTCGTCTCGTTCAGGGTCATCAGGACTTTGCGGGTGCAGGTGCTGGCGGGGTGTCCGAAAATTTTCATCGCGAACAAGTATCACGCCGCTGTGAAGGGCGAGTCGTGTCCGCGCTGGGCCCGCGCTGCGCGGAGCACCAAAACGAGCGCATCCGGCGCTGCGAGTTGCGGCGCTGCGCGTGATGGTCCATGTCCGGACCAGATTTTCAGCAAAAGGCGAATTCAGGAACCTGTCATGACCAGTCCCGCTCAGTCGATGGCCGAATTCGATGCGCACCTCTGACGTGGAAACGATCGAGGCCGGGCGGCTCACCGAAGCGCGCTTGATCGAAATGGTCTTTCCCGAACAGACCAACCACTACGGGACGCTGTACGGAGGACAAGCGCTGGCTTTGATGGACAAGGCTGCGTTCATTGCGGCTTCCCGCTATTGCCGCCGTGCCGTCGTCACTGCCAGCAGCGAACGCGTAGACTTTCACGTGCCCGTCCGACAAGGGCAGCTGGTCGAACTGCTCGCGCGAGTCGTCGCTACTGGTCGAACCTCGATCACCGTCGAAGTCGACATGTACTCGGAGGACTTGTTGACCGGTGAACGAAAACTCGGGACGCATGGTCGTTTCGTGCTCGTCGCTGTCGACGCAGGCGGGCACGCGGTGCCCATCATTCCGCTCAATCCAGCCGCAGCTCAGGATATTTCCGCAAATGATCCGTGAATATACTCTTCGCCTGCACGCGGTGCGCTTTCGCGCCAACATCGGCGCTTCAGCAGCCGAGCGCTCGATTCCCCAAGATCTGGTCGTCGATGTCGACCTGGAATTACCGCTGACCGCGCTGGCCAAGCGGGATACGAAACGAGAGGTCGTCGACTACGACTTGGTCGTGCGGCTGGTCGTAGAAGTCGGTTTGGCCGAGCCATATCGCTTACTCGAGATTTACACCCAGCGCTTGCTGGAGCGGCTATTGCTCGAGACTCCAGCGTTGCGCGTACGGGTCGCCGCCACCAAACTGCGGGTCCCTTCGACCTACAGCACCGAAAAAGCCATCGTCGAGTTGGTCGGCGTGCGCGACGCCTGAGAACCGTTCCTACGCTGTCGGACCCGCTTCGAGCTGCCGCGCGGGCCACGGAGGGAAAGGCCGCGCGCTAGTTAATGAAAATGAAAATGAAAATCAAATTCATTTTGCTTGACCGGAAGGTCGCGCAAATGACATTGCTGACCCTCAGGAGGTTCGGTCAATGAAGCCAGCGGAGGCGAAGGGCGACGGTTTTCAGGGGTCTTCGTCTGAAAATGAAAATCAGATTCATTTGCAGCGAGCGCCGCGCCAGACAGAGCCCGCCGACGAGCTGTTGCGCTGCTCGTGCGGGGCGCTGCTGGCACGCTGGGTCGCAGCCGGGCTGGAACTCAAGTGTCGACGCTGCAAGCGCACGACGCTGATCCCGTACCCGAAGCGAACCGCGCTCACCCAACGAAGCCCGGCTTAGTCCTCATCGATCAGCATCGATCAGCAGGAGTTTCTTCAGCGTGGCGATTTTCGCCGCCCATCGGTCCGTGTTGCGAAGTGCCCCTGCGATGATCGCTATCGACTAACCTCCATGAGCGGGTGTTCCGAGTCGACCCGTGGTGGCGCGCGCGGTAACGTTTCGCCTTTCTCGGGCGGCGTGAATCGTCCGTACGTTTGGGTTCATGGGAGCGCGGATGAGTCAACTCGAGTCGTTTCGGGGCCTGCTAGTCGACGACGACGTGAGGCCGCTCGAGACGATCGCGGCCGTCCTAGGCGATCGTTTCGTGGTGCAAGGGGGGAGCCAGTGAGCGGCGCTCGTTCTTCGAGTGCCGTGCCGAAAGCGGCGAAGTACCTGCCGGCCAAGATCTTGGTCGCCGACGACGATGAAGGCGTGCGCGTCGGGCTGGTGGCAAACCTCGAACTCGAGGGTTATGAGGTCGCCGAGGCGCGCGACGGTGCCGAGGCGATCAAGCTGATCCACGCCAACAGTTACGACTTGATCGTATCGGACGTGGTGATGCCGAGCGCGACTGGAGTCGAAGTGTTATCAGCGGTGCGACAGCAGCACCTGGACACGCCGTTCATCCTCATTTCTGCCTTCGTTTCGGAAGAGCTCGTGAGTCGCGCGTTGGCTGATGGTCTATTCGCGATGCTGTACAAGCCTTTCGCGATGGACAGAATCTTGGAGGTCGTAGCGCGGGCGTTGCGGCGCAACGTGGTGTTGATCGTCGACGACACTCACGCATACGTTTCGTCACTCGCTGAAGCCCTGCGTGCGGTCGGCATGCGCGTGGAGACACGCGAGGATGGCGCGAGCGCCGTCGAGTTTGCGCGCAGCAACGTCGTGGACGTGTGCGTGCTCGACTTGGTGATGCAGCCGCTGGACGGTCTCGAGACTTGCGAGCAATTGCAGATGGTCAACGACCGGATGGACATCATCGCCATCACCGGACTTGCCAGCAATGAACAAGTGCGCGGCATTGCTCGCCGTGGGGTGGCAACCTGCCTGCGGAAACCCTTCGACGTGCGTGAATTGTTGACCGCGATTGCCCGGGTGCGTGCTGCGACACCGGTGAAGAAATGACCGCGTTGGACCGCCTACGAACGGTCGAGCTGATCGCCCTGATCGAAGAAGCCACGACGCCCCTTCGCCACGACGTCCGCAATCGCATCGCGTCGATCCGGAATTTGTCTTACTTCGTGCGTCGCAAGCTGGCCGTCGAGGTGGTCGCGGAGCGTGATCCGAGGGTGCCGGAGTTTTTGACGCGGGTAGAAGGCGAGGTCCAGCGCACGGACGATTTGATCGATGCTTGGGGAGTTTCCGTGCACGGGCTGCGTTCGTCGGAAGTGCATCGCGTGCGTGCAGAGGATTGCCTGCGACTAGCGATAGAATGCGTGCGACTGCCCGTCAGCGTGGGCGTCGAAGCGACGTCGACGAGCGAGCCGTTGGAGATCGAAGCAGATCTCGAGCTGCTCGCCGTGGCGCTGCGCTGCCTTTTGGAGAACGCGGGCGAAGCAGCGGGTTCCGGCAGCGTGCACATTGCGGCCGTGCGCGACGCCAATCAGTGCGTCTTCACCGTGACCGATCGCGGTCCCGGGTTCGACAATCCCTTGCGCTGTCTCGAGCGCTTCGAGAGCAGCAAACCGGGGCACCTCGGCCTCGGTCTGTGCATTGCTCGGCGTGTCGCCTCGCGCCTCGGGGGCGATCTGACGATTGGCAATCCGGATTTCGGAGCGCAGGTCAACTTGCTCGTGCCCATTGCCGGCACTCGCCCGCCCCCGGAGCTCGAGCCGTGACCCGCCTATTGCTGGTCGACGACGACGAAAGCAACCGCGTCACGCTCTCGGCCTTGCTCGAAGACGAGGGCTACGTCGTCGATCTGGCGGCGTCATTTTCCGAAGCCAGGCAGCTGCTTTCGGCCGAGCCGCCGCACTACGACGCCGTGCTGCTCGATCATTCCCTCGGCGATGGCTATGGCACGAACCTCGTCCCGTTGATCCGTCGAACCTTGCCGAACGCCAAGATCATCGCCATGAGCGGCAGCACCGGCGGCGACCGGATCGGCCTAGTTGCGGACGCAGAGTTGCCCAAGGGCATGCACTTTCCCGAGTTCTCGAGCCGCTTGAAGGCAATCGTGGAGTAGATGCGGTGCCGAACGGCTTCGATCGCTTCCAGCGCATCTTGGTGCCAGTCGACTTTTCGCCGCGCTCGGCCAACGCTCTGGTGTACGCCGTCGCGCTCGGCTCGATTTTCCGGGCCGAGGTCGACGTCTTGCACGTGTGGCACTCGGACCTGTCGACGCCGGTCACGGTCGCGGGCGAACGAGCGAAGTCCGAGCTTCGCGATTTCGTTTCGGGCCTGGACCTGCGCGGCGACGTCGAGCTTCGCCGGCGCGCGGAGCTCGGCGACCCATACTTGACCATCCAACGCATGGCGCAGCTGACTGGCTACGATCTCCTGGTCGTTGCCGGACCGGATCCCAAGCGAAATTTGGCTGACTCGGTTGCCCTCGCGCTGCTCCGGAGCGCCTCGACGCCCGTGCTGCTCGTCCCGGAACATTGCCAGGCGCGGCTCCGTTCCGAGCAGGAGCACGTGCTGCGGCTGGAGCGCATTTTGGTTCCGCTGGCGCTCGCGGGAGCGCAGCTTTCCGCGCTCGATTGCGCGTGTGAGCTCGCCGACGTCGACGGCGCTCGGGTCGAAGCATTGCTCACGACGGATGCGTCGCCCGAGCAGATCCGGCGCTTGCGCGCTCAGCCCAAGCTCAACCTCGCTGAATTCGACCTACGCGTAGACAGCGAGCAGGCAGTGCCCGAGCGAGTGCAAAGCTCGCGTTTCGATTGGTTGCTCATGGCAAGCAAGCGCGTGCAGGTCGGCGAACGCGCTAGCGACCTTCGGCTCGAGCGCATCGCGCTATCCGTGCCTTGCGCGACTTTGAGTTTGCCGGACTGACCTCGGCTAACGTGCACGTCGCTTGGCGGGAAGAGCCGGTAGTTCGCCGAGGCGGAGCATCTCGCTCAACAGGGTCCCTCCGTCCGCCGGGCGTTGCGCCGGATCAGTGGCCAGCATTCTGGACACGAGGGTGAGCAGCGCCTGCGGTAAGTCTTCGCACCAGTCAGCCAGATTGGGGGCGGGTTGCCAGACTTTGGCGAGCACTGCTTGGGCGCGATCGCTGGGGAAGGCGGGCGAGCCGCTGATCGCCTCGAACAGCACGCAACCGAGCCCGTACACGTCGACGCGGGCGCCGAGCTCGGCGCTCCCCATGGCTTGCTCCGGCGACATATACGCCCAGGTCCCGCCGGAAAAGCTGGTGTGGACGCTCAACCCGCGAGTCGCTTGCTGCGCCAGGCCAAAGTCGATCAGCTTGGATTTCGCCGGCAGATCGTCGACGAGCAGCAGATTGGCCGGCTTCAGATCGCGGTGAACGAACTGTTCACGATGTACGAACGACAGCGCCGCTGCCGTCTGTCGCGCCAACGCCAGGGCGTCACTGAGCCCGAGCGGCCCGGTTGCCAAGCGCTCGTCGAGCGTTTGGCCGTGTAGCCACTCCATCGCCAGGTAGACATCGGTGAAGCTCGTGCCGCCGTGGGCCAACTGGCGCACGATTGCTGGATGGTTCAGCTGCTGATGGATGCGAGCCTCCGTAAAAAAGCGCGCCAGGCTGCCGGCGTCGTCGTTGACGGGCCGCTTCAAGGCGACGACCTGGCCACTCTCGGTGTCGTGAGCTCGGTAGACGCGGGACATACTTCCCGCGTGAATCTCCTCGTCGAGTGTGTAACGACCCAACCGTTCGCCGTGCACTTTGGGCCCGGATTCGGTCATGGTGCTCGCTCGGACGCATCCGATGCGGCTGCACTCATGCGTAGATCGGCGGCGCCGCCGAGCTCTGGAGCAGGGCCGCGCGACGCCTCGCCGATCGGGATGACGATCGTGAAGGTGGTGCCAGCGTTCTGCACACTGGCCACCGAAATTCGCCCGTCATGGCGCTTGACGATGCCTTCCACGATCGCGAGTCCGAGGCCCGTTCCGCGCAGCTTGGTGGTGTAAAGCGGCTCGAAGATCCGCGCGCGAACGGCTTCACTCATGCCCTTGCCGTTGTCGATCACGCGCAAGGTCAGCTCGCTCGAATCCACGCTGGCCCGAACTTCCACGCGTCCGCTCTGCGGGTCGACGGCTTCGACGGCATTCTGAAGCAAGTTGACGAATACTTGGCGAAACTGATCCGCGTCCACGTTGGGTACGGGAAGATCTTTGGAGACTTGATTCACGAGCGCGATCGTTTCGGCCGGCTTCACGACGACGGCCAGCGCGCTCTCCACGAGTTCGTGCGCAGGCGTGGGCGCGCGAAAGATCGCGCGCTCACGCGAGAAGTCCAATAACTCTCCGATGATCTTGGCGCAGCGATCGATTTCGGTCGTGATCACCTTGGAGAATTGCTGAATGCGCTTGTCCGATTGGGCTTCGGGCGCATGAATCACGCGGCGATCGAGGTAGTACCAGGCGTTGCGGATTGCCGCCAACGGGTTCCGCAGCTCATGGCCGATGCTGGCGGCGAGCCGTCCGATCGCCGCGAGCTTTTCGGTGCGCACTAGCGCTTCTTGCGCTTGGCGCAGGCGCTCCTCGGCGTCCTTGATGTCCGTGATGTCGAAGGCGACGCCTTGGATGAACAGCGGTCGACCTTGGTCGTCTCGCACGACGCGCGCTTCGCCGTGCACCCAAACCGTGCGTCCGTCACGCGCGAAGAACCGGCAATCCGCCCGGAAAGGGCCGCCCACGGCGCAGCCGCGGGCAAATTCCGCGTTCCAGCGCCCTTGATCTTCGGGGTGCATGCGGTGAAACCAGAGCACCGGATCGTCGAGCCACTCTTTCTGGGTGTAGCCGAGCAGGGACTCGATCTGGGGTCCGATGTAGAGTTCGTTGTCTCCGTCCTCGAGCGAGGCCATGAAGGTCACGGCGGGGATCTGCTCCACCAGCGTGCGATAGCGTGCTTCGGCGCGCTTGGAGGCCTGCGTCCACGCACGCTGCTCTGTAATGTCCTCCAAGACGAGCAGGCAGAGCTCGCTGCCCGGCAAGCTTGCCAGTGTGGCGGCGACCTCGAGCGTGCTGCCGTCGGCTCGAAGCGCCAGAAATCGGCCCGAACTCGCGGGCGCTGTGCCGACGAAATGAAGTGACAGTGGGCTATCGACGAGCCGAGCTTCGTCGAGCCCGAACATCACGCAGGCCGCGCCGCCCACGCTACGAATGGTGCCACCCGCGTCGACGCTCAGGATCGCTGGCTCTTTGCGCGCGAGGTCGAGCTCGGCTGCTGCTGCCGTTTCGGTCTCGCTCGCCAGTGCCTTGCTCGAACGGAACCGAGCGCGCAAGCGCGCACCGCGGACCTCCGGATTCTCGCGGAATAGATCGTTGGTCGAGATGAAGGCATTGGCCAGCTGATGCAGGATCGCTTCCGCTTCGCGCGGGCTCCATTGCTCTTCCACGCCCTCGGTAGCAACGGTTCGCGAGCGAAGCCTGCGATCGAGGCTCACCGCGCGGCTCCTCGCGATCGGAACCAGTTCGAGAGCGAGTCGAGTCCATCCCCTCGGGTAGCGGAGACCGCGAATACTTCCAACCCCGGCTTCAACTGCGTGGCGTAGTCGGTAGCGCGTTGCAGGTCGAAGTCGACGTAGGGCAGGAGGTCGAGCTTGTTGAGCACCAACACATTACAGGCCCGGAACATGTGCGGATACTTGAGCGGTTTGTCGTCGCCCTCGGTCACCGACAAGACGACGACGCGCGCCGACTCCCCCAGATCGAACAGCGCCGGACACACCAAATTGCCGACGTTCTCGAAGACGATCAGCGAGCCGGGTTCCGGCGCGAACGTGGCTAACCCGTGTCCGACGGCGTGCGCGTCCAAATGGCAGCCCGTTCCGGTGTTGATTTGAAGTGCGCGGCAGCCCGCCTTGCGGATCCGCTCGGCATCACGCTCGGTTGCCTGGTCGCCTTCGAGGACGAGCAATTGCAGCTCTGGCGCGCGGCGCACGATTGCTTCCAACAAGGCCGTCTTGCCCGCACCCGGCGAGCCCATCAAATTGATCGCCAGGCACGACCGTGCGGCTAGAAAAGCACGGTTTTGCTCGGCGAATCGCTGGTTTTTGTTGAGCAGCGCTTGCTCGATTTTCAAGCTGCTCGAGCCGCGGAGTTGGAGCTTTGCCGCTCGCTCGCCGTGAGCGTGAGCGTGAGCGTGGTTCCGCTCGTGCACGTGCTCCTCTGCTCCGTCCGAACAACCACAGACGCCGCACATTACTGCACCTCCACTTCGCGCAATTGCAGTTGCTCACCACTCAAGAGCTCCAGCGAGATCGAACCGCACGGACAGCGCTCGAAGATCGATTCCAGCGTGATTTCCCGTTCGCACTCGCGACAGCGCGCGCGGCCGGCGAGCTCCACGATTTCGAGCTCGGCGCCTTCGGCCGGCGTGCCTGCGGCGCATAACTCGAAGCAAAATCGGAAAGCGTCGGGAACCACTGCCGAGAGCTTGCCGACCTCCAGGACCACGCGCGTGACCTGCCGTCCGGCGCAATGCTCCGCGATCAAACTCACGAGATCTTGGGTGAGCGCCAGTTCGTGCATGCTAGGCGGCTCCCTCGAAGCCTTCGGCGCCGAGCTCCAGGACGAGCTGTTCCACCAGGGGCAATGACCTCGCAACGGCGTCGCGTACCGGTGCGCTCAGCTCGAGCGCTGGCCGCTCGTCGGATCCGAAAGACAAGGGCTCGCAACCGAGCAGCCGAGTCTTCGGCATGGTGCCTCCCAGCGCTCGCACGAGGCCGTTCACGCGACATGGGTCGACCCCGTGGCCTGGGCCGAGCAACTCTTCCGACGCCTGCTCGCGCTCGAAATCGGGCGCCAGGACGGTCATCGTCCCCGGCGGATGGCCGCGCCGAACGGCGTCGACCAATAGCAGCGCGTCCACGCCGTCCAGCAGGGTGTAAGCGAGATCGAGGCCGCGCGTGCCGAAGTCTCGAATCGTGACCTGCGGCGGGTGCGGGCGGCGCAGCAGTTCGCGAACGACCTCGACGCCAAAGGCGTCGTCACCCAAAAACAGGTTGCCCACCCCGGCCACCAGAACGCGCTTCATGGCGAACCCTCGCTCAGCGGTTCGACTTCATCCACGAAAAAGAAGAAGCGGTGTCCGGGCCAGCCCTGGACGCCGAGATCAGCGCCTGGGTCGTCGTCGACGGTGACGCTCAAATGCACACGGTCTTCGAAATCCCGCTCGACGGCGCGTACGGTCGCACTGCGACCCGCGAGCGCCAGATCGAAAATGTCTGCGCGTGCCTTCGGCCGCAATCGCACCCGCTCGCCGACGCAAATGGCGCGCTTGGGTTCGGTCGAAGGCTTGCGGAGCCGGCCATGTAAACGCAGCTGTTCCTCGCCCGAGAGTGCTTCGGCGCGCTCCAAGATCCGGCAAGCTCGTGGATCCCCTGCGCGAAGCTCGGCCTTTTCGGCCTCGCTCAGGGTCAGCACGCGGAGCAGCAAGATCTCGTCGATCTCGGTGGCATCACAGGAGTCTGCACGGCTTTCCGGCGCGATTTCCGGGTAGTCATACAAGATGATCGGGCTCAACAAGAGCCGGTCGACGCGACCTCGCTGACCCGCCAAGACCGGCCACAGGCCGAGCTGGACGCAGGCCGCGGCCGCTGCGCGGTGGGCAGCAGGCGGGTCGAGTTGCGAGACGAACTGTCCGCCTTCGAGACCGAGCAGCAAGTGAGCGGCGAGCAGCGTCTCTGGCAACGCTTGGTCGCGTGCGAGCGCGGGGCAATGGCTCTCGTTCCGTAAGCGCAGTCCGAGCTTGTATTGCTCGTTCGCGATCCTCTCGACCCGCAGCTCCAAATGGCCGCGCAGGCGCTCGCTGCGGAAGGCGTATTCCACGGTGGAGCCGGCGAGCCGTTCGAGCGTCCCGAAGTCATGGCGACGCGCGCTCGGGCGCGCGGCCTCGAACGGTTCACTCTCGCCCTGTTCCAACAACTCCAAAAATCGGACCTCCACGCACAGAGCAGCGGCTGCGCCGATGGCGATACACTCGCTACCGACCTCCCAGCGATCGGCACCGCTCTGCGTGTCGCTGTAGCTGCGAGGATAAACGCCGCCGAAATTCCAACGGATTTTCTGCTTGTTGGTGCTCGCGCGATACGGGTAAAGCAGATACCCCTCGTACAGGATGGCATCGGCGACCGGCAGAACGTCCGCGAAGTAGTCGTCGTTCATCGCGCACCGCCGTTGCTGCGCTCGCCGGTCTCGGGGCGGTGAAGTCGCAGCGTGACGAGCGCGGGTGCCGGCTCCGTCAGCTCGACCAAAACGGACTCCGCGTCCGGCGCCGCGGCCAGGAGCGCTTCCTCGAACTCTCGCTTCAGCGTCGCGCGAGTCGAACCGCAGCTGCCCGCGACCGGCACGACGCGCAGCGCGATTCGCCCATCGCGAGTGTCCACCCGCACTTCGTCGAGCTTGCCGCGCAGGCGCTCGCGCAGGCCGTCCACGGCGTGCGCCACGCGCGTGTCCAGCGATAGCGGGTGCAGATC
>Ga0134124_10005321_pt1 | contig 10353 bp, 9 predicted proteins | sample KB304_FD_96880 | JGI IMG/M metagenome (GOLD analysis project Ga0134124, IMG submission 96880) | Terrestrial soil microbial communities without Nitrogen fertilizer from Kellogg Biological Station, Michigan, USA - KB3-0-4 | ecosystem: Environmental > Terrestrial > Soil > Unclassified ... | reverse complement strand
CCAGACGCACAACGTGAAAAGGCCAGTCACGGAAATGACTGGCCTTTTCATCCGTTGCGAGGGCGCTTGGCGCGCCGCCTCGACTAGCTGCTGCGATTCTCGGGCAGCTGCTTGCTGTCTTCCGGCGGCTTGGCCGCCGCGGGCGGATCGACCGCGTCCTCGTTCAGGCCCTTCTTGAAGGAGCGGATGCCTTCGCCGAGGCCTTTGCCCACACCGGCAAGCCGACCCGGTCCGAACAGGAGCAGGACGATGACTAGAACGATGACCCAGTGGACGGGGCTTAAAGATCCCATGGCTTTTTACTCGGTTGGCAGGTGTGCCGCAGCGGAGACCTCCGTACAATAGCATCAGGCCCAGGGCAAGCCAGAGTGCACCTGGAAATGCCGGGCCACGGTCGCCCTTTCATAAGCGAAAAATCAGCTCCTGCTCGGCCTCGGGCGCGTCGAGGGAAACCGTCTCGGAGTAGGTTTTGGGGCCCACACGCGCGCCAAAAGCGACCTGGATGGGCGGATTCTCGCCCCCCAGCGCTTCGAGCCGGATCCGGACGCGGTAATCGCCTCGCAGCGGCTCGCCGTCGCTCAAATACACGTTCTCCAGATTTTGCCCGTGACACTCGTTATTTCGGCCGGGGCAATCGCGCTCTTTGACCAAACCGCTGCGCGCGGTCCGTCCGACTTCGATCAGCTCCCCGCTGGGATCGAACAAGCGCAGATCGACGTCCGCCCGCGGCTCGTTCCAGGCAATCGCGAACTGCACGAGGCCGGTGTGCAACCCGCAGCCCTCGTCGATGATGCCATTGCAATTGTCGTCGGTGGCATTGAAGCACAGCTCCGGCCCGCTCGGCGCACAGGGCTTTCGAGCCAAGGAGGAAGGCACCGAGCTCGCCAACGCAGGACCGTCCGACGGGTTGTCGGGCAACGCTCTCGTGGGTCGACAGGCGCCCACCGTGAGCGGGAAAACGACAGCCGCGCGAAAGACCCAAGTCAGCCAGCGGCGAAGCATGCCCCACGCGGGTGTGGCGTGAAGGGACATCACACCGAGCTTCACCCTTGCGATTTCATCGTGGCTCGATCGCATGTCGGCCCGCGATGTGTCGCCAGCGGTCGCTCTGGCGCAGTGAGTATTCGCTCGCTGCGTGCTCCGCGCTGTCACTCGATTGTCTTCCTGGGTGGCATTCCATGAAACACGAAGGACATCGACGCCTCGTCGTCTGAATGACGCGCGAGTCGGGGCAGCTCGCGCAATCCACGATGCGGCGGCGGCCAGGACTTTTTGTGCCCACGAATTCGGGACTTGACGTAAAAAGGCACGATGAAGGTTCTCGTCACCGGCGGCTGCGGTTACATCGGCGCGCACGCAGTGCGCTGTGTCGCCCGCGCCGGACACTCCCCCGTCGTGCTGGACAACTTGAGCCGCGGGCATCGTGAAGCGCTCACCCCCGGCGTGCCGTTCGTCGAGCTGGACGTGCGTCAGACCGAGGCGGTGAAGAGAGTGCTCGAAGAATACTCGATCGATTGCGTGATGCATTTTGCGGCCCTCGCTTACGTCGGCGAGTCGACTCAAGAACCGCTACGCTACTACGACAACAACACGTCCGGCACGCTCAGCCTGTTGCAGGCGATGGCCGGCGCTGGGGTGCGTCGCCTGGTGTTCAGCTCGACTTGCGCGACCTATGGCGAACCTTCGGTCATGCCAATCGCCGAGGGGACCCCCCAAAAACCCATCAATCCCTACGGCTGGTCCAAGTTGTTCTGCGAGCGCATGATGTTCGACTTCGCGGCGGCCAATCCGGAGTTCTCTTTCGCCGCGTTGCGCTACTTCAACGTGGCGGGCTGCTCGGCAGATGGCACGGTGGGCGAGGACCATCGACCCGAGACTCATCTCATCCCCGTGATCTTGCAGGCCGCGCTAGGAAAACGCGACAACGTCCGGATCTTTGGTGACGACTATCCGACGCCCGACGGCACTTGCATCCGCGATTACATTCACGTCGAAGACCTGGTCGAGGCGCACGTGAAGGTAGCGGAGGCCCTCTCGCCTGGAAAACAGCTCGTCTTCAACCTGGGTATCGGCCGCGGCTACAGCGTGAAGGAAATCGTCGATGCCGCCCGTGACGTCGTCGGGCGGGACTTCACGGTCGAGACAGCCGCGCGGCGCGCGGGAGACCCCCCGGAGCTGTACGCTGATGCCAGCAAGATCCAGCGAGAGCTAGGCTGGAGCGCCAGCCGCACGGACATACGCGCGATCATCGAAAGCGCCTGGCGCTGGTTCGAGCGTCATCCGAACGGCTACGGCAGCTGAGCCGTACGGCGCGGGTCCGAGAACAATCTCCGACCCGCGCGGCGCACTTCACTTCTTTTCTTCGGGGATGTTCACGCCGGTCACGACCTTCGGGTTCATCAACTCGAAGTAGGCGGCGCGGGCTTGCTCGCCGCCGGGGCCAGCTTGGTCGCGCAGCGCGAGCAGCACGCCTTGCTCGGACATGAACTTCAGCGCGCGGATCGAGCCCGCGCGCTTGGCCGCGTCGTCGCCCTTGGCCATCTGATACAGGCGAGCACGCAGCACCACGCGCGTGAACGAGTGCGGCCCGTTGTCGAAGATCAGGTTGTCGAATTGCTTCATCAGCATCACGCGCGCCCACTCTTGCTGAGTTTGACGCACGCTGAGCTTGCTGATCGCCTCGGCGTTGTCCACGTACTTGAACAACAAGCCCGACTCGAGATCCTCCTGCGACCAGTAGCCGAAGCTCCGGTACCAGAGGTCTCCGAGCTCATCGAGTGCTTCTTTGCGCTTACCCGCGTACAGCGCGACAGCGCGAGCCGCGGTCTCCGGTGAGCCGCCCAAGATCAGCGCCAACGCCGCGTCGTTCATCATGGCGTCGTCGCTCATCATGCCGAAGAGCTGGGTCTCGACGCTCGCGTCGAAGCCGCCCTTGGCGATGGCGCGGGCCACCTGATGGCGCGTTTCCACCGCCGACTGCGGATTCATCAGCGACACCAGCGCGCCGGCGGTGCCGGGCACGGGCCGCTGAATCAGCGCTTCGAGCAAGCACGCGCGGCGCACTTCGTCCGGCTTCTCGTTGCCCTTGTAGTCGGAGATCTTCTTGGCAATCGTGAGGAAGTCTTCCTTCTCTGCCACCCAAGCCAGCGCGGCGCAGGCCGAGAAGCGCGACTGCTCGTTGTTCTGCGGATCTTCGATGTAATCGAGCAGGGGCTTGAACGACTTGCGATCACGCCACTCCGACAAGCCGTCGGCTGCGCCCACGCCGATCGCGCGCAAGCTCATGCCCAAGATGGCGACGCCACCTTGCAGCAAGCCGTCCATCGTCACGTCCAAGTCCTTCGGACGGCGCGTGAGCGATTTGATGAGCACGTTGTACGACGGCGCGTCCTTCAACCAGCCGACGTAGCGCAGCGCGCTCTGGGCCACGACCCACTCTTCCGGCATCGGCGGCTGCTGACCTTCTTTGGGCAGCGGCTCTTTCGGGTTCGACCACTTGCGCAGGTTGGCGATGTCCTTCGTGGACTCCATCGACGCCAGGGCGCGCAAGCCGTTGGCATGCGGCGAAGGCATTTCGTGGATCCAGAAGATCACGCCGTCTTCGGCCTGCTCGGCGATCTCCGACCGCTTTTCGGGATGCAAAATCGCAAGGTCGGCGATCATGCGCGCGGCGACGACGCGCTCGTTGTCGTCGCGCTTGAGCATCATTTCCCAATCATTTTGATCGGTGTAGAGCTTCAGCGGATCCATACGCAGGCGCTTGGCCAAGGTCGGCACGCCTCGCACGTCACCAATCTGAGAAAGAGAAACGGCCGCGCGCGTCTGGAAGTGCATGTGCGGCTTGCTCTGCAGATACGCGTACAAGGCGTTGCCGCCCCGCGGATCGTTGAGCTTGTCGATCATGTCGAAGATTTGCTTCTTCTGGTAGTACGCGAGCGCCGGATCCTCGGCGGCCACGGCGTTCAACGCCAGCACCAAGCCGTCCGTGCCCACACCGTCGCGAAGCGCTTCGAGGAACTTGTTGCGGCTGTCCTTGTCGGCGTTCTTGAGCGCGGCAACCAGCGGCTCTCGCGCTTTCGGCTCGCCGATCTTGCCCAGGCCGGGAGCGGCTTGGCGCGAGACCTCGGGGTCGGTGTCCTGCACCAACTTGATCAGCGTCTCGGTCCACTTGGGCTCGGCGTTGCGCGAAAGGATCGTGGCCACCAACTGGCGCACCGCTGCGCTTTGGTCACCCGCCATGCTGGCCAGCTTGTCCAAGCTGACGAGCTGCACCATGCGCTCCGGATCGAACGCGGTACCGCCGCCCAGGCGTTGCACCTTGGACAGCAAGCCATCGCGATACAACTTCATGACGTCGTCGAATGCGCGCGCCTCGCCGAGCACCACCAACGCCCAGGCAATTTGCGGCTTCGCACCGGGACCGGCTTTGGGCAGCGCGGCCAGCAGCGCATCCTTCGCGGGCTCACCGAGCGGGCGGCCGTACTCGGCGAGCGCCAGCGCAGCCATGCCCTGAATCGGTTCCGAAGGCACGGCGAGCGACGCGATCGCGAGGGGCACGCCTTCCGGATCTTTGGCCCACGCGAGTTGCTTGAGCGCTTCGGCGCGCAGCTCTTCGCTCGCGTCACTCGCAGCCCACTTGCGCCAATCCGGGATCTGCTCCGGCTTCGGCTTGACGAAGATGGCCTTCTTCTTTTCCTCACCTTGTTCGATACTGAGCTTGTCGGCTTCTTGCTTGCCGCCGATCAGCATGAACGCGGCGAACCCGCCCACTGCCAACAGGCCAACCAAGATCGCCATCGGCGCGAAGCGGCCCTTCTTGAAATTGCCGTCGCCGGAATCGAAGCCCGCTGGAACGCCGCCTCCTCCGCGCGGCATTGCAGGGACGTCATCATCAGGCGGCCATTTGGCGAGGTTCACCATCGGCGGCGGCGGTTGGTTGGGAGCCGGAGAATTCGGTGCGGGCAATTTCGAATCGAGCATGGATCCTCCCGCGGGACGCGGAGATGGTGAGCCGAGCAGCCACAGCGCGGGTCAGGCGCAATTGCAGCTCGCCGCGAACTTAGCCCAAGCGGAAAAAAGGGGGGAGAGTTCCCTTCATCGTTCGTCGATCGTTCCGCGGCTCGCGGTTCGGATTTCACTGGAAACTTCTCTCGAGACTTCGATTTTCGGCACAGCGAGGCCCCTCAATCGTAAAAGCACTTGGCGCGACTCGGCCCGCGCCCCCGATCGTCGTCTCCCCGCTCCGGCATGACTCCCTCACCTTCATGGCAGAAGCCGGTCGCAATCACGGCCGCGACGACGCTGCTGGTCGCGTTGCTCTCGCGCTTGCCCGACAGCTACTCGGCGACCGCTGTCGGCTTCGGCTTTCTCGCGGTCACCTACGCGCTGGTGCTGCGCTCGGACGACCGCGAAAAGATCGCGCGTTACGGCCTGTCATTCGCGGGCCTGTTCGATCCGGAACCGTTGTCGCTCCGACGCATCACGAGCGAGCTCGGCCGCGCGCTCGCCTGGGCGCTCGGCGCCGCGTTGATCTTGTTTCCTCCGTTCTGGCTCGGCTTCCTTTGGTGGTGGCGCATCCAAGTGCCGTTTCATGCGCCACGCATGAGCACACTCGGCAGTGATTTCTCGGGTCAACTCTTGGTCATCGCCTTGCCCGAAGAAGCGTTCTATCGCGGCTACCTGCAGTCGGCGTTGGACGAGGCGTACAAGCCGCGCTTCCGGTTGCTCGGCGCGGAGCTCGGGCCGGGCCTGCTGCTGAGCAGCGCGCTGTTCGCGCTGGGACATCTATGCACGGAGTTCAACGCCGCGCGCTTGGCGGTATTTTTCCCTTCGTTGGTCTTCGGTTACCTGCGCGCGCGCACCCGCGGGGTGGGCGCGGGTCTGGTATTTCACGCTTTGTGCAACCTCTTTGCTTCGTATCTCGGCCAGAGTTACGGTTTCGCGCGGTGACCCCTTCTTATCTTATCGATCAACTCGTCGATCTCGCATTGACCGAGGATTTGGCCGGCGGCGATCTGACGACCGAAGCCACGGTCGGCGCGGGAGACCGCGCCATCGCGCGCGCCGTCGCGCACTCGCCGCTGGTGGTGTGCGGGGGTGACGTGTTCGCGCGCGTGTTCTACCGCGTCGATCCGGGCTTGCGCGTCGAGCGCTGCATGGCGGACGGCGAGCGCGCCAAGCCGGGCGACGTGCTCTGGATCGCGGAAGGCGCGACGCGCTCGCTTTTGATGGCGGAGCGCACCGCGTTGAATTTCGTGCAGCGCATGAGTGGCACGGCCACGTTGACCCGCCGCTTCGTCGACGCCCTGCCGCAAAATCCACTCACGCGCATCGTCGACACGCGCAAGACCACGCCCGGGCTGCGCTTCTTGGAACGCTACGCGGTACGCTGCGGTGGCGGGCACAATCACCGCGACAACCTGGGCTCGGCGGTGCTGATCAAAGACAATCACATCGTCGCCGCGGGCGGCGTCAGTGCGGCCATCGAGCGTGCCAAGAAACACGCCCCGCACACCAGCCGCATCGAGATCGAGGTCGAATCGCTGGAGATGCTCGATGAAGCGCTGGACACCGGCGCCGACGTGGTCATGCTCGACAATTTCGCCAACGACCAAATCGCCGTCGCTGTGGAGCGCGCGCACGGGCGCGCCATCGTCGAAGTATCCGGCGGAATCAGCTTGGAGCGCATCCCCGCACTGGCCGCGGCCGGCGTGGACGTGATCAGCGTCGGCGCGTTGACTCATTCTGCGCCCGCAGCCGACATCGGCCTCGACATCGAGAGCCTATGACGCCCTTCGACGCGGCTCGCTTCCGCGCGCAAGCGCGCGAGCTCAAACCGAGGCTCGGACGGCCATTGATGTACGAGCCGGTCACCGGCTCGACCAACGACAACGCGTTGCTGGCCGCCCGCGCCGGCGCGCCGCACGGCTCGCTGTTCGTCGCCGACGAACAAACTGCCGGGCGAGGACGCCGCGGCCATGCCTGGCTCGCGGCGCCGGGTGAAAGCCTGTTGTTCTCGGTGCTGTTGCGGCCGACGCTCGAGCTGTCGCAGGCGAGCGCGCTGACGCTCGCGGTCGGCCTCGCGCTGCGCGATGCGATCGCGCCTTTGCTGACGGAACCCGCGCAAATCAAGTGGCCCAATGATCTGTACGTGAACGAAAAGAAGCTCGCGGGGATCTTGGTCGAATCACAGCTGCAAGGCGAGCGCTTGCAGGCTGTCGTGGTGGGCGTGGGGCTCAACGTTCTTACGCGCGATTTTCCGGCGGAGATCGCGGCACGCGCGACGTCACTCGCGGTGCTCGGCGCGACACGCGTCGAGCGCGAGCCCTTGCTGCAAGAGATCCTGAACGCGCTCGCGCTGCGCTTGGACGCCTATCAGCAGACGGGCGTCGCGGGCATCCTGGACGAACTGAACGCGGCTGACGCGCTGCGCGGCCGGCGCGTGCAGGTGGACACCCAAGCAGGCCTGGGCCGCGGCCTCGACGAACAAGGGCGATTATTGCTCGAAGACGACGCGGGGGTGACGCACGCGATCACCGCCGGGACCGTCGAGCTGCTCTGAGATCAGTTGACGATTCTGAGATCCGCCGTCATAGTGACTCTAGGTCGGCCATGAATTTCAGTCGCTTCGGAATGCAGGTCATGTCCATGCACGGCACGTGCAGGGCGAGCTTGCGTTCGAATAGCTGACCGGTGTTTTAGTCCGAAGCTCGAACGGGCCGCTCTCGAAGCGGCCCGTTTTGCTTTGTGAATTGCACCCCGTCGGGTGTCACGAAGCGTGTCAGATGGGGCGCGTCGAGCACGGCGCGGGCGAGCGTTCATCGACTCGATTTCGATCGAGAGAAGAGCCTCACCATGACCATTCTACAGCCATTTTTCCTGACTTCTGCGATTCCGTACGTCAATTCCGAGCCGCACTTGGGGCACGCGCTCGAGCTGGTGCAAAGTGACGCGCTGGCGCGCTATCAGCGCGAGCGCGGATTCGAGATACGTTTTACCAGCGGCACTGACGACAATAGCCTGAAGAACGTGCGCGCGGCCGACAGCGCGGGGACCACACCGGCAGAGCTGGTCGCGCGTCACGGCGCCGGCTTTCGGCGGCTCGCCCAGGCGCTGCACGTCGCTCACGACGATTTCATTCACACCGCGAGTGACGCGCGCCATGCGCCTGCCGTGCACGCACTTTGGCGGCGCTGCGCCGAGAACGGCGACGTATACAAGAAGTCGTATCGCGGACTTTACTGCGTCGGCTGCGAGCACTTTCTGCGCGAGTCCGAAATTGTCTTTGGCAAGTGTCCGGTGCACCCGGAGCCGCTCGAAGAGCTCGAGGAAGAAAATTGGTTCTTTCGCTTGTCGCGCTACGAGGCAGCCATTTCATCGGCCATCCACAGCGATCAGCTGCAAATTCTGCCCGCAGAACGTCGCCACGAGGTCTTGCAGTTCATCGCCCGCGGGCTGAGCGACTTCAGCATTTCGCGCAGCCGCGTGCGCGCCAAGGGTTGGGGCATTGCCGTCCCCGGCGACGAAACGCAAATCATCTACGTGTGGTTCGATGCACTTGCGAATTATCTCTCCGTCTTGGGCTACCCCGACGAAGCGCCGTTTCGACGCTTCTGGTTGAGCTCGGCCGAACGCTGGCACGTCATCGGCAAAGACATCGTGCGCTTTCACGCCGTTTATTGGCCGGGGATCTTGCTGAGCGCCGGATTGCCGCTACCGACCTCGCTGCGCGTCCATGGCTTCGTGACCGCGCACGGCAAGAAGATCGGCAAATCTTTGGGCAACACGGTCGACCCGTTTCGACTCGTGGCCCGCTACGGCGTGGACGCCGTGCGCTTTTTCCTGCTCTCGCACCTGCACACCAGCAAAGACAGTGACTTTCGCGAAGACTTGCTGAGCGCGGCGTACACCGCGGAGTTGGCCGGAAAACTCGGCAATTTATTGCAGCGCGTGTGTGCTCTGGTGGAACGCCACGACGTGAACATAGTGACGACGAACCTGGATCCCGAATTGTGCGAAGTCGCGCAGCAGTGCGAGGCGCGAGTCGCGAACGCGATTGACGAATTTGCGTTGCACGACGCACTCCGCGCTATCTTCGAACTGGTCGCTGCGGCCAATCGTTACGTCGACAGTCGTGCGCCCTGGCAGCTCGCCAAGTCACCGAACAAGGCCGCGGCGCTCGAGCGCTGTCTGTCGAGCTTGGTGCACGCGCTGCGGGTGACGGCGCAGCTGCTCGGCCCGTTCCTACCGAGTACTGCGCGCGAGATCGGCGCGCGGCTCGAGCCGCGTCCACACGTCGGCCCGCCGCTTTTCCCCGCGCTACCGCGCGGTTGACGCGCGCTCGCGACGAGCCGTCACACGCAGCTCAACGCGCGCTCAACGCGCGCTCAACGCGTGGCTCAACGCGCTAGGGACGAGGGCGAAGCCCGCGAGGTCGTGGTCGTCGCTGCGTCGCGCAATGCCCACACCGCCGAGGCCAGCACCAAGCCGACGACCCAACCCAGGGCGAGCCAGCTGGCGGCCAACATGAATGGCGAACGGCTTCGGACCACTGTGCCAGCGCGCTCCGAAATCGGCCGGGGCGGGCCGCTCGCACTCGTCTCGAACTCGCGATCAGCGGCCGTCACTTTCACGCCCGCCGCCTGCAGTGCGCGGCCCAGTGCGCCCGTCGGAGCGCGTTCGTCGCGCGCGGCCGTGATCAGCGACAGCGACAGTTCACTGCCGCTTTCGAGGTGGGTGGCGAAGTCTTCTCGAGCCTCGGCCAGCCGCGTGGTCACGGTGCCGATCGGAATGCCGATGATGGCGGCAATCTCGCTGCTCGAAAACTGTTCGATCTCGTGCAGCACGAACACAACGCGTAGCTCGAGCGGCATTTGTTCCAAGAGCGCGCCCAGGATTTCGCGCGCTTGCCCGGCTTCGTCGAGGTCCTCGAGCGTCGGCGCGCGGTCACTGATGGCGGCTTGCTCGCCGCGGCTACGCCGGACACGGGCCGCTACGTGCAGCACCGTGCTGAACAGGAACGCGCGCTCGTTGCCCGGACGAATGTCACCGATGCGCTGCGCCGCAGCCGCGAACACTTCACGCACCGAAGCGTCCGCTTCGGTTTCGGTCAAGCCGATTCGGCGCAACAGCCGCCACACGAAACCGAATTGCTTTCGGACCAAACGTCCGAGGCGAGTCGAGGGGTCAGCGTCGACCGCGTCTGCTCCGGTCTCCGTCAGCGGCGATGCCACAAGCTAGATTTCTATCATGTTCGCCGGGTGTCCCGCGGACAATCGCGCAAGCTCCAAACACTCACGGCCTCGCCGGCGCTCCCACAGTGGCGCCCGGAAGGAGCCAAACCGCGCCATTTTT
>Ga0134124_10005320_pt1 | contig 10354 bp, 10 predicted proteins | sample KB304_FD_96880 | JGI IMG/M metagenome (GOLD analysis project Ga0134124, IMG submission 96880) | Terrestrial soil microbial communities without Nitrogen fertilizer from Kellogg Biological Station, Michigan, USA - KB3-0-4 | ecosystem: Environmental > Terrestrial > Soil > Unclassified ... | reverse complement strand
ATATGTAAGCGCTCGCTCGATGGCGATTGGATCGGTTGTATCGATCATCGTCGGCGCCTTCACCACGCGAATCATCTTTTCGTAGAAGCGGTCGACGTCGTACAACTCCTCGCGATCGGCGTTTTGAAGATTCACGTCGCAGATCTGCGCGCCGCCTTTCACCTGTTGCCGCGCGATCTCGGCGGCTTCTTCGTATTTCTCTTCGGTGATCAGGCGCTTGAACTTGCGCGAGCCGACTTCATTGGTTCGCTCGCCGACGATCAAGGGGCGCTGATCGTCACTCGCTTCGACGAAGTCGATTCCTGAAAACAAGCTTCGATGATGCTTCGCCGGAATGCGCGGGCGTTTGCCTTCTACCATCTGAGCAAGGGCTCGGATGTGCGGGGGAGTAGTCCCGCAACAACCGCCGACAAGATTGATCCAGCCGTGATCGACAAAGCGCTCGACAGTAGTCGCCATGCTTTCGGGAGTCTCGAGATATATGCCGTCCTCGTTCGGCAATCCCGCATTCGGTATGCACGACACGCGAGTCTCCGCCAGCTCGGCGAGGCTTCGAATGCGATCGGTCATGAACTCGGGCCCCGTTGCGCAGTTCAAGCCTACCGACAACAAATCGGCGTGCATCACTGAAGTCGCAAACGCTTCGACGGTTTGGCCGGCGAGCATCGTGCCCATCGCTTCGATGGTGCCCGAAACCATCAACGGGACTTTGAATCCGATTTCGTCGAACAAACGCCAGATGCCGATAAGCGCGGCTTTCACGTTGCGAGTGTCCTGCTGAGTTTCGACGATCAAAAGATCGGCGCCGCCGGCGACCAGCCCCGCAGCCTGATCGTGAAAGTTGTCGATCAGTTGATCGAACGTTACTCCGCCGGTGACCGAGATCGCTTTAGTAGTCGGACCCATCGATCCAGCGACGAATCTTGGTTTGCTCGTGGTCGAATGTTCAGCGGCGGCTTGTTTCGCCAGTCGGGCGGCCGTTTCGTTGATTACGTGAACTTGATCCTGAAGCCCGTATTCGGCAAGGACGATCGAAGTACCACCGAAAGTATTTGTCTCAACGATGTCTGCGCCAACTTCGAGATAGCCTCGATGAATGTCGAGGATCACGTCCGGCCGAGTAAGCACGAGATTCTCGTTGCAGCCGTCGAGGTGCACGCCGCCGAAGTCATTCGCGTTCAGATTGCGCGCTTGAATAGCCGTGCCCATCGCGCCATCGAGCACGAGTATGCGCTCGGCGAGTAATTCCTGAAGTAGCGTTGTGCGTTCCTGTCGTTCGGTCATAATTAATGTAGGGTTGGCCACGAAGTAACCGAACTCGCCTTAGCGAGTCGATAACGTGAAGAAACCGCTTTGCGAGCTTTGCGGTACTTTGCGAGCTTTGCGTTCAACGTATCTCTCTTCCTCGAGCGGATTCCTTGCGCAAAGCTCGCAAAGCACCGCAAAGCTCGCGGCCTCGGGTGGTTTCGAAGGACCGCCCTTACATTACACTGGTGGTTTTTCTTCCACAGCCTTCTTAACTTCGGGCGGCTTATCTTCCTTCTCGCTCGAGACGCCGATCATCTTCCTGATCTCAGGCTTGCGTTCGCGGGCCACCGCCGCCATCGTGATGTAAGCCGTTTCAAAAGCCGCCTGGCTGATCGTCTGGCCGCCGCTAACCAGGTACTTGTAACCGACATCTTCGTCGCTATCTACAAAAAAGCTTCCAATCGTTATCGAGTCGTTTGCTTCAAGTAGGTACTTGTAGACCTGTTCCTTGTTCGTAGCGTTCTTCAGACTGCCGAAGTTGTAGACGTAGAAACCGAGCAGGTTCCTGCGGTGATCATTCACGATCACGATCGTCACCTTACCGCCTCTCAGGTTGGCGGAATTGGAGACGATCATATCGGCGGTGCTCTTGCTCTCGTCGACGGTTCCGCCGACTCGAATGAGGTACTGCTTGATGCGCTCGGCGAACGAGAGTCTCGGCGGAGCGGGCTTCGCAGCCTTGGGCGGCGGCTCCTGTGGCGCATTGGATTGCTGAGCGAATGCACCTGTTGAGACCGACAGACCAAGCAACACAGTTGCAATCATATTGTTTTTCATAACCACCACCTGCGAACAAGATCGGCCCCGTCCATCGACTCACTGATTAGGCTTCGTTTCGGCGGGCTTTTCCTCCTTGCGCATGTATTCGTCGAGTGTCGGCGTGTACTCATCAGCGATTCGGAGCAGCTCGGTCACCGCGACGCGAAACGCATCGTAGCTGACCCCGCCTTCGGTCGTGAAAGTAAAGCGCGCGCCGATATCTCCCTGTGTGTCGACGAAAAACGCGGCGAACGAACGCTGATTTGTCTCGAGCAATCGCTGGAAGAGCTTTTCGCGATCGGTTACGCGCTCCAGCGTGAAGTATCGGCCGCGCAATCTCGGATAGACCGATAGCACCACGGATTGATCCTTCCGAACCTCGACGTAGAGGTCGAGCCTTTCTGCGCGTTTGTTTTCGCTTCGCGGGACGACCACCGCATCCGAGTTCTTTGGGTGAGGCACGTAACGCAGGCCCATCTTGTCCAGATAGCCACGCAGCGTCTGAATAGTGAGCGTTTGCGATTGCGCGCCGCTCGCCGTCAATGCGAGCACCGCTGCCGCAAAAACCGAAAGGACAATTCTCTTTTTCATCAACAGGCCAAACCCCGATTCATGGTTCACGATCGGCGGTCAGTGGCCCCGCGATCGTTCTCTGCTCAACCTCTTCAACGTATCATCGCCGCCAAAGCCAGTTCAAGCGACGGACCGTCTGCATATGGTGTGTTGCTCGGTCACAATCGCGCCCTCCTCGGCGTCCTCAGCGTCCTCTGCGGTTTATTCCCACCAATCATCGAGAAAACCGCCGAGGACGCGGAGGACGCAGAGGACTGCATTGCCGGGAACCACGTTCATACACCACTATCAAACTCCGACGAGTCTTGCCCATTCTTGAAACACCGATTTCCCGATCCTTTGATGCCCAGGCAAATGATCGCGCGACTGAGCGATGATCTCCGCGCCATAGATCCCTTCTTCATCAAGCTCGTCGGAGAAATCCCGGACCATGTCCTCGACAATCTCTCTCGTGGCTTCCAGGTGAAACAAAAGCCCGTACGCGCGCTCTTCGTAAGCAAACGCCTGACAGGGCGTTTGAGCCGATGTGGCCAATGTTACCGCTCCTCGCGGCAAGTCAAACACATCGCCGTGCCAGTGATACGCGGTAAAGCTGCTTTCAATCTCGCCAAACAACCGGTCAGCGCTCGCCGCTTCCGTCAGTGTAACCGGGAACCAGCCGATCTCCTTCCGATCGCCCTTTCTGACTTCAGCGCCCAGCGCAGTTGCCACGAGCTGGCTCCCCAGACAAACCCCAAGCACAGGCTTCCCGGCCTTCAAAGCCGCCTCGATCAATCTGATCTCACTTAACAAGAACGGGTATTTGTCCTGCTCATATGCGCCCATCGGCCCGCCCATCACGATAAGACCGCCAGCCTCGCGCATATCGTCCGGGACCGGCTCGCCCTCGAACAAACGAACATATTCCGCGGTTACGCCTCGGACCTCCAAAGCCTCACCGATAATGCCAAGCGGTTCAGCCGCAAGATGTTGTAAAGCGTAGATTCTCGACATCCGGTTCGACTGATGTAGCGGCCCTCCGTGGCCGCCCCTCTTTGGAGATCGCTTTATTGACCGCAAGAGGGGCGGCCACGGAGGGCCGCCCCTACATGGCATCTACAAAACGCTGAACACATCGAGCGCGTACTGAACTCGCCCAAACGGCGCGGACACCTGCACGCCCTGCACGAGTCCTCTTACTTCCAGCAACGTCTCTCGAGCGATTGCCAGCCCTTCCTCGCGCGCCGCATCCTTGTCGGTGATTCGCTGCATTCGCTTTAGCACCGACTCGGGCACGATGACGCCAGGCACCTCGTTGGCCAGGAACTCCGCGTTCCGATATGACACCAGCGGCCAGATGCCCGCAACTATCGGAATGCGACAATGTTCGATTCTCTTCAAGAAAGCCTTGAGTTGCTCGACATCGAATGTCGGTTGTGTAATCGCGAACTCAGCACCGGCTTCCACCTTCCACTCGAAGCGGCGCAACTCGTAGTCGAGATCGACCGCGCACGGATTCACGCCAACGCCGATATGAAAGGCCGTCGGGCCGCCGATCGGATTGCCCCCGATGTCGAGACCGTGATTCAGCCGATTCACCATGTTCACCAGTCCGATTGAATCGATGTCGAACACCGCTGTCGCTTCCGGGTAAGGTCCCATCTTCGGCGGGTCGCCGGTGATAATCAGAAGGTTTCGCAGGCCAAGACCCGCCGCGCCCAGGAGGTCGCTTGTCATCCCGAGCAGGTTCCTGTCGCGACAGCAGTAATGGACGACCGTTTCGATTCCCACACGTTGTTCGATCAGAGTCGAAACCGCGAGCACGCCCATTCGGGACTGCGCGCGCGGACCGTCCGGAACGTTCACCGCGTCAACGCCCGCTTCTTTCAACAAGGTCACGCCTTCGAGCATCTTCGACGGATCACAACCCTTGGGCGGCACAATCTCGACGGAAGTCACAAACTCGCCCGCGGCAATTCTCTTTGCAAAGCGCGAGCGTTCTTCCCTGGGAACAACTTGTACGTCGGGCGGCTTTTCTTCGGGCGCCATCAAGCGGACCGTCGAGCGTCCGGGTGAGAGCGCCGCTACGGCGTTCGCGATTTGTTTTATGTGCTCGGGAGTTGTGCCGCAGCATCCGCCCACGAACTTGGCGCCCGCCTGGATCAGGCGCTTGGCGTACTTTGCCATATACTCGGGCGAAGCCATATAAAACATTCGCCCGTCGACCTGCCGAGGCAATCCACCGTTGGGTTGAGCCGAGAGCTTGCGGCGAGTGACCGTTCTCATCTTCTCGAGGGCCTCGAGCATGGTCGCCGGGCCAACCGAACAATTGAGGCCGATGACGTCGGCGCCCCATTCATCGAGCTGGGTTGTGAAAGTCTCCGGCGCGGTCCCATAGCTGGTGTTGCCGTCGGTTTGAATAGTGATCTGGGCCACGATCGGCAGATCGCTTACCGAGCGAACGGCAAGAATGGCCTGCTGAATTTCAGCGACGTCGGAGAAGGTTTCAAGCACGAACAGATCGACGCCGCCTTCAAGAAGGGCTTCGGCTTGCTGGCGAAATATGGCTTGCGCTTCCTCGGCGGAGGTCTTCCCGTAAGGCTCGATGCGAATGCCCAGCGGCCCGATGGCGCCTCCGACGAAGGCCCGCTCGCCGGCGGCCTCGCGAGCTATGCGAACGCCCGCGTGATTTATCTCATAAGCTTTATCGTCGAGCCCGTAGCCGGCCAGCTTCAAGCGGTTCGCGCCGTAGGTGTTGGTTTCGATGATGTCGGCGCCTGCCTTCACATAATCGCGCTGGACTCCAAGCACCAGGTCGCGACTCGCGAGGTTCAGCTCATCGTAGCAGCGATTGATGTAAACGCCGCGCTGATAGAGCATCGTGCCCATTGCGCCGTCGAAGACGTAAACTCGATCGTCAGTAACTGCGTCTCTAAAGTCTTTCATACCCGTATTCGTAGCACAGACTTCAGTCTGTCACTTAGATCGCATAAAGAGGACAGGCTGAAGCCTGTGCTACGCCCAAAAAATGCAAAGACCCCGCGCTAAACTGCGCGGGGTCGAATCCGGACTGTTTAGCAGTTTTTTACGTGGAGCAATTTGCTTAAATCGCCACGATCGAATTATCAACAAGGCTTAGAATACACCTTCGCGTTCGCGACAGTCAATCTTTGGTAGTGTTCGGCTTCTGCGTTGCTTGATAACCTCCGCGTGCTTTGCGGTCCTTTGCGGCTTTGCGCTTAGGATTGTGTCTTGCTCCTTCAATACCCAATACTCAGCGCAAAGCCGCAAAGGACCGCAAAGCACGCAAAGGACTGACCACACGTTACAAGTCATGCACAACATCAAAGTGAATCGACTCACTGCTGTTGTAGCGGTCCGCTCCACAATGCTAGATTCAACCTTGAATCATGAGTACGCAAACCAATCCCGATCAGGAATCAGCGAATCGGTCTTTACCCAACAGTGAAGGCGAGAACGTTGCCATTCCGCCGGATTGGCTGGCGGAGTTCGAGGCAGCGGCTCGACGTCCGCTCGAAGTCAGAATGCGTTACAGTTTCATTCACACTTACAAACCCGTGATGGATGATGCAAGCTACCGTTCCTTCGACACCATGGAAGACTATCGCCGCTGGTGCGAAGAAAACCTTCCCTCATGGTTAGGCTATGGCCGCGTTTGAATACCGACAGGCTCAAGAAATACGAGACGCCTTCTTGCGCCACGGCGTGCGATACCTGTTCATCGGAAAGACCGGCGCCATCCTGTTGGGGTTTGTAGACACCACGCAAGATGCGGATGTTTTCCCGGAGCGGTCACCTGAGAATGGCCGCGCGTTGGTAGCTGCTCTCCGTGATTTAGAGTTTGAATTAAGCGGCGAGCAAGCGGCGGAAATCGAGCGCGGAAAGGATTTTGTTCAGTTAAAGAACGGACCGTTTGACCTCGACCTGATCTTTGCTCCGGATGGAATCGAACGGTTCGACGACGCGTGGCGCAGACACGTCGACGTCGAGGGTTTCCCCGTTTGCCATCTTGACGACATCATCGCCAGCAAGGCAGCCGCTAACCGACAACGAGATCGCGAGTCACTTCCCCGCCTTCGAGCCTTTCGCGAATACTGGCTCAAACACCGGAAACCCTGATCCTCGAGGCCGCATTCTTCCACGCAACCATCAAACAGATAACTGAGAACAGCGACAGCAGCACGAAGCCCCATGTGAATGCGCCGGTTGCCTGCCTTACGCCTCCGACGATCAGCGGCGGAAAGAACCCTCCAAGTCCGCCCGCGGCCCCGACTAATCCTGTAACGCTGCCCACTGAATTCGGAAAGTACTCGGGCACGAGCTTAAAGACCGCTCCATTGCCCAAACCGATGGCGGCGGCCATACCCAGCGCGCCTATCGTAAAAGTCGACATAAGCGGGCAAGCCATGAAGATCGCCATCGCCGCGGTCGCTGGAAAAACCCAGAGCAATATCACTCGGCCGCCGATGCGATCCGCAAGCCAGCCTCCAACGGGCCGCATCGCAGTAGCCAACACCACAAACCCCGCCGTGCGAAAGCCCGCGTCCTGAGGCGTGAGTCCGAACATCTCGGTCAGAAACGTCGGAAGATAAATTGACATCGCCACGAATCCACCGAAGGTCAGGAAGTAGTACAGGCTCAGCACCCAACTCATCGACTGGCGCAACGGACGGAGCGCGTCGCCAAATGACTTGACCGGACCTCTACGCGGCGCATTCCGCGCCGCAATCCAAAAGACGATCACCCACACGAGCAGCAGCAGACCGAACATCCAGAACCCCCAACGAAACCCGAGCGCGCTCGCCAGCAAGGGTGAGCCGAACGCCGCAAGCGACTGGCCGATGTTCCCCGCCCCGTAGACCCCAAGCGCTGTGCCTTGCTTTGCGGGCGGGTACCAGCCGCTCACGAACCCGACTCCAACAGAAAAGCTCGCGAGCGCGATTCCGATGAAGAGACCGCACAGAACCAACTGCCAATATGCCGCAACAAATCCCATCAGCATCGCGGGCACGATCGAGCAAGCCATCACAATCGTAAAGATCAATCGCCCACCCAGGCGATCGGTGAGTATGCCAAGAGGCAAGCGTCCCAGGCTGCCGAGCAGCACCGGAATCGCTATCGCCACGCTGACTTGTATCGGCGTAAGCCCGAGCTGCTTTCGAATGATCGGCATCATCGCCGAGACCGACCCGAATACAGCGAAGCATAGCGCGAAGGCCGCGGTGCCCAGCAACAACTGGCGAGCATTGCCGGCCGACGTTTGTGAATCCGAACTCATGACCGTGACCTCTCCATCGCGTAGAGATACCACAGCAAGCCCGCGTTCAATGCAAAACACACAAGACTAACCGCCGCCGCGGGCCAGACTATCGCGTCATCGCCGCCCAGGTAGGCGTTCATCGTTGCGGTCAGCAGCCACAACTGAAGCACGACCAGGATCAACACCAGGCAGAGGATCCCATAGACGATCGTCGTCTTCTGTTCGCGCGTGTATCGTCTTCTCATAAAGTTCTCAGCTCGACGCCTGTGGCATAAATCACACCTTGTTTGAAATTGAGTTTGATTCTGGATAGCGGCCGGCGCGGCGGCCCCGCGATCGGCGCGCCGGTCGTGAAATCGAATGCGCCTTCGTGACACGGGCAATAGAAGCGCCCTCTCTCGGGTTCGGGCACGACACTGCAAGACAAGTGGGTGCATTGCCGGCTGAACGCGACAAACGACTGTTGGCCCGTGCGAATCAAAACGCACTGATCGTGTTCGGACGGATATGAAAAGGTGAGCGCGCCCTGAAGCGGGACTTCATCGACGCCCGCGATTCGCTGAATGGGCCACTCGCCTCGGCGCTCGCGAAAGAAGTTCTGAATCGCGATCCAGAATTGCCCGATTGCGAATGCAAGGCTGGTCAGCACCAGGAACTTCGTGAAGTCGCGCCGCGCGATGTAGTTGTCCTGAGGCCAGTCGATGGGGAAATCCTGCCGCCATTGTGGCTGCTCGGAATCGGGCCGCCCATCCGGCGCTACGGTAATTTGCTCGCGGTCTTGTTGAATCATCGTTACTTGTCGTAAGAGACTGCGTGAAACGTTCGTAGTTCGGCCTTCAGGCGGAGGTTCGTAATTCAGCGTAGATGCAAGCTACAGACTTCCGCCTGAAGGCCGAACTACGAACGTTTCAGACAGTCTCGAGCAAGCCTGGTGCTCTACTCAAATACGCTATCGAGAATGTTGAGCGTGATGTTCTTGCCGCTTGCCTGCTCATTCATCGCGGCGGTTACGTCGACATATTCGGCGCCGCCCGTTTTGGGCGCCATCATATGGACCTTCGTTGTTATGATCTGCTCGCCGAACTTGAATTGATTGATCGCGGCCGAGCGCGGTCTCATCTCTTCGATCTGCTCGCGAGTGCCGTAGAACAGCGCCTGGCTCGGGCAGACCGTCGCGCACATCGGGCGCTTGCCCGCCGACGTGCGGTCATAACACATGTCGCACTTCATCATCAGCTTGAATTCGGTCTTCATCTTTGGCACGCCGAACGGACAAGCCAGCACGCAGTTGTTGCAGGCGATGCACCTCGGCTTGCGAGCGGTCTGCACTACGCCATCATCGGTGCGCTTGATTGCGTCGGCCGGACACACTTCAGCGCAGGTCGGCGAGTCACAATGCATGCAAACAACCGGCGCAGTCTGCACCGAATGCGCGCGATCGAGATATTCCAGGTGAATCATCGAGTGGCCCTTATGCGTGTCGCATTCGCTGCACGCCTGCGCGCACGCCTGACACCCGATGCATCGAGTCGCGTCGATGAAAAACTCCATGTTTGCTGTGACCGGCATAGCAAGAGTGATGCGTGATGCGTAAAACGTGAAACGTGATTCGTAAAACGTGAAACGTGATCCCTCGAGAATCCTCGTCACGAATCACGTTTTACGAATCACGTTTCACGTTTCACGCATCACGAATCATCGCTCCCCCTTCTTCACTCTCACGGCGCACACTTTGTACTCCGGAATCTTAGAAATCGGATCCTGCGCCGATATCGTCAACTGATTGGCGCTCTGACGACCCGCCCAGTGATATGGAATAAAAATAGTGTCGGGACGAATCGTCGTTACGACCATCGCCCGCAACGTCAGGCTCCCTCTGCGAGACTCAACCGTCGTCAACTCGCCATCGCGAATCCCCAGTTTCTCCGCGAGGCGCGGGTGCATCTCGATGCGAGGCTCAGGATACTGATCGACCAGCGGCCCGATGCGACGAGTCTGCGTGCCCGAAAGATACTGGCTCACCACGCGCCCGGTGGTGAGGATGATGGGATACTCCTCATCGGTGTCTTCGGCAGGCGGCGAGTAAGCGGCTACATTGAAGCGGGCCTTGCCGTCGGGAAAGTAGAACGGCCCCGCGCCGCCCGCTATCGGGTTCCACGAGCCCGGCTCGAACAGGCGCGGCGTGCCCGGATCATCCTCACTGCGGCACGGCCAGCATACGCCGTATTGCTTGTCGATCTTCTCGTAGGTTATTCCTGAATAGTCGGCAATGCCGCCGCGTGAAGCCACTCGAAGCTCATCAAAAATCTCGCGCGAGCTGGTGAACGCGAATCCGTGCTCGCGGCCCAAACGTCCGGCAATATCCTGAATGATGCGCCAGTCCTCGCGAGCGTCGCCGGTTGAGTCGACGGCCTTGTTGATCTTGATCACTCGGCCTTCGATTTGTGTCGTCGT
>Ga0134124_10005318_pt1 | contig 10357 bp, 7 predicted proteins | sample KB304_FD_96880 | JGI IMG/M metagenome (GOLD analysis project Ga0134124, IMG submission 96880) | Terrestrial soil microbial communities without Nitrogen fertilizer from Kellogg Biological Station, Michigan, USA - KB3-0-4 | ecosystem: Environmental > Terrestrial > Soil > Unclassified ... | reverse complement strand
TCAAACAGCTTTTCCACCATGGCTGAGGCCCCCAGTTTCAAAGCGGTTCAGGTGCCGCGCGCCCGCGGCTGGCGCCTGTTCATTTTTTATTCCTCGGCCCTCGCCCTCACCGGCTTTGTTTCCATGCTCTTCGCCGACCTGCTCTGGCGAACCGGCTGGTCCAACGCACGCATCGCTCTCCTCGTCCTCTTCGTCATCCTGTTCTGGTTCACCGCCGTCGGTTGCATGCACGGCATCTACGGTTTCGTCCTGCGCACCTTCGGCACCCGGCAGCGAATCACCGCCATGGCCGATTTTCGCAGCCGGAACATCGAGGGCATCAGCACCGCCATCGTCTTCCCCATCTGCAACGAGGACGTCGTGCGCGTCTACGAAGGACTCCGCGCCGTCTTCGAGTCGCTCAAAAAAACCGGCCAGCTCGCCGGGTTCGATTTTTTCATCCTGAGCGATTCCGGGGACCCCGATAAATGGGTGGAAGAGGAACGGCGTTGGTACGACCTGGTGCGCGACCTCGATGCCCTCGGCAAAATTTATTATCGCCGCCGCCTCGTCAACGAAGGCCGAAAAAGCGGCAACGTGCGCGATTTCCTGAACGCCTGGGGCCGACGCTATCGCTATTTCATGGTCTGCGACGCCGACAGCGTCATGCGCGGCGAAACGATGGTCGACCTCGTCAAATTGATGGAAGCGCATCCGACCGCCGGCCTGATCCAGACCGTGCCGGCGCTGGTCAACGCCGAAACGTTGTTCGGCCGCATCCAGCAATTCGCCAACCGGCTCTACGCACCCGTCTTTATCGCCGGCCTGAATTATTGGGCGCTCGACCTGGGAAATTATTGGGGGCACAACGCCATTATCCGCACTGAACCGTTCATGCAGTTCTGCGACCTGCCGCAGTTGCCCGGCCGCAAACCGTTCGGCGGCCAGATTCTCAGCCACGATTTCGTCGAAGCCGCTCTCATGTTGCGCGAGAACTGGGAGGTCTGGTTTGCCTATGACCTCGAAGGCAGCTACGAAGAGGCGCCGCAATCGTTGATCGAAAATGCGCGGCGCGACCGCCGCTGGTGCCAGGGCAACCTGCAACACGGCATGGTTCTTTTCGCCAAGGGCCTGCGCGGTGTCAGCCGCCTGCACCTGACCCTCGGCATCTTCGGTTATCTCACCAGCCCGCTGTGGTTCCTGTTCCTGTTGACGTTCAACTGGATCGACTGGTACCAGCGCTACACCCGCCTTTCGAATGTCCCCGTCCACGCCTTCACGCCGTACCTGAACCTTAGCGAAGCCGGGCACGCGTTCCTCATTTTTATCGTCTGCATGGTCGTCATCATGCTGCCGAAATTCCTTTCCCTGATCGACCTCGCGCGCGACCCGGAACGGCGCCGCGCCTTCGGCGGCCTCCCCTGCACCGCCGCCGGCGTGGTTTGCGAAACGATTTTTTCCACGCTGCACGCCCCGCTGCAAATGCTCTGGCATACCCGTTTCGTCATCACCAATTTCCTGGGCATGAGCACCGGTTGGCCGTCGCAACAACGCGCCGATGCCGGGACCAGCTGGGCTTACGCCGCCCGCCGGCATTGGGGCCACGTCCTGATCGGTGTGATCTGGGGCAGCTTCATGTGGTGGCTGGATCCCAAGCTCTTCTGGTGGTTCACACCCATGCTCGCCGGCATGGTCCTCTCCATCCCGTTAAGCGTCGTGACCAGCCAGGCCCGACTGGGCATCCGCGCGCGGCAGGCCGGATTGTTCCTCACCCCCGAAGAAGTCTCGCCGCCGCCCGAAATCGTTTCGCTCCGCGTCCAGATGAAATTGCATGAGATGGTCACCGAATCGGACGTGGCCCGCCGCCACGCCGGCCTCGCGCAGGCCGTGCTCGACCCCTATATCAACGCCATCCATGTGTCGCTGCTTCGCGAAAAACGGTTGAACCCCGTCTACGCCGAACAATTGAACAAGCTCGGCGACGGCAGCGACGACCTGCAACGGCTGGGTGAACGGTTGTTGATCGAAGGCCCTGATAAATTGACCGAGACCGATCGATCCCTCGTCATGGCCGACCAGCGCGTCATGGTCTGGCTCCATCAACAGGCCTGGCAACGCACCGGCGACGCCCTCGCCCCCTGGTGGCGCGCCTCCATCCTCGAATACAGCCGGCATTAATCATCTTCCGCTGTAGCAGCCGAGGTAACGAGGCTCTGAAAAACGGGAGAACGGAAATACCTTATTGCACCAGGAATGGCAAAATTCCTGCCCGTCCATGCAAATCGCATTTTCCATCCGGACCGCATTCAGTCGCGGTCATGGATTCATTCGCCCCCCTTTGACGGCATAAAATTTGCAAATAGTCAGCCGTTATGAGGAAGCATCTAGGGATTTTCGGGGCATATGCCCTCCTGCTCGCCCTGTTCGCCGCCGGTTGCGCGACCAGCGACATGACCAACCCGCCGCGATCCGTCACCGAACAATTGCTGTTAAGCACCGCGGCTGACCGCGCCATGACCAACCACGACTTTTCCATGTTCGCCGGCAAAACGGTTTTCGTGGATTCGACCTATTTCGACAGCTATGACGCGCGGTATGTCATGGGCACCATCCGCGACGCCTTAAGCTCGGCCGGCGGACGGCTCGTCGATAGTGTGACCAACAGCGACATCATCGTCCAGGCCCGGTCCGGCGGCCTTTCGATCGACAGTTCGGATTCACTGGTTGGCATTCCGAAAATGGGCATGCCGGTCCCCTTGTCCGGCGCGCTGCAGATTCCTGAAATCGCCTTCTGGAAATCGCAGAAGCAACATTCCATCGCCAAGTTCGCCCTCCTCGCCTACGAAAACCAATCGCGCCAGCATATCTATTCCAGCGGACCGCTGATGGGCCAGGCTTACAACAACTATTACAAACTGCTCGGCATCATCACCTGGACCAGCACGGATATCCCGGAAAAGAAGAAGCCTAAGAAACATAAAAAGTCCGATCACCCAAAACAACATCCGGACACCAAATCTCAACCGACCGCCGAAACGCCAAAGGGTTAACCTCACATCACGAAGTCGGGTGCCAGCCGCAAAAGGACGCGGAGATCGCAAAACATTATTTCGTATCCCCTCTTTTAGTAGCAGCCGATGTGAGTCGGCTCTGATTTAAAGGGATTTTACATTTGAGCCCGCTGAAACGGGGCCGGCTCTCATCTCATTACTGATTTTTCTTTTCCGCGGTTGAAATCACGGCATCTTTTTCACGTGGATTCCCGCGAGATCAAGCGAGTGGTCAAAAACGCCCTGGCCGAGGATATCGGCAGCGGCGATGTCACATCCCTCGCCACCGTCCCCAAAAACCTGAAAGTGCGCGCCGTCATGCGCGCGCGCGAGCCGCTGGTCGTGGCCGGGCTCGAACTGGCTGAATGCGCCTTTCGCGAATTGTCCGGCGAGGTCCGCGTCAGCATGAAATCCTACGACGGCCAACACGTCAAAAGCGGAAAGACGCTGCTGGAAATCGCCGGCCCCGCCCGCGCCGTGCTGAGCGCCGAACGCGTCGCCTTGAATTTCGTCCAGCGCCTCTCCGGCGTCGCCACGTTCACCGCCCGGTTTGTCAAAGCCGTCCGCGGCACCCGCGCCGTCATCCTGGATACCCGCAAAACGACCCCCGGCTGCCGTATCCTGGAAAAATATGCCGTCGCCTGCGGCGGCGGTAAAAATCATCGCATCGGCCTGTTCGACATGATCCTGATCAAAGACAATCATCTCGTGGCATTGCGACAGGAAAAGCCGAACGCCATCGCCGCGGCCGTGGCGCGGGCGCGAAAAGAATTTCCCCGGTTGAAGGTAGAGGTCGAAGCCGACAACCTGGCACAGGTCGGCCACGCCCTTGAAGCCGGCGCCGATGTCATCCTGCTCGATAACATGGACTTGAAACGGATGCGGACCGCGGTAAAAGTCGTGAATGGACGCGCCCGCCTCGAGGCGAGCGGCGGGGTCGACTTAAAAACCGTCCGCGCCATTGCCCGGACCGGCGTCGATTTCATTTCCGTCGGCGCCCTCACCCACTCAGCGCCGGCGGTGGATATCGGATTGGATTTTGAAAGTTAATTTATCCTCCTCATCGTCATCCTCGCCTTTCATGGATCGAGGATGACCAGGAGGATGAGAGTGAGAATGATTTGTATTCAATGACCACTGACGCAAAAATTTTGTCGGCGCTCCGGGAAAACCCGGCCGGTGTGTCCGGCGCGGAACTGGCCACCCAGTTGCGCATCAGCCGCGCGGCGATCTGGTCGCGCATCGAAGAATTGCGCGCCCTTGGCTATGAAATCCTTGCCGGCCCCCATTTTGGCTATCGCCTGGTCGGCGAACCGGACGCGCTGCACGCGGATGATCTCCTCGCGCGCCTCGGCCGAACCGCCGTCATCGGGCGGGATATCCGGGTGTTTGAACAGACCACCTCCACCAACGATGTCATCGAAAAGTTGGCGCGCGACGGCGTCAATGAAGGGGTCGTGGTTTTTGCCGAATCACAGACGAAAGGACGGGGACGGCTGGGTCGCAAATGGGTTTCGCCGGCGCGCAAAGGACTTTGGTTTTCAATCCTGTTGCGTCCGGAACTGCGACCGCAGGAGACCACCCGCCTGACCGTGGCTTCGGCCACCGCCCTGCGCCGGGCCATCGCATCGCTGACCAAACTGGAACCGGAAATCAAGTGGCCGAACGATATTTTGATCGATGGCCGGAAGGTGGCCGGTATCCTGACAGAAATGAGCGCGGAGCTGGATTGCGTCAAACACGTCATCCTTGGCATCGGCATCGATGTCAACCAGGACACCGATGACTTTCCGGCCGACCTGCGGAAAATCGCGACGTCGTTGCGAATTGAGTCCGGCGAAATGGTTTCACGCGCGGCCCTGGCGACGGAGATCCTGCGTCAACTGGACCATGACTACAACCGGATCTGCCACGGCAAGTTCGCCGCGGTGACGGACGAGTGGGAAGAAAACTGCGCCACCATCGGCCGAAACGTAACGGTCCAGGTCGGCGACCGAAAAGTCCGCGGCCGCGCCGAATCGCTGGACGAAGAAGGCGCGCTGTTATTGCGAACCGAGCACGGCCGGCTCGAACGAATCACCGGGGGTGATGTCACGGTAGAAAAATGATTTCCCCGCAGATGACGCAGATTTTCGCAGATAAGACTGGCATTTTCCAATTTCCCGCCATCTTGCTTCGGTATATGAATTCGGATGCGCAAACGTTTGCGATCATTGGGGCAGCGATGGAAATTCATCGTGAACTGGGGCACGGTTTTCTCGAAGCGGTATACCAGGAAGCGTTCGCAATGGAACTGGCCTCCAGGCAAATTCCATTTCAGCGCGAGGTACCGTTACAAGTCCGGTATAAGAACCAGACGCTGGCTTGCGGTTACAAAGCAGACTTCATTTGTTTTGGAGAAATTCTAGTTGAATTAAAAGCGATTGAACGACTGGGCGACGTCGAAAAGGCGCAAGTCATCAATTATCTGAATGCCACGAAATTTTCACGCGCATTGCTTTTGAATTTCGGCTCACCGAAGCTCGAATATCAACGCATCGTCTTAAATTATAACAATCTGATTAACCCTTCGGTTGTGCATCTGCGTACATCTGCGTAATCTGCGGGCAAATTCTTTTACTTTTCGACATCGGCAACACGAACACGCACGTCGGCCTGGCCGATCGCCGGCGGGTGTTGAAACATACCGACATTCCGACGCGCGCCTGGTTCAACGGCACGGCCAAACGGCAACTCAACCAGTTTAACGGACGGAACATCATCGAAGGCGCCGCCCTCTGCAGCGTTGTGCCCAAAGCCACGCCTGCAGTCCGCAACTGTGCGGCAAGAATCGGAGCGCCGGCCTCCGGCACGGCACGAAACAACCGCCGGACCGGACCGCAGGCCGGCGTTCCCATCCTGGAACTGAACGCCAAAACCGTCCGGGGCGTCGGCATCAATTATCCGCGCCCGCAAACCATTGGCCCCGATCGTCTCGCCAACGCGGTGGCAGCCCGCAAACGTTTTGGCGCGCCCGTTGTCGTCGTTGATTTCGGCACCGCCGTTACGTTCGACGTCGTTGACGCCAGGGGCAATTACGTCGGCGGCATCATTGCGCCAGGCCTGGCGGCCATGACGGATTATCTGCATGAAAAAACGGCGTTATTGCCGCGCGTGCGCATCCGCGAGACCCGGCAGGTCGTCGGCAAAAGCACGGAACACGCAATGCTGGTCGGCGCCGTGCACGGCTATCGCGGCCTCGTCCGGGAATTGATTGGCGCATTGAAAAAGGAATTGCGGGCGAAAAACCTCCGGGTCGTGGCGACGGGAGGTTACGCGTCGTTGATTGCCCGGGGCATACCGGAAATTTCCGCCGTGGTGCGGGAGCTGACCTTGGAAGGGTTGCGCCTGACGTGGATGGATCTGAAGCAATCCGATTAAATCATTCTGGCGGCTGGAAAGTCGCCAGAACCCGCAGACAGGAATGTCTGCGCTACGTAGCGCGGGCTTTCCAGCCCGCGGGTTCACGGAACTTTCCAGCTCCGTGTTCCAGGAATCATCAAGGCCAGCGATACATGCACGTCGCAAAGATGCCGTGGGCGGTGAAGTTATTGACGTTGGCACTGCTGGGTTCCCGATACTGCGAGAATTGATAGCGCAAAGTGCCGGACCAGTTTTTTGTCAGTTGACGGTTTAATCCCATCCACAATTCGTTCCGCGTGAAATCCAGTCCCAACGGAACACCTGCCGTGTTGTTCTGGCCGTAGGTCGCTTTGGAAAAATCGTAACCGGCGTTCAACTCGGTTTTTGCGTTAATGACGTAACCCGCCGCGGCGGCCACCGTGTAAATATTTCCCGAATACGCCACGACTTCCGGCGCCGCATCCGGGGTTGTCCGCGTCCGTGAAAATCCATACGTAAAATTTCCCGACAGATAAAACCGATGTACCGGCGTCAGCGCGACATGAAGGCCCCAATTTTCCATCGTCGTCCGCCCGTCAAATATCGATCCTCCGGGAGAAATAATTCCGTAAAAGCCGTTGGTGTCGCCGTCCGTAACGGTCGAGAAATCCGTTTTATTCCAGTCATACGTCAGCCGGAGATTGATCCATCGGGCAGGTCGCAAGACGATTCGTCCTTCGATTTCGTCCAGGGCAATGTCGCGGTGCCGAATGAAGGCCGGATATCCCTCGCCCGCCGCCGGCGACGTATCAACGAAATGATCGTAATCCGTCACGCTGTCGCGTCGCCGCACGTGGCCACCCGCTTCAAACCAGGTCCACGGAGAAACCGTGAAGCCGGCGCGCAGATCATAAAAGCGATTTTGCGCATCCGTGCGCTGTTGGAACGGTTCCAGGGTATTGTTGGCTTCATCGAATTGCCCGACGCTTTCCTGCTGCAGCCGGCCGTCGGCGAACAAGACGGTTAACGGCAAGCCCGTGAAACGCGCGTTAAAACTCTCGGAATATTCCGTTCGATCCTGGTTGGCGCTGACCGTTCCCGGAAACGGCGTGATCGACGGGGTCCCGATGTCCAGATTCACATCGCCAAAACCTTCTTCGTGGGTCCAATCGCCCTGCACCGCGGCGGAAATGCTGAGGGTTTCGATCGGCAAAAACAGGCTGCCAACGCTCACGACCCGCGCATCGCGTTCCAGGATAATGCCCTGCGCATTCCAATAGGTCCCAAACGTTGGCGTGCCGCTTCCATCCACGGCCGTTTGGTTGAACGACGATAACCCGTCGTAACGCGACAGCAACGATCCCGCCGACAGCAGCCACCAGTCGGTCAATTGTTTTTCCACCCGAAACGTATTCGCGCCCAGCGTGTAACGCACTGTCTGGCTGTTGCGTTCGATCAGGTCCGGGTTCGGGCCGGTGGAATAAGCCAACACGTCATCGCGGGATTTTTTTAGGCTGTAAGCTTCCATTCGCGCGCGATCCTCGATCGCCCAGCCTTCCCACTCATGCGTGAAGGTGAATTTGATGATGTGAGTGTGTTCATCGACGCCGGCGGTGTTGGGATAAATATTTTTCAGTGCGCTGCCCTGGTTGACCGTGCCCCAGACCAAAGTGGACTCTGTGCCCTGGCGGAATTGCAACTCGTACCCCAGCACCACGTGCGGCGTATCCGGCAAGGTCAGCCCAAAATCCATCCACACCCGTCCGATGTCCTCGTACAAATCGCGATTCAATGAGTAACTCGACGGCGAAAAGCCGGGATAATAACCGCCGGTATCGTCGGCATATTTGCGCCATTCCTCAAAGCCGCCGTGAATGAAGCCGTAATCGCTGCGATCGAGAGCCAGAACGAGCTTGATGTCGTTCTGTGGAAATAGCGCATGACCTTCCATTGAAAATGTTTCATCCGGTCCGAGGCGTTTGATCACCGAAAAACTTCCAATGCCACCGGACGGTCCCTCCTGCACACCTTCCAGCTCACGAAATTTCTTTTTGTCACCGTGAACACCGGTCCAGCCCAGGCCCGGAGCAACGTCCAGGACCAGGGCCGGTGTCCGGTTGGTTCCCCACGGCGCTCCCTGGTTGATCCATGTCCAAAGGATGCCAATCTCAATGGCACTCAACGGCTGACCCGCTTCCGGCGGCGGCATCACCACGTCTTTGTACCCTCCGTTCACATACGACATCATCCGGCTGTGCCGCGCATCGCCTGGAACAATATCGTTGGGCTGGTTGTCGCCGCCTTTTAGCGCCAATTGCCGGTCGTCGAGACGAAAGTGGCTCCTGAACTTTTCCGGCCCGTGACACCGCAGGCAATTGTTCTCAAGGATCGGCCACATCTCGCGGTCAAAATCGACCACCCGAACAGTATTTGTCTCCGCGCCGGACGCTGACACAACCATCCATGCTGCCGCCATCAGCAACAGGATTCGGCGAGTCACGGAGTCCATGGTTTAAAAGCGTAAACGAACGTCGATATCCGAGCCGTGCACGGCGGTATGGCAACCGGCGGACCAACAGGTACCCATTTGCATCAAGGCAGCGTGCGGAACCTGGCCGATAAAAAATTCGCCCGGCGGCACGCCTGGTCCCTGGACCTGCGCATGACAGCGGAGGCACAGGTTGTTGTCCGCCTGCTTGAGCATCATGCGGTTGATCGAGCCATGCGGATCGTGACAGGTGGCACAGCCTTCGCGCATTGCCGGATGCTCGAACACAAACGCCCGTGTCTGTTCACGATGACAATCGGCGCAACTTTCGTTCATGCGGGCCATGGCCAACCCGCCGTTGGCCGGTTTCAAAATATCGGCGCCATGCGGATCGTGGCATTGAACGCAGTTCATCCGGCCTTCGATCACGGGATGATGCGCCGGGAGCTGGAATTCGCCGCGGGTTTGAACGTGGCATTGAAAACAGGCGTCGGGAGTTTTGCCCGGGTTGATGATGAAACGGGCGCCACCGGTCCGGACATGTTCGCTGCCCGGGCCATGGCAGGATTCACAACCCGTGCCGCCGGGGACATCAGTGCTTTCAACCGCCACATGGGCGTGGGGACTTGCCCGGAATGTGCGGGTAATCTGCGTGTGACATTGGAAACATTGGTCGTTGCCGACGAAATGGGCGCCGGGAATTTGCAACGGCGCGACCATGACCGGCGCGCTGGCGCACGAAATAAACAGCAGCGCGACAAGGGCGGCCAGGCCGAACACCGTGATAACACCAACCGTAGATTTGGATTTCACTTCAGATTTTGCCCGGCGGTACCCGCCGCCATGCCTTTAAACAATTGCGCCGCAATCTGGTCGGACAGGTCGCCGGACATGGGAAAAATCATTTGCAGGTTGCCGGTCGCGTCAAAGATCAACGTCCGGAAATTATGATTGATCACCCCGCCTTCCGGCTGCAATTCCATGCCGGCGACGCGGGCGAATGCGGCGATATTCTCCGGCGACCCCGTCAAAAACGTCCAATGTTTGGGATCATACTGATAACTCCCGGCGTAGTTCTTGAGCCGTTCCGGCGTGTCGAATTCCGGGTCGAACGAAACCGAAATCAAATGCCAATTGATTGGGGGATTATTGGTGGATTCGATGATGCGCTGGGCCATCTGGAAATTTTTGCACAGGCGCGGACAATATTCCGGCAGCGGGCAACGGGTGTAGAAAAAGGTAATCGCCAGGGCCTGCCCGTGTAAATCACTTAACTTGACGCGCTGGCCGAGTTCATTGGTGAAGGTGTAACTGAAAATCGGATGCTGGCTCGCGGGCGGCGGCGGAGCGGGCGGTGGTGATGTCGACGGCTTGGCGACAGGGGCCGAGGCACCGGTTTTTGTGATATGACTGACCCAACTGTTCGTTTCCGTCACATACAGGTCAAAAGTCACTTCGT
>Ga0134124_10005317_pt1 | contig 10359 bp, 14 predicted proteins | sample KB304_FD_96880 | JGI IMG/M metagenome (GOLD analysis project Ga0134124, IMG submission 96880) | Terrestrial soil microbial communities without Nitrogen fertilizer from Kellogg Biological Station, Michigan, USA - KB3-0-4 | ecosystem: Environmental > Terrestrial > Soil > Unclassified ... | reverse complement strand
GGTGAGTGTGAGCAGTTCAGCTACTGAGTAGCCGGCAATCTCGGCGGCGCGGCGATTGCTGTAGGCGAATGTTTCTCTCTCGATGATTATCTGCATTCCGTCATAGGCATTGTCAGCCAGTGCTCTGAAGTTGCTTTCGCTTTCCCTGAGAGCTTGCTGCTGGCGGTCGAGAGTGGTTACCATGATGTTGAATGCGGTGCCGAGCGTACCGATTTCATCCCCCGACGAAATTTCGATCAGCTTCTTTTCTCCGGATTTATCGGCCAGAGACTCGACATGGCGGGTGATGGACAGAAGCGGCCTGGTAAGACGCTCCATAAGTATCCAGACCAGAGCCAGAATAATGGCTGTGCCGACGATAATGCAGCTGATGAAATAATCCCTGACTTTTTGCAGCGGCGCATAGGCCTCGGCAGTGGGAAAGTTAGCGCCGAGAATCCAGTCGGTGGTTTCCAGATGCTTGAAGGAAGAGAGGGCGGCAAGCCCCCGGGAGTTCACCGTTTCTCCGCTCCCCTCGAAACCTGTGAGCGCCTTGTCGAACAGCCTGTTTGCCCCGGGCGGGACGTCCTGTTTCATGATGCGGGACTTGTCGGGGTGAATGATCATCGTGCGACTCTCGTCGTAAAGGTAGAGATAACCGGTTTCGCCAATTTTGGTACGGGAAAGATCTTCCAGGAAATTCCTGCCCAACAGGTCGAAACTGCCGGCAAGGATCGCCACCAGATTATGCTTCTTGTCGAAAACCGGCGCGGTCAGAATGATTGCAGGGTGTCCTGGGTTGTAGGTGGAAATGTAGGGACTGGAAATGTGCGGTTTGCCCGTGGCAAGGGTTTTCTTGTAGTAGTCGCGGAACGCGATATCCCTGCCGCGACGCCCCTCCCGGAAAGGACTCTCGGCGATGATCCTGCCGTCTATGGAGAAGAGAAAAATGGCGTTGTCGAACAGGTTCAGGAGCGAATACCTGTTGTCAAGAAAGCGCTGTGCACTGTCCGGATCTGTCAAAGCTTCCCTGGGAAGATTTGCCGCGCAGGCAATCAGCGAGTTCCGGGCGATTCTGAGTTTGTCATCGATGTTGTTTGCCAGGGAAGAGACGAGGGAGAACTGCTGGCGGGATATATCCGCCTTGAACTCCCTGGCGAAGTAAGTCAGGGAAAAGTAGGCCAGGACTGCGACCGCGCCGACAAAAAGAAGCGAGATGGCCAGGGCCATTTTTGTTTTCAGGCTCAGGTTTCTGATCGGAGTCCCCACTAATGAGTTTAATGACGAGCGCTATTCATACTAGAAACTAATTGATAACTCCAGATTAAATAAATAAAAGAATGAATTTTGCCGAATCTTTGCAGTAGGATAGCGTGGAAGCCGTTCGTCGCGGGGGGAGTGCTGATCCGGTGGGCATCCCCGGCAGCCGGTCGCTGTGATTGACTTGCGCATTAGCGGGGTATATAAAGGGACTGTTAATGAAGTGTTATGACCGGGAGGGTCCGGATGGTTGTACGGTCGCTGGGCCACGGATGAGGGAACTGAGCCGCTTCGGGCAGCGTGAATGCTGTCGGGGCGGCTTTGTGCGTTTGGAAAGAGCGCATAAGCAGGGAAGGAAATGAGTCGGTGACAAATTGTCACCGACTGAAACTGGAAGCTGCAGACGGGAAGAAATGTCTTACCGATGTCGCCAGCCCGGAAACCCTGCTGCGCCTGATTCAGTCGGTGCCCAGCCCCAGCCGAACCGATCAAGTCTAAACCGATCTCACGCAACGCCGCGACGCCGCAACGGAAGGCAGAAACAAAAAGCTTATGGGTTAAACAAGAAAACGGTTTTCCGGTTTCAAGGTTCTCGTCGCGTCGTTGCGTCGTCGCGTGAGTAAAGGGTTCTGTACATGACTGAAAACGAAATAGCAGACAGAATTATGGATGCAGCATTCCAGATGCACCGGGAACTTGGTCCAGGCTTGCTGGAAAGCGTCTATGAAGTTATTCTGGCCCGAAAGCTGACTGACACGGGATTGGTTGTCGAACGTCAGGTTCCGGTACCGATTAGATTTCAGGAGATAGTATTTGATGAAGGCTTCCGAGCCGATCTATTCGTGGAACAGAAAGTCATCATTGAGTTGAAATCCGTTGAACGTCTGCAACCGGTGCATTCGAAACAGTTGTTGACCTATCTCCGCCTGACCGGATGTCGTCTCGGTTTGCTGATTAATTTTGGGGAAAATCTTATGAAGGATGGCTTCAAACGGGTAGTTAATGGATTGGGAGATGATTAAGGGTCTCGTTGCGTCGTTGCGTCGTTGCGTGAAAAATTGTTTTGTGTAGTGGTGGCATTGCCCGGAAGGCGCGGGTTGATCTTGAGGAGAAGACAGGCAGGAGCGTGGTGACAGGAGAAAATTTTCTGCCACCGGGGAAAGAACGGAAAAAGTTGGGGGAGTGATAACTCACGTAAAATATGTGGAATGTAGACCAGACCCCTAAGGGTTTTCCATTCACCGATCATCGTGCAAGAGCGCTTGGCAGGTTTAGGTCATATTCCTTATACAAGGAACATTGACCAAGTGCAGAACATATAAAAGTTACCTATATAAGGAATTTCTCTGGTTCCGTATACAAGGAATATGTTTCTTATATAAGGAATCGGTTGCTCATATAGGGAACTTTCTTAACCGATCAATAACGATGTTGTGCAGAAAAATGAAGAGGCGAAATGTTTAACTTCCTGATTGATAAGGTGATCATTTTTGTTGGGATGGCAATTACTGCCTACATCTTCCGCGATGGCCGAGAACTCTACGCTCTTGTGTTGATCATGGTCGTGCTCTGCCTGTTGGGCTTGAAGAGTTACCAGGAATATTTGCTCATTCGCCACATCAAAATCAGATACAGCAAGTTCTATGAGAAATATGCTGATAAGATCGGCTTCAAAGGTTGGATAGGCAACCTGAGAAAGGAATTAATAGATCTAGAAGACGAGTACATCAAGAACTACATTGAGCATCCAATAGAGATAAACCTAACTTCTCCAAAGTCAGACAATAATGAGCATAGTGACAAAGCAACATCCGAAAAATAGCTAAGAGAGGATGCACAACCAGGAAGATACACCGGCCTGTTGGCCGGTGATCTCCCGGCCCGTTCGGCAGAATGATGAAAATATGGGACAAACCGAAAACTACAGGTAATGAAATGTCAAAATCTAGTTTAATCGTGGACTTTATAATAGGCACCTTTTTCATTTTCCTTGGGATCAGGATTCTCGTGTCTCCAGTTTTTGAATTAAAGCAAATGATATTCGATATGCGTCCTCAGCACCCGTGGGGAGGCATTATTGTCATAACAGGTGGAGCTATTTATCTGGGCTTCTCAATTGTTCGATGCAAGAGAAAGAAATGGTGAAGTATTCGTCAAGTTTCACACTCGACATCTATGGCATTGCCGAACATGCGAATTGACCAGTTTCGCTTCGCTCTCAGGTCATCCGCAGCACCGTTGTGAATGACGAAGTTTTAAATCAAGGAGGATCTGGTGCCGAGATTATCTTTCTCGCTTGAAAATTTGAAAAATATACAAGAAATGATCAGGTTTGCTGACCAAAAGGCTGGAGCGGTGTTAGTTGTATACGGATTTCTGATAACTATATACATAGAAATCGGCAAGAATCTTGTTCTCACGCTATCCAACCTTACTATACTTGGAATTTTTATATTTATAATTGGATTAGTGTCAGGTCTATTGATTTTAAATGAAGTAATGTGTCTATTTGTAAAAGTGATACGGCCAAGATTGGCAAATGGCTACAATGCTAATGAAAAGTGCATTTATTATTTTGAGCACGTTGCTAACTGTAGTAGGTCAGAAATTGTTGAATCAATAATAAGTATTGATGAAGTTAAGATGGTTTCTGAAATCGCAACTCAGATCCATGAGAACTCAAAAATTCTTGTTAGTAAGTTATCTGCTATCAGATCTGTTATCAATAGATTAATAGTGGCAGGGATTTTGGTAGCTGCTTTCGGTTTGGCAACAAAGATACTGCAAAGTATTGGGTAACAAACTAAAAAATTAATTCAAGAACATCAGGAGCGAGTTGTGGGATTAAAGGATGATCTAACAGCAGAGGTAAAAGCGACTTTCTCGGCTAACTGGGAAGTTCAAACGACAACTAACGTGCCAGCCCCCGAAGACCTCAAATTAAACACAAACCATGCAAAGGACCTTGAGACGGCAACTATACTCTATGCCGATCTCGATGGATCTACCAACATGGTTGACAATTACAAGTGGGAATTCAGCGCCGAAGTATACAAATCCTATTTCCGATGCGCCTCACAGATCATTAAAAGTGAAAGTGGCAATATAACGGCCTACGACGGTGATCGCGTGATGGCAGTCTTCACAGGGAACTCAAAGAACACATCTGCTGTGCGCTGCGCTCTCAAAATCAATTGGGCAGTGGAGGAAATAATCAGACCAGCCATCAAAGCACAATATCCTTCTGTGAACTTTATTTTGAGGCACATTGTAGGAGTGGATACAAGTCGACTACGTACTGCTCGTATAGGGGTACGAGGCGATAATGACCTGGTTTGGATTGGGCGAGCAGCAAATTATGCTGCAAAATTGACAAGCTTATCGGATAAGCCGATCTGGATAACCGAGTCTGTTTACAACCAGATCAATGACGAAGTTAAGGTGTCCAACGGTGTCAACATTTGGGAGAAGCGTATCTGGAAATCAATGAATGACATGACCGTCTACTGTTCAACCTATCTATACAAGCTATCGTAGGCAGAAAGCACGGGTCAGGATTCCCAACAAAGCGCGACAGCGGCCACGCCGCTGCGCTCCCGGCGTTGCCCCGAGTCATCACGCAGTATATTCACAGGAGCTCTCTCCATGATCAGCACACAATTCCTCATAACTTCCCTCATCGTCGTGCTCATCCCCGGCACCGGCGTCATTTTTACGGTCTCCACCGGAATCACACAGGGGCGCAAGGCCAGCATCTTTGCGGCGCTCGGCTGCACCGCCGGGATCATCCCCCATCTCCTTGCCACCATCCTCGGCCTTGCCGCCATCATGCATACCAGCGCTCTTGCCTTCCAGAGCCTCAAGTACGCGGGGGTGGCCTATCTGCTCTACATCGCCTTTGCCACCTGGAAGGATAGGTCTGCCTTTGTCCTGAGCGATACGCCAGCTCGGAGTTCGGCTCTTCCTCGTGGTCAGGGCGCTCCTGCTCAATATCCTCAACCCAAACTGACGATTTTCTTCCTCGCGTTCCTGCCGCAGTTCGTGGATCCTGCAGCCGCAAGCCCCCTTGGCCAGCTTCTGCTGCTGTGCGGCATCTTCATGGCGATGACCTTTGCCGTGTTCGTGGTCTACGGCCTCCTTGCCCATTCGTTCCGCGCCAGCGTCATCGAGTCGGCGCCGGTCAAGGCCAGGCTCAGGCGCAGTTTCGCGGCGGCCTTCGCGGGGTTGGGGCTGCACCTTGCTTTTTCGAAGAAATAATCAGGTACTCTTCTTACGCTCCGGGCGTCAAAGGGTTGCTGAACCAAGCGGGAAAAAAACTTGCCTGAGGTGAAAAATGTTTGTAAAGAGCAGCAACGTAGGCTAACGATCGGCATTGGCCGGAATCGAGCAAAAGACCTTGGTCTATGGCGACAAGTCGCTAATGGTGGAGTTCCGCCTGCAAAAAGGCGTCGTCCTGCCGCTGCACTCCCACCCCCACGAGCAGACCGGTTACCTGGTGCAGGGGCAGATTCGGCTGACTATCGGAGCGGACATTCATGACGTGCTGCCGGGAGACAGCTGGTGCATTCCGGGAGATGTGCTCCATGGCGCCGAGATTGTCGAAGAGTCCGTGGCAGTGGAGGTGTTTTCGCCACTACGGGAGGATTACCTGCCTCGCGAGCAGCTCGCATGAGGAGCAGTGACCCCAGACAGGGAAGCGGGCCACAATCGGCGGTAGCCGCCGCGGCGATCAGCGCCCGCCTGCAGCAACTTGCCGACCCCGAGAGGGCTCGTCTCCTGCAAAGGTATTTCAAGACCGCTCCGGGGGAGTATGCCGAAGGGGATGTTTTCATCGGCCTCAAAGTCCCCGAAGTGCGGAGTCTCCTGAAGGAGTTTCGGAACCTCACGCCGGCGGAGGTGCTGCCGCTCCTGGCCTCAGGGATTCACGAGGAGCGCCTCTTTGCCCTGCTGGCGCTGGTGCGTTGCTTCGACAAGGGAGACTCAGCCGTCCGCGAGCAGATCTATGCCCTCTATCTCGCCCATACCGGTTCCATCAACAACTGGGATCTGGTGGACTGCTCGGCCCCCGCGATTGTCGGCGGATACCTGCTGGAGCACGACCGGGAGCCGCTATACAGACTGGCCCGCTCTACGTCCTTGTGGGAGCGCCGCATCGCCATCCTGGCGACCTTTGCCTTCATCCGCTGTAACCAGTTTGACGACAGCCTGGCCATCGGCCGGATGCTGCTGAACGACCGGGAAGACCTGATCCACAAGGCAGCAGGGTGGATGCTGCGGGAGGTGGGGAAACGGGGCCAGGCGGTGGCAGAGGAGTTTCTCCGTTGCCACTGCCACGTCATGCCCCGCACCATGTTGCGCTATGCCATCGAGAGGTTTCCCGCGGAGAAGCGGCAGATGTATCTGGCGGGCAGCTGCTGAAGCGGCAATGAGATGCTGGTCATCAGGCGTGTGTAGTCACTTACGACTTAGTCTTAGTTCTTGAGGTGTCCCATGGTTCGTTTCGTCATGTTGTTGCTCACAGTGCTGTCGATGCTGCTATTCTCGGGCTGTACAGGGGATAATGTGCGGCACGGCCTTTATGAAGGAATCAGGACGCGTCACGACCTGCAGAACTCGCCACCCGAGCGCTTCGGCAAGCCGGAGTCGCCTGATTACCAGGAATATGAACGGATGAGAAAAGAGCAGCGCTGAAGTATCCCGCGCTGGACGCGGTCGGCAACGGCACGCAAGTCGTGGCGCAGTGATTATTACGTGACAAGGGAGGCTATGATGAGCCGTGAACTGCGCCGCAAGGATAGAGGCATGAACAAGACAGAGGCGAGGGAGTTGCTGGAGCGGGGCGAATACGGCATTCTCTCCACCTGCGGCTCCGACGGACAGCCGTACGGCATCCCGCTCAGTTACTGCGCAATCGACAATGCGATCTACTTCCACTGCGCCCTGGAAGGACACAAGCTGGAGATTCTGGCCGGGAACGGTAAGGTTTCCTTTTGCGTTGTGGGGAAAACCGAGGTGCTGCCTGAGAAGTTCGCCACCCGCTACGAAAGCGTCATCGTCACCGGGAGGGCAGTAGAGGTTTTTGACGAGGAAAAACTGCTGGGGTTGAAAGGGTTATTGCCGAAATACTCGGCAGGTTTTATTGCGGAGGGGCTGAACTACATTAATGCCAAGGGTGCGCAGACCAGGGTGTTCAGGATCAGCATGGACAGCATCAGCGGCAAGGCGCGAAGGTGACTTTATGCAGAAAATCGATTTCACCAAAGAGTTGCAGCCCCCCGGCAAACTCCAGGAGACTGCATAAAAAGGGTCATGGAGCGTGTTGAGAGAGCTGAGAAGCTCGCAACTTCGATACCACCTGAGGAAATTGCATGTCATAATTGAAATAAGTGCATCTAAAAAACGTGGAGGAGTTATGAAACGTTTTACGTCTGGTATCATGCTTTTAGGATCTATCCTGGCTCTATCCGCCATTTCGGCCCGGGCCGATTTCGATGCCGCGCAAAGGGCATACGATGATGGCGACTACGCTACTGCAATCCGCGAATACAAGTTGGACGGCAGTGCCAGTGCCCATTATGCCCTCGGCCAGATGTATGCTGAAGGCAAGGGGGCAAGGCAGCGGAACAGCCGGGAGGCGATGAAATGGTATCGCAGAGCTGCCGAGCAGGGGTATGCAAAGGCCCAGTACGCTCTGGGTCTCATGTATGCCATCGGCGAGGAAGTTCCTGTCAACAAGATGGAAGCTGCCAAATGGTATCGCAAGGCTGCCGAACAGGGGTATGCCACAGCCCAGTATAACCTGGCTACAATGTACGACAAGGGGGTCGGCGTCACCCAGGATGAAAAGGCAGCTGCCAAATGGTACTTGAAGGCTGCCGAACAGGGGCACTCTGCCGCGCAATTCAACCTTGCCCAGATGTACGACAAGGGTGCGATGGGGGGTGAAGCGGATAAGAAAGAGGCGGCAAAGTGGTACCTGAAGGCCGCCGAAAACGGGAATGCCCGTGCCCAATTCCTCGTTGCCCAGATGTATGACAAGGGAGAGCATGTTCCACAGGACAAGAGAGAGGCGGTAACCTGGTATCGCCGGGCTGCGGAGCAGAAGCATGCTAAAGCCCAGTTCATGGTTGGCCTGCTTTACGACAGGGGAGAGGGTGTTCCCCTGGACAGGAAAGAGGCGGCAAAGTGGTATCGTAAGGCAGCAGAACAGGGTGTGGCTGAAGCGCAGTTTAACCAGGGCCTCATGTATTACAACGGTACCGGCGTCAAGCAGAACCGGGCGGAGGCTGCAAGGTGGTTCCGCAAAGCCGCGGATCAGGGGGACAGGGATGCCCAGTTCAACCTGGGGCTTATGTATGACCAGGGAGACGGAATCAGGCAGGACTGGAAAGAGGCGGCAAAATGGTTTCGCAAGTCAGCCGAACAGGGCTTTGACCAGGCCCAGCTCAATCTGGGTCTCATGTATTTCCGTGGTCACGGGGTGAAACAGAACAAGAGGGAGGCGTTCAAATGGCTTGGCAAGGCTGCTGAACAGGGGTCGGACGAGGCGATAAAAACCCTGGAAATCCTTGGCCTGCACCTGCCGCTGAAGGGAACTCACTAATATCCGGAATCGCACTTTTCCGCTCTGTGGAGTCAATCTTCGGCGCCTGGGCGGCGTCAAGGGCTCTGCTAAAAGATCGGAGCATGTTATTCAGGAGGGAGCAGAATGGCTGTCTACGCCGTCATCGATGTCACCGTGAAGAATCACGAGAAGCTGAAAGAGTATGTGGCCGGGCACCTGCCGACAATAACAGGGAAGCAATGATAACCGCCCTGCTACTCATAGATCTTCAGATCGACTTCCTTGCAGACAACGGCCGTATGCCTGTTGGCGGGGCAAATGCAGAAAGAGTCATTTCGGTTGCCAATCGCCTGGTTGAACTGTTTGAAGAACGTCGCTGGCCGATCATTGTCATTTTTAATCAGTTCAAACAATCCGATTTTCTGGGTAATTTCTTCCGCAGATACGCTGCTATTTAGGGCTCTGAGGGAGGCAAGATAGATTCAAGAATACTCGTCCAAGAGGCTCATTACTTTTCCAAAGCAAAGAGCAGTGCTTTCTCAAACCCTGATTTCTCCGAGTATCTGAAAATGGCAGGAATCGGCCATGTCGTCATATGCGGAGTGTATGCTGAAGGGTGTGTGCGAGCGACGGCATTTGATGCGCAAAAGGCTAATCTGGATACACTCGTGCTTTCTGATGGCGTGTCGTCCAACCGCAACTCCAAGTGCAAATGGGCAATCTCGCACATGCAGAAAAGAGGGGTACAGATCATGTCGTTTGAGGATTATCTGAAAACGCTTTAAGGGGCTTGCGTCCGAAAGCAAGGAACAGTGGAGGTGGAAGTGCCGGAACTACCCGAGGTGGAACTGACCCGACGGAGGCTGGAGCGGGATCTGGCGGGCAGAAGGATCGAACGGGTCGAGATCCGGGCACTGAAGCTCCGCCTCCCGTTTCCCGATGAGCTGAAAAAGGTCCTGCAGGGACGGACCATCCGTAGCGTGGAGCGGAGGGGCAAGTACCTGCTGTTCGACTGTGAAGGGGGATGGCTGATCATCCATCTGGGGATGACCGGTTTTCTTCATTTCCTTCCGGAACCGTCACCCCCCGGAAAGCATGATCATCTCGATATCGTCTTTACCGACGGCCCGGTGCTCCGCTTCCACGACCCGCGAAAATTCGGCACCGTGCTCTGGACCATGGCTGACCCCTTGAGCCATCCGCTCCTGGCCCGGATCGGCCCGGAGCCGCTAACTGCAGTCTTTGACGGTAACTATCTCTTCCGGGTGAGCGGGTCACGCAGGGTTGCGGTAAAACTGCTGATCATGAACTCGGAAATTGTTGCCGGAGTCGGCAACATCTACGCCAACGAAGCGCTTTTTCGCGCCGGCATCCGTCCCGACCGGCAGGCCTCCACACTAACTCTGCCGGAGTGCGAGCGACTGGCTACTGCCATCCGCGAAGTACTGCGGGAGTCGATCGATCAGGGGAGTACCTACCGGGTGGCGGAAGAAACGGTCGCCTATCACCCGCTGGAGTTTGCCGTGTACGGGCGGGGTAAAGGTGTCTGCAGTAGC
>Ga0134124_10005316_pt1 | contig 10360 bp, 7 predicted proteins | sample KB304_FD_96880 | JGI IMG/M metagenome (GOLD analysis project Ga0134124, IMG submission 96880) | Terrestrial soil microbial communities without Nitrogen fertilizer from Kellogg Biological Station, Michigan, USA - KB3-0-4 | ecosystem: Environmental > Terrestrial > Soil > Unclassified ... | reverse complement strand
GTGCGGCCAGAGCTCATAAAAATCACGGAACAGCCCCTGAACCAGCAGCTGTGAGTGCAGGGCGGCAACCCCGTTGACCGAAAAGCTCCCCACGATGGCCAGATATGCCATCCGAACCTGGGGGACTTCACCCTCCTCTATGATCGACATGCGCCGCATCCGTTCGATATCCCCGGGCCAGCGGCCGGATACTTCCGCCATGAACCGGGCATTGATCTCCAGGATAATCTCCAGGATCCGGGGAAGAAGCTGGCCGAAGAGCGGCAGGGACCATTTCTCCAGCGCTTCGGGAAGCAGGGTGTGATTGGTGTATGCCATCGTCCGGCAGGTGATTCCCCAGGCCTGATCCCAACCGATCCCGATATCGTCCATCAGTATGCGCATCAGTTCGGGCACGGCGCAGCTCGGATGGGTGTCGTTCAGCTGAAAGCAGTTGTTGGCGGCAAAGTCGCTGAAGTCGCCGTTACGCACTATCACCCAGCGTTCGACGACATCCTGAAGGCTGGCCGATGCGAGGAAATACTGCTGGCGCAAACGGAGCACCTTGCCGTTTTCACTGGCATCGTTGGGATACAGGACCATCGTGATGTTTTCGGCCTCGTTCTTGGTGGCAACCGATTCGGCATACTCGCCGGCATTGAATTCACCAAGGTCGAAGACATCGGTTGCCGCCGCCTTCCAGAGTCTCAGGGTATTGACGGTGCCGTTGCGATAGCCGGGGATCGGAATGTCGTAGGGGACCGCCAGCACATCGCGGCTTTCCACCCAGCGGACGCGCTGTTCTCCGGTCTCGCTGCGATAATGTTCACTGCGGCCGCCGAAGCGGACGCGCTGGATGAATTCCGGCCTTTCCTGTTCCCAGGGATTGCCATCCCGCAGCCAGTGGTCAGGCTCCTCTATCTGTCGGCCATCCACGATCTGCTGGCGGAACATGCCATATTCATAGCGGATCCCATACCCCATGACCGGCAACTGCAGGGTGGCGCAGCTGTCCAGAAAGCAGGCCGCCAGACGCCCGAGCCCCCCGTTGCCGAGTCCGGCATCGATTTCGGCTTCGGCCAGATCCTCCAGATTGATGCCAAGCTCATGCATCGCCTCGGTCGCGGCATCGGTAATGCCGAGATTCAGCATGGCATTGCCCAGGGTCCTCCCCATCAGGAACTCGAGCGACAGGTAATATCCCCGTTTGCAGTGCGATTCGATGTAGGTGTAGCGGGTCTTCTTCCAGCGTTCCATCAGACGGTCGCGAACCGTCAGCGCCAGCGCCTTGTAATAATAATTGACTGAATGACAGTATTTATTCTGGCCGAGAGTATAAGTGAAATATCTCCGGTAGTCGTGTATCAGGTCGGAAGCGTCCTGCGGCAGCGGCGGGAGTTCCGTCAAGCCGGGAGAGTGTATTGATATGCGCGTCTTTTTTCGAACCATGCCGGTTTCCTTACCTTCCGCACCATCTCATGGTGCGGGTAATATTTTAATGTGAGTATCATAGTTGAAACGGTACACGGTTTTGGGATTAAATCAAATTCGAACGGACGTTCCGTCTGTATACGGATCAGACAAACGCACGAAAACGCCGGACCGCTTCAGGGATGGCGTCCTCCCGGATATTTCCGAACGCCAGCCTCAGGTACCCTTCCAGGCCGGGGCCGAAGACTTCGCCCGGCAGGCAGAGAATGGCGGCTTCGTCCACCAGCCGTTTCGCCACCTCCCGCCCGCTGCAACCGCCGAACGGGTGGCGCACCCAGGCGAAGAAGGCGCCGCTGGCCGTCAGCCGGAACCGGTTACCCGGCTGCATGAACTCGGAGCGGAACAGGTCGTGGCGGCGGCTCATCATATCACGGTTTGCCGCGACCCATCCGTCAAGGCGCTCGACACCGAACTTGACCGCCTGCTGCGTTATGCGCGGCTGGCAGACCGCCATGGTGTCCTGCGCCTTCAGAGCATGGTGGATGAACTCCCCGGAAGCGGCGAGCAGTCCGGCGCGGTAGCCGGTCAGGGCATAGGTCTTGCCGAACGAGGCGATCTGCACGAAATGGCCGCCCCAGGCCGGGTCGCGGAACAGGTCGTGCGGACGCAGTCCGCCCGGAATAAATTCATTGTAGGTTTCGTCCAGAATCAGGGCGATGTCATGGCGCCGGGCAACATCGAACAGTTCCCGAAGCGTCTCCGGCGGAGAAATGGCGCCGGTCGGGTTACTGGGGGATACCACCAGAATCGCCCGGGTAGCGGAGGTGATCAGGCTCTCGATGGTGGCGGGGTTGGGAAGTCCCCCCTCCGCCTCGACAAAGGGGGCGTACACCCCCTTGATGCCGAGGATATCGAGGGCCATGGGGTGGTCGAAATAATAGGGCGCCTGTACCACGATCTCGTCACCGGCGCGGCAGAGGGTGACGATCGCCAGCCAGAAAGCCTGACTGGCGCCGATCGTCAGACAGAAATTTTCCGGCGACAGCTGCGCGCCATATTTCCTGCCGTAATAGCCGCAGACGGCCTCGCGCACCTCAAGTAATCCCTCATCGGGAGAGTACTTCGACATGAGCGGATCGCTCAGAAGCCGGGTCAGATGCTCCGTCAACTCCGGAGCGGGGGCGTAATCCGGCACCGCCTGGCAGAGATCGATCAGTTCCGCGCCGTCCTGCTGACGCTCCGCCAGCCAGCGCTTTACCTCGGAAATGGGGGGGAAATGGACGCCGGCAATCAGCGGTGATACCCTCATACTCATCTTGTTCTCCTGCTTATTGAGTTTCTTCCTTGATATACCAGAAAACCTCCCTCCCGCATGAACAATTTTCCTTACAAAATTCATATTTTATATTGACACGGCCCTTGACCGCCGGTATAAGTTCCCTTACGGTGGAAAAAAGTGGCACATTGTGGAAAATAATGCCAAAGAGACGACCATGTTCAGGGGAATTTTCGAGACGACAATAGACGCCAAGGGACGGACCAGTCTGCCGGCCAGATTCAGGGAAATCCTCGCTGATACTCATGGCGACGAACGGTTTTTCCTGACCAATTCGGTTCCGGTCGATCTCGGTGGCGGACTGCACAGCTCCGGGCTGCTGATCTTTCCGTACAAGGAGTGGTTCGTCTTTGAGGAAAATTTCCGCGTCAGCAAGGGTTTCACCTCCGACCAGCGCAAGAGCATCCTGCGCACGATTATTTCGCCGGCCCAGGAGTGCATCGCCGACAAACTGGGGCGGTTTCTGATTCCACCGACGTTCCGCAAGATCGCGGCCCTCGACCGGGAGATCCAGTTCGTCGGTACGATGGACAAGATAGAAATCTGGAGCATGAGCGAATGGGACAAGGTTCGCGCCCAGGATGTGAAAAACTTCCCGAGCGGGACTGAAGCGGCCGCGGAGCTCGGTCTCTAGTGGCGGAGTTTCAGCATCTCTCGGTCATGCCGGAAGAGGTCATCCGCTTTCTTTTACCTGCGGACGGCAAAACGTATCTGGACGGCACACTGGGTGGCGGCGGTCATGCCGCATTGATCCTTGAAAAGGCGCCTGAAGCACAACTGATCGGCATCGATCGGGACCGGTCGGCGCTGGCCGCAGCAGGGGCGCGACTGGCTGCACACGGTGAGCGGGTCCGGCTGCTGCATGGCGACTTTGCCGACGTCGCCGAACTCCTCGGCAGCCTCGGCATTACGGCGCTGGATGGCTTCCTCCTCGATCTGGGGGTTTCGTCGCACCAGCTGGATACGAGGGAGCGCGGTTTCAGTTTTCAGCAGGACGCGCCGCTGGATATGCGGATGGACACCGGCAGCGGCGAAACAGCCGCAGACCTGGTCAATACGCTGCCGGAGCGGGAACTGGAACGGATCATCGGCGAATATGGCGAGGAGCGCTGGGCAAAACGGATTGCGGCTTTCATCGTCAGGGAGCGGGCAGAGTCGCCGATCACGACCACCTTCCGGCTGGTGGACATCATCAAGGGGGCGGTCCCCAAGGCGAAGTGGGATGAGCGGATTCATCCGGCCACCCGCACCTTCCAGGCGCTCCGCATCGCCGTAAACAGCGAGCTGGACAGCCTGGAGAGGGGAATGCGAGCGGCTCTTGACCTGCTGAAACCGGGCGGACGAGGCGTAATCATCTCGTTCCATTCGCTGGAAGACCGGATCGTCAAACATATCTTCAGGGAGTATGCCGAAGGGTGTACCTGCCCACGCCAGTTGCCGGTCTGCGTCTGTGGCAAACAGCCGCGGGTGAAGGTGCTGACGAATCGCCCGGTGACGGCAACGCAGACGGAAACGGACGAGAACCCACGGGCACGCAGCGCCAAGCTGCGGGCTGTAGAAAAGTTGTAACCCAAGAACCAACCCCTCCCGGCCTCCCCTTATCAGGGGAGGAGTATTAACGCTTCCCCCCTGACAAGGGGGGATTGAGGGGGGTTACAAGGAGGGCATCATCATGGCACAAGCAAGAACCGATTATACCAAAGTCGCCGCACCGCGCGCCCTTGGCGGGCTGGAAATAACACCGCATCGAATCGACATATTCAAATACCTGATGATCTGCATGATCGTGTTTACGATCGTCTCAGTCTTTCATGTCTGGTCGCGTTTCAAGCTGGTTGACCTGAACCTTCAGATATCCGAGATCAGCAGTCAACTGGATATAGCGGGGCAGGAACAGAAGCGCCTGAAACTTGAAGCCGCCTCTCTGAAGGCACCGGCCCGCATTGAAGCCATCGCCAAGAATGAGTTGGGGATGGCGCTGCCGACCGATCAGCAGGTCATTCACGTCAAATGAAAGACGAACGGGAAAAATGGGCGCGCATCCGGATCATCATGATCGGAACCGTGTTCGGCCTGCTGTTCCTGAATGTGGTCGGACGCGCCTTCTATCTCCAAATCCTCCAGCACGAAAACCTGGTTAAAAAAGCCGACAAACAGCATCAGCACAGAGTTGACCTCACCCCGGCCCGCGGCAGCATTCTCGATCGCAACGGCACCACGCTGGCCGAATCGATCCATATGGATTCCTGTTATGCCGAACCGCGCCGCATCAAGGATGTCGACGGCACCGCCGGTGTGCTGGCTCCGATTCTGGGTATCCCGAAACATGAACTGGTCACCAGGCTTTCTGTCAACAAGTCCTTCATCTGGGTTGAGCGGTGGCTGGCGCCCGAAGTTGCGACAAGAGTCAGGAACATGAAACTGCCTGGAATCGGATTTGCTCCGGAATCGAAGCGTTTTTACCCCAATATGGAGATCGCCGCCCATGTGGTCGGCTTCACGGGACGCGACCCGAACGGCCTGGAGGGGATCGAGCTCAAATACGACAGCACCATTCTGGGCAATACCGGCTATATGATAACGGAACGGGATGCTCTCGGCAGAAATATCGCCATAAAGAATACGGTCATCAAGGACTCGTCTCCCGGCAAAAGCATTATCCTGACCCTGGACAAAACGATTCAGTTCATAGCCGAGAAAGAGTTGGCCAAGGCTGTCAAGGATAGCAACGCCAAGGCGGGAATGGCGCTGGTAATGGAATCGGATACGGGTAAGGTTCTGGCCATGGCGAACTATCCCACGTTCAACCCGAACGCCTATTCGCACTACACACTGGCACAATTGCGCAATCATGTGGTAGCGGACAGCTTTGAACCGGGGTCGACCTTCAAGGTTTTTACCATCGCTGCCGCCCTTGATGCAGGGATAGTCAAACCAACTGACATGTATAACTGTGAGAATGGCACCTACCGGATAGCCGACCGGACCATACATGACGATCATCCCCACTCACGGCTGACAGTTTCGGAAATCATAAAATATTCCAGCAATATCGGTTCGGCAAAGATCGGTTTCAAAATGGGTGAAGAGAGACTCTCCTCCTATCTGCGCAATTTCGGTTTTGGCGGCCGCACCGGCATCGATCTGCCGGGTGAAGCTCCCGGAAACCTGAAACGGCACTGGTACGGGGTCGATCTTGCCACGATTTCCTTTGGCCAGGGGGTTTCCCTGTCGGCCATGCAACTGGTAACGGCGCTCTCAAGTATTGCCAATGGCGGCAATCTGATGAGACCGTACCTGGTGGAGCAGATTCTCGACGACAACGGGGCGGTAGTGCAGAAATTTGAACCGCAGATCGTCCGGCGGGTCATATCACCCGAAACCGCACTGAAAATCACAAGAATGATGGAAACCGTAACCGTGGATGGCGGCACAGGCACAAAAGCCGCCATGGACGGCTTCCGGGTAGCGGGCAAGACGGGAACCGCCCAGAAGGTCGATCCGGTCACCCACACATACTCGCCGACCAAGCGCATCGGCTCGTTTGTCGGCTTTGTCCCGGCCGACAAACCGAAATTGACGATCGCGGTAATTATCGATGAGCCTCAGGGGGTCAAATACGGCGGTGTCGTTGCCGCCCCGGCATTTCGGGGGATCGCGCAGAATTCGCTGGCGTATCTTAAAATCCAGCCGAACCTGCCGACAACAGCCGCGGCCAAACCGGCTGAAACAAAAGCGCCCCCTGCTTCGACAGACGAATCGCTGACTGACGGAAATGCCGAGGAGCTGCCTGCCGAGGGTGCAGTCATGCCTGATTTCAGAGGGATGAGTATGCGCCGGGTCCTCCAGGTGATGGAAAAGCGGGGCATCAACATCCGGCTGATGGGAAGCGGTCGGGCTGCCGAGCAAAGCCCGCCGCCCGGGCATAAGATCCGGGAAGTCGACGAAGTCTGGATTAAGTTTACCCCTTCAGCATGATACTGAAACCGCCTGCCGGGTATCCGGCAGGTTTTACCGTTTTTAATAAGTTAGAAGTTTTTTTCTGCGGATGTTGCAGAAAACAACTTCGTTAACGCACTTATCCTGTTTGCCCAGGATTAAGGAGGGCACATGACGCTGCGTGAACTGCTTGAAAAACTGCCCGATTCAGAGATTCATGGAGACACGGCCGTCTCCATCGGTTCCCTGACCTGTGACTCGCGTGCGGTCCGGCCGGGCGCTCTTTTTTTTGCATTGCGCGGTGCACAGGCCGATGGGCATCGCTATATCGAACAGGCCGTAGCGGCGGGTGCAGCGGCGGTTATTCTCGAAGATGCGGCTTTTGCTCCGGCCGGGCCACCCTGGGTCAGGGTGGCCGACGGGCGCGCAGCGATGGGAAGAATTTCAGCTCTGTTCAACGGCGACCCGACCGCGACAAGACCACTGATCGGCATTACCGGCACCAACGGCAAGACGACGACCACCTATCTGATCGAAGCGATTCTGGCCGCGGCCGGGCTGCCGGCGGCGGTACTCGGCACGATCAGTTACCGCTTCGGCCGGACGGCAATCCAGGCATCTCACACCACCCCGGAATCAACCGAGCTGCAACTCGCATTCCGGCAGCTCGCCGATGCCGGGGCGCAGGCCTTTGTGATGGAGGTATCCTCTCACGCGCTCGAACAGAAGCGGGTTGACGGCTGTCACTTCGACATCGGCATTTTCAGCAACCTGACCAGGGACCATCTCGATTACCACGTCACGATGGAAAGCTATCTGGAAGCCAAATCCCGGTTATTCACCGAGCTGCTCAGGCCGTCGCAGGAAAAGCCGCGCCGCCGCGCGGCAGTAAACATGGATGATCCCTATGGGGCTGAAATCGCCCGGCGCTGCGCCTGTCCGGTGGTTTCCTTCGGCATTCAGGGACAGTGCGATGTGCGTCCGACCGCCGTGATGTCATCGGTCTCCGGAATCCGTGCTACAATGGTTACTCCGAAAGGTGAGTTTGAATTTACGTCACGGCTTCTGGGGCGCTTCAATCTCTCCAACATCCTGGCCGCTGCCGCTGCCGGAGTCGCGCTCGATCTGCCGCTTCCGGCAATCAAGTTCGGCATTGAAAACCACACCACAGTCCCGGGACGGATGGAGCGGGTAGAAAACCGCCAGGGGGTCACCTGCCTGGTCGATTACGCCCATACCGGAGACGCACTGGAGAATGTCCTTGCCACGTTGAAGGAAATCGCCACCGGAAGGATCATTACCCTGTTCGGCTGCGGCGGAGACCGCGACAACGGCAAGCGCCCGATCATGGGGAGGATCGCCGCGACCATGAGCGATCTGGCGATCGTCACCTCGGACAACCCCCGCACCGAGGAGCCGACCGTAATCCTGGAGCAGATCAAGTCCGGCATCACGCCGCTGTCTCTCAGGGAATACCGTCCGGATGAGCTGACGGGCGGCTTTGAAGGAAAAGGCTTCGTGCTTCTGGAAAATCGCCGGGAGGCGATCCGGCTGGCGATCAGCCTGGCCCGGCCGGGCGATATAGTACTTCTGGCCGGCAAGGGACATGAAGATTATCAGATTATCGGAACCGTTAAACATCATTTTGATGACCGTGAAGAGGCGCTGGCTGCTTTTGCGGAGAAAGAGGCATGATGTTTACCATCGACGACATAGCCCTCGCCACCGGAGGCCGGATCACAGGCCATGATGCCGGAGAGGTATCTGCGGTATCCACGGACTCACGGAGCGTCGACCCCGGAGAGCTGTTCGTGCCGTTGCGCGGCGAGCGCTTTGATGGCCATACGTTCATCCAGGAGGTGGCCGAAAAGGGTGTCACCACGATCCTGGCGGAGGAACAGTGGCTGAAAGGGCACTCGATCCCGGATGCCGTTACCTGCATAGCCGTCAAAAACAGCCTGCGCGCGCTGGGTGATCTGGCTGCGGCCTATCGAAGACGCTTCGATGTGCCGGTGATCGGCGTAACCGGCAGCAACGGGAAGACTACGGTCAAGGAGATGCTGGCGACGATCCTTGAGCTGACCGGGCCCGGGCTCAAAACATCCGGCAACCTCAACAACCTGATCGGTCTTCCGCAGATGCTGTTCCAGCTCCGCCCGGAGCACCGGTGGGCCGTACTGGAAATGGGGATGAGCGAACCGGGCGAGATCGACCGCCTGGCGACAATTGCCGCCCCACGTGTCGGAATAGTACTGAACGCCCTGCCGGCTCACCTGCAAAGCATGGGAACAGTCGAGGCGGTGGCCGCTGCCAAGGGCGAATTGCTGCATCGCATCGGAGATGGCGGCCTGGCGGTTGTCAACGCCGACGACCCTCGTGTTGCCTCGCTCTCTCAAAATGCATCAGCGCGCCGGATCAGTTTCGGCATAGATCGGGGCGAAGTGCGCGCCCGGGATATCGAGACGCTGGGACTGCTGGGACAGCATTTCCTGCTCGTGACCCCCAAAGGCGAAGCCGCCGTTCAACTGAAAGCCTGCGGTCGCCATAATATCTATAACGCCCTTGCCGCAGCCGCCGCACTTCTGGAAAAGGTCGAATTACCGGTCATCGTCACCGGACTGGAGGCCTTTACCCCGTACAAGGGGCGCTTCAGGATCGAGCAACTGGGCGGAATAACTCTCATAGACGATAGTTACAACGCCAACCCCGCCTCGACAAAGGCCGCCCTGGAAACCCTGTCGCAGGTTGCCGCCACGGGGCATCGCATTGCCGTGCTTGGTGACATGCTGGAGCTTGGAGAGCATGAGAGCGATGCGCATCGTGGCGTCGGAGCCGTGGCCGGACGGAATGTCGACCGGCTCTACCTGATGGGCGAGCGGATGACGACATATGCCGCGGAGGGAGCAATGCTGGCCGATATGCCGGCGGAGTCCGTCATCTGCTGCAAAAGCCACGCGGAAATTGCCGGGCAACTGCACCGGTCCCTCACTGAAGGTGATGTGATCCTGATCAAGGGGTCACGCGGGATGGCCATGGAAAGAGTGGCAGCCGAACTGAAAGGCCTGTTGCAGCACACAAAAGGGGAATAGCCCATGCTCTATCACATTTTTTACCCGCTGGCGACCAACATCAAACTGTTCAACATATTCAAGTACCTGACCTTCCGGACCATCTACTCCATGATCACCGCTCTGGTGGTCTGCTTTGTACTTGGCCCCTGGATCATCCGCAAGCTGGAATCCCTGCAGGCACGCCAGGTCATCCGCACCGACGGCCCGGAATCGCACCTGCAGAAACAGGGCACCCCCACAATGGGCGGGGTGATAATCCTGGCGGCTATCGTCATTCCGACGCTGCTCTGGGCCGATCTCACCAATCAGTACATCTGGATCACGCTGTTCATTACCGTCGGATACGGCCTGATAGGCTTTGTGGATGACTACAGGAAGGTGGCCCTGAAAAGCACCAAGGGGTTGTCCGCGCGCCAGAAGATGTTCTGGCAGGTCGTACTGGCCGGGTCGGTGGCGGTTTACCTGTTCATAAAACCGGAGTTCAGCGAACAGCTCTTTTTTCCGCTCTTCAAAAATTTTCATCCGGACCTCTGGATCTGGTTCATCCCGTTTGCCACGCTGGTAATAGTAGGGGCCAGCAACGCCGTCAACCTGACCGACGGGC
>Ga0134124_10005312_pt1 | contig 10362 bp, 8 predicted proteins | sample KB304_FD_96880 | JGI IMG/M metagenome (GOLD analysis project Ga0134124, IMG submission 96880) | Terrestrial soil microbial communities without Nitrogen fertilizer from Kellogg Biological Station, Michigan, USA - KB3-0-4 | ecosystem: Environmental > Terrestrial > Soil > Unclassified ... | reverse complement strand
GTCATCGCCGCTGAGGACACGCGCCGGGTGCGCCGGCTCTGCGCGGATCTGGGCGTCGCTCCGCAAGGCAGAGTCGTCTCCTTCTTCGACGGCAACGAGCAGCACCGGGTTCCCGAGTTGCTTGACGTGCTCCGCGATGGGCATGACGTCTTGGTCGTCACGGATGCCGGCATGCCATCGATATCTGATCCCGGCTACCGGCTCGTGGCCGCCGCCGCGGCCAGCGGAGTTGCCGTCACGACCGTGCCCGGTCCGTCAGCGGTAACGGCTGCGCTGGCCGTCTCCGGACTACCTGTGCATCGGTTCTGTTTCGAAGGATTCCTGCCGCGCAAAGCGGGAGATCGGCGCCGGCTGCTCGACTCGTTGGCCGCTGAGCAGCGGACGATGGTGTTCTTCGAGGCGCCGCACCGCCTCGCGAGGACGCTCGCCGACCTGGCTGATGCGTTCGGTCCGGACCGGTCGGCCGCGGTGTGCCGCGAGTTGACCAAGACGTACGAGCAGGTCCGGCGTGGCCCACTCGGCGAACTCGCCAGTTAGGCGCAGGACGAGGTGCGAGGCGAGATCACCCTCGTGGTCATGGGCGCCGGGCGCGGTCCGGCGCAGATTCCGGCCGCTGACCTTGCCCACGCGGTGGCGCTTCGGGAGGCCTCGGGCGAGCCGCGCAAGGCGGCCATCGCCGCCGTTGCCGCGAGTCTGGGCATCGCCCGCCGGGTCGTTTATGACGCCGTCGTGTCGAGCAAGCAGCAGCCCAAGACCGGGGATGCGGCCATCACCAGCGACTCATAACGAGGTGTGGGTACCCGCAGGCACGGCCCAGCCGGCGTCTCACTTTGTTGTCGCCACCGCCGCGTCGTCGCGAGTGGCGCTGCCATTGTCTCCTCCTCGGCCTTTTGCGACCCATTCCTCTGGGTCCGCGTATGCAGGCAAAGAACCTCGTTTTGCTGGTCACTAGGCTTGATCCGTGAGCACTGATCATGTCCTGACCGCGGTCGCGTGGCCCTACGCGAACGGGCCGCGGCACATCGGGCACGTCGCGGGCTTCGGCGTGCCGTCTGATGTGTTCAGCCGGTACCAGCGGATGGCCGGACATCGCGTGCTCATGGTCTCCGGCACTGATGAGCACGGCACGCCCATCCTGGTGCAGGCCGACCAGGAGGGAGTGACTCCGCGTCAGGCGGTCGATCGGTACAGCCGGATGATTGCCGAGGACCTGCAGAAGCTCGGCCTGTCCTACGACCTGTTCACCCGGACGACCACCGGCAACCACTACGCCGTGGTGCAGGAGATGTTCCTCGGCCTGTTCAAGAACGGCTACGTCTTCCCGCAAGTGCAGCTCGGCGCGATCAGCCCGTCCACCGGCCGTACCCTTCCGGACCGCTATATCGAGGGAATCTGCCCGATCTGCGGCTACCCGCACGCCCGCGGCGACCAATGCGACAACTGCGGGAACCAACTCGACCCGTCCGACCTCATCGAGCCGAGAAGCCGGATCAACGGCGAGAAACCGCTGTTCGTCGAGACCGAACAGTACTTCCTCGACCTCGGTGCCTTCGCCGGCGTGCTGGGCGACTGGATGCAGAAGCAGACGCACTGGCGACCCAACGTGCGCCGGTTCTCCCTCAATCTGCTCAACGACCTGAAACCGCGCGCGATCACGCGAGATCTTGATTGGGGCGTGCCGGTACCACTCGAGGGCTGGCGCGACCGTCCGGACAAGAAGCTGTACGTCTGGTTCGACGCGGTGATCGGCTACTTGTCGGCGTCCATCGAGTGGGCGGCGCGAACCGGCGATCGGGATGCCTGGCGACCGTTCTGGCAGTCTCCCGATGCGCGGGGCTACTACTTCATGGGCAAGGACAACATCGTCTTCCATACCGAGATCTGGCCGGCGATCCTGTTCGGCTACTCCGGACAGGGCGATCGCGGCGGTACTCCCGGGTCCTACGGCGCGTTGGAGGTGCCGTATGAGGTGGTGTCCAGCGAGTTCCTGCAGATGGAGGGCCGGAAGTTCTCCTCGTCGCGCAACGTGGTGATCTACGTCCGGGACATGCTGTCCCGCTACGATCCGGACGCGCTCCGGTACTACCTTGCCGTTGCCGGGCCGGAGACCCAGGACACGGATTTCACCTGGGCCGAATTCCTGCGCCGGAACAACGACGAGCTGGTTGCCGGCTGGGGCAACCTGGTGAACCGCACGATCGCGATGACGGCCAAGAATCTCGGGGCTATACCGGCCGCAGGCGCGTTCACGGACACTGATCACGCGCTGCTGGCCACGACCCGCGCAGCGTTCGACTCCGTTGGCGACCTGCTCGCCCGGTCTCGCCAGCGGGCCGCGATCAACGAGGCCATGCGCGTGGTCGGGGAGGCGAACAAATACCTGTCGGAGACTGCACCCTGGAAGCTCCGCACGGAGGATCCGGACCGGATGGCTACCGTGCTGCACGTAGCGCTGCAGGCCGTCGACGACTGCAAGACGCTGCTGACTCCGTTCCTGCCGTCGTCGTCCTCTCGGGTTCACGCGCTCCTGGGCGGAACCGGAACCTGGGCCGGGATGCCCGATCTCGTTGCGGGCGAGGACCGGATCGTCGCGGGCGAGGCGGCTGACTCCTCCTACAGCGTGCTGACCGGCGATTACCAGACTGCGGCACGGTGGGAGTCGACGCCGATCGAGGTCGGCCTTCCGATCGCCCCGCCGACGCCGGTGTTCACCAAGCTGGATCCGTCGATCGTGGACGAGGAGCTGGCTCGGCTGGAAGCGGGGTCGTGACCGGGAGCCAATCGCCAGGTCGGACACCGAGCAATCCGCCTCGCCATGGGGTCCCTCCGTCGCCACCGCCGCTCCCCAGCGCGATATTCGACGCGCATTGCCACCTGGACGCCATGGCCGAACGAGCGGGCGTCGAAGCGACGGCTGACTATGTTGCTGCTGCTCTCAGCCGGGCGGCTGCGGTAGGCGTCACGGCAGTGATCACGGTCGGCGACACGCTCGCATCCGCGGCGTGGTGTGTCGAGGCGGCGAACGATCATCCAGACGTATACGCCGCCGTCGCCGTCCATCCGACCGAAGTGACGGGTCTGACCGAGGACGGATACCACGAACTGGAGCGGCTCGCGGCCGACCCGCGCGTGGTGGCGATCGGGGAGACCGGGCTGGATTTCTACTGGGATCGGACGTCGCCGGCCCTGCAGGAGGAGCACTTCCGGCGCCACATCGACCTGGCCAAGCGAACCGGTTTACCGCTGATGATTCATGACCGAGATGCTCATACCGACGTCCTGCGGGTGCTGCAGGACGAGGGCGCGCCGGACCGGGTTGTGTTCCACGCATTCTCCGGAGATGCGGCGATGGCTCGCACATGCGTGGAGCGCGGCTGGGTGCTTAGTTTCCCCGGAGTGGTGACGTTCACAAATGCTCCGTCGTTGCGAGCCGCCGCGGCGGCCACCCCACTTCCCAATATTCTTCTCGAAACGGACTCTCCGTTCCTGACCCCGCATCCGTTCCGCGGGCGCCCCAACGGCCCGTATCTGTTGCCCTACACCGCTCGCACGGTTGCCGAGGCGACGGCAACCGGGATCGACGAGCTCTGCGCGACAGTCAGAGCCAATGGGAATCGGATATTTAGGATAAATCTCGCATCTCACTGACGAAATTACGGCCGCGGTATTTGGCAGGCGGTCCGAGGTGACGTTATGTTGCCGTGACTTTGTTCGTAGGGGGGATGAGCCACGGGGAGTGTTTGAAGTGCGTCGCAGCATCGTGTTCGGCTTGGTCGGACTTGTGGTTGTGGGCGTCGGAGCCGGAACGGCCGTAGCGCTGACTGGTGACGACCCCAAGACCGTCAGCCTGAAGGTCGACGATCAGCAGAGCTCAGTGAAGACGAGGGCGCACACCGTCGAGGGAGTCCTCACCAGCCGCAAGCTGGTGGTCGCCCAACACGACGTCATCGCTCCCGCGGTCAATACGAAAATCCGCAACGGCACGGAGATCGTCCTGAAGCGGGGCCGCCTGCTGCACTTGACGATCGACGGCGTGGAGCGCGACGTGTGGACCACGGCCCCGACCGTTGCCGAGGCGCTGGCGGAGCTCGGCTACACCACGGACGACTTCTCCTCGGTGTCGCGCGACAAGCGGTTGCCGTTGTCGCCGACGGACATCGAGCTACGAACTCCCAAGCAGGTCCGTGTCCTGCATGACGGGCGGAACGACAGCGTTACCACGACCGCTGCCACCGTCGGGCAGTTGCTCACCGATCTCCGTATCACCGTGAACGCGGCCGATCGGTTGTCGATGCCGGCGAGCTCGAAGATCACCAACGGCTCCTCCATCCGGCTGCAGCGGGTCGTGACGAAGACTCTCGTTGAGCAGCACACGATCGGCTATTCGACGGTGCAGCGACAGAACGGCTCCATGTATCAGGGTGAGACGAAGGTCGTCACGGCCGGCAAGGCCGGTACCGCCGCGCTCACCTATCGGATGGTGTACGTCGACGGCAAGCTCACCGGCAAGACTCAGGTCGGCCGCACCGTCACCTCGGCCCCCGTCACGGCCGTCGTGAGCGTGGGCACCAAGGCCCGGCCGGCACCAGCGCCGGCACCTGCGCCCGCACCAGCGCCGGCACCACCCACGTCCGGCGGCGGTGGCCTGAACTGGGATGGGGTTGCCGCCTGCGAGTCGGGCGGGAACTGGTCGATCAATACCGGGAACGGCTACTACGGCGGCCTCCAGTTCGACCTGGGCACCTGGCTCGCCAACGGCGGTGGGGCCTACGCGCCGCGCCCTGACCTGGCCTCGAAGTCCGCGCAGATTGCCGTTGCGACGTCCCTGTACCAGAAGGCCGGCTCGGCTCCGTGGCCCGTCTGCGGGCGGTACCTCTGACCGCTACCTCTAAGTAGTCGACACCTCCAATAAGTAGTCACTACCTCTGCGTAGTCGAACGACCGCGCCTTTAGGGCTAGGCCCTGTCTGCAACGGCACGCTATGGTGCCGTGACCGATCCGGTGCGGTGGGGGATGAGGCCGAGAAGGCCAGACGGGAGCTTGCTGGGTGCATCGGACCGTGAAGTACGGCCTGTATGCGGTCGTACTGGCGGGTGTCGTGGGCGGAACCGTCGCCTGGGCCCATATCGACAAGACCATCCACCTGAAAGTCGACGGCAATGGCCGCTCGGTGCACACGACGGCGGCCACCGTCCGCGGAACACTCAGCGATGCCGGACTCACCGCTGGACCGCACGACATTGTTGCGCCACCGGTGAATGCGAAGGTGCGTAACGGCAGCGATATCGTGGTCAAGCGCGGTCGGCTGCTCCGCCTGACGATCGATAGCAAGGAGGTCGACGTCTGGACTACGGCGCCGACGGTAGCCGACGCGCTGGCCGAGCTCGGCTACGATACGGCGGACTTTTCCTCGGTATCGCGGGACAAAAGGTTGCCGTTATCCCCGACCGATATTGAATTGCGTACTCCAAAGACGGTGACCGTCAAGGCTGACGGGCGAACTCAGACCGCTTTGACCACGGATTCGACCGTGGCTGACCTGCTCAATGACCTCAGCATCACAGTAGGTGCCACGGACAAGATCTCCGTGCCAGTGTCGGCTGATCTCACTGACAAGCTCACCGTCGTCATTCAGCGTGTCAAGAACACTCGGGTGACCGAGCAGCATAAGGTGCCCTTCCCGACGAAGGTCATCAACGATCCAACGCTGGCCAAGGGTGTTACCCGAATCATCTCTCCCGGCCGGCCGGGCGTGTTGTCAGTCACCTACGCAATCGTTTACGTCGATGGCAAATTGGTCGGCAAGACTGAGATATCTCGCAAGTTGCTGCAAGCTCCGATCACCCAGCTGCAGCGAAACGGCACCAAGGCGCCCCCTCCGGCAAGTACCGGATCAAGCAGTCCGACTCCCAGCAGCGGACCCATTGTCGTCGATCCCAACTCCGCCCAAGGTATTGCCCAGAAGATGGTCGCCGCTCGCGGCTGGAGCAATAGCGATTTCTCTTGCCTGGTAACCATGTGGGACCACGAGAGTGGCTGGCGGGTGAACGCGACGAATCCATATACCGGGGCATACGGAATCCCCCAGGCGTTGCCCGGCAGCAAGATGGCGACGGTTGGCGCGGACTGGCAGACGAATCCCGCGACGCAGATCACCTGGGGACTGAACTACATTCAGGGCCGATACGGAACACCCTGCAACGCCTGGGCATTCTGGAATTCGCATTCGCCCGGCTGGTACTGACCCAGATAACTGATAGCCCTAAGGTGCGCCCGAGCTGATCTTGGACTTACTGTAGCTATCTGACAGTAAGTCCAAGATCATCAACCTCCGGAGTCACGGCTGCAGGCCGGTACAAGCGGGGACACTACAGTCCAGACGTGACCGGTTCCGGCATGGCCAACCAACCACAGTCCGATTTGCTCGGCGTGGCGGACATTCGGCTTCTGGCCAACCGGATCGGGCTGCGGCCGACGAAGGCGCTCGGGCAGAACTTCGTGCACGACGCGAACACGATCAGGCGCATTACCCGGATCGCTGATCTTGCACCCGGGGAGGTCGTGCTCGAGGTCGGGCCTGGCCTCGGATCGCTCACCCTCGGGCTGCTCGACGAGGGGGCCCGGGTGGTGGCCGTCGAGGTCGACCCGCGTCTCGCGGCGGTATTGCCGGAGACGATCCGGGAGCGCGCACCCGGTTTGGCGAATGATTTGACGGTGATCGCGCGTGACGCCCGAAGGCTTGACACGCGTTTGGATCCGCCGCCTACCGCACTCGTTGCCAATCTGCCCTATAACGTCGCCGTCCCAGTGCTCCTGCATCTGTTAGAGCTCTTGCCCTCGATACGGCATGGCCTCGTGCTGCTGCAATCCGAGGTCGCGGATCGGCTGGCCGCGCCGCCGGGCAGCAGAGCGTACGGCGGGCCGAGCGTCAAGACCGCCTGGTATGCGCGGGCCGAACGCGCGGGCGCTGTGCCACGCTCGGTCTTCTGGCCGGTGCCGAACGTCGACTCCGGCCTGGTGCGGCTGGTGCGGACCGAGCCGCCGCCATTGCCCGCAGGAGTCGACCGGGCGGACGTCTTCGCGGTGATCGACGCTGCCTTTGCCCAGCGGCGCAAGATGCTTCGCTCAGCGTTGGCCGCATGGGCCGGATCCGCTGCTGCGGCCGAATCCGTCTTGGTGCGCGCGCATGTCGATCCACGCGCCCGCGCCGAGACGCTCGACGTGGCCGCGTTCGCGCGGCTCGCCTCGGCTCGTTAGCTGACTGTAGGCAAATTCCGTTGCTAGAGCCGCGGAAAATGCATACCAATGGCGCGCGACGGCGCAAGAAGCGGGCTCAGCTGCGGCCGTCGAACAAGCTGGTTACCGACCCGTCCTCGAAGACCTCCTTGATCGCACGTCCGATCATCGGGGCAATCGAGAGAACGGTGAGTTTGTCGAAGTCCTGGTCAGGTCGAATGGGCAGCGTATTGGTAACGACCACTTCGGTGATGCGGCTGTTCTTCAGGCGATCGGTCGCCGGCGGGGTCAGCTCTCCGTGGGTTGCCGTCACGATGACCTCGGCCGCACCGGCTTCGAACAGCACCTCCGACGCCTTCACGATCGTGCTGCCCGTGGCGATCATGTCGTCGACCAACAAGCAGGTACGGCCCGCTACTTCGCCGACGACCCGGTTGGCCACGACTTGGTTCGGCACGCGAGGATCGCGGGTCTTGTGGACGAAAGCGATCGGGCTGCCACCAAAGCGGTCCGACCATTGCTCGGCCATCCGGACGCGGCCGGTGTCGGGCGACACGACCGTGAACTCCTGCCCGCGATAGCGCTCCTTCACGTAGTCGGAAAGCAGCGGCATGGCGAAGAGGTGATCGACCGGCCCGTCGAAGAAACCCTGGATCTGCGCGGTGTGCAGATCGATGGCCATGAGCCGGTCCGCTCCAGCGGTCCGGAAGAGATCAGCCATCAGCCGCGCGGATATCGGCTCGCGACCGCGATGCTTCTTGTCTTGCCGGGCGTATGGGTAGAACGGGGCGACGACAGTGATGCGCTTCGCTGACGCGCGCTTGAGCGCGTCGACCAGGATCAGCGTTTCCATGATCCAGTGATTGATCGGCGCCGTGAAGGACTGAATAACGAAGGCGTCGCTTCCGCGCACCGATTCATCAGGCTTGATAAACGTCTCGCCGTTTGCGAACTCGAAGGCGGTCGTCGAGGTGACAGTGACGCCCAGGTACCGCGCGATCTCGTCGGCCAGCTCGGGATAGGCCCGCCCGGAGATCAGCATCAGGCTCTTCCGGCCTGCCAGTTCGATCGTGCTCACCGCTCAGTCCCGTTCCTCCCGCATCCGACGCCTTGGGCGTTCCGATGCTCGCTCATGTCAATCCTCGATGTCGGCAGAGTCTGCGGTTTTTGTCGAGTCGGCGGAATTGATGTGGTCGGTGGTTTCGATGGCTTGAGCGGCTCGTCGAGCCGCGTCGTCGGCGGCGGTGCCGGATCGGCGCTTCGCTACCCAGCCTGCCACGTTTCGCTGGCGGGCGCGCGCAATGCCGAGCGCTCCGGGCGGCACATCCTGGTCGATAACCGACCCGGCCGCGGTGTAGGCACCGTCGCCCACGCTGACCGGCGCCACGAACATGTTGTCCGCGCCGGTGCGGACATGGCTGCCAATCGTCGAGTGGTGTTTGCCCACGCCGTCGTAGTTGACGAAGACGGTTGCCGCCCCGATGTTGGTGTGATCGCCGATCGTGGCGTCGCCGACGTACGACAAGTGCGGCACTTTGCTACCCGTGCCGAGATCGCTGGCCTTTACCTCGACGTAGGTGCCGACCTTCACCCTGTCGGCCAGCCGCGCACCTGGGCGCAGATAGGCGAACGGGCCGACTTCGCAGTGCGCGCCTATGGTCGCCGAGTTGCACACGGCCCGGGAAACGTGGGTGCCTTCACCAACGGAGGTGTCGATCAACGTGACGTCCGGACCGATCGTCGCACCGTCATGGACGGCCGTGGCACCGTGCAGATAGACCGATGGGTGCAGGGTCACGTCCGGCGCAAGGTGCACGCCGACATCGATCCAGGTGGTCGCCGGGTCAACCACCGTCACGCCGGCCCGCATATGGGCGTCGAGCAGCCGACGGTTGTAGACCTGGTGAGCCGCGGCGAGCTGGACGCGATCGTTCACACCGAGCGTGTCGGTCGCCGCTGCAGCCGCCGCCGCGACACGTCGCCCGTCGCCGACCAAGATCCCCACGACGTCGGTCAGATATTCCTCGCCCTGAGCATTGTCGGTCGACAATCGGTTAAGCGCGTTGCGCAGCGCCGCCTGGTCGAACACATACATGCCGGCCGCGAACTCGCGGATGGTGAGTTCCGCGTCGGTAGCGTCCTTCTGCTCGACGATGCGCGTGACGTGGTCCCCGTCGCGAATGACTCGGCCGTACCCAGTCGGGTCGTCGAGAAAGCTCGTGAGCATGGTCGCTGCGGCGCCGCTGCGATGATGCTCTGTGAGCAGGGCCAGCAGGCTCGTCGGCTGTAACAGTGGGGTATCCCCGGGCACCACGACGATGGTGCCGCCCTCCTCTGGCGGCAAGGCTTCCACGGCGATCCGCACGGCGTGGCCCGTGCCGCGCTGCGGTTCTTGCACGACCGTGGTCACCGGCCAGCCAGTCTTCTCGAGGTGGGCCCGCACGTCCTCGCGACCATGGCCGACCACCACGATCGTGCGCTCCGCATCGAGCGGGGCGCACGCGGCGAGCACATGGCCAAGGAGCGATCGCCCGGCGAACCCGTGCAGAACCTTCGGCCGAGTCGACTTCATCCGGGTGCCCTCGCCGGCGGCAAGCACCACGACCGCGAATGGCCGACGGGGAATCGCCGGGGACGAAGCCGCCCGAGTGCCGTAGGACGGATCGGTCACGCAGCGTCCTCCCCGGGTACGCGATCGGGCTGGTAAACCGGCCTACCGAGCCTATCCCGGCTCCTTGCTCGCTCCAGCTTCCGGGGCACGGAGAGGAAAGGGGGCTGGTCGAGTCGGCTGATGCTGGGGGACTCGGACTCGAACCGAGACTGCAAGGCTCCAAAGGCCTGCGGGCTGCCGATTACCCCATCCCCCATCCGGGACCTGCCCAGCCTACCGACGACCGTCTGACGCCCGACTCAGCGTCGTGGCTGACGGCGGAGCGCTTCGGCCACCAACAATTGCGGGGTAGGCCGCCACGAGCACGTCTCCCTGGCTGGCTACTGCGCCGTAAGTTACGGTGGCGTAACTCGAATGTGAGAGGTGATCGCCCATGACCCTGGTCGAATCCACTCCACCGGCGGAGACCACTTCCGACGCCGGTCCGGTCACTGCGCAGCCCAAGCCCGTCGAGG
>Ga0134124_10005309_pt1 | contig 10365 bp, 10 predicted proteins | sample KB304_FD_96880 | JGI IMG/M metagenome (GOLD analysis project Ga0134124, IMG submission 96880) | Terrestrial soil microbial communities without Nitrogen fertilizer from Kellogg Biological Station, Michigan, USA - KB3-0-4 | ecosystem: Environmental > Terrestrial > Soil > Unclassified ... | reverse complement strand
GTGGACGATTCTCGTTGTCCGGATTAGTTAAAGGATTAAAGCGGGCGAGGTTCCAGACAGAGTTGTAGACAAGATTTTTCAGGAAGAACAAGATTCATCCTGTTAATCCTGAAACATCTTGTAAATCCTGTCTAATATTCGCGGACGCCCTTGACCGAGTGGCCGCCGACTGACTTCGCTTTATCGACCGCGTCTGAACTGTATTGAATGTTCGAGGTGCCGCCGCCGGACGTGTCAAAGACTGGCGCGCCAAACTGGTCCGTATCCGCGCCGCTCGTGGGAAACTTCGCGACGAACATCGCGCCAAAGATGTCTCCGTGGCCGCCACCGCTGCGGTAAACCTCGCCGCTACCGAGCACCATGATCACGCCGTTCCACTGGAAGTTTCCATTGAGGGTGAGTTTGCCCGTGACGATTATAGTACCCTGACCCGTGGGACTGCCTGGGCCCAGTACGAGATCGCCGTCAACAAACGTGAACACACCATCCGGATTGCTGGCGCCAAGCCCCGCGTCGCTGGCGATAGCGGCGGCGCCACTGTTGAAGTACCGTCCCTGATTGATGGCCGCTTGCTTCATTCCCTCGCTGCCATACAGAAACTCGCGCGCGCTGGCGACGTCCTTGAGAAAACTCGGCGTGTTATCGTTGGCCAGAATCGCTGGATCGCCCGGCGTCACATTCGGCCCACTGCCGCTGCAATTACTTCCGTCCGGGTCACAACCATCGATCACGTTGTTCACCCGCTGCTTGTCAGCATCACTGATTGCAACTGCTGAGATCGTTCCGCCACCCGAGGCATCAACACCAGACGTCGACGTCACATTACTGCCACCGAGATTAAAACTGATCGGATTTCCCGAACCGTTCGGCAATGTGACTACCGCCTTCACGTCGTACTCGAGCGTGTAACGATTGACCACGACCTCCATGTTCTTGCGACTGTCTCGCGGCCCTAATCCCGTTACATGAATTCGAAGACGTTCCGGCTTGTAGCTGGCAAAAGCAGGGTCGGTACACCACGAGGCGCTGTTCTGCTTATCGGGGTCGAGGATCGAAGTGACCTGGAATTTCGTGCTGCTGTCGGCAGTGACGTTGACGTAACCTCCATTAATCGTGGCAGTCGTGGTCCATAGCGCCGGCGAACACACCACATTGCGAAACGAAGCACGCGTGCCGGAAGGACTCGAGTCAACATTTCCACGCAAGACTTCCAGCGTCTTGGCAACGCCTGCCTCGGCCGCGTAGTAAGCCTGCATCTCAGCCGTCGAGTCGCGCGCAGTGATGCCCGTCATCGTCGAAGTCAGAATCAAGATTCCACCGGCAGCGAGCAACAGCATTGACAGAAGGACCGCCGTGATCAGCGCCGCGCCACGTTCGCCCGCGCGGCTTTGCATTTGTGATTTCATGATTCTAGTAGCTCCAGAGATCTGAATTGCGCAATGTGACGTCTGAACACAGCAGCACTGAGTAAGGCGGCTGGTAACCGGGCTGGCCCGGAGTTCCGATTGCATCCAACGTAACCGAAATCGCTATGACGATGTATTTCGCACCTGCCGGATTCACTTCAGTCGCCGAAGCGCCGGTGATGTCCGACCCGGCTGGCGGCGCGGTGTAAGTCACTTTTTGATCGAAGTAATGAATGTTCATGCCGTCGATGCGGTTCGCGAGCACGGTGCTGCCGGTTCCGTACTTATCGTGTCGGGCCAGGTACATCGTGTTGTCGGCTGTGTTGATGAAGTACGTGATGTCTTCGCCTGTGTCCTGCACGTTTTCTCGCGACTCGTCAGTAGTTGGAGGGTCGTAGTCGTAGCGATTGAGATTTGCCCGGACGCGAATTTCATTCAGAGAAGAATCCGCGGCGACGATGCCGTTCCCCGTCATGTTGAATCCGGCATTCGCGATTTCGCGCGACATGATGTTGAGCGCGCGTTGCGTGTCGGCGAGTGCGTCGGACTTTTGATTTTCGCGACTACGCACGCGCAAGGCACTCGCGAGTAGAGTCGTGGCGGCAGTCATCAACGCCATCGTGATCACCATCGCGATGAGAAGCTCGAGGAGAGAGAAACCGCCGCTCGTGTTCTTGTTGTTCAACGAACTCATAAAATTTCCTCGCTAGTAGCTGCCGGGCACCTGTGTCGATCGTTGAGTGGTAATGGTGACTGTTTCGAACGCAGTGGCCGCTCCCTGCGGGGTCACGTTAACCTGGATACGCTTCAGAGTGGGCGCGCCTGCGTCGGGATTTCCGATCGGCACTACACTCAAGTCAGTGATGATCGTGGTTATCACGTACGGGCGTCCGGCGTTCGTTACTGTCTCGTTAACCGGAACGCTCGTTTGCGCGAGACCGCCGTTTGGATATGAATAATTCAGGGTTCGTGTTTGCGTAGTGAATGGTATGGTCCGCAGCCATTCCATTCGCCTCTGCGCCATCGCCATCGCGAGCTCGCGATCGTCGGCGCGGCTGTTCGCCTGGATCGCATACGTGAACAGCGATGCGATGCCGAGTCCGATGATCATTAGTACAACCATCGCGATCGCGGCTTCGAGAAGCGTAAACCCTCGCTGCGCTCTATCAGTTCTACGGTTGGCAATTTGATGCTGCATGAGTTCCGCCACCTCAGTTGGCTACTGACACTTTGAGCTGTTGCGTCGATCCGCATGAGGGATCTGCCGCAACATTGACGATGAACGTACCGCGATTTCCGGCGCCGTTCTTCGTCGTGACGGTAATCACGCTCGAACCGCTGCCGTCGATGCGCAGCAGCGACACTCCGAGAACGAGGCTGTTTCCGTTGCCGGCTATTGAGGCGCTGATGGTGCGGGTTCCTGTAGCATTCACCATCGTAAACACCGCCGATCCGCTTTTCTTCGTCGAATCACTCTGGCTCAAGTTCAGCTCGATCGGGCTGATCGCTGACGTGCACTGTGCAGCCGGCGATGGTGACGGTGAAGCACTCGGCGTTGGCGTTGGTGTCGCTGTTGGGGTTGGAGTTGGGTTTCCGTTCCCATTGCCGTTATTGCCATCGTTACCATTGCCATTACCGTGTGGTGTTGGTGTCGGCGACGGTGCTGGTGTTGGTGTTGGTGTGGCCTCAGGGTCTCCTTCGCCGGAAATAGGTGGAGTTGCAGACGGGTCAGGCGTCGGAGTCGCCGTCGGTGTCGGTGTCGGTGTCGAAGTTGAATCGACGTCGCCCGTAACCTCAGCTATCTCCACTGGCGGAATAAGCTGATCGGGAAAATGTTGTTCACCGACGGTGATGTCGCCTGAGCCTGAGACGTCGACGGGAAGATTGCGCTCGAGGTAATCGCTATGTACCTGGAACACCCATGCTTCCGTAATTCTGCCACGCCAGTCGAAAGTCACTCTTTTAGCAGCGGTAGCGAAACTCAGTCCGGATTCGAGATCGAAGTTGCGTGTTTCTATCGTGCCGGAGCCGTAATCCATGGTGACCGCGTAAGTGGTTGAGCCTGGTCCAAAAGTTTCAATGTACGATTCCTGGCCCGTGGTGGCGTGGCGCCGGATTGAGTCCGCGCGTGCTTTCTCGATGTAAGTCGCAAATAGGCGGGCGGAGTTCTGAAGGCGGAATTCCGCGCGCGCGGTTCTGATCCCGAGCACGCCGCCGGTCGAGACGACTGCGATGATCGCGAGCGTGATGACCATCTGCGTGAGCGTGAAGCCGCGCTGGGTCGTTGTTCTGCTATTGGGTTTCATTTACGCGATTACCTCCGACAGGCCAATCCTTCGGTCCAGCTTTGGCAAGCGCCGTTCCGGGCAATATCACTGTAAATTTGTTGAGGTTTTGGATTTAGGAATCGAGCAAGAGGGTAGGCTTGTTACTTTAAGTTACAGGACTAGGAAGCCAGATTCCTATAACCAAATCCGTCCTCAAATCCGTATAATCCGTGGCTAATGTCCGATATCCTACTCGTCGAAGACAAAGACAGCCTACGTCGCGTACTGCGCTTGACCCTCGAGAACGCCGGATACACCGTTGCGGAAGCCGCTGATGCACGCGCGGCCCTCAACGAAATCGCAAACTCCCGTCATCGTCTCGTGCTCACTGATCTGCGCATGCCAAACGGCTCGGGCCTCGACGTACTGCGCGCCGCACGCGCCGCCGACGCTGACGTTCCGGTGATCGTCATGACTGCCTTCGGCTCGATCGACGAGGCCGTGCAGGCAATGAAGGACGGCGCCCACGACTTCCTCCAGAAACCAGTCGATTCGAATCACTTGCTGCTGCTCGTCGAGCGCGCGCTCGAACAGGCAAGACTCCGAACTGAGAACGTGCTGCTGCGTGAAGAGTGGTCCCGTCGTTACGGCTTCCCACGCATACTCGGCGAGTCGGAAGCGCTCAAGCGTTCGGTCGGCGAAACTCAGCGCGTCGCGCAAACGGAAGCCACAGTACTGCTGCTCGGCGAATCGGGCACCGGCAAGGAGCTTTTCGCACGCGCGGTCCATCATCTATCAGCCCGCCGCGACCAGCCTTTCGTAGCTATCAACTGCGCCGCGATTCCCGAAACGCTGATCGAGAACGAGCTCTTCGGACACGAGCGTGGCGCTTTTACGGGCGCGAGCGACAGACGGCAGGGTAAGTTTGAGCTCGCGTCAGGTGGCACTGTGTTTCTCGACGAGATCGGTGAGTTGCCGCTCGCTGTGCAGGGAAAACTGCTGCGGGCAATCGAAGAGAAGATCGTCGATCGGATCGGTGGACGCGCGCCCGTTGCCGTGGATGTGCGCGTGGTTGCTGCAACTAATAAGGACCTGAAAGCCGCTGTCGATAACGGGCAGTTTCGTGGTGACTTGTTCTTCCGGCTCGCGGTCTTTCCGATAGAAGTACCGCCGTTGCGTGAGCGCGGCAATGATACTCTACTGTTAGCTCGTCACTTCGCCGCGGAGATTGGGCGCGAGTTGCGCGGTCGTGAAGCGCAGCTCAGTCCGGAAGCAATCGCGGCGCTCCAGCAACATCACTGGCCGGGCAATGTTCGCGAGCTCGAGAATGCGATCGAGCGCGCCTGCATCATCTCGGATTCGCTCATACTCCAACCGGGCGACCTCGGGCTGATCCCCTCACGCCAGAACGAACCCCTCGAACACCTCGATCTTTCGGGCACACTCTCCGAAGTGGCCCACCGCGCCCTCCACCTCGTCGAGCGCAAAAAAATCCTCGCCGCGCTCGCAGCCAACCAGGGCAATAAGAGCCGGACCGCCGAGGATCTGGGCGTCAGCTACAAGACCCTTCTGAACAAAATCAAGGATTACGATCTCCTGTAAATCCTGCAAATCCTGAAAATCCTGTCTAATTACGACTCTTCTCTCTACGGTAGTTAAATCGAACCGAGGAGTCTCCTGATACAAATGCCCCAGATTTTCAACCTGAAACGCCTGGTACTCGCGTCCGCGGCGTTCGCAATCGTGGCGCTCGCGTCATCCAACGCATGGGCTGACCCCATAACAATCACAATAGGTAATCCAGGCAATCAAAACACCGATAACGTCCTTTTCAATAACGGCAGTTTGGTCCATTCAGGGACTCTCGTGCAGGGCGACTTCAACGGCTCTGGCGCAGGTTTTATCGTCGATTTCACTTCCGCTTCCGGCAACGGCAACCTCGGCGTCAGCGGCGGCCAGGCCGTGCTCGTCGGCGGCGCCGGCAACACGCCCTTTTCCAACACCACCGTTCAACTCGAAAACGGCGCCACGTTTACCAAGCTCATTCTGAACATTGACGTCACCAACGGTTTGCCACCGCCGACGCAGGTCCAGTTCACCGTCAACTACACGCTCGCGGGCGGCCAGGTGTTCAACCAGGTCTTCTCGGTAGACACAAACGGCCAAAATTTCTTCGGTATTGAGGCCCTCGAAGGTGCGGTTATCAACAGTGTGACGGTCCAGGGCTTGAACGGAACGACGTTTCAGGATATTAATCAATGGCGACTCGGTGGATTTGCCCCCGCCACCAACAATGTCCCCGAACCAGCCAGCTTGTTCCTGCTCGGTAGCGGACTCGTCGGTTCCGCAGGTGCGCTTCGCCGCCGTCTAAGAAAACAGAAAGAAAACTAACGAATCGCAGGAGACTGGAAAGATGTACAGTGCCCCCATCATTCTTCCCCTTGATTGGACCGGCCGGATTTACGTGCTCGAGGATGAGAAAGGCCAGGTCGTAGGAACGGGCTCGCGAGAAGTGTGCGAGACCTTGATGTACATGATGCGCGCCGGTTTGTCGCGCGCGAGTGAGAACACGCAGGTCAACACCCGCAGCAATGTTCGCGCTGCGATCACCATCTAAACTGTAGTAAAAGTGCTCCTTAGGATTCTGGAACAGACCTCGTGTTTGTTCCAGAATCTTTTTTTAAAAATTTTCTGGAGAGGCTGGGCCATTGAATATATATCTTAGACATCCTGGAAAATACGGACGGTTGGAGCAGCGGCAGGCGGGCGGGGCGGCTCTTCAGAGTTGGCTCTGATATCATCCACTCGTGCAGCCAGTACTCTCCGCCGAACAGATCCGCGAGATCGACCGTCTCACCGTTGAAAACTACCACACTCCTTCCCTGCTACTGATGGAAGCGGCAAGCAGTGCGTGTATGGAGGCCATCCGCACACGCCTCGACGCCGACCTGACAGATCGGAAAGCCCTGATTCTCTGTGGAAAAGGTAATAACGGCGGCGACGGCGCTGCCCTCGCACGGTCGATGTCACGTGCCGGCATGCACTGTAGCGTCGTACTCTTCGGCAAGCTTTCGGAGACCTCCGTCGACGCGCGCACCAACTTCGACGCGGTCGCACGCCTGGCTAGCTTCGAGGCCGGCTCACCTGAATCTCCTTCTCCCCTGACGTTTATTGAATGCGAAAGCGTCGCAGCGTGGGAACAGATTGCGAAACCGCGTCGCGCTTACGACGTCATCGTCGATGCGCTTTTCGGAACCGGGCTGACACGGCCGCTCGAGGGCGTATACCTCAAGGTCATCGAACACTTATCGATGCTGCGGGAGGCGCGCGAACGTGCTACGGGCGTGTGCCCGCTTTTCTTCTCGATCGACATTCCTTCCGGACTCAATGCCGACAAAGCAAACCCGATCGGACCGGCAGTAAAGGCCGATCTAACGGTCACGTTCACGGCAGCCAAAGCCGCGAACGTGCTCCCGCCTGCATGTGAGTTTGGCGGTGAGTTGATCGTCGCTGACATCGGTTCGCCATCTTCATTAATCGCTGCCGCGAAACCGTGGTTATTTGTCACCGAAGCCGAAGACGCACGTGCGTGGCTGGTGAGCACTCGCTACACGCCCGACTCTTACAAAAACACGCACGGCCACGTTTTGATAGCCGCCGGCTCGCGCGGTTACTCCGGCGCGGCCGCGCTCTGTGGCAATGCGGCGATGAGATCCGGCGCCGGCCTCGTGACGATCGCGACACCAGCCTCGGCGCAATTAGCTGTCGCGAGCAGCGCGATGCCGGAAGTGATCACGACCGCGTTAGCCGAAACCGATCGGGGCGCGATCAGCGATGATGCGGTGACGCACTTTTTGAAGCTCGCCGAAAAGGCCACCGTCGTTGCGGTAGGACCAGGGCTGACGTCCGACGATGAACGCACGCGCCGCTTTGTTCGCTCCGTCGTCGAGCGGCGCACGACGCCCTGCGTGATCGACGCAGACGGTCTCAACTCGCTCGCGCCATGGCCGGACACACTCAAAGGCTCAGATCAGCACCCGTTAATCCTAACTCCGCATCCCGGCGAGATGCTGCGGCTAATGGGCGCAGCAGACAAATCCCCGCTCGACGATCGTGTCGCGGCCGCGCGCGAGTTTGCTACAGCCAATCACATCATCCTCGTTCTCAAAGGCGCGCGCCCGCTCATAGCCACACCCGGCGGCCGTGTGTTCATCAACCCGACCGGCAACGCCGGACTCGGCACAGCAGGCGCGGGCGATACGCTTACGGGTCTCATTTCCGGCTTCCTCGCGCAAGCCTACGGCACGCTCAAAGATCGTGCGAACGCCGTCAGGGCCACAGTCGCCGCACTATACATCGGTGGTCTCGCAGGCGATTTCGCCGCAAAAAGACTGGGTATGCGGACAATGCTGGCGTCTGACATCCGAGAACACTTCACGGACGCCATCAGTTCCCTCGACCCTGATGTATAATCTGTGGCTCAAAGATTAATAAAGGGAGACTCACAGGAATGCCATATCCGGAAATCATGATACGTCCGATGCGCGAGGATTTGACGCGGCTCGGAGCTGAGGAAATGAAGACTGTGGAAGCAGTCGATGACACGATTCAGAATAGTAAGGGCACGCTGATGGTCGTGGTTAACTCGATCTGCGGTTGTGCGGCGGGAAAAGCGCGGCCCGGCGTGGCGCTCGCGCTTCAGAACGAGGTCAAGCCCGACAAAGTCGCGACCGTCTTCGCGGGTGCTGATATCGAGGCGACCGAAAGGGCGCGCAGCTACTTCACGGGTTATGGGCCATCATCGCCGTCCATCGCATTGTTGAAAGATGGAAAGCTCGTTTACATGCTGGAGAGATACCAGATCGAAGGACGCGACGCGCAGCAGATCGCGGGTGAGTTAACGCGCGCATTTGAAGAGTACTGTTAGACAGGATTTACAGGATTTTCAGGATGACAGGATGCATCTTGTAAATTCTGAAAATCCTGTAATCCTGTCTAAGACTGTCTCCCCAACAACTTGATCACTTCGGAATGCAGCAGCACCACGTCCGGCGACTGCTGCAACGCGAGAAAGTAATTCTTCTGAAACTCACTCCCGCTTTCCGACGGCGCTAACAAAGTCTTCGCCCTTTCGATCAACGCGGTGGCATCGTCCTCCGTCGCAGGAGTCTCGGCGTGCGGATCGAGCGTCTCATCGATCTGCACGATCAACTCGGAAAGACGATGCAACCAGTCGAACCACGGGTCCTTCAACACTAGCTGCAAAAACTCATAACTATTCCCGATCCGCCCGCGCGCACGCTCGTAATCCCTGCGCTCGAGATCCAGCAGCGCCTTGTGCAGCCGCAACAATCCCAGCCGCAACACCTTCAAATTTTCTCTCGTTTCATCCGATGCTCGTTCGTTGTCCATAAACCTTCCCTCTCAGCCCGCTATGTTATGATCCCGCCGATGCCTGGCGCCATCTCCCTCAACACTCCGATTGAGGATCTTCACAGTTTCAAGATCGCACGCTTAGGTCCGATTCTCTCTCAAAAACTAGCGAAAGCACTCGCTGCGCAAACGCACAAGAAAAACTCCGCCGAAGCCACGGTCGAGGATCTGCTCAACTACTTCCCGATGCGCTACGAGGATAGATCCCGTCCGGCTTTGATCAAAGACCTGCATGACGGTGCGGAAGCCTCGCTCGATCTCACCGTCACCAAAACAAACGGCTACGCGGTGAGAAATCCGCGCGGTTATGGGCGTCCGCAACTTTACATCTTCGAAGTCTACGGCATCGATGGCCCAATGACCGGGCGCGAAGTCATCGTCTGGTGGTTTGTCTCCGGGCGTCGCGCTTACGACATCGTCAAGTATTACAACGCGAAGCTCACACGCGGCACACGCTTCATCACTTTCGGACGCTGGGAGTGGGAAGGACGGCGCACCACGTTCAAGCTGCGATTGAACAGCGCTGCCGACGAGCTCGAGATACTCTCGCCTACAACCACAGATGATCCCGAGCAGTCAGAAGAAAACCAGCCCGATCCGTCGCTCGCGGCAATTCACGTCGGGCGCCGAGTGCCCGTCTATCGCAAACTCGGCGACTTCAATTCGAAGCGCGTGCGAGAGATCGTCCACGCGGTTCTCTCACTCCTGAATAACAAGGCGATCGAAGAAACGCTGCCCGCAGACTTGCGACACCGCGCAAAGCTAATCGGCCGTTCACAGGCATTGCGCGAAATACACTTCCCACCGGCCGAAGTATCGATGCTCGATTACGAACAGTCGAAGAGCCCGGCTCACCTGCGAATGATCTTCGAAGACTTCTTCTGGGTGACGTTCGCGATCGGCTTGAAGCGCGGTCAACGAGAAAAGGAATTGAAAGCTGCCCCACTGCGTATTGATAAGAGTGTCAAAGATCACATCGCCTCAGTGATGCCATTCAAGCTAACCAATGCTCAGGTTAAAGTCACAAAACAGATATTCAGTGACATGCAATCGAGCGCGCCGATGAATCGCCTGCTGCAAGGTGACGTCGGCAGTGGCAAGACTATCGTGGCCGTCGTGGCGATGATGGCAGCGATGGAAAACAACCTACAGACTGCCCTCATGGCGCCGACCGAAATCCTCGCCGAGCAACACGCGCGCAGCATCAAGCGTTTGCTGGCGAAGACGCCTTATCGCGTCGAGCTCCTGACCGGATCGCT
>Ga0134124_10005308_pt1 | contig 10365 bp, 5 predicted proteins | sample KB304_FD_96880 | JGI IMG/M metagenome (GOLD analysis project Ga0134124, IMG submission 96880) | Terrestrial soil microbial communities without Nitrogen fertilizer from Kellogg Biological Station, Michigan, USA - KB3-0-4 | ecosystem: Environmental > Terrestrial > Soil > Unclassified ... | reverse complement strand
GGTCCGATGGGGCCCACGGGACCCACGGGATCCACGGGATTGATCGGCGTGGGTGTCGGAGGCCCGACCGGTCCGACCGGCCCGACCGGACCCACGGGCCCGACGGGGCCCACGGGCCCCACCGGCCCGACGGGCGCGGGCGTCGTCATCGCCGGCGAAGACCGCTGGACCATCGATGGGCTCGCCGTCGGCGAGACCAAGTGGTCCCCGCAGATCTTCAAGCTCCGACTTGCTCCAGTCGCAGTGGCGGTGGAGCAGTCCAAACCGCCCGCACTCGAGGATGGCCACAACGTCGCGGTGACGGTCCATTGGATCGACGACGTGCGGTTCCGCCTGGCCGCGACCAATGTCGGGAAGATCAACTACTCGGTCCTGGCGGTCCACTGGTGGGGGTTCGGGCTGTGAGGGGGATCCGACCGTGACCGTCTCGCTCGCCATGATCGTGCGCAACGAGGAAGCCACGCTGGCTCGCTGTCTCGACAGCGTGGCCGCCGGCGTGGACGAGATCATCATCGTCGACACCGGATCGACCGACGCGACCCTGGACGTGGCCCGTCGGTATGAAGCGCACGTCGCCGAGATCGCCTGGCCCGATGACTTCTCGGCTGCCCGGCAGGCGGCATTCGACCGGGCCTCCGGAGACTGGGTCTGCTGGCTCGATGCCGACGACGTCGTTCTCGGGGCGGAGCACATCCGCACGATCGCCGCCGGCGCGTCGCCGGACGTCGACGGGTTCTATTGGCGCTACGTCTATGGGCGCGACCCGGCCGGCCGGTCCACCTGCGAGTTCTGGCGCGAGCGCTGCGTTCGGAACGACGGCTCGTTCCGCTGGCAGGGCCGGGTCCACGAGACCCTGTCATCGAGCGGCCCGGGCCGCCTCGTCCGCTCCGAGGCGGTGGTCGTCGAGCATCACAGCCCGCCCGACCGGGCCGAGGCGAAGAGCCGTCGCAACCTTGCCCTTCTCGAGCGCGAGCTCACGGACAGCGGCGACCGTCCGTCGGCGCGGCTTCTGTTCTACCTCGGCCGCGAGCACGACGGGCTGGGTGAGACCGAGGAGGCGCTCGATGCCTTCGAGCGCTGCGCGGCCGTCTCGACCTGGGACGAGGAGCGCTACGTCACCCAGCTTCACCTCTCGGACCTCCTCCGCCGGGCCGGCCGGTTCGACGAGGCGATCGACGCGGATCTCCGATCCCTGACGATCTGCCCCCACTGGCCGAACGCCTACTTCAGCCTCGCCGAGACCTACTACTTCCTCGGCGACTGGCACAAGGTGGTCCACTGGACCGAGCTCGGACGGGCGATGCCGGAGCCCGACGCGCTCCAGATCATGGATCCGACCGCGTTCCGCTACCGCTGGATCATCTACTACACGAACGCCCTGTATCACGTCGGCTCGGTCGACGACGCGCGCGCATGGACCGCGCGGGCGTTGGAGCAGGACCCGGACGACGCCCAGCACCTCGCGAACCTCCGCTTCTTCTCCGGGGCGGGCGCGGCGTTCGCCGGAGTCGCCCGATGACCGGGCTGGCGGTCGAGAGCCTGCTCGACGCGGTTCTCGTTCCGGAGAACGCGGTCAGGCATGTCAACTTCTTCAACGGACGGGTGCTCACCGCGAGCGACCTCAAGGCCCAACAGGTCGCCGACCGCCTGGGTCGCCAACAGCTGGGTCGGGTCATCGGAGCCGGCGTCGCATCGGGCTTCGAGGTCGCCCTCGTCGCCGACGGGACGAACAACCAGCCGCCGATCGTGCGCGTCACCGGCGGGCTGGCGATCACCGAATCGGGCCAACCGATCGAGCTGAGCCTGAGCCAGGTCGATGTGACGCTCGCCCGGAGCCAGCCCGGGCTGCCCCTCCACATCGGCCTCTTCGACGACTGCGCCCAGCCGCCACCGCCCTCGGACATCACCGGTCGCGGCGCCTACATCCTGGTCGTCAGCGCGGCATCGGCCTACCGCGATCAAGCGCCCATGGTCCGTGTCGGAGGCAACGGCATCGCGAGCGGCTGCGGGGACGCCTACGCCGTCGAGGGTGCCGTCTTCCGCCTCGTCGAGGTTCCGGAGGATGCGTTCGCGACCTTGAGCCAGGAGGCTCGGGACGAGATCACGAAGCTCGGGACCGAGGCCGAGGAACAGAGTCTCGACGCGGGCACGCGCCGCGCCCGCCTGTCGAGGTTCCGGAACGTGCTCGCCCACGCCTGTCTCGGGAGCGAGCGGGCCGAACAGTTCGATCGCGATCCATGGGGTCGTTCGCAGGCGCCAGCCACGCTCACCGGGGGGATCGTCGACGCGATGCGGGACGGCTGTGAGCTGACCGCCTGGGACGTCCCGATCGCGCTCGTCTACTGGACGAATCGGGGCGTCCGGTTCGTCGACATGTGGTCAGTCCGGCGGCGGCCCACCCACGCCTCCGGCCGGCCGCCGGTCGACGACCGGATCGGCTCGGAGGGCGAGGCGCGCCTGCTCCAGTTCCAGGAGCATGTCGCGAGCATCGTCGGGTCAACGCTCGGCCAGAGCGCCCTCAACCTCGTGGCCGCCCGAACCCACTTCCGCTATCTCCCGGCCGCAGGTCTGATCCCGCTCTCGGATGCGCCATCCGAGCGCGGGTTCGTCTACGACATGTTCGTCGCCGGGATCGTCCATCGCGGCCGTGAGTTCATCGAGGGATCCGGGTTGAAGGCGCTCCTCGGCGACAGCCTCACCCATCGGCGCTTCGACGTTGACGGGGCGGAGGCGTTGTGGACCTACGAGGTTCGCGAGAACGCCGAGGCGATCGCGACCGCGACTGGCAGCCCGCCGCAGCGGGTGCTCGTCATCAGCAGCGGCCAGATGGAGCACGCCTCATGGGCGCGCTTCGACGTCGCGCGCTGGGACTACGCCAACTATGCCGACTGAGTGGAAGGAGCGACTCGATGGCCAGTGACCTCATCGACGAGGTAAGGGCTGGACAGGTCATCTCATCGGCGGTGTTCAACTCGCTGCTGACCAAGGTGGCCGATCTGGAGGGCCGGGTGAAGGACCTCGAGGACAAGCCGAGCGGCGGCGGAGTCGACGACGTGCTGATCACGGGGTTCGACCCGCCCGGCCAGGTTCGGCTCGGCGAACCGCTGGCGATCATCGGGCGGGGCTTCGTCTTCCCGGCCATGATCGCCGGCGTGCCGCCGAGCCCCAGCGTGCCCGCCAACACCGTGATGATCAACGACACCCAGATCACCAACTTCCTCTTCGACAGCACGGTGAACCGGCTGTCGTTCATCGTGCCGACCAGCCTCGGATTCGCGGCATCGACCGTCGTGACGGTCTCGGTCAGCAACCAGAAGGGCGAGGCGCAGCCGCGGACCTACACCCTGCTGCCGCCCGCCGTCACGACGGTCCCGCCTCCCACCATCACGTCGGTCAGCCCGGCCAGCCAGCCCGGAGTGCCCTTCGTCGTGATCGTGGGACAGGATGCGGTCATCGGCGGCACGAACTTCCTCGCCGACAAAGCGAAGGATCACGTGTCCTTCACTGTCGCCTTCCCCGGGACCCCGTCGATGACGTTCCCTGTGCCGACCGACAGCATCCTCGACGCGTCTCCCACGCTGCTCCGGATCCACGTGCCGGACGTTCCGCAGGTCCTTCCGATCATGGAGCTGCCCGTGGTCCTGAGCGTTCGGGTCGACGGGAATTCGACCGTGGCCAGCCGGACCGTCATGGCCCGGCGCTTCTAAGTCGTATCCGGAGGGCACGGAGCCGTGTTCAAGATCACTGTTCCCAAGCCGTCGAGCATCGGCGGAACGATCATCACCCGCCTCGAAGCGACGATCCGCGTCGCCGAGGACCCGCGCACGGGCGCCACGAAAGAGGTCGCCTTCCAGGTCACGGACCCTCGGACGGTCGGTCCGGTGGCGAAGCGGTTCCCGACGGCCGAGTTCCATCCGACCGCCGCGCTGGGCTCGTTCCAGGACTTCACGCCGCCGCCGCCGGGATCGCCGCCGCTGCCCGACCCGACGTTCGCCGACTCCGCGATCATGGCTCCGCCGCCGGCACCGATCGGGGGATTGCCGGATCTCGATCCGAACCGCGAGCGCTACAAGCTCGTGGTCAACCCGAAGTCGGACTACGACTTCCAGCCCGACGGGTCGATCGCGTCGACCTTGGCCGCCGACGACCATTGGACGATCGACCTCCAGGTTCCGGGAACTGGCACGAACTCGATTTCGAGCGTGTGCGTCCAGAGCTTCACCTTCGCCGGCGGGATCTCGGGCAGCGCGCCGATCCTCCTGCCGGCGTCGGGTGCGTTCGTCGAGAACACGGACTTCCCCGGCCAGAACGCGTGCTCGACGCTGCGCCCGCCGATCGACGTGCTCCTCGTCCTCGACCACTCCGGCAGCATGTCCTCGTCGACGACCGGCAGCGCACCGCGCCCGAAGATCGAGGCGCTCCGGTCCGCGGTGGCCGACTTCGTCGGGGCATGGGCCGACATCCGGACGACGGAGGGATCGGCGGCGCCGACCGACGACAACCTCGGCGTCATCCTCTTCGATTCGACCGCCACCTGGTGGTCAGCCATCCCGGGCTCGGGAATCGTGCCGTTCACGACGGCCCATCCCCTGATCACGACGGCAAGTCTCGCGACGATTGCACCCGCGTGATCGACGTCGATCGGGGCAGGGTTGCTCCTCGCCGACGCGGCGTTCGCGACGGCGTCCAATACCCGGCGCCGCGTCGTCCTCGTCATGTCCAACGGCATGCAGAACACGGATCCGCTGGTCGGGGTGACGCCGGTGACGGTCCCGCCGACCCCGCGCCACGTCTTCACCCACCCGTCGACGGCGACGAGCGGCCCGAACCTGCCCAATCAGGCCAACTACCAGATCTACTCGGTGACCGTCGGAACGGGCGTCGCCGTCTCGGCCGCGATCAACGAGGACATCGCCAAGGCGACGAAGGGCTTCTACGTCAACTCGGAGAACAGCGCCGAGCCGATGCGGACGTTCTTCCTGGAGCTGCTCCAGAACTTCGTCCGGTTCAACACGTGGGAGACCGCCCGGCTCGCGAGCGGGACCGTGACGCCCGGCTCGCCGTTCGAGATCGCCTTTCCGGTCGCGTCGACGACGGCGAGCTTGGCGGTCGTCGTGGCCTGGCCCGAAGGGCTTGGCCGGCTCGAGGTGACGATCACCCCGCCGGGCGAAGCTCCCGTCGCGGCCGTCGGCTCGGGCACCGTTCGCCGGACGTTCGACCTCACCGCGTTCGAGGACTACGACCCGCTGGGAACGTGGCGCGTCAGCGTCGCGGAGCCCGGCGACATCGAGAGCGGCGCCCCGGACCTCGAACACGGGCAGATCGTCCCGGTCGAGATCACCGTGCTCGTCGACGACAAGGCGGTCAACGCGGATCTGGACATCGTGCCGGCCGACTACATGGTCGGCGACCCGGTGAAGCTCCATGCCGGGATGACCGAGTTCGGCCAGCCGTTGACCGGCCTCGGGACCCGGCCCGGCGAGTCGGTCGTGGCCGAGGTGCTCCGGCCCGGCGAGGGAATCGGCGACCTGCTGGCCGGCTCGAACGCGCCGTCGACTCCCGCCCCGACCGGGGACCAGCAATCGCCCGCCGAGGCGAAGCTGTTCAACGAGCTGCAGCAGAACCCCGGCGCCCTCAAGCACGTCGAGGACGTGATCGCGCTGGCCGACCCGAGCGGAACCGGCGTGTACACCGCCGAGTACGCGACGAAGGAGCCCGGTCACTACACCTTCCTCTTCGGCGTCCAGGGCCGCACGAACGAAGCCGGTGTCGTCTCGCGCCAGCAGCTGAAGACGGTCTATGTCCGTCCGGTCCCGAACCCCTCGACCACGTCGATCAGCACGGTCACGAGAGCCGGCCGCGAGGTCAACCAGCTGATCCTGACGGTCACCCCCAAGACGAAGTTCGGGAATCTCCTGGGTCCGGGCTACGCGAACTATCTCTGGTTCACCAGCCCGGGCCGGCCGGCGTTCAAGGGCGTCGACGACCTCAAAGGCAGCTACACGGCAACGCTCGACTACAGCGGATCGCAGATCCCGTCGGTCAGCCTGCACTTCTTCAATGTGTCGATCGTCATCACCGACGACGTGCCGCCGGACGCGCTCCCGCCGTTCGACGATCGAACCGTGGTCATCGCCGAGATCCCGGGAACCGGCAGTCAGGCGAAGGGGTGCCTGCTGATCCTCGAGACGATCATCCGGCGGATCCTGAAGATGCTCGGGCTCTAGGGGGTCGCGTGCTCCCCGTCGACGAGCCGTTCACGATCGGACGCGTGCGGATCCGGGGCGCCGCCCTGGATCCGTCGACGATCCCGCGAATCGGCGCGACCATCGAGGTCCTCGATCTCCGACCGCCGGGCTTTCGCGAATCGACGATCCTGGTGATCCGCCATCTCGAGGACCCGATGCCCGGAACGCTGTCCGTGCGCCCGTCCAGCCGGACCAGGGCGTGGGAGCACGCCGCGCGGGAACGGATCCGCGCCCTCGAGCGCGGCGCGGCCCGTCCTGCGGCCGGTCCGGTGAGGGAGGACGTCGAGGCGGTTGCGTTCGCCGACGAGGGCGAGCTCCTCGCCGCCTATGCGATCGATGCGCTCCAGGGGACGGCGGCGACCCGCTGGTGGTGGCGGGCGGCGATCGGTTCGCGCGCCGTGGCGTCGGGCGGGCTTGCCCACCTGTTCGTCACCCGGGCGAGAAGCGTCCCCGCCGCGATGGCCCACCTGGCGGCCCGCCACAGGGCCACCGACGTGGCACGATCGTTCGCCCCGCGAGAGGCGTGGGCAATCGTCCAGGCGATCTGCCAGGCGTTCGACCTCCGGGATGTCCTGATCCGACTCGAGGCGCTCGTCGAGGAGGCGGCGCGCGGCCGTGGCGTTGCCGCCGACCGTGCGCCGACTTCGCGTCCGGATCGGTCCACGGTCATGCGCTCGAACGAGCCCTCCGGGCGTATCGAGCCGGGATCGGCGCCCGAATCCGCCGACGACGCGAGGGATCGGGCGGAACCGTCTGTCGCCAACGCCGGCGATCCCGGCTGGGAGCAACTCGTACTTGTCGAGCTCGCGATCGCGGTCGCCCGCTCCCCGGCGAGCCCTCGTCAGGCGACATTCCTCGACCGATGGCGAGGGAGCCGACCGGCCCGCGCCGAGCCGGCCGACGAGGTCGGGTTCGTCGCGACGGGATCGCCAATCGACGGTCGCGGCGCTCCGCGTGCCTTCGAGGGCGGCGTGGTCGCGATGCCTGACGGTCAAGGGATCCCCGGTGAGCCCGCGCCCGATCACGGGCCGGCCGAGCACGGGCCGGCCGAGCACGAGTCGACCGCGAGACGTCGCCACGCGCCGTCCATCCAGTCGCGCGCTGCACCGATCGACCCGGTGCCGGGCGGGAGCGAGTCGGGGCCGGCATGGGTCCCGAAGCGGGCCTCGACGGGACGGCGCGCCGACCCGGCGGCCGAGCTCGAGTCGAGGCCGGAGGTGCGCGTCGCCGACCCCGGGGCGCCGGATGCCGCCGTCGGCCAGGGCTCGATGTTCGCAAGTCCGGGGATCCGTACCGAGCTCTGCGGGATCGTGTACCTGGTCAACCTGATGGCCTACCTCGACCTGCCGGAGGCCTTCGAACCGGACTGGCGGCTCGCCAGCTCCGTCGGCGCGTGGGGCGTCCTGGAGCTCCTGGCGAGGGGCCTCCTGGGGTCGGCCTTCGCGCGCACCGCAGACGACGAGCTCTGGCCGGCGCTGGCGGACCTGCAGGGGCGCACCGATCCGGTGCTCGGTGGCGACCTGCCTGCGGACGTCCCGTATCGGATCCCGATCGAATGGATCGCGCGTGATCGGCCGACGCCGGCCGACATCCGCTGGTCACTGGATCGCCGGCGGTTGCGGATCTGGACGGGCCATGGCTACCTGATCGCGGACGAGCCGGCTCCCGCGAGCCATCCCGAGGCCGCCGTTCGGTCCACGCTCGAGGCGGTGGGCCTGTCGACCGCCAGGGTGATCTGCGTGCGCCCGTCCGCCGGCCGGTTCGACCGTGGTCTCGACGCGCTCGTGCGGGAGTGCTCGCCCGGCGCGCTCGCCTGGCTCGAGGCGGTCGGACCGTATGCCCGGCGCCGGCTCGCGCTGGCCCTCGGTCGGCCGCGGTTCACGCGGCTGGACGCGCTGCGCCTCCTCGCCCGGCCTGGCCACCTGTTCGTGACCGCCACGCATGTCGACGCGGTGATGGGCCTCGACGCGGTATCGGTGGCCGCCCGGACGGCCGGCCTCGATCGCGACCCTGGGTGGCTGCCGGCGTTCGGTCGGGTCGTCAAGGTCCACTTCGAATGACGTCCACGCGCGTGACGACCGAGATCGTCGATCGGTTGCCACCGACCGCGCACAACCACTTCCTGCTGCACTTCTACGCTGCGGTGAGCCGGTTGCTGGCCTATGTCGACCGCCTCGATGCCGCGGCCGATCGTCTCGGCGGGATTCCCCCGAGCGCCTCCCGACAGCAATTCCTCGCGGGGTATCGGGCCGAGCTCGGCCACACGGGCCAGCCTGACGCAACGTGGGACGGGTGGGAGGCGCTGGTCACGACCTGGGAAGACAACGCCGACGGCCATCTCCCGCTCAAGGCGGTTGCGTCTTCGACCGGTCTCGACTTCCGCTGCCGGGTCGGCCTCCTGCTGATCAGCCTGGCCGAGATCGACTCCCGGTTCGGCACCCTCTTCGCCGAGATCCAGGCTCCGCTCGCGCATCGCCGCCTCTGCCTCGAGACGCTCGGGCACGTCATGGCGGACGCGGGCTGGGACAACGGTCTCCTGGCCTGGGATGTCGGCCAGCGCCTGATCGCGTCCGGGATGGCCGAGGTGATCAACCCCGAGGCGCCACGATCCGAGTGGCAGCTCCGGGTCCCGGCCACCCTCTGGGACCTGGTCCAGGGACGACGGTCGGAGCGTATGGAGCCGTGGTTCAGGATGCATGGCGCCGAGACGTTCGCCGGGCTGACGGAGCTGCCGATCCCGGCCGACCTGCGCGACCGGCTCGAGCAGCTTCCGGACCTGCTCCGAACCGGCCAGCTGCGCGGGCTCGTGCTGCGCGGCGCGCAGGGCAGCGATCGGCTCGAGATCATGGGCGCGCTCGCGGCATCGATGGGCCTGGGGCTCGCGGAGATCGACCTGCCGCTCACGTCCAGCGATCCGGAGGCACCGTCGCTTGCGCGCCATCGGCTCACCCTCGGGCCGCTTTGCGTGATGGCCCGGACCACTCCCGTCTTCACGCCGGACCTCGGGCCGGGCGAGACCGTGGAGCTGCCGACCCTGCCCGGCTTCGACGGGTTCGTCGGCGTGCTGCTCGGGCAGGAAGGCGGCGTCCGTGGGCCGCTCGCCGAGCGCGCCCTGACGCTGACCGTGCCCATGCCGGCCGCAGCCGAGCGGCGACGTGTCTGGGAGGGCGCGCTCGCTGGCACGGCGGTCGAGGATCTGGACGCCCTCGTCGGGCGCTACCACCTGCCGACGGGCCATATCCGCCGCGCGGCTTCGCTGGCGGTGGCGCAGGCCGCGCTCGATGGCCGGACGACCGTGATCGGCGCGGACGTTGCGGCAGCGAGCCGCTCGCTGAACCGACAGCAGCTCGATACCCTCGCGACGCGGATCGACGTCCGCGGACAGTGGAGCGATCTCGTCGTCAACGAGGTCACTGCCGCGAAGCTCGCCGATCTCGAGCATCGCTGCACCGAACGGGAGCGCCTCCTCGAGCGCCTCGGACCCGCGTTCCGGTCCACGACGAACCGGGGAGTCCGCGCCCTGTTCACCGGCAGCAGCGGGACCGGCAAGACCCTCGCCGCGTCGATTCTCGCCTCGGTCCTCGGGATGGATCTGTACCGGGTCGACCTCAGCGCGGTCGTGAACAAGTACATCGGCGAGACCGAGAAGAACCTGAACCGCGTCCTGTCCCGAGCCGAGGAGCTCGATGTCGTCCTCCTGCTCGACGAGGGCGACAGCCTGCTCGGAAACCGGACCGACGTGAAGTCGGCCAACGACCGGTACGCCAACCTCGAGACGAACTACCTGCTCCAGCGCCTCGAGTCGTACGAGGGCGTCGTCGTCGTGACGACCAATGCGAACCAGCTCATCGATCGGGCGTTCCAGCGCCGGATCGACATCGTGGTCAACTTCGTCCCGCCGGGCACGGTCGAGCGCCACGCCATCTGGGGTCTCCACCTGCCCCCGGACCATGCCGTGGACCGAGCCTTTCTCGCCGACGTGGCGCAGCGCTGCCCGCTGAGCGGCGGCCAGATCCGGAACGCGGCCCTGTCCGCGACGCTCCTCGCGATGGCCTCGAAAACCGCTCTCGGTGACGAGCACCTGCTCGAAGCCGTCGAGGGCGAGTATCGCAAGGCC
>Ga0134124_10005307_pt1 | contig 10365 bp, 11 predicted proteins | sample KB304_FD_96880 | JGI IMG/M metagenome (GOLD analysis project Ga0134124, IMG submission 96880) | Terrestrial soil microbial communities without Nitrogen fertilizer from Kellogg Biological Station, Michigan, USA - KB3-0-4 | ecosystem: Environmental > Terrestrial > Soil > Unclassified ... | reverse complement strand
GTTTGTTGTTCGTGTTGGAGCGGGACTGCGACATTGGTGGGTCCACCAGCTGAAGGAGTTTTAAGAACGAGTTTGCTTGTGGCAACGGCATGCTCGCACAGCTTGACTCCGTCGCGCCAAACTGAATGGCGATTCGCTTCGTTTAAATATGCGGCGTCAACCTTGAACTGAGTGATCGTCTGAAATTCCCCGGTCGGTGTGCATTGGAACACTACCGCCTCATTCAAAGGTAACACTGTGTTCAAAAGTTTTATGCCACTCGCAAGTTTCGATTGGGCTTCTGCAGTCTTAACTGAATCCAATCCGCTTTCTGATTTCAATAGTGTTTTGGAGAGTCGACGATCCAACTGCCAAAGTGAGAACACCTGCACAAGACACAAAGACAAGGCGGCGCCGAACAGAACAGGCAATGGCAACAGGTCGATCCCGAAGAGTCTTGACGTTGCGATACTGTAAACAGGTACAAGCACGAGCGCGGTGACCAGGTATAACCAACAACGACGGATTCCTGACTTCATCACCGTAAGACCGACGACCAGCGAGAATGTAAGGATGAGGAGCGCCGAGATACCAAAAGCAGGTGGCGGCGATTGTGGTCCCGTTTCTAGAGCCAGGCCAAACCCATTCAGACCAGACGGTAATGCCCCCTCGTACCAGCAGAGAAAGGCTACAGAGCCCGCCACTAGAGACAGGGCGGAAGCAGAGATGTAGGACTTTGCGCGTTTAAGGGAGTTCAATTCTGGAGAAACAGGTACGAGGTGTGGACGATTAGATTGAGTCGAGGCTCTGTGGATGAAGCCCGCAGAATTATACAATGCTGGGCTTTATTAAATCTATAGCCTTACTGGAGATTGTTGAGTGCCGAAACGAGGATCGCTTCCTCCTCGAGGAAAACACTCCTCAAGTCCAGCAAAAGCTTTTGGTCCGCGATACGTCCGATTATTGAGGGAGAGTTGTTACGCAAGGCAAGTTCGATTTCCTGAGCGGAAAGATCAGGATGCGACAGAGCGATGAGTTTGGTAGGTAAATTCGCCGTAGGCCCAGCGCCTCCACCTGTTGCGGACTCGCCTGGCACGATCTCCCACGAGAGCCTATTGGGTGTTTTGCAGAGACTGTTCATTAATGCCCGAGCTCGTGCTTCAATTTCCTCCGGAGTAAGGGCGAGCATTTTCAATACTGGGACACTTGTTTCCGCCTTGCCCGATTGATGTTCGACGAGAGTTGCCTCCAGAGCAGCCAAACGAATCTTGTCACTTCTGAGTGCGCGATAAAGTGGATGCCTTCTAAGTCTTTCAACCAGTCCCCGTTTACCAACAATCAAGCCTGCCTGCACGGATCCGAGGAGTTTGTCCCCACTGAATGAAACCAGATCTGCTCCCCGAGAAATAAGTTCACTGATCACGGGTTCACCCTCAATGCCCAACTCATGAAAGTCACTCAATTGACCAGAACCGGCGTCTTCGTAAAGTGGGATCATTGCCTCTCGCGCAAGTGATGCGAGTTCGTTGAGTTCCGGCGAACTGACAAAACCTACTACCCGATAGTTCGAGGGATGCACACGCATAATGAGGCGCGTTTTTGAAGTGATGGCTTTGCGGTAATCATCCAGGTGGGTCTTATTTGTCGTTCCAACTTCAATCATTCGTGTGCCTGAACTTGCCATTACATCCGGAACACGGAAGTCACCGCCTATCTCAACGAGTTGACCTCGAGAAACGATTGTTTCTCCGTCGCCGGCGATCACGCCAAGAATCAAGAGAGCAGCGGCGGCGCAATTGTTCACTACGAGTGCGTCTTCAGCCCCCGTCAAATCACAGAGCAACGCTTCCACGCGAGCGCCGCGCTTACCGCGTAGCCCACTAGCCGTGTTGTACTCGAGCGTGCAGTAACCAGCAGCTTGTTCGCCAATTGCCCGCTGGGCCAACTCTGACAGAGGGGCCCTGCCAAGGTTTGTGTGCAAGATGACTCCAGTAGCGTTGATTACCTTCTTGATTCCACTTCTACTCTCGAATGTGGCAGCCTCCCGCAAACGCCGCTCTCCTAGCGCGAGTAGCGATTCCGACGTATGTTGATTTGTTTGCACTTCTTCGTTGCGAATCACAGACCTAAGCTCTGCAGTAACGAGCCGCGCGAGCGCAGTTACCTTCTTGACGCCAAAAGTCTCAGTTAGTTCACCGGCAGTCGGGGTGCGGAGCAATTGATCCACCGAGGGGATAAGTCGCAGTCTTGAATCACCGGCCAGTTTGCTTTGGGGCATAGGTTTTGGGATGCTTTTTTGTCTTGGTCGTTAGGATAGCTTCTAGTTTGTGACCAATCAAACACTCTCACTTGCAGCGCCGGAATAAGCAGTTGACACAATTCTTTTGAAACACCTAGACTGGGATTCAGCATGCGTCATCGACGCACCCGCCTAAAGAACCCACCTCGGGAGAAACAATCTTGGGATTACGCGAAAACAAGCTGGTTAGAGTCGGACAGCAAGCTCGAATCAAGAACAAATATGCGGCAGGTGACAATACGCCCAGTTTGGACGAGCAACTGAGTCGCTTGGAAGAAGACATTCGACGATTACGAATTGAATTCGACATTTTCTTCAATGGTGCAGCAAAGCGACCACCATACGATACTAAAGGTCGCATTGAAACAATCATCAAGAGGTTGGGTGACGACCGCACCTTAACGTACGCCCAGCGCTTTCGGTATAACTCACTAATCGCTCGTTACAATGCGTTTCGCGATCTGTGGCGACGGATCATGCAGGGACGTGAAGAGGGGCGCGACCAGGTATCTGCGGCAAAGGCCAACGTCGTAAGTAGAGGTGTTGATCAGAGGCAGAGGTCAGTTTCGTTTGTCTGCGTGGACGCTCGCAAAGAGATTCCCACGATTAAGAGTCTTTACGACTCTTTCATAGCGGCAAAGAGAGAATGCGGGGAGCCGACAGCCGACCTCTCATTTTCCCGTTTCCACAGTTCGATTGCATCCAAGGCAGATAGCTTGAAAGAGAGATTGAGATGTCGTCAGGTGGAGTTTTCTGTGAGCGTAGAGAACGGTCACGTACGCTTTAAAGCAAAGGCCTTTCGGACCCCTCACGACTAAGGAAAAAGGCGACCATATGGTCGCCTTTTTCTTGTGAGCTTACCGGACCCGTGACCGGAAGCAGTCAGTGGCTTTGCTGAAGCAAGCCGGGAGACATCACATCTTCGTCACTTTTTCGGCCTGAGGTCCTTTAGGGCCTTGCGTAACCTCAAACTCAACTTCCTGACCCTCTTCGAGAGTCTTGAAGCCGTCGCCCTGAATGGCGCTGTAATGAACGAAGATGTCCGAAGAGCCGGGCTGTTCGATAAAACCATAACCCTTCGAATTGTTAAACCACTTGACCTTACCGGTTATTCTAGACATAACAACGAATCCTCCTAACGATTCGGTAAAACAGGCAGAAAAACCCCATGGCTTTCATACCTTCTAGGTTAATGCTTGTGAGCCGGGTCGCACCTTGACGTGGTGCTAGACGGAAACACACAACCAACAAAAAATGCATGGTGAAACGCGCGGGGTGCGCTATTTCATCATGCACAGACTAACAGGGGCAACCTAACGAAACTCATTGCTGTAAAGCTTTTTTATTCTGATTTGCCGGGATTGAGATAGCTCTGACCCAGGCTGAAACGACGGCGAATACTAAGCGAAAGCGATTCAGGCTGTCAATCAAAAAAGCGAGTTAAATCCATGTCCTGTTGGGCTTACGGCACCAGAAGCCATAAGCCTTCCGGTTTTCCTGCAATTCCAATCTCTATTTTTTCGGATTCATTAACAAATACTGCAATGGATTCACGGGTTCATCGTTAATGCGGACCTCGTAGTGCAAGTGAGGTCCAGTTGAACGGCCGGTCGATCCGACCTTGCCAAGCAGTTGGCCTCTGGAAAGCTGCTGCCCAGCTTCGACATCGATATGCGAGAGATGCCCATACCGTGTGGAAAGCCCGCCACCATGGTCTACGACTACTAGCTGCCCATAACCATTTTGCCAACCAACAAACGAGACGCGACCACTGGCTCCAGCAACCACCGGGGTTCCCATGGGTGCCTCAATGTCCTGTCCGGTGTGGAACTCCCACCCAGGGCCGCCAAACGGATTACGACGCCCACCAAAGCCACCTTCAAGTTGCCCATCGACTGGCCAAATTGCAGGAGTATAGCCACGTTCACGAAGTACTTGTTCGTAAGCTCGCATGTCTTCTTCAAGACGGCTCATTTTGGAAGCGAGGGTTGCCAATGCCATTTCATCTAAGGGCAGCTCTGGCCCGCCAGTTCCCGGTAGAATTGTCGCTCCCTCAACTACTCCTGACTTTTCTGCCAGCTTTCGTGAAGTGTCTTCTACCCTTTCGACGCGGTTGTTTAGCTTCGCGAGCTCCTGTCGCTGACGATCGTTCTCAGCACGTAGTTGCTGGTTCTCCAGCGATGTTCGCAGATGAGTTGCTTGCTGAGTGAGTCCATAAAAGCCATACACCAACGCCACACCAGCGAACAGAGCCACCACACAGGAAATCGACACGACTTTTCTCTCTATTCGAACACGTTGAACGCGTGCTCGCGAGCGGGAGGTGTGGGCAATTATGAATGCATAAAATCGGTCTTCTTTGGCCATCGTGGTGCTCCTTTTTGCTGTCGCATGTAAAACCGAGGCTGCGTCAGCAACCAAAGGCACAAACTCGCCAGAGTGCGATTTTGCGCAGGTTAAGTTTTTACGAGTTCTTAATTGAACCTACTTGAAGAATTGCAGCGGATGAGTTGAAACCTCTAGGTCCCTCCGAGGTGAAATTCATCCGACCGGCGCTGCAAAGAACCCTGACCCTATCACAGGGCAACAGGGTCATGCAAACTTCGCGATATTCGAAAACACAGCCAAATCAAGCTCATCAAATGAAAGGACCCTGAGAACGCATTGGAACTCAGGGTCTTGATTTTCGACTTGAAACTTAACTTAAATCTCGTCAGCTTCCCTACGTTTTCGAGAACGGTCGCGCAAAATTGCCAGGACAATCAATACTAGCAACGCGACAAAGATAACTACGATGGCTATTTTGATTGCGACAAGGAGAAAACCGACCAAAGCAACGAGTTGTCGCAAGAGCGCTACGATCAGAAAAATCAAAGCGATAAGTCCCCCGAGCCGTCCAAAACCTCTTATTACTCCACACATAAATGCTCCCTTATTGAAAACCGCTTTCCGTTAATTTCTCAAGATCTCCGCTCGAAAGGAAGTGGTTCGCGTCGTGCTAACTGCGTGGTTTCGCCTGTTCGAAACATAGTTGTGTCTACAGGTTTCGATGCCACGACAGAAGGTGGTGGACGGCGTGAGTCAAAGCGCACGATACGATCGGACGTCTTACCTCTACGAAGATAATCAAACAACATGTACGCGCCGAGTGCTACGAGCGCGACGGGAAGTAATTCCTTGATTGGCAATTGTACTCCCAGCAACGTATGTAAAAGAAAGAGCGTTCCTATGATGATTAAGGTTGTTCCCCAAGCGAATGGATTTCCGTAAAGTCGACGTGCAATGACATCTTCTTCCGCGTCCGGGGATAAACCCGCTCTCATTAGTTGTGCAGTTCGACATGCGTCGATGGCTGCAAATAACCACGTTCCGAGAACGCCGAGCACAAAGAAAAGAACACCCTGGGTTAGAACGGCCATCTGAAAGAAGCTTGCAAAGATTGCAAAGTGGACAATTGCTTTTGACGTTTGTCCGTTGTACGCAGCACCTAGGCCTGGAACGAATGACAAAAGCGTCGCAACAAATGGTGAACTTTTTCTTCGGACGATATGTGACGGTGTTGCGTGATGTCGTAAGAGCTCGACTCCTGCAACGATGCAATCCTGGCAGAATGGAAAGCCGCGCACTCGATGATCACAAGCCGGGCATAGCCACCGAGCGCACTGATTGCACTGAACCACCGCTGGATTCTTTGCATGGTAGCCGCAGTACATCATGTTACGCCTTCATCTCCTTAGTGACCGTTATTCGGTTTTGATGCCGACTTGTTTTGCTCTTTTTGCTGCTCGGTTCCGTCCTTGGCTGGTGGTGGAGCTGGCTTTCGATCATCAGGCTCGACTAGTTGCTTCAAATCATCGGTGATCTGTTGCACCTCGGTATTTGACTGTCCCCTGGTTTGTTCTGCTAATTGCAAACTTACTTTGTAAACACCGCTGATCGAACCATCGGCAGAAACAGTGTTGGTTAATACCAGAATCGCTACCAGTAGCATCGTAGCCACGGTAGCGAGTTGGGGGGAAACAATGAGATCGAGCCAGGCGCGCAGATCTGAAGCTGCGCGAGATGTCCACGGTGCCTTGACTTCGTGGGGAACGACTGTGCCGAGCGTAGCCTGCAGGATTCTTTCGTTAAGACCAACAGGTACCGGCCGCTCTTCAGCGATATATGTGTAACAGGCTCCAATAGCTCGAACTACTTCGCCGGGCAATTCGGTACAACGGTCACAAAGTGCAGCGTGTCTTTCCCAACGGTGATAGAGGTGTGCTGGTAGGAATCCATCGAGGTAATCAGTCAAAAACTCTTCAAAGTCTGAACAACTCATTGCCGACTCCGGCATAGTTCGCTGTAGGATTCGCGCCTCAAGCTCTCTTGAAGGAGCGGGGATCGCGGCAGTACGGCAAGCGTCGACTGCACTTCGGACAGCTGAAAGTAGTTCATGACAAACCGGGCACTTCAGAGAGTGCTCGGCCATTTGGCGATTAATCTCAGGATCGATTACGCCTTCAATGTAATCGGTTAGTTCATTCTCAAATTCCGAACAAAGCATTATCGTTTCGCTTCCTGCTCCACTTATTCAGTGCTCGCTTTCCCGTCCCTTGGAAAGCAGCTTGCGCTTAACTCAGGCTTCACTCATCGCAACAACTTTCATTCGTCTAAGTATCTTTGCCAGTTCAATGCGTCCCCGATTGATTCTAGACTTAACAGTGCCTTCAGGTATTCGCAGCAAATCGACTATTTCCTGATAACTCAACTCTTCTATATCTCGTAGAATCACACACGTTCTTAAGTCTGGTGACAACCTGTCGATACCGGCCTGTACCTGTTGTCCGAGCTCCCGACGTTCCATTTCCTGTTGGACGGTATTCGAACGAGAGCGCAAGTGATAGCTATGGTCTGCCAGGTCGTCTGCCTGATTGTCGTGCGGTGTTCGTTGGCGCTTTCTGTAATCATCAATGATCAGATTGCGCGCCAGTCGCATCAACCAGTTTTGCAAGTCACCTTGCTTGGGATCGTATTGATCCAGGGAGCGGTAAACTCTTACAAAAACTTCCTGGGTCAAATCTTCAGCTGTATCTGATCGAGAGGTGAATCGGTAGGCAAGATTGTAGATGCGGCGGGAATAGCTTTGAACGATCTCCTCCCATGCCGCGCCGTCGCCTGCGCGACACCTGCGAACCAGTTCGGCTCCTTCGCTGACAGCCAAAGCTTTAATGGCCCCCACCCTATCTTCTCCGGCTACGGAATTTACCACCCGAAACAAGGAGGCTAACCCTTGTCATCAGCGGATTACGAAGCGTCTCAAACTAAAGTTCCCAGTCAAACTTACTACGTATCTTCGGTAGCGTCTAAACGTGATTCGTGACGCACACTGCGTTGGGGGAATCGATTCTTGCCCCTGTGAGTAAGCTGTAGTAGCCTGTGCGAACGGCCCAACATGTTGTGGTTTGACCCATTGATAAGTCAAGTTTGATCTCAGGCGGCACCCAATCGGGAAACTTGAAAATACAAAAATATCGAAAATATCTGGAGTTCATTGGACTGTGCATACTCGCTGGCGTCCTGTTTTGGTGGTTTGGACGGAAGTTGAACTGGGCGGAAGTGCGTGGCGCAGTAAGCCACTCCAATCCGTACCTTCTGTTAGCTGCTGCGTCCATAGTCAGCTTGTCATACGTAGTGAGAGCTTTTAGGTGGGGAGCATTGCTCCGTCCATTAGTGCCATCTCGCTTTGGAGATCTTTTTGCAGCGACTACAGTAGGTTTTGGCACCGTATTCTTAATTGGAAGAGCAGGGGAAGTCGTTCGACCAGTCGTGTTGCCAATGCGCGACGAACGAGTCAGGCCTAGCGCCGCGATCGTGACGATTATGGTCGAACGTATCTACGACATGATGGCTGTCGTTTTAATGTTCGCCATCAACCTGATCTGGTTCAAGGCGCCTCCCTCGCTGCAAAAGGATTTCACGAAGGTCCGCGCCGTAGGAATAGGTTTACTAGTAGGGGCGATCTTAGGAATTGTTCTGCTGACCTGGTTCAGAAAAAACTCCACGTCCGTTATCGCTGTTTTCACTAAAGTCTTCGATCGACTTGATTTCATTCCCCGTAGAATTTCAAAACTCGCCATTAGCATTTTAGAACAGTTAGCTCGAGCCTTGCGTGTGTTGGTTAACATTGCTGAGCTCGCAGAAACAATCACATGGACCGCGGTTTTATGGCTCGGAGTGGCAGTCGCGAATCTTCTGATTATTCGCGCTTTTGGTGTGACCTTTGGATTTTCGGAGACGATATTTGTTATGGGCTGGTCGTTGGCGGGCTCGTTAGTTCCGACGCCTGGCGGCGCCGCAGGTGCGTTTCACGCTGCGACGGCAGCTGGTTTGATTTTCCTTGGAGTTGCTCCCGAAACGGCGGCGGCCATTTCGATCGTCATGCACGTCATAGACTTCGGTCCCGCCCTTCTCTTTGGGTTCTTCTACATCATTCGAGGTGATCTAAGTTTTTCAAAGCTGCGAGCACTCTCGTCACCCGAGGCAGTTGAACATGTTGTCGAGGACGAGGATCTGTTGCCGGACAACACAAATAACAAACAACAAACCTTAGGGGGCGTTCTAACCGATTGAGATCTTGGAACCATTCTAGCGAGGTTCAATTCTGATGAAATGTCCATTCTGTGCTTATCTCGAAGACAAAGTCGTTGACTCAAGAGAGTCACGAGAAGGCGATGCTATTCGCCGTCGGCGGGAGTGCTTGCGTTGCGAACGAAGATTCACCTCTTACGAACGTATTGACGAAATTCCCTACATGGTTGTCAAAAAGGACGGACGACGAGAAACATTCGATCGCAATAAGGTAATGGCCGGATTGTTGCGCGCTTGTGAGAAAAGACCGGTACCATCCACCAAGCTTGATAGCATCGTCAATGCAATCGAAAAGTATGTTCAGGAATCATCCGAAAGGGAACGGCCCACCAGTAAAATAGGTGAAATGATTATGCGGCGCTTAAAAGAATTGGATAAGGTTGCCTACGTTCGTTTCGCTTCGGTCTATCTTGAATTCGAAGATGTTTCGGAGTTCATGACGGAACTCAAACACTTAGTACGAACACGAGCTGCTGGTCCGACAGGCAGAAAGTAATATGAAGTGCCAATGATTAAGCCTATCCGTGCGACAGGTCTCGAGCGTCTCGAACTACAAAGACTGCGTGATCGCGTTGGTCTGCTCTATGCTGCTTTGCAGGAGGCGACGGAAGCGGAGAACCCTCTGGCATCGGGAGCGTGGGCACCGCCTGTCGATCTTTGTGAGACTCACGAAGCAATCAACATTCGAGTTGAATTGCCTGGAGTCGCTGCCGATCAAATCAAGATCGGACTCTGCAATACCAAACTGAGAATTTGGGGCGAAAAGAAACGTCGTCCTGCCAGGCGGCGAATCATCTCCTACCTGTGCTCAGAACGTAGCTACGGCAAGTTTAATCGACTTGTACCTCTTCGGTGGACGATCAATGTTCGAGAGGCGCAGGCTGAACTGGAAGATGGCGTTCTCAATATACGTCTTCCCAAGCTCGATGATCGTCGAGGTGGGGAGTTCTTGGTCGAAGTGATAGACAAGACCACGGGGACTTGAATACTGGCAATAAACGTTAGAAGTCAAAGGTAACGCAACATGGCAATCGTAAAAGAACCAGAATTCGCAGAGGCAATTGAAAGTACTGATGCTGACCAACAGCTACAGATTCCCAATGACCTTCCGGTACTTCCTCTGCGCGATATCGTTATCTACCCATTCATGATCGTTCCGTTGTTCGTCTCGCGAGAGAAATCTATTCGTGCGGTCGACGAAGCGCTTGGCGAAAACAGAATGATCCTTCTTGCGTCGCAGAAGGATCTCGATAAAGAGGAGCCAACGGCAGACGATCTCTATTCGGTTGGTACAGCCGCCGTGATCATGCGAATGTTGAAGTTACCAGATGGGCGCATTCGGATACTTGTTCAAGGCCTTGCTCGAGCACAAATCGAATCTGTTGATACAAGTGGTGAGTACCTGCGTTCTCATGTCAACGTTATTCAGGAGATACTTCCGCCAGAACGTTCTCTCG
>Ga0134124_10005305_pt1 | contig 10367 bp, 3 predicted proteins | sample KB304_FD_96880 | JGI IMG/M metagenome (GOLD analysis project Ga0134124, IMG submission 96880) | Terrestrial soil microbial communities without Nitrogen fertilizer from Kellogg Biological Station, Michigan, USA - KB3-0-4 | ecosystem: Environmental > Terrestrial > Soil > Unclassified ... | reverse complement strand
GCTGGACTTCGGCCTGGCACGTCACGCGCAGGACGACTCGAAGCTCACGCAATCCGGCGCGCCGATGGGTTCGCCGAGCTACATGCCGCCCGAACAGGCCGCGGGCCGGACGCGCGCGACGGACGAGCGCAGCGATGTCTATGCGCTGGGCGCGATGCTCTATGAATTGGTGACGGGCCGTCCGCCATTTCAGGCTGCGAGCGTGTTGGAAACCCTCAAGCTGGTTTTGGAAACGGAGCCAGCCTCGCCGCGTTTGCTGAATCCGACTGTTCCGCCCGACCTGGAAACGATTTGCCTGAAATGTCTGGAGAAAGAACCGGGCAAGCGTTACGCAACGGCGCAAGCTCTCGCTGAAGAACTGGGCCGATTCATCCGCGACGAACCGATCCAAGCGCGGCCCGTCAGCGCGCCGGAAAAACTCTGGCGCTGGTGTCGGCGCAAACCCGTTGTGGCCTCCCTCGGAGCCGCGACGCTTGTTCTGCTGGTGGCGGTGGCGGTCGGCTCGCCCATCGCGATCTATTGCGTCAATCAGGAACGGCGGCGGGCCGAGCGCGGAGAATTAGCCGCTCTGCAAAAAGCCTACGCCTCAGACATGAATTTCATTCCACGCGCGTTGGAAATGAATAACCGCGGTCGGGCCTTGGAATTATTGAACCGCCACCGGCCAGGAGCAGATTCCGAAATCCGAAGTGCGAATTTCAAGAGACGAGACCTTCGCGGCTGGGAATGGCGTTACTTGTGGAATCAGTGTCAGAGCGACGCCGAGTCCATTTTTTTAAAGAGCCGAACCTGGTCCACCGCAGTGTCGGTTTCCCATGACGGAGCATTGCTGGCGGTCGGGAAATTGGACGGCGGTGTATCGGTTTGTGATCTCGCAACTCGCCGGCAGATCGATCGTCTGCCTGCGAGCGGTCACATGGTCCGAGCCGTCTTTTCTCCAAGGGAGCCGCTGCTGGCTTATTCGTCCGTTCCTACCTTTGGCTCCACGAGTACCAACTACAGCATCCATCTGTGGGACAGCGTCACCCGGCAGAGGGTGAGGACTCTTTCGATTGGCGGTCCGTGCGGCGGTGTGGCCTTTTCTGAAGATGGACGCACGTTGGTCACTTACGCACAAAGCCCCGCCAATCAAATCACGCTGTGGCGTGTATCAGACGGCAAAATGCTGGCTGGCTACGCCACGCCGGATTGGAACCCTGACCAAGGGACACCTTTCGCCGTTACGCGGGATCTTCGCGTTGCGGCTCATGCCGCTGCGGACGGCAAAGTGCGTGTGATCGATCTCGCCACCGGTCAGGAACTCTGGCCAGCCCAAAAGGCGGCGGAGGATTACGTTATGGCGCTCGCATTTTCACCGGACGGCAGAATTCTGGCCTCGGGCGCTGGTACCGCCGATCCGGTAATCCGCCTGTGGGCCGTTGGTTCTGGCCAGGAACTTGGACGTCTTGAGGGCCACGGAAACGCTGTTACCGCGTTGATGTTTTGGGCGGACGGCAAGACTTTGGCCTCTGCCAGTGAGGATCAGACCATCCGTTTATGGGACGTGACCGACCCGGCCAAGGGACGGCCTCTCAGCACACTGCGAGGCCACACGAAAGCTGTGATTTCCTTGGCGCTGTTGCCAGACAATAGTACGCTGGTGAGCGGTTCGGAGGATTATTCGGTCTGCTTTTGGAACACGACGACACGACCGCAGGACCGAAAGCGCATCACTTTGCCGATTTCAGCGGGTCTCTGGCGCTTTACTCCGGACAGCAAGTCGTTGGTCATTTTGGAAGACCATAACCCGGCGGCCAGCGTCGCCCGGTGGCACGGAACCGATTATCTGGATCGCCAGCCCTTGCTGGACCTGGGGACGAACATTGATGAGGCATGTTTTTCTGCGGATGCTCGCTGGCTTGCGGTCAGTCAGAAGGGTGGGGAGATCCAGGTCTATGATTTGCAAAATCGCAGCCAATCATGCGCATTTGCCACACCCGCCAAGTCCGTCGCGCCCTATCAGTTCATGGCGGAGGGAAGCAAGTTGATGCTCCTCTACCGGCATGACAACTCCATGCACGAATGGAATCTGGAAACGCGGCAGGAGACCCGGTCCTGGCGGGGCGCGCCGGGGCGCTACACCGGAGCGTTCTCGCCGGATGGGAATTGTTATTTGGCTTCGATTGCCAATCCCGACGCCAAATTCCCGACGTTACTCACCGAGCTAAACAGTGGCCGCGAGAAGGTGCTGAACCTGCATTGGTATGTGGCTGCCGCGTTTTCTCCCGACGGCAGATTCTTCGCCCTTTCTCACTGGGGGCCGGGTCCAATAGAGATAAGTCTATGGGAAACCGTCTCCGCAAAAGTAGTCGCCACATTCCGCGGCTTTCCCAGCGTCGTGTGGGAGATCGCCTTCTCCCCGGACATCAAGCGCCTTGCGACTGGCAGTAGCGGCAACGAAGCCATCCAACTTTGGGACGTGGAAAGCCGCGAGTCACTGTTGACGCTGGAAGGCCACGGCTCCGCTTTTAACTCGGTCGCCTTTTCTCCCGACGGCAGTATTCTGGCAGCCAGCAATGGGAGTGGTGTCTTGCACCTTTGGCCCGCCCCGTCGTGGGCGGAAATCGAAGCGGTAGAAGCGGGCGGCACAAGCTCAGATTTTTCCGTTGAAAAACAAACGGACAACTTTTCCAAGCGACGAAGGCTGCATCAGGCGGTGGCTCGTTCTCGCGCCGATCGCGCTGCAGGCTGGACAGAACGGGACGGAGGGATTGGACATCGAGCAAATTAAGGGTGAAGCGCGGCTCCGGCCCCTGCGGGAGAAAGGCAATCAACCTGCGACGGCAAATTGGCGTGGCGCGAGGTGACGTTGAAACCGGACGAAGATTATGTGATCGACTTCAACGCGCTGCTGGGCCACGAAACCGTTCGTAGCGTCGCTTACGCGGTCTGCTACATCCGGTCGGGCACCGACCAGCACGGACTCCAGATATGGTGGGCAGTGACGATCAATCTAAAGTCTATCGGCACCAACGGTTCGTTTTATGTCTGTCCCGCCGACCGTGGTCCGTTCAACTTTGTGATGATTACAAAGGTGTGGGCTTCCTGGGCTCCGGTAAATGGGATTAAGACGAACGATCTCCTGTGCCCAAATTCCTACTGGTATTGGATCGCTTTCTTCTCTCAGGGCAGCGACTTTGCGCAGACCCCGCACCAGAGATCTGTTAGCGAGGTGAAGTATCCGTCCCAAAAGATCATGATGGAATGCGACGCCGCCGACCCAAAAGACAACAGCCAAATCGACGTCGTCAACGGTGGCACCCTGCCTCAAGCGCACGGCAGAGACAGGTTTACAACCTTGTTCGTTGACGGTCATGCTTCGATTACGTGGTATCCAATCACAATGAATGGCACGCCCACCCGCCACCGTACGGGCGTCTGGCACATCGATCCAAGCGGACCCTTCGGCTGGGGCATGGGATCGCTCGACTGGATAGACGTGCCGTGAACTCAGTGATGGTGGCCTCGCGCGCCCGTGTGATCCCATAGTGTGGATTTGCAATCACCGTTGCCCGGCTAAGGGCTTCTCCGTCTGCGGCGATTTTGATTTTGCGAAGTTTTGCCGCCGAAGTTACCGTCGAGGCAATCCATGAAACTCAAACCCACATGGGCATCCCAATTCTTACGCGGAGTCGGGATAGCTGCCTTGGTTTTGACGCTTGGTCGGGTCCCGTCGGATGCGGGGCCGCCCGCGACACAAACTGAGGGCCACAAAACCACGGTCTCCATTATCGGCGAAGAATTTCATCTCAACGGCAAACCGACATATCCGGGACGAACTTGGAACGGGCACAAAGTTCAAGGGCTATTGCTGAACTCCCGAATGGTTCAGGGCATTTTCGATGATCGCAATCCTGACACGGTCGCGCGCTGGGCGTACGCCGATACCGGCAAGTGGGACCCGGAGCGAAACACGCGCGAGTTCATCGCGGCAATGCCCGAATGGCGGCACGACGGTTTGCTCGCGTTCACGATCAATTTGCAGGGCGGCTCGCCGACGGGCTACTCGCAAGATCAGCCGTGGCACAACTCCGCCATCGAAGCCGACGGCGCGTTGCGCACGGATTACCTGAGTCGGCTTGAACGCATCATCAATAAAGCTGACGAACTCGGCATGGTCGTCATCCTTGGCTATTTTTACTTCGGTCAGGACCAGCGGTTGAAAGACGAGGCCGCCGTCATCCGTGCGGTGGACAGCGCAACTGAATGGATTCTGCCTCACGGCTGGCGCAACGTGATCGTCGAGATCAACAACGAGTGCAACGTCCGTTACGATCACGACATCCTCAAACCCAAACGCGTTCACGAACTCATTGAGCGGGTGAAAAGCAAATCGCGCGATGGCCGCCGCTTGCTGGTCGGCACCAGTTATGGCGGCGGATTTATCCCGCTGGAAAATGTGGTCCGCTCGGCGGACTTCATTCTCCTTCACGGCAACGGCGTTTCCGATCCGACCAAAATCGCCGAGATGGTTCACAAGACCCGCGCAGTGCCTGGTTACACGCCCAAGCCGATTTTATTCAACGAAGACGATCACTTCGACTTCGACAAGCCGCAGAATAATTTCGTCGCGGCAATCAGAGAATATGCGTCCTGGGGCTATTTCGATTACCGCATGAAAAACGAGGGCTTCGATGAAGGTTACCAGAGTGTGCCGGTGAATTGGGGAATCAGTTCGGCGCGCAAGCGCGGGTTCTTTGAGCTGTTGAGCGAGATCACCGGAACGAAGCGCTGACGATGAGATAAGGAAACATCGAACATCCAACGCTGAACCATGAACGCCGGTTTACGATTAAGATGAAGATGAGGAGTAAGATGATGACCCCCAACCGGGCGCATCCCCCATACTCATACTCCTCATCCTACTCTTAATCTCGTTGGCGTTCGCCCGGGCTTCTCATGAATTTCAACCGATGAATCGCTTCGTCAAGATGCGTCGGTGGAGCCGCCGATCGACACCAGAATTTTCTCCGCGGCTGCACGAGGATTTTTCGCCGCATAAATCGGGCGGCCAATGACCAGCCAATTGGCGCCGGCCGTCACTGCTTCCTTCGCGCTGAGAGTTCGTTTTTGATCGCCCGCCGCGTCATCGCTCGCTCGAATGCCGGGCGTTATCAATTGAATTTGGGAAGGGAGAAATTGCCGCAGTGCAACCAACTCCAGCGGCGAGCAGACCAAGCCGCGCAAGCCCGCTCTCACCGCCAGATTTGCCAGCCGTTCCACTTGCCGCCCGACATCAGACGCGACGCCGATGACATTCAGTTCGTTAGTGTCCATGCTGGTGAGCACGGTGACACCCAAAACCAAAGGCGCATTTAACCCGGCTTGTTGTGAAGTGCTTTGGGCGGTTTCTTCCGCCGCGCGCAACATTTCCAAGCCGCCGCACGTGTGCACGGTCAGCATCTGCACGTCGAGCCGTGTCGCCGCGGCGACGGCTTTGGCAACGGTGTTGGGGATGTCATGAAATTTCAGGTCGAGAAAAACCGATGCGCCCGTCGCGCGAACGCGCCGCACCACGTCCGGTCCGGTGCTGGTAAACAGTTCGCTGCCGATCTTAAACGCGCCCACGACCGGCGCCAGTTGGGCCGCCAGTTGCAAGGCGGCGTCGGCCGTCGGCACGTCCAACGCTGCTATGATTGGATTGCGCATCGCGGGATTAAATCAGACTCGTGGGCTGCCTGTCAGCATTTGTGTCACTCCTATCCCTAATGTAACCCTTGTAACCTTTGTAACTCATTTAACTCTTTTTACGCCCTCGCGCTCAAGGGCCGCTCTGATTCTTCATCCATTTAACAGCTTGCTTGCGAAAACGAACTCAGTTTTATTGCCATCAATCAAATCATCTCGTTGAAGCAATATGCGCGCGTTGAAAAAATTTATCTTGATCGCCTCGATCGGCGCGGTAGCGGGGTTCGCTGCCGGCCAGACCCCGGTTGCTCCCAACGCACAGCCTGTGGCGCCGAACCCCAACCGCAATGTCTCATCTCCTGGCTTTGAATTGCTCGACGGTGATCGCATCGCTTTTCTCGGAGACACGTTCATCGAACGCGAGCAGAGTTATGGATATATCGAGGCGGCATTGACGAGCCGGTTTCCCAATCGCAACGTGACCTTCCGCAATCTGGGCTGGAGCGCCGACACGCCATTGGGCGAATCGCGCGCGGGTTTTGATTCGCCGGAGAAAGGATTCGATCGCCTAAAGGAACAAATCACGGCGTTGAAGCCATCGGTGGTGTTTCTCGGTTACGGCATGGCCAGTTCATTCGACGGCGAGGCGGGGCTCCCGAAGTTTTCCGCAGACATGAACCGCTTGATTGACACGATTCAAGAAATCTGCGGCGCGGGCAAAGTGCGTTTCGTGATTCTAAGCCCGATTCGCCATGAAAACCTGGGCCCGCCTTTACCGGGTCCGACGAAACATAACGCGCAACTGGCCGCCTACACCCAGGCGCTTCAGGAGATCGCCGGAAAGCGCGCTTTCCAGTTTATCGAATTATTTACGTCGCTGCGACCACTCGGCGCTCCGTCCAAGATGATTTACAACACCGACGATGGCATTCATCTCACCGCCTTCGGGTATCGCCGCGTGGCGGAAGCAATCGAGCAAGGCTTGGGCTGGGAGCCCAATTCGTGGCGAGTGGGAGTCACGCCACAAGGGACGTTCCGAACCGGCGCCTTCGGGATCACGACGTCCGATCTGCAAAAAACCGACGACAAGGTTCGTTTCGTCGGTTTGGAGGATCGCGTCATCGCCCCACCCGTGCCCAACCCGGACATCACCTTCATTCCAGGAATCTTGCCCGGCCGTATTCAATTCGCCGGCATGAAGCCGGGCAGATATCTCCTCAAGATCGATGGCGAAGTGGTGAAGTCGCTTTCCGACCAGGAGTGCCAGCGCAGTTTTCCAGTGGATAAGGGCCCGCACCTGAACCAGGCCGAACAATTGCGCCAGGCGATTCTCAAGAAAAATGAATTGTTTTTCCATCGGTGGCGGCCGCAAAACAACACTTACCTATTTCTATTCCGCAAAAATGAGCAAGGCCAGAACGCTCGCGAGATTCCGCAGTTCGATCCGCTGGTCCAGGCCGAAGAAGAAAGAATTGCGAAGTTGCGCATACCGGTCAAGCACACCTACGAATTGGTGCCAGCCACCGACGAAGCTCAAGCGTCCAAAGCCGCTGTTCCGAAAGCAGAATCGGCGATTGCGGCCACACCGCTTCCGTTGCCGACCTTCGACGTCGATCCAGGTTTTGAGATTTCACTCTATGCCGAAAATCCGCTGCTCGCCAAACCCATCCAGATGAATTTCGATCCGCAAGGGCGGCTCTGGGTCGCGAGTTCGTCGGTTTATCCGCAAATTCAACCAGGCCAAACTGCCGACGACAAAATTCTGGTTCTCGAAGACACCGACCACGACGGCAAAGCAGAGAAATCGACCGTGTTCGCCGAAGGGTTGTTGATTCCGACCGGAGTCGAACCGGGCGACGGCGGCTGCTACGTAGGCCAAAGCACCGAGTTGCTGCATTTCAAAGACACCGATGGCGACGGCAAAGCCGACCAAAAACAAATCGTGCTCTCGGGCTTCGGCACGGAAGACACGCATCACATTTTGCACACGTTGCGCTGGGGACACGACGGCCAGCTTTATTTCAATCAATCAATCTACATCCACAGCCACCTGGAAACGCCGCACGGAGTGGTTCGCTTGAACAGCGGCGGTGTTTTTAATTTCCGTCCACCGACCCGTGAACTGGAGGTGTTCCTGCGCGGCTTTTGCAATCCCTGGGGACATCACTTCGACGAGTTCGGCCAATCCTTCGAGACCGACGGCGCGGGTGGACAGGGCATCAGCTATGGGATGCGCGGCGCGACGTATTTCACCTATGCCGCCATGCGGCGCGAACTGCGCAGTGTCAGTCCCGGAAGCTACCCGAAATTTTGCGGTCTGGAGATTATTTCCAGCCAGCATTTCCCCGAGGATTGGCAGGGCAACGCGATCACGTGCGATTTTCGCGCCCATCGGGTCGTGCGTTTTTCCATCGCCGAACAAGGATCCAGTTACGCCACCAAAGAAATGCCCGATCTGGTGCGCAGCACGAATGTCACTTTTCGTCCCATCGACGTGAAGATCGGGCCGGACGGCGCGCTTTACATCGCCGACTGGTCGAACCCGATCATTCAACATGGCGAAGTCGATTTCCGCGATGCGCGCCGCGATCATGAGCATGGCCGCATTTGGCGCGTCACGGCCAAGGGCCGCGCACTGGTGGAAAAACCAAAATTGATCAACGCCACCCACACCGCGTTGTTCGATCAATTGGTGTCGCCTAATGGATTCAACCAACAACAATCCCGGCGGGTGTTGACGGAACGCGGGACTAACATCGTGAGTGATCTCGCGCGCTGGACCGCCAGCCAAACCTCGGAAAAAAATCTGCTCCAGTCGTTATGGATGTATCAATCCGTTGACGTCGTCGAGCCGGAACTGTTGGAGAAATTGTTGCACGCGCAGGATGGCCGCATTCGCGCCGCTGCCGTTCGGGTTTTGAGTTTCTGGTCTTCGCGCGTGACGAACGGTTTCAACCTGCTCGCCGAGCGCGTGGCCGACGAGCATCCGCGCGTTCGCCTTGAGGTGATGCGCGCGTTGGGCAAAATTCCCACCGCGCGTTCAGCGGATTTGGTTTTGTCCGCGTTGTCCCGGCCGATGGATGATTTTTTGGATTATGGACTCTGGCTCAGCATCAACGATCTGGCCCGGCCGTGGATTGACTCCATCTTGTCGGACAACTGGAAACCGGAAGGGCACGAACGCGAATTGGAATTCGGCCTGAAGTCCGTCGAACCGGCGCTGGCCAGCAAGGTCTTCACCAAATTGGTCGCGGGCAAACCCATTCCTGCAACGGGCAATTGGATCGAATTGATCGGCCAGGCCGGCAGCCCAAACGAATTGCGACAGTTGTTCGACCAGGTTTTGCAAGGCGGCTTCGATGAAGCCAGCACCGCCCGCGCGTTAACCGCGTTGAATGAGGCCGCGCGGTTGCGCAAGGCGAAACCGGCGGGTGATCTTGCCGGCCTTGGCAACTTGTTGCAGAACTCCGGCAGCAAAGCCGGAGTGGCTGCGGTGCGCCTGGTGGGGACGTGGAAACTGAAACCATTCGCCAGTCAGTTGGTGAACCTGGCGCAAAGCCAGTCGGCTCCGGCAAAATTGGCGCAAGCCGCCATCGAGAGCCTGCGCGAAATTGGCGGTGCCGAAGCCATCGAAGGTCTGCGCGCGCTCGCGGAAAAGGGAAGCGACCTGACCCTCCGCCGTCAAGCCGTCGTCGCGCTGGCGGCCTTGGACCTGAACAAATCGTTGCCGCAAATCATGGCCATCGCCAGCGCCACGACCCAGCCCGACGAAGCAGTCGGGCTGTGGCGCGCGCTGTTAAGCATCAAGGGTGCAGCGCCAGCCTTGGCGCGCGCTCTGCCCAAGACCGGTTTTCCACCGGACGCGGCCAAGGCGGGCTTGCGAGTCGCCCGCGAAAGTGGTCGCAACGAGCCGGACCTCGTTCTGGCCTTGTCGCGCGCGGGCAATCTCGAAGACGAAAGTCAAAACCTCACGCCCGCAGAGATTCAGGCGCTGGTGGCCAAGATGAAATCAGCCGATCCGGCGCGCGGAGAAATTATTTTTCGCCGCAAAGATCTGAGTTGCACCGTGTGCCACGCCATCGGCGGCGCGGGCGGAAAAGTTGGGCCTGACCTCACTTCACTCGGCGCCAGCGCGCCGCCGGATTATTTGATTGAGTCGGTGCTGGCTCCCAACAAGACCGTCAAGGAAGGCTACCATTCCATCCAGGTCCAAACGAAGGACGGCCAGGAATTCAGCGGCGTTCTGGTTCGCGAAACCAGCCAGGAACTCATCTTGCGCGACGCCACGAACAAAGAAGTTTCGATTCCGAAAAACAACATCGATGAGCGGCGCCTCGGCGGTTCCTTGATGCCGTCGGGCATGGTGGACAATCTCACCAGCGAGGAACGCCTCGACCTGTTCCGCTTTCTGTCCGAACTGGGCAAACCCGGTCCCTACGACGCGTCGCAGGCCAACGTCGCGCGGGTCTGGAAACTACGGCCCGGCACGCACGACAACGAACAGTTCGGCGAAGAAAAATTTGTGGGCAACGATCCAAACGGCGCGGAGTGGCAGCCGACTTATTCGCTGGCCGACGGACGGTTGTTGCGGGACCAGCTCCAGGACGGAGCGAAAGCCGGGAAATGGATCGGTGTGGTGGGCTTGTATGCGGCGACGCAATTGCAGGTGGCCAAAGCCGGACCGGTAAGCTTGAAATTCT
>Ga0134124_10005304_pt1 | contig 10370 bp, 9 predicted proteins | sample KB304_FD_96880 | JGI IMG/M metagenome (GOLD analysis project Ga0134124, IMG submission 96880) | Terrestrial soil microbial communities without Nitrogen fertilizer from Kellogg Biological Station, Michigan, USA - KB3-0-4 | ecosystem: Environmental > Terrestrial > Soil > Unclassified ... | reverse complement strand
GAAATATGGGCTCAAGTCTGAAGCCGCATCTCCCAAAGATACATTTGATAGTGTCAAAAGGGAATTGAGAGATGCTTATAATAATTACATTAACCCAAAGACTTTTGTTAAAGCGTACAACATACTAATCATATTAGATAGTCTCGGAGAAATTCATTCTCGTCAGATAACTAATTTGATGAAAGATTTGAACGAAAAGATTTTTGATTCTACTCCACAAGATATGTTAACTAAGGTTAATGGAATCTTGGCTATCATTGACAGTCTACAAGATAAAAATCATGTAACTATTAGAAATAGCATTAGAAAACATTGGGCAGAAGTTCAAAGAAGAGTTCCTTCCGACAATGAATTGAAAATGGCATTGTCTAAATGGGAGCAAGTAGTTAATAAGAAGTTAGCCAGCATTTTACACAAGCAGGCAGAAAAGCTAAAAGTTCTTGCCAAAAGCAATGAGGCTATTATGGGCGGCCCAGTAAAGCCAATACCAATGGAGCCTACTGCAGAAGAACAGTTTAGATTCAGATTTACTCCGCTAGCAGTACATCATCGTTTAGATGATCCAGAAATCTTTAACAAAGTCTGGGATAATCCGGAATTGAAACCAAGAGTAATTGATCTTATTAACAAGAGCGAGAACGTGAAAACAAAGGTTTTTACTGACCCAGAGATCATGCGAGAAGTCTTAACTATTCTAAGAAGCAGGCAACGTCAGCAAACCAATGAAGGTTTATTTAATGCACCAGAAGAAGTAGCCCAACAACGCATGAATGTGCTGCCACCTGAGGAGGATTGGAGTCGTCAGATGCAAGAGGCTAAGAGACTAAAGCAAGAAGAGCCTGACCAAGAAGATCCTATCATCAGAGATGAGATGCACAAACGTAGACTTGAACAAGATAGACTAAAACAAATTGAGGAAGATCGCGAGAGGCTTATGGGTAGTAAGAGTGGCTCTCGAATGGAACAAATACTAAAGAGGTACCAATGAGAATCGCTGAACTATTAAATGCTATGGCTTCTTGGCTTGAGAGCCCAAACAACGAAGCTTTGTTGCTTGCTGAGGCTGACGAGAAGTGCATGAAAGTAGTCGCAGAGTCTTGTGTGTTAGCCGCTGAGCTACTCAAGAAAGCTGCCGATGAAGTAGATGTACTTGAGTCTCCAACCGAATCTGTTATTACTTCTGACTCTATCGAAGAGACTGCCGCTTTAGCGAGCGCTTTCGATCAGTCAGGGGATCCTCAACTAAAGAGGATCGCTTCTGTTTTGGATGAACTTCTTTTGACTATTGCAGCTCCACCAAATGCTTACGCTGAGCGTAAAGATTTAGTAGACGCAAGACTTGATGAAGTTAAAAAGAAGTACGAAGACCCACGCAAAGAATTGCACAAGTATAACCAAATTGGCAAGTCTGAGAAGGCTATTGAACAGAGTGGGTTCACCAAAGAATACAAGATTCTAGAGGCCCCACTTAGCACACGTTACTGCCCAGACCATGCAGGCGCTCAGATTGCGCGTGTAGGTGAGCACATGTGGCAGTGTGAATTAGATAAGAAGACTTACAATTTTGAAACTGGTTTCGAATTGGCTAATGGTTCCAGAGTTCCTGGTGGAGATGTTTCTCAACAGACCGGTAGCTTAGATACTCCATTCCATGCCATTTTTGATACTCGTGAAGGTAGGCTAGGATACAATAAATGAGTCAAGAGGCTATCAAGAAGCTCGCCGGCATATTTGAAAAGCAGCAAAAAATCTTACAAAAACTAGCGTATCCGCCGATATCCTTACATGAGGCTCGTCAATTATTCGGTTTACCCGCCGATTTTGATTATGAAACTGCCAAAGAAGCAGTTAATAGGTACGTGACCGAGCATCGCAATAAGCCAGATTGGAATGCAAAATCTGTCACTTTTAATAGGGCCCTTGTGACTCTTGAAGATGATTTTCGCTATCGAGAAAGAGCTAAAGAAAGAGCCAAAGAAATGTCTCAAGACATTCCTCAAGATAGTCCTGAAGACAGTCAAAGCTTGCCCCCAGATTTTGATAATGCTCTAAATCACTATAAAGAGAAGCAGCAAGAGGCATTAGAAAATCCTGCGAGACACTCTGATTTTCGCATGACTTTAAATCAATTGGCTAGAATGGCTGAAGGTGAAAAGGCTATATGGGAAGAATTAGGAGAGTATTTTCCTGGATGGACTCCTAACAACATACGTCAATTATTAAGTAAATTAAGGGGTTAATGCCCCCTTTGGTTATAAAATAACATTATAATCAGAGGACCTATGAACAAAAATGCGCTCAAAAAAATTCTGGAGCATCCAGATAAAGATGAAATCATTGCTAAATTAGTATTAGATTATCCTGCAAAAGAAATTCATGAATGGCTTGCTGGCAAATATACAAATGTTAGTGAAGCTAAATTTGTAGTTGCCGAGAAGTCAATTAAAGTATTCAAAGAAAATTACTTGGATGTTTATTCCATGATCCGTGAGGACATGTTGAAGACCAAGCAAGCTGTAGCTACCAGTACAGAAGACCAGCTAGAATTAGCGGTCAAGGGCAATTCCACTTACAAAAGTAAAATGTTGGAATTGGCTGGTAAAGAAATAGACGTACGTCAAATGGTAGCACAATTGTGTCTAGCTATTGAAACACGCCTGGGTCAAGTTTTTGATGAAATTCAAGAAGATCCGCGTAATATCAATACTAAAATCGACCGTGTTTTGATTGAGTATGGTGAGCTATTGGGTGGGTTACTAGAGAAATATTATAAATTCACCGAGAACCCAGCAGATTTGGTCATTCAGCACAACGTGACTTTGCAGGCCGTAGATCAGCATATTTCGGTATTTCATGATGTAATCCGAGATGTTTTGTCTCAATTGGACCTAGAAAGCTCTATGTTGTTTATGGAGCTGTTTCAGGAGAAGATGGCCAAATTGAAACCACCTACTCAAGAGCAACCGCTTAATACTGACATGAAACTTGCTGAGGCCAAACTTCTCAACGAAACTATTAACAAAAAGTTGAATAACCAGTAATGCCAGAGAATAAACCACTTCAACCATATTCCGATGAGGAACTTCAGCTTACTCCAGAAATGGAAGATAAGATGAAAAAGCTAATGGAATTCTTCGATAACCACGGTATCGATTATGATAAGTTTATTCCAAAATTCTACTCTTACATATCAGAAAAGAAGGCTTACCCCAACTATGATCAATATCAGCCTATTGCAAATCAACACGATATGCAAAGGTGGATGCTAGCGTTAAAGGACATTCATTATAAGCAGAAGGCTGGATACCCATATCGCGATGCAATTAAGAATGCTACTCAGGGTTGGCAAAAAATGGAAATCTACGACTTCTTGAACTGGTTAAAGTTCCACGAAGAAGGGGCTCACATGAAATATAAGTTTGCACAAGTCTGGTATGAAAATGGACAGCCTGGCTATTTTCTTCATATCAAACCAGATGCTCAAAAAGAACCGGAACCAAAAACTGATGGTGATTCTGTTGAGAAGGCCAGCCAAGATGCTGAACGCAATGAAGAGAAGAGACAGATCATTGAGAAGCAACGATCCAAAATTATTGGACGTTTGGACTCAGCCGAGAAACTTCTTCGCTCTCAAGACGGCCAAGAATTTGCAGGTTCTGAATTAGAGAACTTGATGGAAGCCATTTATACCCTTAAGAAGAAAGTTCAGCTTGTTAATAAGTTGAGCGTCTCTACACGTTTGTATGAAGATATGATTGTACGTGAAGGAAACGTTCTAAAGCGTAATGGATTTACTAAAGCTGCCGATATGCTATACTCTTTGGCGCAAACACCAGGTGCAGGTGGCGAAGCAGCTAAGGGCACCGATGATGCGGGTGCAGTTCCAAATACATCTCCACCACCTCCACCAGCCGAGCCTCAAGGTGCGCCCGGAGGTTTGCCAGCAACAGTTCCAGCAGCCCCAGTTGCTCAGACTGAAAAGCCACAACCATTAGCTATTAAGCAGTTCATTGAGAATATGAACGATGGAAACCAGACAGAGTCTGATGTTACTGGTGCTGAAGATGATGAGCTAGAAGTTAAAGACAACGAAGAAGAGTTAATGGTAACAGAAGTTCAGGTAGCTCCACCAGTTGCTCCTGTTCCACCACCTGCGGCTTTGGAAGATGTTCCAATGACGGATAGTCCTCCACCAGATAGAAACCCTCCAGCTTTTGTTCCTGAAGCAGCCCCTAAAGCACCAGCCAAGGGCGATGCTCCGGCCGAAGAAGAGCCATTAGAAGTAACCGAAGATGACATTCCACCTATCGGTGGTGACACTCCTTCAGGCGGTACGGGTACAAGTTTAGATAGTAAGCTTGATGCTACTTTCAAGGGCGTTACCATGGAGGAGATCGTTTCTGAATTAGAAGACATCTCTACCTACTACAAGGTTAGAGAAATGCCAAGACGTCTAGCTCGTCTAGATATGATGTTTGATAGCAAGGGCATCTCAGCTTACTTCCCAAGTTTAGCTGAAGCGCAGAACCGCGCCCTTGATGCTAACAACTATATTGCTACTCGTATTGATGATATTCTTGCCAAGGTTCGTGGTGCCATGGCTTCCCAAGATATGGGCGCCAAACTCAAGCAAGATGAAAGCAAAGAGAAGCAGCGCAAACAGATGAGAAAAGACCAAGAGAATGCCGAGCTTGAAGGCGAGAAGCCGGAAGGCGAACAAGCCGCTGGTAAAGAAACCCCAGCCGTAGAATTGGGTGAATTAGGCGCCCCGGCTGCTCCAGCAACACCTCCACCACCAGCAGCACCAGCCGCTCCAAGACCACCAGTAGTTTAAGGGGATGAATGAAACTCCGTGAACTGCTTCAGCAAATGAAGGTAGTGCAAGAAAAGATAGGCGCATCACCGCCCTATATTTGCGGAGGTACGCCCAGAGATAAGTACATGGGGCAATTACAAAATGTTGCCGACATAGACTTAACAACTGGTGATAAGACGGTTGATTACTTATCTCAAGAATTCTATCTAGAATTTCGCAAGAAGTATAACGTTACTAGAAAGACCATGGAAGATGGACATAGCACCATTTTTGTTGGTAGTTTAAAAGTTGATTTCTCATCGAATTTCATGGTTCCTAACATTGATCAGGAACTGGCTAAATTGGGAATCAAAAATCCTAGTGACCTACAACGAGAAATGTTTAGTCGCGATTTTACCTGTAACTCATTACTGCTAACAATAGATCTTAAACAGATTTTAGATCCTACTAAAAGAGGATTCAAAGACATCAAAGAAAAGAAAATCAGAACCTGCTTAGCTCCGGAGATTACTCTCACAACTAATAGAAATAGAGTTGTTAGGGCTATTTATCTAGCTTGCAAATTAGATTTCGATATAGATGATTCAATTATTGAATATGTAAGGAAGTATCCTAATACTGTTAAGATATCTACTGACAAATCAATGAATGATAAGTTGAATGAGGCTTTTACTAGAAATCCAGATAAGGCAGCCGACTTAATCACTAAAATGAATTTGTGGAGCTATATTCCAATTACGGAGAAAGCTTATCCGTATTACATGAAACATATCAAAGGAAAAACTGATGTCGGTTAAAAAAGCTTATTTTCAAGGTGGTGGCGGCGTCAATGAACCAACGCCCGGCGAAAAGAAATACAAGTCCGATCCGGCCTTGGTTGTTCAGCCGCGTTTTGAAGAACCATTTTATCGCAACTACGATTTGTATAGGATTCCCGGCATGGAGCATATCGGCCCTGGCACCGGATACCATGGTCTACAAAATTATGATAGCGTCCAGGAATTTCTAGAAGCAAGACGCAATAGGATGAAGGGTCGCTACGTGGCCGATGATTCTTGGCAGATTGATAACGGCGAGCGCGTTAAGAAAAATCCAAACATCAAAGCACGCGCGTCTATTTTTGAAAGAATAATCAAAACTGCTGGCCCGAACTATGACCTCGGTAAAGGTCTCTATCAAGAAATGAGTGATGGTAAAATAGACAGTGTTGAAGAATTCAGAGAAGAAGGTAACCACGGCCCTGGCGCCCTGATGAATATTACCAAGAAGAAAAACAATAAGTACGATATTAATCATATTGATTTTCCAATTGACGATAACATTAGCATCATTGATTTGGAAGATGGTGTAGTGCCAGGAACTCAAATTGGTGAAAAACTACCTTTACCAGAACATGATCTGGCTGATCGCTCTCCCGAAGCCCTTAATTTTGGCAGGGATTATGACGACGAGGATGAGCCAGCAAGAGGTCTTGAGGAAGAAGATGATGATATTCTTCAAAAACTATTTAATAAGTATCTAACCCCTTCAGATACGGGTTTATTTGGACTGCCAGACGGCGTGGATCCAGAAGGCCATGACGCAGAACGGACTATGCAAGTTGAGCAGCCTTATACTGGTACTTCCGATATTGGTACCAATATTTATGAGGATAAGTGGAATATCTAAAACCAACGATTATCATTGCATACAACCGCATATTATCATATAAAGAAAGCACTCCCAGAGGTACCTAAATGACTTTACAATCGACAGCACAACAGCTATATGTCATAGACCCGACTTCCCCGGCGTCTCAGCTACCGGCCCATGATGAGCACTCGGTACAGGCTATACCTGCCCACATTCAACATGAGGGTAATGAAGAACTTATGGTTGGCGCTCCACTTGAAGTAACTGAACCTGGCGAAATTGAAATTGTAGTCGAAGATCTTCCTGGCGCACCACCTGGCACTAAGCACCCAGAACCAGAACTAGAAGTCCATGATGAGACTTTAGAAGTCAAGGATGACGAAGAGAAGAAAGAAGATCCTAAAGAGACTAAGAATGCTAAGTGGGATTGGTCTAAGCATGGTCCAAAAGGATTTGTCAATTGGGTTAAAGAAAGACTCGATTCCTGTCCAAAGCATTCTGGTTATGACTCTGCCGGTCTTGAACGCGCTATGGCTTATCTAGAGAAACTAGATAGTGAAATTTCTAAGGCCATGAGAATGGACCTTGACTCTGAGCTAGATGCCAACAGCGTTGAGAAGATTCGCTCTCAATTAGATGATGGTCTCGGACGTTTACGTGAGCGCCTTGATAAGGTCAAGGACTCTAAGAAGTCTTCTAAGAAAAAGAAGAAGACCGCATCAGATTTGCAACCACAAATCAAAGATGTTCTTACCAGATGGGCCGATGAAGATATTCAAGCTTATGTTGAAGACAATTCTGTTCCAGGTGAAGAGTGGGACATCCAGAAAGCTATTCATCAAATTGCTAATGGCGGCGAGGAACCTGGTTTTGAAGGTGCTTGGATAAAGACTGCACAGAAAATCTATGGTGTTGGTAGCGGTGTAATGATCACTGTTCCACTTTTGATTTCTAGAATTGCAAGAGTTTGTGTCAATGGTACTGTTTCGGCAGGACATGATATTGAGGATTTGTACAACAGACAAGTTAAGAAGTGGGATTTAAGTGAGCGCGAGCAAGCTGAAGTTCAACAACTATTGTTCGATATGGGATACCCATTGCGTCAAGACCGTGGTTTTATGCCAGAGGATGATCTTGAGGTATACGATACCGATAATATGGATTGGGCAGCCAATTATAGGGCGTAATCATGAGCAAACAGCCAAGACATCAATCTGTAATCAGTAGACAATCTGATGCATCTAACAGTGACGATCACTGGTTAAGAGAGTTTGAAAACAAGCTCCAAAAGACCAGTGTGCAGCCACGTGGTAATAGTTTGCACGATCAGATTAGTAGCATCATGAACAGTAAGTCTAAGTATCCATCGGTACAGGCGGCTGTTGATGATATGATGCAACGTAGTGGCCTGACTGATTACCTACAAACCAAAACTTCTTCTGATGAAGAATTAGATCCTACCAAGCGGCGTAAAACGGCTCAAGATCAAAATGATGGTAAGGGCAAGAAAAAAGATCCAAAGACTCCACAGGTAATTCAAGAGAAGCCAAGTATTTTACAAACACTTAAGCGTATCATTAGAGAGAGTCGCGGTAATTTATCAGTCCCAACACTCATTAATCGTTTGCGTTCCCTACATGCCAATGATGTTTCTAACAATGGCGCCTGGGAAGATGAGAGACTTATCCGTTTAGTTAGCAAATATAAGCTCACAGCCATGAAAAACAACCCTCATACTTATGATAGGTTTGATAATCTTGGTGAGAGCGATCATTCTACTGCTGAAAAAGATATTGACCCATCAAATACTGACGCATTCAATGCTCTAATGCCTTCCAAAATTTAAGTGCTTTGCACTTACCCAGCCTGTTTTTCGGGTTCTGGAGGATATTTTTCAGTCCACAACCGGCTAAATTTGCAGTTGTAACACAATAGCACTCTCTCTTTAGTTAGATTGAGTGCTTCAGTTTTATTTGTGCCACATGTTTTACAACATCCACCATGGTACTTAACTATTTTCCTTCTATACTCTTCTGCATATTTGCTTTTGAGAGTTTTACCAAGCTTGCAATTGTAACATAATACTTGATGACCTGTTTTTAACACGATATTGTCATACAGATAATTGATGTTACCATTAATTGTTAACTTGGTATACTCATCTTCTCCACAAATACTACAAGCATTACCATAAGCTAAAATAACAGCACTTCGTTTCATACGATAGCGGCTGTTTTGTTTTTTAGAGTAATCAGGATCTGTTTGATGAGACTTCTTGTCAACACTTTTGCGACATAGCTTGCAGATATAATAACCCTTATTTTGGTCGTAAGTAGCCCAATTTTTAGCGGTTAATGAAATGCCACATTTGAGGCACGTCTTTTTTCTTCGTTTTTTCGTGGGAGCCATCTCACTGAATATACGATCATTTTAGTATGCCAAGTTTACAAATTGAGAACAAAGAAATTTTTGAGAAGATGAAGAAGCAACTCGCAATGCTTGACCCTGTCACTTTTTGCGAAGCTAACTTAACATTAGATGGTGAGCAATTTTCACTAACTGGCAACGGATATAAACCCTTCAGTGATATCTATAGATACATTGGTATCAAAGCGCTAGAGCCAGATGCTAAACCAGTTATTCTGGTAAAGGGACGTCAGGTCGGCGCTACTACTATGGCTAGTGCATTAGAGATGTACTTCATGGGTTCCGGATTATTTGGTGATGGATTCCGTCCACCAATTCGTATCATTCACGCTTTTCCGCAATTAGAGTTGGCGGCAGCTTATTCAAAAACTAAGCTTCAGCAAATGATTACTCAAGCTAAGATTCCAGAAGGTACCCCAGAAAACAAAGCCTCCCGCCCAAAGTCTTTTATGCAGCAATTGCTAGACCAGTCATCTCCTACCAATGACTCTTTGCATTTTAAACAGTTCATTGGAGGAAACCATTTGTGGGTAGAGTCAACTGGTGTTGACGCCGACAGAATCATGGGTCGTACTGCTGATATTCTATTCTTTGACGAAGTTCAGAAGACAACTTCCCAGGCTATCGGAAATGCTCTCAAAATTTTGACCAATGCCAAATATGGTAAGCCAACCAAGGGTGTTCAGGTTTTCTTTGGAACGCCCCGTCGTAAGGGCTCTGACTATCATAAGATGTGGCAATCATCCTCTCAACAGTATTACTATTTAGGTTGTGAGAAGTGTAAAGAGCATTTCCCACTGTATACTCCCGGATCCGATGACTGGGAGAAAGTTTGGATTCATGGTAAGATTGTTAAGTGCTCTAAGTGTGGTCATGAACAGGATAAGTTACAAGCCCAGGAACGTGGTAAGTGGATAGCTCTTAAGAATCCAAACGATCCAGATTGTGATATGATTGGTTTCCACATCAATCAGCTTTACATGCCTAAGTTCACTAGAGAGGACATTGATAAGGAAAAGCCGGGCAGACACCCAATCAATACAGATAGAGTTTTCCAAAACGAAGTTCTTGGAGAGTTCTATCAGGGTGATGCTAGCCCACTATCTCCAGATGAGATTCGTGCTAATTGCGCAGACTTCGAAAGAAAATTCAGCCCTCGCATTATGTATCCAAAGGGAATGACGCAGCAGTTTACTATTCTCGGAATCGACTATGGAGCCCGTTCAGATTTGGAACAACTAGCAGATCCGGAAAGAATCAAATCGGCAGGTCAGTCTTATAGTACTGCAGTTGTATTACAAACTAAAGGCGCTAACTTATTATCAATAGAGTTTGCTACTAAGTTTAAACGTAACGACATGGAAAGTAAAAAAGGGATTGTTGACCAATTGATGAGACAGTACAGTATTCAATTGGCTGTTGGAGACATTGGTTACTCTAACGACTTCTCTGCTTTAATGCACAACACTTATGGAGACAGATATTTAGTTTCTCG
>Ga0134124_10005302_pt1 | contig 10372 bp, 6 predicted proteins | sample KB304_FD_96880 | JGI IMG/M metagenome (GOLD analysis project Ga0134124, IMG submission 96880) | Terrestrial soil microbial communities without Nitrogen fertilizer from Kellogg Biological Station, Michigan, USA - KB3-0-4 | ecosystem: Environmental > Terrestrial > Soil > Unclassified ... | reverse complement strand
CCTCCAAATCGTCTGTCCGGGTGATCTTCTTTGCCTCGCGTGCGTTTGGCATAAAGACGTCTACGTATTTAAAAACTTCCAACAATCCTCCTTCCCACCGGTCATCAGGATCATCGTTGGTATCCATGGAGATGGTGAGTCCGGCGGCTTTTAGCCGTTTAAACAGTTCTGGGAGATACGTTTGAAGTCCTTTTTGCAAATAGAATGAAGAGAAATGGAAATGTTTCGAATCGGCAAGATACTCGATGTCGAGATCTCGTTGTGTGAACTCAACAATCGTGCCGGCGTAAGTCAAAATGTTGCGCCAGCCTGGGCGCTGCAAAATCACGCTGAGCGCAGTCTTGGTTGTGCCCGGCACTTTGCGAACGAGGCTTGTATCAACGCCGCCCTGTGTCAGTCGTTCCAGCGCGATCTGACCTAGTGAATCATCGCCGATGCGCGATTGAAATCCGACCCGGCTGCCCAGCGCAGCAAGATTATGGGCTACGATTGCCGATGACGAACCCAAGGTCAGCATCATATGGTCTGACAAAAGTTCGCGTTCCGGCGGAAGTTCATCCGGAAGCCCGTACATGATGAGATCGAGGTTTAGTTCCCCCGCAATGGTGACGTCAAATCGAGGCATGCTCAGGTTTGTTCCGGGACTTGTCTTCATCGAGCAGGACAACACGACTAAGATTGCGCGGTGAGTCGGGGTCGAGACCCTTCTTGAGGCCGGAATAAAGTCCCAACAGCTGCCCAACAAAAAGATACGGTGTCAGCCGGGCAAACTCCGGAACATCCAGTTGTAACTCGACGACCAAGTCTGACGCCCCGCGAGCCGCGGCATCCACGCGATTTGCCACAACCAGGGTAGTTGCTCCGAGGGATTTCATCTCCTGCAGAGCTTCACATTCTTCCTGATAACCGCTTTCTGAAAGCAGAAAAACCAGCAGTGTTTCCGGACTAATAATAGATTTGGGTCCATGGCGGAACTCGAGGGTATGAAAAGATTGCGCGTAAGAGACCGACATCTCCGTCACCTTTAACGCGCCCTCACAAGCTAAACCAAAAAACGGGCCATGCCCAAGATATACATAGTCGTCAAATTCGTAGCGAGCAACAAATTCCCGAATTCTCGTAGGGAGAGATCCCAATGTTGTTGTCACTGCGTTCGACATGGCAGACAGAGAATCCAGAAACCCAGAATTATTCGCCACCACTGCTGCCAGCGCCTGCAGGGCAAGGAGCATTGAGCTGAACGAGCGGGTCATAACCGTACTCTGTTCGTCAGCGCCGGAAAGAAGTATGGTTTCGCTGGCTAGTGCTTCAAGAAGTTGCCCGCTGGCGCAAGTGATCGCGAGGGTAGAAATACCGCGCGCTTTAAGCATCTCAGCAGCGGCAACTACTTCTGAGGTTTGCCCAGATCGCGAGATAAGGACGGGTACGAAAGTTTTAGCGTCAGCCAAAACGATGTCTGGATAAAGCAATATTTCTGATGCGGGCACAGCCCGAGCCCGAAGATTGGTTAGGCGTGTGATCGTTGAAGCCGCGGACTGTGCCACATAAAAACTAGAACCACACCCGATGAACAACCATTCTTTAGTGCCAGCGAACCGGTCCGCGATGGATTGCAGAGTTTTCTTTTTGCGAAGTTCATCCAAGTTTGTTTGCCAGCACTGAGGCTGCGAAAGGATCTCAGTTAGGCTGTGTGCTCCCGGATAGCTTGCAGCATTTTTTGGCGAGTTAGACAAGCGTGACCTCGATACCGGATTTCTTCAAACTGGTTAGATCAGACTTTGGAACGCCATGGTCAGTGATCACTCCATGCAGAGACGAAACAGGACCGATCAGAGAAAGGCTGCGCCTTCCAAATTTGCTGGAATCACAAACTGCGATCCGGTGCCGTGCGACCTCAAGCATCACTCGGTTTACCTTGGATTCGAGCAGATTGGGCGTGCTTAATCCGTAACTTACATCGAAGCCGTCAACGCCCAGAAATAACAAGTCAGCATTTAAGTGGCGCAGAGTTTCTTCCGCAATCGGACCTACCAGGGAGAATGAATTCTTGCGTAACGTGCCTCCGGTTAGAATCACGTCAATGGTTGTACCGGAGAGTTCTGCCGCGATGTTCACTCCATTGGTGATGATGGTGAGGTTTCGAAAACTACGCAATGCGCGGGCAATGGAAGTTGTAGTCGTACCCGAATCAAGAACAACAACCTGGCCTTCTTTGACGAAACGCGCTGCCGCGGAGGCGATATGAAGTTTCTCCCTACGATGCAGTTGCTCTTTTTCACGAAGGGTAGGGTCCTCCAGCGCTCCTTCGCGTGCGGGCAGGGCGCCCCCATGGCTACGATGCAAGAGCCCCTTTTCGTGTAGTAGCTCCAGGTCCTTGCGGATCGTGACTTGCGACGTATCAAATTGTTTAGACAGGTCAGCGACGAGGACCCTTCCCTCGCGGTTTACCAGTTCGATAATGGCGCGTCTACGTTCTTCGTTCAGCACGAGTTCACTCAACCTGGAGTTTTTGGATCCTGTTTATAAGCTTTTGATTGCTATTTCTTTTTATAACGTTTTATTTCGTTTGTCCACTGAGAAAAATATTCGCGGAGCAGTTAGGATGGTCTGCGCAGTGAGGGATGGTTGGGCAATGCGTCGGATTTTTTTACAGACTTTTCATGGTGCAAATGAGAGCACAGGAGGTCAAGGCGCACGGACGGGAGTCTCCGCATCGACATGCCCTTGATTTCCTCAAATTTTGGATATGAGTACTTCTTTTATAAAACGACATATTGTGAAACAATGTGTAAGTTTTCGTAACCTTCGATTTCATTAATGAGACTTTTACGATGAGCCTCAAATTACCAAAGAACCTTGATTCAGGCAGTTATCTTCAACAGATCATAAAGCGAAACCGCGATTCCCACACTGGCGGCGTCTATGCAGTGTGTTCCGCGCATCCTTGGGTCATCGATGCTTCTATCCAACAGTCAATCGATGATGACTCTGTGCTCCATGTGGAATCAACATCCAGCCAAGTGAATCAGGAAGGCGGCTACACGGGGCAAACCCCGCAGCAGTTTGCTGATTTCATTCATACGAACGCGCAACGTTCGGGGATTTCATCGGACCGGGTCCTTCTTGGAGGAGATCATCTGGGTCCTTATCCCTGGCGTAGGGAAAAATCATCGATTGCTTTAGAAAAGGCTTGCCAGCTTGTACATGCCTGCATCCTCGCCGGTTATCGCAAGATACACTTAGACGCGAGCATGGCTTGTGCAGATGATGACCATGGTTTGGTTGATGAATCCACGATTGCACACCGGGCCGCAATTCTTGCCGAAACTGCGGAAAAGGCATTTGCCGGACTTGCTGCCGGATCAGCGCCACTGTATGTCATTGGAACCGAAGTTCCGGCGCCGGGTGGAGAGGTTAAACCGGGCGAACCTCCAACTGTAACTACAGTTGATCATGTTCAGCATACTCTCGAAGTCTTCCAGTCTGAGTTTGCGAAGCGCGGATTGTCCGGCGCTTGGGAAAGAGTCATTGGATTAGTCGTGCAACCTGGTGTCGAGTTTGGAGACGATGCGGTTTTCGATTATGACCGAACAAAGGTGGAGACGCTCACGGAAAAACTTCCCGACCATCCAGCGCTGGTGTATGAAGCGCATTCCACCGACTACCAGTCCCCGCACGCACTTGAGCAAATGGTGAAGGACCATTTCGCAATCTTGAAAGTGGGGCCTTGGCTTACGTTCGCGTTCAGGGAAGCTATCTTCGGTTTAACTGCGATTGAACGCGAGCTGTTTGACGGGAGCAAGAGCATTACACTCTCACAGGTACGAGATGCACTGGAGAATGAGATGTTTCTCCACCCTAATTACTGGCACTCTTACTACCACGGCAGTGAGTCACAGCAACGTTTGTCCCGCGCATACAGCTATAGTGACCGCTGCCGCTACTACTGGCATAAAAAGGGTGTCCAAAAGGAGATCGGACAGCTCCTCAATAATCTCAGTGACAAAAAACTCCTACTTACACTTATGAGCCAATTTTTTCCGTTAGAGTATGAGGCCATTCGTTCTGGCATACTGCAAGCAAGCGCAAAAGAAGTCATTCTCTTTCATATTCAAACGGTGCTGCGTATTTATGCGTCTGCGTGTAACGTCAAGGGTGAATGATTTCAGATTCCATTCTCTACTCTTGTGCACGCAACCAGGGCGAGTCAAAAATTATCGCGTAGCTTAATGCGTAAAGTCGTCGTCGGACGATTTACTCCAAAACTGGCGATGACGTGCTGTTCCAGGTTGTCGTGCTCCAGTCGAGTTGAAACTACGTGGCCATCAATTTCTGCCCGCAGTATTTTGGCCCGCTGACTGATCGCTGGGGCAAACTCCACAACGCTGTTTCCTGTTCCCATGTGTTTCACCTGGAGAACTATTTCATCGGCTGTTTTGATGTAGGCGATATCCAGCGTGGTATCGCCAAGAGATAAATTCCGAATAGTAAATGAACTCCAGGTCGCGGGGACGTGCGGTTGGAGTTTGAGGGTGTGAGTGATGGCATCTATCTCAATCCCCAGCATGCCACGAAGAATGGGGCTCACGACCATGGCTGCCGACCAGATTTGATGAGGTGAGGAGGTCGAGAGCGACTGGTTGAAATCGCCCGAAAGTACTTCAGTCGTGTGTCCCAGCGACCCATTCAGCGTTAACAACGCATTTGCTCTTAAGTTGGAATAAGCCGGTAAGGCGCGGTGATAGCGATATTCGCCTACTGATGCCCATCCTGTGAACAACGGCCAGACTGAGCCGAAGTGGTATCCGCCTGGGTTGTAGTGAGGATCGGCAGCAGAAATAATTCGCATACCCCAGTCGGTGTGATGATCCGGGCCGGACAGAATGTCGATCATATGTTGCGCTTTGTCCCGATCGAGTAGATCAAACCACATGGGAACCGTGGCGAGCACACTGGGAATATCAACTCGCTGGTCGTTTGTGCCAATTGCGTAAGCGAACAAACCTTTATCTGCCGACCAAAAAAGCTTGTTTAGGAGAGTTTTCTGTTGCCTAAAAGCCTGGCTCGTCTGAGCACTTTCATCGGATTTTCCAACAAGCGATGCCAGATGGGAAAGGGAATGAAGGGCTGCTGCACCTAATCCCACTTGGTACAGTTCGGCTTTGACTGGTAGTAGCGGGCCGCCTTCGATCCATCCATGACCGATGCCGAAATTTTGCGGGAAGCCAAGTTCGCCGTAAGTCGAACGCAGAAATTGATACGCATTCCACAAACTGTCCCATTTTTCTTTGACGAAGTTTGCGTCGCCACTCCGGGTAACGTAATCATCGGCAGCGATAATAAATAAAGGAGTCGCGTCCGCTGAAGCGTACGCATAGGGATAACTCGTAAACCAAGGAACCAGATTGGCGGTCTGTGCGACCTCATGGGGAATCTTGCCGTCGGCTCGTTGGAACTTACTGATGAATTCCAACGCGCTGCGGGAGTTTGCGAAATCGCCGCTCGCGGTAAGCGCAAAAGACGTCCACATCGAATCACGTCCGAAAAACCATGCGAAGCCTGGGCGCTGACCATCTCCCGAAATTCGATAACCGGCAATCAGTCCTGTGCCTAAGTCTGGATTACTGACTACTCCTTGAACCATGCTGATGCGCGACCAGTCATAGGCTTGTTGCACTTCTTTGTCGGGAAGCTCGAGTCTTACGGTTTGGTTTAGATAGTCAATGTAATACTTCGCCGATTCGCTCAGCAATTGAGCGTGATTATTGAGCAAATTGTGATACGTATTCTCCGCTTCTCTTACTCCTTGCGCGGATGCGGCGATCGCGACAAACTTGGTATCGGTTCCTTTTGTCGTCACTCCCAAGCGAAAGGCGTTTTCTCGCGAGAATGAGTAGTTGGTGGAATACTCTTGTTTCGCCTCGGAAGCTGTTGGCGAACCGACCAGCGCTGCATAGGTTCTCCGTTCTTCGCCGAGAGAGAATGCGTGGAGATTTGCATCCCAATTGAGATACGTTGCGCCCAAGGCGGCGGGCCATTCCAATTGGAAGTCGCGCTCGAAGACCGCTTCAATTTCCAACGGCTCGGCTGTGGTTACTTCGAAAATAAGAACGGCGCCGGGTTCGTGGACCGGCGTAAATAATGTTTCCTGAACAGAGAAGGTATCGTACGAATAAATGATGGTGCTCGATTCCGGACGGACAATTACTGTCCGAGCTAAGCGTTCGGCGGGAAGGGTTTGGTTGGCCAACAAAAAATTGATATGGAAGTTTCTAAAAAGCTTGAGGGGATAGATCCAGGCCTCGAAATTTCCTGCCTCATTTCCAAACAGGGCAGCTCGTTGTCCAACCACAGGTAAAAACTCCCACGTGCGCACGGAACGGGAAAGCTCTAACGGGGGATTTGCGGATTGTGCTACCAGCCCTAGCGGGAAGATGAAACATGCCGCCAGTCCGACTACGAATCGAAATCTGCGAAGGCGGAGCAATATTTGCATGAGCGCGGATGCGGCAAGTAACGAGCCAGCTTGCAAAGCTTGAAGGCGATACTATAAAACAAAGACTCGAATTCGCATAAATCGTTCCTGCGGGTATAACGGTTGTCCTTCTCACGCCGCAAGTTTCTTAGATCGCTTAGCCGGACCGCGCTAATTCTGCCGTTTTCGGAAGTGTTGTCGCTGGCCCCGTCGATCTGGGCAAGCAATTTTCCAGCATTCCCAACTGAAGTTCCTCAGAAAAAGCCAGAAGCGGAGATCGGCGTCAACTTTGTAAACATTGCTCGCGAGTCGGGTCTGAACGCCAAAACCATCTACGGTGGCGAGCACAAGAATAAGTATTTGCTGGAAACCACAGGCTGTGGAGTGGCTTTTTACGACTACGACAACGATGGATGGCTGGACATATTTCTGGTCAACGGTTCGCGACTGGAAGGATTTCCCAAGGGCGAAGAACCTACCTCTCACTTATTCAAAAACAATCGCGACGGAACGTTCACCGATGTAACCGCAAAAGCCGGACTCGCGCATTCCGGCTGGGGGCAAGGCGTCTGCATTGGTGACTACGACAACGACGGATTCGATGATTTGTTTGTTACGTATTACGGCAAAAATGCTCTTTTTCATAACAACGGTGATGGAACCTTCACTGACGTGAGTGAAAAGGCGGGGGTAGCCGGAGCAAAGACCCGGTGGGGAAGCGGGTGCGCATTTGTGGATTACGACCGCGATGGGCGGTTAGATTTATTTGTTGCCAATTACATTGATATGGATTTGGCAACGGCTCCGGTTCCAGAATCTGGGCCTTGTTTATACAAAGGAGTGATGGTGGCTTGCGGGCCGCCTGGGCTGAATGGCGGGAAAAACATTCTTTATCACAATAACGGGGACGGCACTTTTAGTGATGTTTCTGAACCTGCGGGAATCACGGGAGCGAATGGCACCTACGGCTTGGGTGTGCTGACGGGAGATTTTGATAATGATGGTTGGCCGGATATCTATGTGGCGAATGATTCAACGGCGAGCGCTCTCTTTCAAAACAAGAAAAATGGAAAATTTGTAGATGTTGGGCTTGAAGCAGGATGTGTTTTGAGTCCGGATGGGAAACCACAAGCGGGGATGGGCGTATCGGCTGCCGATTATGACCTGGACGGTAATCTCGATATTGTCAAAACCAACTTCGCTGGCGATACGCCGTCACTGTATCACAACCGCGGCAACTGGAATTTCGAAGATGCCACGTTTACAGCTGGACTCGGTAGTCATACGCAATATCTAGGTTGGGGCTGCGGCTTCTTTGATTTTGATAACGACGGCTGGCCCGATATTTTGTTGTGTAACGGTCACGTCTATCCGGAAGTCGAGCAGTTAAAAACGGAAGCTGGCTATGGCCAGCGTAAGCTGATGTATCGAAATCTCCGCAATGGTCGTTTTGAAGATATCTCAACTCAAGTTGGCCCTGGAATTTCCGATCCGATTGCGTCCCGCGGCTGCGCTTTTGGTGACTTTGATAATGATGGTGATATTGATGTTGTCGTCAACGCGGTTAACGACTATCCACAGCTTTTGCGATGTGATTCGAAATTGGAGAACAACTGGATCAAGATTAAAACCATCGGCACGAAATCAAACCGCAGTGGCATTGGTACCCGCTTGAAATGTGTAACGCATCCTCCCGATGAAAAGAATGTTCATGAACAGATTGATGAGGTACGCAGCGGCGGGAGCTATTACTCGCAGAGTGATCTGCGTATTCATTTTGGATTGGGCAAGGCGAACAAAGTTGACCTTCTCGAAATCCGCTGGCCAAGTGGACAAACGGACCAACTTAAGAATGTCTCGGCAAACCAATTAATCTTCGTGAAAGAAGGCGAAGGGATTGTACGCACGATGCAATTTTCTAAAACCCCCGCAAAATGATGGCGCTAGTTTGCCTGCACGATCAGCGTCCCGAATGGCTCCAGCGACACTTTATCCAGGGGCAATTCTTTCGCTGATGCAGGCACCAGCGGCTTGCCGGTTTTTCCCTTTACCCCGAAATGCGATAAATCAAATTTCAACTCTTGCTTCTTGGCTGTCATATTAAGTGCTACCAGAACGGTATCTCCTGTTTTCGCATCCTTGCGCACATAAGCCAGTACGTTCTGCTCATCAAAGTCGAGCATGGTTTGTTCGCCATCGCGAAACGCTGGTTGCGTGCGGCGCAGAGAAATTAATTTCTTGTAAAAGTTAAAGATGGAATTTGGATCACGAGCCTCGACCTGTGCGTTGTATTGGGCTGCGCTTGGAGGGACGGGAAGCCAAGGTTGCTGGCCAGAGCTGAACCCCGCATTCTTTGATGTATCCCACTGCATTGGAGTACGTTCGCCATCGCGGCCTTTTTCTTCGGGCCAGCCGATCTTTCCGATGGGGTCCTGAACATCCTCCTTTCGTGTTGGCGGAGTTGTTCTCATTCCGAGTTCCTCACCGTAATACAACTGGGGCGTAGCGCGAGTCGTCAGTAGAAGTGTTGCCATTAACTTGGCAATCTGATCATTATGTACACCATCACCGTAGCGGTCCCACTGGCGTGGCTGATCGTGATTACTGAAAAAGTAATGCGGTTGCCCACCAGCCGAGTTGTCGTTTACTTCGTTTAAAAGTCGTCGAAAATCACGCGCCGACAGTTTATTGACGTCGGCGATCTGAAAATCCATGGGTAATTGGATCTCATCGTTCTGCCCATACATTTTTGTGAGTTCGGAGATGTTTGGCTGGTCAGCTTCGCTGATCAAGACCGGATCGCCGGGATAACTGTCTACAACTTTTCTGAATTCTTTAAGAATGTCGTGTACTTCCGGCAAGTTGTCGGTGTACTTGTGATCAATGTTGGGATCTCCATAGGCATTGTGACCAGGAAGAATCGGATCATCGTGTAGGTTCGGATCTTCGAATAAACGCGAAACCGCATCAATGCGAAATCCCGCCGCACCACGGTCTAGCCAAAAGCGCATCACGTCATACATCGCCTTCTGCACTTGAGGGTTGCGCCAGTTCAGGTCCGGTTGTTGAACATAAAAATAATGGTAATAGTACTGATTGGTGGACGAATCCAGGGTCCATGCAGAATGCCCAAACCACGAAAGCCAGTTGTTCGGCGGCTGTCCGGGTGCTTTAGCGTCACGCCACATGTACCAATCACGCTTCGGGTTATCGCGAGAGGAGCGCGACTCTTTGAACCACGAATTCTGATCGGAAGTGTGATTGGCGACATAGTCCACGATCACGCGAATGTTACGTTTTTTTGCTTCGCTCACCAGGCGTTCGAAATCCGCCATTGTGCCAAATTGTGGGTCTACAGCTGTGTAGTCGGCGATATCGTAGCCAAAATCTATCTGCGGTGAGGGAAAAAAAGGTGTTACCCAGATAGCATCAATGCCGAGATCGTGGAGATAGTCTAGTCGGGAAGTGATACCGCTCAGATCGCCGACTCCGTCGCCGTTTGAATCCTGAAAACTGCGTGGATAGATTTCGTAAACCACAGCATGCTTCCACCAAGGGTCGGCTGAAGCCTGAGCTTGAGGAGTATGGCGGGGCGCGGCGCGAACCGTAATTTGCGGGGCCGCGAGGGCAACACCCAAGCTGATAACCAGCAGAACTGATCTGAGCATTTTGAACATGGCGCTCTCTCCTAGGAACTCGCCTTCGGATTCGTCTCAACCGCTGTACCGGAGCCCTCATTAAGCTGGTGAATCTTATCAACCGCCGGACCATCGAACCTCTCGACGCGACCGCTTGGCCAGCGGATTTGTACCCAATCTATTTTTGTCGTTGTACCCAAACCAAAGTGCACTCGCATGTCATTATTCGAGTCGTAGCTCGATCCGCTGCGAACTTCGT
>Ga0134124_10005300_pt1 | contig 10375 bp, 11 predicted proteins | sample KB304_FD_96880 | JGI IMG/M metagenome (GOLD analysis project Ga0134124, IMG submission 96880) | Terrestrial soil microbial communities without Nitrogen fertilizer from Kellogg Biological Station, Michigan, USA - KB3-0-4 | ecosystem: Environmental > Terrestrial > Soil > Unclassified ... | reverse complement strand
GGGCCACTGACAGAGCCGCTCGAGCAGCTTAAGCTCTGAACGACGAGGGCCTCGCAGCCAAGCCTCACGTCTACCGCGATCACCTGAGCAGGACGGGCACGTCCGTTCGGTCGAGCACCGCGCGTCTGGGCGAGCACAGCAGGGAAATACTGGCAGAAGCTGCGTTTGCGACAGACGAGATCGCGGCGATGATCGCCGCAGGAGTGATCGCGGAGCCACGCTGACTGGGGCGGTTACCCCCGTTTGCATCGAAATTCAGTTATCGGATTGAGAAGCCGCACGGTCCGATGTATAGAGTATCATATTAACGCGATTCGGGTGAAGGATGGGCGGGCTGATAGTCCAGATTTGGGCTAGCGCCGGTGCGAACCTGATCCACGATCGTTCGAGCGCCGCGATCAAAATCCATCTGGATATATTCGGTCGATCGGTGTCGGTTGGGAGACGAGCACTGTCCATTGGTCCTGGCACGGTCGGCGTTATAACCGGCGGCGGCAACGGCATCGGCCTTGCCCTCGGACATGCGCTGGCAGCGCGGGGCGGACGCGTTGCGCTGGCAGACGTCAATGCCGACCGAGCCAGGGAAGCGGCCGCCGAGATCGGCGGGGACGCGCGAGCGTACGGCTGCGATGTCACCGATTTTGGTTCGCTGCAACGACTGGCGGAAGCGGTCGTCGCCGATTTCGGCGGCATCGATCTGGTCTTCGCCAACGCCGGGATCGCCATTGGGGGCACGGTGCTCGACATCGATCCCAAGGAGATCGAGTGGCTCTACGACGTGAACGTGGTCGGCGTGATCTCCACGATCCGCGCCTTCTACCCTGCACTTGAGGCCCGCGCGGCAGAAACCGGCACATCGCGTTTCGTCTTCACCGGTTCGGAGAATTCGGTCGGCCTGCCCGCGCTCGGGCCCGCGTCAGTGTACACCTCGACCAAGCACGCGGTTCTCGGCATTGCCGACGCACTGCGGCGGGACCTGGCCAGCAGCAAGGTGGAAGTCTCGATCTTCTGTCCCGGCCTCACCGCCACCCGATTGTGGGACGGCCGCGCAACGCGGCACGACCGTTACGGCGGACCGGTGAAGCTCTCCGAGGAACAGGCTGCCCAGATCGACGGGTACCTCAAGGCAGCAGGACAGGATCCGGCACTCACCGCGCGGATCTGTCTCGACGGCATCGAACAGGGGGAGTTCATGATCATTACCGATCCCGCGATCAGGCAGTTCGCCGACCGCCGTCACGCCGAGGTCGATGCGGCGTTGGACCGGCTCGACGAACGGATGGGCCGCTACGGCATCGCCGCGGCCGAACGGTGACAGCAATGGACTATGTCAACCTCGGCAACACCGGCCTCAAGGTGTCCCCCATTTGCCTCGGCTGCATGAGCTTCGGCCGCGGCGAGTTCCACTCCGCCTGGACGCTCGATGCTGACAGCAGCATGCCGTTCTTCAAGCGAGCATTCGAGGCCGGGATTAATTTCCTCGACACCTCGGACGGCTATGCCGAAGGCCAGAGCGAGCTCGTGGTCGGCCGCGCGATCAAGGAGTACGGCCGCCGCGAGGATCTCGTCGTCGCGACCAAGTTCATCGCGCCGACCGGTCCCGGCCGTAACGAGCGCGGTGCTTCGCGCAAGCATATTATGCAAGCGGTCGAGGGTAGCCTCAAGCGCCTCGGTACCGACTACATCGACCTTTATCAGCAGCACGCCTGGGACCCCACGACCCCACTCGAGGAGACGCTACGCGCTTTTGAGGACCTGCAGCGGTCGGGCAAGGTGCTGCACATCGGTGCATCGAATTACAAGGCCTGGCAGCTCGCCAAGGCCTTGCAGATCCAGGCGTTAAACGGCTGGACACGTTTCGCCACGATGCAGGTGCAATACAATCTCGTCTACCGCGAGGAAGAGCGCGAGATGATCCCGCTGTGCCAGGACCAGGGCTTGGGCGTGCTCGCCTGGTCGGCGCTCGCCCGCGGCTTCCTGGCCGGCAACCGCAAGCGCGATGGCGGCGGTGAGACGGCGCGGGCGCAGACCGACAAGGCTGCGCAATCCATTTATTTCCGCGATGAGGATTTCGCCCTTCAGGCACTCCTCGCGCAGATTGGCGACCGGCAAGGTGCTTCGGCCATGCAGGTGGCCCTCGCCTGGTTCGCAACGCGGCCGCGAGGGGTGATCCCGATCATCGGGGTGACCAAGATTCAGCAGCTCGAGGAGTCGCTCGGCGCCGGCCGCGTCACGTTGAGCGCCGAAGACCAAGCGGCGCTCGACGCCGCCTATGCGACCCGCCCGGTCTTCTCCTTCACCTGACAAGCCCCAGCACCCGATACGACCGAACTGCCTTAGGACCACTACATGACCTCTTTGATACCCTTGCAAGCGTTTCGCACTGCCGTTCTGGGCGACAAGGAACTGGCCTACAGGATGCGCGGCCTCGATGCCATTGTCCGCATCGGTCCGGATGGCTGCGCCGTCGACCTGGAGGTCCGCGGCGGCGAAATCCGCGAGGTGCGCGCAGCAACCGGGGAAGCGGACGTCATCATCTCGGCGCCCGATGCGTTTTGGCAGGGCACCTTCACGGGCCCGCTGGCCGAGCCCGGCTACGAGACGCTGACGATGGGCTTCAGCCGCGGCCTCAAGGTATCGGGCGACTTTTCTGCCCATGTCGCTGCCTATCAAGGCGCCTGGCAGCGCCTCTACCTGCTCCTGCGCCAGGCCGTTTGCGGTGTGGCCGAGCGACGGCCCGAACCGGCCCCCTTCCGCGACACCGACACCGCAGTCGGCCGCTATGCCTACATCACCGCGAATGGGGAGGAAGCGCGAATCTATTACGAAACGGCCGGCACCGGGCCGACGCCGCTGCTGCTGCAGCCCACCGCGGGTGCGGACGGACGCCAGTACCGCTTCCTTCTCGCCAATCCCGAGATGCAGAAGCGCTTCACCATGTACGCGTACGACCTGCCCTACCACGGCAAGTCGCTCCCCCCGCTGGGCGTGCGTTGGTGGGAGCAACCCTACTCCCCCACCCGCGAATACCTGATGAACTGGGTCGTCGGGATCGCCGACCACCTCCAGCTTGATAAGCCGTTCTTCATGGGTTGCTCGGTCGGCGGCCAGCTCGCCCTCGATCTCGCTGCCTACCACAAGGATCGCTTCGGCGCGTTCATCTCGCTCAACGGCTGGTACGATAGTCCGCCCGCTCGCCCGATGCCGCAGTGCAGAACGATTTCTTCCGCACGCCCTCGATTTCCGAGGATTATGCCATGTCAATCATCCTGGGCGGAACCTCGCCCCTCGCCCCCGAGGCGCTGACCCACGAGGTCTACTGGATCTACCGGAGCAACTTCCCCGGGGTCTACGCGGGCGACAACGATTATTTCATGCACGAGCACGATCTCAAGCAGTGTGGGCACATGATCGACGCCAAGGCCAAGCCGGTGGTCGCGATCGCTGGCGAGTACGATGGCGCCGCCTATAGTGACGAGCACGGCGGCCCGGCGATCGAGCGCAACATCCCGGGTTGCGAATACATCGTCGCCCCGGGCCTGGGACATTTTGCGCCGTCCGACGATCCGCAGGGCTTCGCGGAGATGGTGATCCCCGTACTCGATCGAGTTCTTGCCCGGGCGTCCGAAAAGTGACCGCGGTCAACGGCGACACCCACCAGCCCGTGATCGACTTCGATCACCACAGCGAAGCCTACGCCGCAAACTGGGAGCAGATCGTCCGCGATTTGCACGCGCTCGACTTCCCGCTGGCCTGGAGCCAGGCGCATGGCGGGTTTTGGGTGACGGGCTCGTGGGCCCATATCCACGAGGCCGCCCAGGACTGGGAAACCTATGCGGCTGACAACGATGTGAAAGGCGAGCGCCGGGGCGGCAAGGGATCTCGCATTCCACAGGACCCGTATCAGCTCAAGCTTTCAGAATCCGATCCGCCATTCCACACCGCGCGCCGCCGGCTCGAAATGCCGTTCATGACGCCCAAGGCGCTGCGCGAGCACGTTCCCATGATCGAACGCTTTATCGCTGAGGCGATCGACAGCGTGCGCGATCGACAGCAGGCCGATCTGTTGTTGGATGTAGTCCTGCCGATCGCAGCGCGCACAACGCTGAATCTCGTCGGGTACGGGGACGCATGGGCAGAGATCGCCCGCTCGGTGCATCAGATGTCCTACGTCAAGCCCGATGATCCGGAGTTCCCGATCGAGCAAGTCCAGCAGATGCAGGCAGGCTTCCGTGCCATGGTCGCTGAGCGCCGTAACAACCCGCAGGGGGATATTGCCTCGGCACTCGCCCAGGGCATCGTGCTCGGCGAACAACTGACCGACGAAGAAGCCGAAAGCATGATGACCGCTCTCGTGTTCGGCGGGTTCGACACGACCGCGACGACCGCGATCAACGCGCTCATCTGGCTGCAGGACCGCCCTGCCGAGCGTGCGCGACTGTTGGCAGACGAAAACCTGCTGGCCAATGCGATCGACGAATGGTTGCGCGTATGGCCGCCCGCTCAGGGACTTGCCCGCACCCTGATGCGTGACATAGAGATCGGCGGACGCCAGCTGAGGGCCGGAGAGCGCCTCTACTTGTTGTTCGCTGCCGGCAACCGGGACCCGGCAAAGTTCGATAATCCCGAAGAAGTGCGGATAGACCGGGAGAATGCGCGCGATCACCTTGCGTTCAGCGCCGGCAATCACCGCTGCCTCGGCGCACCTCTTGCCAAGCTGGAACTGCGCCTGATGCTGAAGGCTATTCTCGAGCGAATGCCCGACTATCGCGTGGACCTTCAGGCGACGACGCGCTTTCCGACCTTCAGTGCGGTGGCGGGCTATCTCGACGTTCCGATGGTTCCCGGAAACATTCGTGCGAAGGAGATCGCGTGAGCGAGGCACGGGAAGCGGGCCTGCGGTTGCGCGCGGCGCGCGATCGAGCGCGGGACTGGATGCTCGGCCACGTCGGCGCCGACGGCACTCCCGCCGCGCACGATCAGGGCAATGGCTGGTCGCGGTTTCCCTGGACGCTTGCGCTGCTCGGCGAGACCGGTGCCGGTCATGCCGTACTGGAGTGGGCATCGCGTAACGGGCTGGGCGCAAACGGCGATTTCGCCGCGGGTCCCGCCTATGGGGCAGGACGCTTCAGCGCTTATCCGATCGGTCACCTGACGATGGGCGCGCTGCTGCTTGAACGGCACGATGTCGCAGAGCGCTTGTTCGGACGACTGGAGGCGTTGCAGGACACGGCGACCGGCGGGATGCCGGTCGATCCGCAGGGCGGCGAGCTCGCTCATGTCACCGACCTGCTGTCGAGCGCGCAGGCGGGAATAGCGGCGGTCCTGGCGGGCAAGATGGACATGGCGCGACAGGTCCGCGACTGGATCCTCGCCTGCTTGGCCGAGCAGCCTGAGATGCCGCGCATGATCTACACCCTGCGGACGGCGCAAGGGCTTGTTACCGAACCACCTGGGGCCTTGCAGTGGATCGGCGCGGTCGATTTTACCAAGCCGCGGCAAGCGTACTTCTACCCCGGGATCGCGGCCGTATTTCTGGCAATGTACGCGATGCGCTCCGGCGATACCGAGGCGCTGGCCGCCGGCCATGACTACCTCTCAGCCAACCTCAATGGCACGCAGGAGCAGTTCGACGACATTGCCTCGGTCCAGGCCTGCAAGTTCGCTTGGGGGGCCGCGTTGATGCAGATCGCCGATCCGGCCGTCGACTATTCCAACTGGTTGGTGAAGATGGCGGACTGGTTCATCGCGCGCCAGCGGCCGGACGGTAGCTGGGGTCCCTCAACGTTCGTGTCGAACGAACCCGCGGTTACCGAGCTGATGACCAAAACCGCCGAGCATGCCATGGAGGTCACCGCCGTGCTCGCCGCGCTGTCCGTTGTCCAAGCCCGATCCAAATAGGCCCATGGTCACGCACGAAGGGGAAGGCTATAGCGCTGCTTCACGCACGGGACGTTCCAGGCGCCGCTTGGCGTAGCCTCTTGGCCCATGCGGCGTTGCGATCAAAGCACCATGTGCATGCCGGGCGTGACGCCGAGGTTGGCGTAAATCCCCCGTTCGTCGCGCACCTCGTCGCTGCCTTGGGCGACGTAGTAGGGACGGCTGGGCCGATAGTTGATGAACCGTAGCCCGCCCTTACCCACGATGAAGCTGTAGACAGTGTTCTTCGCCACCGACAGGGCACTGCCCGGTCCGAGCGTGCGCGGTCCGGCGAGCAGCTCGCCTTCCAAGACAAAGATCACTTCATCCTCGGTGTGCGAATGCAGGTCGACCAAGCGTCCTTCGACATGGAAGAAAGTGTCCTGCAACCAGACCCCGCAACCGGGGCAAGTCGAGTCCGCGGGGAGCGCCGAGTCGATTCCGTCGTGACGCGTCACCGGGCTTTCGCCGCCAGCGATGGCGTGGACATTGCCGCCTCTGTGGGGGCTGCGTTCCCGATGATGGAGGAACTCGTGGAATGCCGCACCGTCGGGCCCGGCTTCGGCCATGCAATGCCCGTCGGACTCGACCACGATCACGCTGTCGGGGCCGAACTTCTGGCCGTTGATCATTAGCGCGCCGGTTTGCACGAACAGCGTGCGGCAGCGCTCCGGGCGGGCCCACTCCAGCCTCGTGCCGGGCGCTAGCCGATACGAAGTCAGATGGATCGGCGCCTTGTCACCATGGAGCACATGGCGGATGTCGTTACCGCCCGAAGGCACCAAAACAACATCGGCGCTCGGCGCGCCGGCGGGCGCATCGTCCACTGTCGCCACGATGATCGGTCTCATACCAGTCCTTTCCGTTAACTGCTGGATCTGAGCCTGCCAGGGTCCATTCACAAGCCTTTATCGATCGAGCAATGCAACCAGCACTTCCCGCGGCCCGGAGAACGGGTTTCGCCCGTGCGCGCACTTGAGGTTGTCGACTATGGCAACATCGCCATCCTGATACTGCCAGTCGAGCTCCACGTCCTCGTAAAGGTTCATGATCGCATCCGATTCCTCGCGGGTCAGCATCTCGCCATTGTCGAGATAATGACCGTTGGCCTTGTGCTTGGTCCGCACTTCCTCATCGACCTTGCGGCCCTCAAAGGTGCGGTTGGTGTGCAGGTTGGACCGATAGTAGAGCTTGCCACTGCGGGGATGCGGAGTGAAGATCGGCACGGTCTCCGTCAGTTCAAGGCCGCCGTCTTCCTGCCAATTGTACTGGATGCCGAGGTGATCGCACAGCCGCTCCACCTCTTCCCTGCTATCGGTGAAGAAGGCTGAATCCCAGCCGATGTGCGAGGGATGGTCGACCTCCGACTTGCCCTTGCTCGCGCCAGCTGCGGAGAACGAGCGAATGACGTGGGCCTGGTGCTTTTCCAGCTTAGCGCGCAAATCCGCCGGGAAGCGGGCCATGAATTCGTCCATCGAACCCAGCGTGGTGGAACCGCCCACCGGCGCGGCCCTCTTGCAAAACAGCGCGATCCGCGCCGGATAGCGATTCATGTAGGCCATCTCACTGTGCAAGCAGATCTTGAAATCATGGTCCAGCCGGGTGGATTCGAGCACCTTGCCTTCTACCGTCTGGCGAGGTGACATGCCGGCGGTGTAGCCTTCCTGGTAACGCGGGAAGTTGTCCATGAGCTTGTCGAACTCGGTCACGGTCTTCATAGCGAAGCCGCGGAACAGCACCGCGCCATACTCGAAGATCGCATTGTCGATCGCGGCACGGTGCTCGCCCACCCATGCGTTGAACGTCTCGAAGGTGGAAAGCTTGTCGTTTGCCGGCTGGATGAACAGCGGCGGCACATCCTCTCCGGCGTGCCAGGTTTTCACGTCCGGCACGAGCGCGGGGATGGTCACATCGAAGTGGCGCGACTTGTAGTCGGTCTCGCGCATCGGCGGGAGCTTGGTGGCAACGTTCATCTGCTTGTCTTTCTGAATGCAGGTTACCGGAGGTAGCCGGGAAACGCCCGCTCCACCTTGCGCTTGATGGCCGGCCAGGCGAGCGCGCCCATCGGGCCATCAAGCGCCTTCAGGCTTTCCTTCATCAGTTCCGGAACGCCCTGGTTGGGCGTGCGTACCGATGTCCCCACCTGCGCGCGGACCTGATAAGAGCAGGCGCGCTCGAGGAAATACATGCGCATGTAGGCATCGGCGCAGGTGCGGCCCACCGCTAGCGTGCCGTGGTTGCGCAACAGGCCGAAACTCCTTGAACCCATCGCCTGCGCGATCTGGGTGCCCTCGTCGCCGGCCTGGCCCGGGCCGCCATATTCATAGTAGGCAAGATCGTGAAGCACGATCATCGACTGCTGGGTAATCGGCAGAAGGCCATCGTCCTGCGCCGAAACGCCGACCCCATCCGGCGTGTGAAGATGCATCACGCAGTGGGCGTCGTCCCGTCCCATGTGGACCGGGGCATGAATCTTGAAGCCGGCGGGATTGACGGGGTAGGGGCTGCCATCGACCTTCTGGCCAGTCTGGTCCACCCGCACGAGGTTCGACGGGGTGATCTCCTCAAACAGGTAGCCGAAGGGATTGATCAGGAACTGGTGCTCCGGCCCCGGGATGCGTAGGGAAAAGTGGGTGAAGATCGAGTCGCTCCATCCCTCCAGCGCGGCGGCGCGAAACAGGGTGGCAAGATCAGAACGCAGCGCCCATTCCTCGGCGCTGACCTTGCCCTTGAGACTCTGTTCTTCTCCCGCGAACCCGACCACTTTCGTGGGGTCGAACTCTACGACATTGGCTGCCATACATCCTCTCCTCGGCATATTATGAAGCTGGCTAGCGCTCGATCAAAAATTTAATGTAGTGAACTTTTTACGTCACCAACATGCACGATATCGATCGAGAAGACGAGATCGTCGCCAACGATCATCGAGTGCTGGGTAGTCGGCAACAGTCTATCATCTCCGCTTTGATACCCTGCAGTGGAGGATCAGTCGAATTAACTTTGGAGAATTCGTATATCAGTACCGCTAATGTGCGACCTTGATTTCAATCTCATGCCCGTGTTCGAGGCGCTTTATGAAGAACGGCGGGTGGGGCGTGCCGCGCTCAGGTTGGGCGTCACGCAATCGGCTGTGAGCCAAGCGTTGGGCCGGCTTCGCCATGCTTTGAACGACCAACTTTTCCTGCGCTCGGCGCAAGGCCTAGTGCCCACTGCCCGTGCGCGTGAACTGGCGCCCTTGGTCCGCGACGTCCTGGCCCGGTGGCGCGAGGCGGCACGGCCAGGCCATTTCGATCCCCGCCTCAGCTCACGCGAATTCCGTATCGTCGTCGGCAGCTATGTCGGCGAACTGGTGCTGCCCGACATCATCGCCAACCTCCAGAAAGCGAGCGACACCGTCCGCCTGCGGGTGTGGAACATGAGCAGCCACCTGGGCGAATGGCTCGAAGCCGGCCTTACCGACATGGCGATCGGAAGCTTCGAGGACCTACCGAAGATCCTCAGGACTCAGACCTTGTTTCGGCACCGCTATGTCTGGATCGCACGCCGCGATCATCCGGTCGCCCAGTCGCTGATCTCGCTCGATGAGGTGTTGGCCCTGCCCCGATTGGAAATGGATGCCGGCGAAGGGCCGGTCAACAGCAAAGGCATCTGGGACGAGGGCGGCATCCGCCGCCGCGCCGCAGTCGACGTCCGGTCCATGCTTCCGCCCAGCTCGAGCCAGGGACCCCGTGCGCAGATCCGATTCTATCTCCACCAGTGGCGCGTCGCCTTTGACCTGGTCGGCAAGACGGACCTGCTGGCCTTCATGCCCGAACGGCTGGCGGCATCGGCCGCGGGGGAATACGGAGCAGTCGTGCTGCGACAGTTCCCGCCGGTCGTCTCGTCCGACCTGTCAGTGATCTGGCACGAGACGCAAACCAACGAGCCCGGCAAGCGGTGGCTGCGGGACCTGATCGTCAAGTCCGTCGGACAGAGCGAAAACGCTGCCTAGAGCGATCAAGCTCGCGAAAAGTGGGAGCTGTGCTCCTGCACGAGCATTGCCACCGTCGCCGGCCTGTCCATGAAGCTTTCTTCCGCCTGCAGCGCCCGCCCGCCGGGCGTATCCATCCCAGCGATGGCTTCCTTCCACCCGCGTTCATCCTCGAACCAGAGCTCGATAATATTATCGAAGCGGATCTGGGCGCCGACGACGGTCTTTTCTGCGTAGTTGCGCATGTAACCGCGCAGTTGATCGCGCGATCATAGTCGACTTAAAGGTAATTAGCGCGGAGACTGGGCGGAGTTGCGGGGTCTGGGCCGATGCCACGACGCTGCCCTGGCTTTTGGGCCGCATAGCGCCGCTCGCGGAAGACGGGGCCGTCGATGTCGCCCGACAGCGCGGACCAGCCTGCAAAATCCTCCGCGAACAGCTCGTCGGGAAGCTTGCTCTCGACGATCCCGAGCACGAACCGCCGCG
>Ga0134124_10005298_pt1 | contig 10378 bp, 7 predicted proteins | sample KB304_FD_96880 | JGI IMG/M metagenome (GOLD analysis project Ga0134124, IMG submission 96880) | Terrestrial soil microbial communities without Nitrogen fertilizer from Kellogg Biological Station, Michigan, USA - KB3-0-4 | ecosystem: Environmental > Terrestrial > Soil > Unclassified ... | reverse complement strand
CAACGCCAAGCTCGGACTGGTCGAGATCATCAACACCAAGCTGCCGATCATCAACAACGGCGCGCGCGTGCCGATGCGCAAGGTGATCTGCATCAGCCGCTGGACCGAGCCGGTGTCGCTGGTCAAGCGCACCATCAACTGCCCGGTCTTTTGCCGGTCCAGGTCTCCATGGGAGAAGGTTTGTATCTTCAGGAACAGCGCCTCTCGTAAGTCGCGCGCCACGCTCTCGCCGACTCGGACGGAGAGATCATTGTTGCCGATTGCGATGAAGACGCTGAGTGCGCTCACGCCCAACATGAGCAGCGAGGTGCGGATCACCAAGCCGCGGTCATGAGCCAAGATGCCGTGGTCGATCAGGCTCTGGATCAGCCGCGGCAGCGACAAATCCAGCCCGACCAGGAGCGTCAGCAATACGAGTGCGCCCAATGAGCGACGCCAATACGGCTTGGCAAAGCGAAGCAGAGAAACGACCGCAGCCATCTTGGGCGACGATAGCTCAGCCACGGCGGCTATCCCCGACCCGTTTTGCCACATGGGGCGGATTCGCCTCGCGGGTTGCGTGGCGCGGTCGCGACGTGACGGCCGAAATCGGAGCCCTCGCATGCTTGGCACGTGCGATGCAGCAAATTGGCACATTCGTCCAGTTCAGTTCGGTTCGAGAAAGGAGTTGTGCCGTGTCCAATCCAAAAAAAACGTACCTGATCGTGGTCGGTATCGACTACTCACCCGCGAGCGACTTGGCGCTCGAGCGCGCGTTCGAACTCGCGACAGCGCGTCCTCCGGCCGAGGTGCACGTCGTGAGCGTGATCAATCTGTATGGTGCACAAGCGATCGCAGGTGGTTATGGCCCACAAGGGATCGTAGCTGGTTCGGCAGAGCCGGTCGGCATGAACAGCGTGACGCTGGCCGAGGCGACCTCGGCTCTCGAGCGTTACGTGGAGCAACGCCGCTCCAGTTTTCAGGGGGCACTCGATTCAGTGGGCGTCCGTTGCCATTTGCGGCTCGACGCACCGGCGACCGAGGTCGCACAAATGGCCGCAGATTTGGAGGCCGACCTGGTCGTCGTCGGCACTCACGGGCGACGCGGGATCGCCCGCTTGCTTCTCGGATCAGTGGCCGAAGCGGTGGTACGGCTCGCGCCGTGCCCAGTGCTCGTCGTGCGCCCAAAAGCATTGCCCGAGCAGCCACCGCGCATCGAACCGCCGTGTCCGCAGTGCCTCGCGGCGCGTCAGGCTTCGGCGGGTGCCGAGTTTTGGTGTGAGCAGCACCGTGAGCGGCACGGCCAGCGGCATACCTATAACCAGCGCGACCGGGTAGGAGCCGAGACCGAGATGCCGCTCACGTTTCACGGCTGAAGACGCGCAAGAACGCGCCCGGGCAGCCGTTAGTTCGGCGAAGCGTAGTTGCGCTTCACGTAGCACAGCCCATCTGAGTTGAGGTGGCCCTGGGTGCTCTGGTTATAGGTGGCAAAGTCATAGTAATCGCGCAGGCCCGCGGCCGGGTCGTTGTCGGAGGCGGGCACTCCATGGGGATCGAAGCGCATCGCGCCCAGCAATTTCGGATGCACATCGGTCGGCGGCTCGATGCAATAGCGCCAATCGACCGCCTTTCCCTGGCTGTCGGTGTACGCGGTGTAGTCGACACCCCGAGTGTCTTCCAACGTCACGGACGCAACCCCCTCGGTCGTGACGGCGCGTGCTGCGTATTGATCGAAGTGCGCCGGTGAATCGTGCAGCACACTGTCCCAAAATGGATGATCGGTGTGCAGGGTCACTTGGGCGATCACCGATGAGCTGCTCAGGAACGCGACGCCGCGCTGATGTTCCTCGGCGCTGCTGATGGCTTCAGCTGGGTCGTTGTCGGGGTTCTGGCAATTGAGGTAGCTTGCCGGGGACTTGAAGCAGAGGCTGAAATTGACCGTCTCCGGCCAGTTTTTGCTGGCAGCCGTGACGCAGCCTTCGACTTGCGGATCTCCTTTGAAGCGGGCGGTGCCGACGTACAAGACCGTGCAGCCGTCGTGCGTCATCTGCTCGTAATGAGCGAGCGCCTCGGAATCGAGATTCACGTTCTTTGCAGCCTCGTTGGCAGGAACCACGTCGAAGCCGAAAGCGTAGCGCGTGCCATCCGTCGCGAACGCCGCGCCGCCATTTTGGTTTTGGTTGTCGAGCGCTGCAATCGGGACCGCGAGCTCGCTTCCACCGCCCTTTCCCGTGAGATAGCTCGCGTCGTGCCGGCTGAGATCCACGGCCCACGGCCCGTCGAGCCTCGCTATCAGCTTGCCGGTACCGAGCTGAGTGCCCTTGAGCTGATCGGGGTTCTCCGACAAGGTGAGCGCGTCGAGCGTCGTGAGCAGGTGTTCGAAGTGCACGTCCCAGCCGTCGACGAAGGCGGCATCGGAATCGCTCGCGGGCGGAAAGTCATAGCCGGTCAGCGCCAAAACCTCGCCGGATGCCGTGAACAGCACATTGCCCTTGCCCGGGTCTTTGGGCGAGCAAAACGGCTGCAAGGCAAAGCCAGTGGCGGACTCCGGTGTCGCTGCCGGGACGCAGGCGAGGGGAGCGCCGGATGAGTGGTCGCTGCCGCTGGAGCAGCCGGTCAAAATCGCAAAAAATAGAGCAGCGCGCACGACGGCGTCGCCATGAAGGAAACTCATGAGAATTCTCCGAGGATTCGAAATAGGCAGGAGCGGTCAACGCGCGCGCAAGTGAGCGCTGCGCGGCCGCGGATGGACATTCGCTGAACGGCGAGCACATGGCCCGACGGAACAAACCGTGAGCTGAATCAGCCCCAGAGCGGCGGCGAGGTCTTGGGCGCGCTCAACAAGGATCGAGTGCGACTGGCGACGATGCCTTGGCCGGGGCGCTGGCGACTCGGCGCGGGCAGCCAGATCAGCTGGCTGAGCTCGCTGGCGAAGACCGGTCTCGACAGCTGACCCGCGAAACCGAGGGGACACGCTTCGGGTTCGCAGCTGGCGCTGCGCGAGACGAGCGCGGGGCGATCTGGTGCCGGCCGTGTGGCGTTGCCGGCCAGTGCGCGCTCCGGCGCGCCAGCGAGCGTGCTCCGGAGGTGAACGAGGCCGCCCAGGCCAGCCCCAAAACCGTGCGGAATCAGCGCGAAATGCAGGCTGCCGAGCAGCTGCAGCAGCACGACGCATAGCGCGACTACGCTTTCGAAGGAGCGTACGCGGTGAACGGCGCGCTTGGTCATTTCGCGGAAGGACGGTATCCGTAGCGCGGCAGCACAGGCTTGGCAAGGCTTGCCAAGCCCCCCTCCGAACACTCATGAATCGCTCGATGGTTACGCGCTCGGCCGCTCAGGTGTTCGCGTTCGTGCTCCCTCTCACGATGCTTTTCGCGCGGCCGAGTGCCGCGACCAATCTCGACCAGACGGTGAGCGACGCCCCGCAGACGAAAGACGACAGCGACGACGACCAGTTCAGCGTCATGCAGGTGCTGTCGGATGCCGGCCTGCATGACCTGAAGCACGAGCGCTGGAGTGCCTACGGCCAGTTCACCTACATTTCGAGTTGGAAGGCGCCATTTTCTGCGGCGTACACCAATCTGAACGGTAGCAATCACTCGCTCTTGCCGAGCAGTGAACACAGCTTCACCGCCACGGCGACGCTCTTCTTGGGTATCGCGTTGTGGCGCGGTGCAGAGGTGTATCTCGTGCCGGAGATGATCTCGAGTCGGCCACTGTCTGGACTCGTGGGGTTGGGGGCGTCGATCCAGAATTTCGAGCTGCAAAAGCAAGGAGCGATCACGCCCAGCGTGTACTTGTCGCGTCTCTACTTGACGCAGACGATCAACCTGGGAGGTTCGCGCGTCGAGCGCGCGTCCGGGCCGATGCAACTCGGGACCACGCTGGACAGCCGGCGTCTGCTGTTTGCGATCGGCAACTATAGCATCCTCGATTTTTTCGATCGCAACTCGGTGGTGGGGGACCCGCGTCGTCAGTTGTTCAGCATGGCGTTCTTGTCCCACGGCGCCTATGACTTCGCGGCGGACTCGCGCGGCTACACATTCGGCGGTCTGTTCGAACTGCATTGGGATGATTGGGCCGTGCGCGCTGGCCGTTTCGCAGCACCGAAGCAGCCGAATCAGCTCGAGCTCGAGTATCGCCTCGATCGCTTCTACTCGGACCAAGTCGAACTCGAGCACGCGCATCGCATTGCCGGCCAGCCGGGGGCGGTGCGCCTGCTCGGCTATCGAAATCGCGAAAATACGGGCAGTTTCAGCGACGCGGTGAGTGCGTTTCAGGCTGATCCGAGCAAGAACGCCGCAGCCTGTACGAGTTTCAACTACGAGTCGGAGAACGCGACTGCGCCGGATCTGTGCTGGGCTCGTGAACCACGCACCAAGGTCGGCGTGGGCGTGAATTTCGAGCAACAGCTCAGCCATGACGTCGGACTCTTCGCGCGAGCGATGGTTTCAGACGGTCGCACCGAAGTGTACTCGTTCACCTCCAGCGACACTTCCGCGTCGTGCGGAGCGGTCGTGCACGGTACGCCTTGGCACCGTCCGAATGACGTCGTAGGCACGGCCTACGCGGCCAGTTGGGTCTCGTCTGCGCACGCCCAATACCTCTCGCTCGGCGGCATCGACGGATTCATCGGTGACGGTGGTCTGAGGCGTGCCTCTGAACGCGTCTGGGAGCTTTTCTATAGCCTACACGTGTTCCGCTCGATCACTCTGTCGGCGGACTATCAACACATCTCGAATCCCGCATACAATGCCGATCGAGGTCCGCTGAACGTCCTTTCTGGCCGAGTTCACGCCGAATTTTGAGTTTACGCTAATAACCCGCGTGCTTGTCGACCTGGTTCACGAGCTCACTACCCGCCACTAAGCGCGCCAAGTTCTCCAAGAAGATGGCCGAAGCGCGCTGCACGTAGCCGGGGTGCGCGCCGGCATAGTGCGGGGTCAAAATGACGTTTTCCACAGACCACAAGGGGTGAGTCGCGGGCAACGGCTCGGGATCGGTGACATCGAGCGCGGCTCCGGCGACTCGTCATTGGCTTTCGGATTGTTGATTGGGCCGAGGCCCTTTTGCAGCTCGGTGGCGATGAAGTGCAACCACTCCTGTAGGCGACGGCGCTCGGGTGTTCCCGCCGACGGCGCCAGGCCGGTCTCGGGGCGCTGATCGGCAATGTATTGGACGATGATGGCGCCTTCGGTGATCAACTCCCCACTGTCCGTGAGCAGGGCCGGAACGTAGCCCTTTGGGTTGATGGCCAGGAAATTCTCGCCGTGTTCGGTCTTCTTGGCGGCAAGGTCCACCTGCACGAGTTGAAACGGAAGCCCTGCTTCACGCAGGGCGATGTGATGGGAAAGCGAGCAGGCACCTGGGGTGAAAAACAGCTTGATCGTCATCGGTTCTCTCGGTTGGGCGTTTATGAGAGACCCTGAGGTAGTATAAAAGACCTTGGTCGGCCTACTGCAGAACCTGCGCTCTGTTTGGCGTGGGCGGCGGCGTCAGCAACGGGGGTTCGCCGGTTTGCAGGCGCCACAAACCCGCGTATTGCCCACCCTGCAGCAGCAGGGACTCGTGGGTTCCGCACTCGACGATTTGCCCCGCTTCCAGCACGTAGATCAGATGGGCGCGGCGAATGGTCGATAGCCGATGCGCGATGATCAGGCTGGTGCGCCCGACGACCAAGCGATCCAGCGAGCGCTGGATGGCAGCCTCGGTTTCGTTGTCGACCGCGCTGGTGGCTTCGTCGAGCACCAGAATTGGCGGATCCTTCAAGATGGCGCGAGCCAGGGCAATGCGTTGCCGCTGCCCACCCGAGAGCTTCTGTCCACGTTCACCGACCCCCGTGTCGTAGCCGTTCGGTAAAGCCATGATGAACTCGTGCGCCTCGGCGGCGACCGCGGCGGCGATCACGTCCTCGCGTTTCACGGGGCCCAGCCCATAGGCAATGTTCTCCGCCACGCTCGCATCGGCCAAGAAGCTGTCCTGCGCGACGTAGCCGATGGCTCGACGCAGGTCCTGGAGCGCATATCCCGCGATTGGTTGATCATCGAGCAAGATGGTTCCGCGCTGCGGTTCGTAAAAACGCAGTAGCAGCTTCACCAAAGTGCTCTTGCCGCTGCCGGTGCTGCCGACGAACGCGATGGTCTGCCCGGCATCGATGCGCAACGAGACGTCGCGGAGTGTGGGGCGTTCGGCGTACGCAAAGCTCACGCCGTCGAACCGCAGCGCGCCGCGCACGCGACCCTTGGCAAGCGGTTTTCCTTCGTAGACAATCGCAACTTTCGTTTCGAGCAGGTTCATCACGCGCTCGACCGAAGCCATCGAACGCTGGTAGAGGTCGGTCATGTCTGCGAGGCGCGTCATCGGCCACAGCAGGCGTTGCGTGAGGTAGACCAGCACCGAGTAACTGCCGACGCCAATCTCGCCGCGCAGCGCGAGGAAACCGCCGTACAGCAGCGTGACCGTAAAACCTGCCAGGATCGCCATGCGGATGATCGGCGTGATCGCTGCCGAGAAGCGAATCGCCAAAGCGTTGGCAGTGCGGTATTCGTCTGACGCCGCGCGCACGTGTTGGGCTTCGAAGTCTTCTGCGGTGTAGGCCTTGATGGTGGCGATGCCGAGCAGGTTGTTGTTGAGCCGCGAGTTGAGTGAGCCTGCGGCGTCGCGAACCTGCGCGTAGCGAGACGCCAACCGCGCCTGGAACCAAAAGGCGCCGTACACGATCAGCGGAATGGGGATCAGCGCGAGTACCGCGATTTTCGTGGTCAGCCCAAAAAAGACCGCGCCCACCAAGACTGATCCGGTGAGCACCTGGATCAGGTCGTTCGCTCCTCCGTTCAGGAAGCGCTCCATCTGGTTGATGTCATCGTTCAAGATCGACATCAAACTGCCCGTTCGACGCTGCTCGAACCACGCGAGTTCGAGCCTTTGGACGTGCCGGTACGCCTCCATACGCAGGTCATGTTGGAGGTTCTGCGCCAGGTTGCGCCAGCGCAGCGAGTACAGGTACTCGAACAGGGACTCACAGACCCAGATCCCGACCGTCAAACCCGCCAGCAGCAGCAGCTGATCCCGCGGCTCGCGGACGCCGGCACGGGCCAGAAAAGACGTCTTTTGACTGACGACGACATCCACCGCCATGCCAATCAACACTTCCGGCAAGACGTCGAAGATCTTATTCAGGACCGAGAACAGCGTTGCTATCGTCACTTCACGGCGATAGCGACGACCATGCTCGAACAGGCGACGGAGTGGGTGCGTCATGGGTCGGGTGCGAGCAAGCTAGCGTCGCGAGCCCGCGACCTTCAAGCTCGTCGGCTCAGTGGCTCAGATACTCCGGCCCGCGGAAGGACGAGGCGCGCCGCGCTGCAAGCGTAGGGTTCGTAGCGCCGCGCGCAATGACTGCCTCAGCGCCGCGAACTTCCACGACGATGAACGACCGCGCGCTCGTGGCGCGCCGGCCGGCGGCGTTTCGATGCTGCCCAATGCACAGTCGCACATGCCCGCCACACTATCATGTTATTGTCTATTATACAAGACCTGGCGACCGCTTGCCCCTCAGTACCTGACGCTGCCGAGACTGCCTCAGCGTCTGCAAGATACGGGGTTACAGACGCTCGCCGCGATCGACGCCAAAGATGCGGTGGCGCTGTTCGATCTTGGCGGCACCATCGACGACGTTCGTCAACTTCCCGGACCCGCGCACGGTCCTCGTGACGCTGAAATACCAGCTCTAGGAGTGGACGTTTTACGCCGCGCGGCGATCCGCGCGGCGAAACGCCTCCCAGAGCTTGGCATAGCGGCCTGCGGCGCCCACCAGCACATCATGTGAACCCTGTTCGACGATCAGCCCGTCCTCGATCACGACGATGCGATCGGCGACCCGGGCCGTTTGTAGGCGATGCGCGATGAGCAGCGTCGTGCGGCCGCGCGCGACGCGACGCATCGCGCGCTGCACCTCAGCCTCGGTCTGCAAGTCCAGATTGGAGGTTGCCTCGTCGAGGATCAGCACGGCCGGCTTGACCAGCTCTGCGCGCGCGAGGCACAAGAGTTGGCGCTGACCCGCGGACAGCGAGTGCCCGGTCGAGTTGATCGGCGTCAGGTAGCCGCTCGGTAGGCCGGCGATGAAGTCATGGGCACCCACGGCGCGCGCCGCGAGCTCTACGTCCAAATCGGACGCCTCGGGGCGGCCATAGGCCAGATTCGAGCGAATGGTACCCGAAAACAGAAACGGATCTTGAGGGACGTAGCCCAACTGTCCGCGGAACGCGCGCAGCGGAAGCTCGCCGATCGGCACGCCGTCGATTGACACGGTTCCAGAGGTTGCGTCGTAGAAGCGCGCTGCCAGCTTGACGAAGGTCGATTTGCCAGCGCCGGTGGTCCCGACCAACGCGACCACTTCACCCGGCGCAATCTCCAGGGTCACACCGCGTAGCGCCTCTGGCGCGGAGGGCGAATAAGCGAAGCGCACGTCGCGAAACTCGAGTGCACCGCGTAGGCGCCCGAGCGGGGCCGGGGCCGCGATCTCGGGCGTGCGACTCGGAGTGGCGAGCAAGTCGCGAATGCGAGTCAGCGAGACACGCGCTTGGATGCCTTGGTCGAAGACCATCGACAGCTGCTGCAGCGGCGTAAAGAATTGGTCGAGATACAAGAGGAATGCGATCAATACGCCTGCGCTCAGCTCACCGCGCGCGATTTGTCCGGCGCCGATCGCCAAGGTGGCTGCTTTGCCCAACACCGAGAGCAGCTGTAGGAACGGGAAGTACAACGAGAGCAGCTGCAAAGAGCGTAAACGAGCGTCGCGAAACCCTCGCGAAAGCCCGGTGAAGTGAGCGAGAGCGCGCCCCTCTTGCGACCAGGCCTGAGTGACCCTCACGCCGGCTAGACTTTCTTGCAGGTTGGCATTCGCAGCGGAGATCCGTTCACGGGCTTGCAAATAGGCCTTGGCCGACGAGCGGCGAAAGACCGCCGTGCCGGCGACCAACGGCGGAAGAATGGCGAGCGCCGCGAGACTCAAGCGCGGATCCATCCACACGAGCAGCGCCAACACTCCACTGCAGCTGAGCAAGCTCACGATCGCGGTCAATAGACCTTGCTGCAGCAGCTGGGCAAAGGCCTCGATGTCGGTCGTCATGCGCGTCATGATGCGCCCGCCGAGTTCGCGATCGTAGTAGTCGAGGGAGAGCCAGCTCAAGTGAGCGAAGGTTCGCGTCCGCAACGCGAACAGCAGACGCTCTGCCGTGCGGCCCGTTTGGAACTGCATGGCGTTGGCGTTGACCCAGCTGACCCCTTGCACCAAGAGCAGCGCGGCAGATACGAGGAGCAGCTCGCGCACGCTGCGCCCGACGATGGCGCGATCGACGCCGCGACCGATCAACAGCGGTGCGCACAGCGTCGTCAGCGCATCGATCACGACCAACAGCAGTCCAAACAGAAGGCTGGCTCGAAAGGGAGCAAAGAACTTACGCACCGAGAAGCCGATCTGTGGCTCGGTGAGCGCGGAGATCTCGACTTCGGGTTCTCCGCTGAGGGGCGGCAAAGCGGCAACGCGCGCCAATAGCTCGGGGCTTTCGGCGACGAACGCGGCTCGCGCCCCGCCCAAGTCTCGCGGACCCCCACCCCCTGCGCCACTGGCGCTGGCACTTCTCATGGCTGCGAAACTGATTTGACTCTCGACGCTGGCAACGCGCCCAGCGCCGGCGCCGTCCTTTCGTGCCGGCCAAGCGTCAGGATCGAGTGTGGTCGTGGGCGATGGTGCGGCTTCGGCTTCGTGGGCTTCATCCGGGTCAGGGCCCGCGAGCAAGCGCCGATAGAGTTCGGACGACTCCAGCAACTCTTCGTTCGTCCCTTGGGCGACGATTCTGCCCTCGGCCAAGACCAGCACGCGCGTCGCCAACCGCAGTGTCGATTGCCGGTGAGCGATGATCACCGTCGTCCGCTCACGCATCACGGCCTCGAGCGAACGATGGATCGCCTCTTCCGTCGATGCATCCATGGCCGAGGTGGCATCGTCCAAGATCAAAATCTTGGGGTTGGCGAGGATCGCTCGGGCTAGCGAAATGCGCTGCCGCTGCCCGCCTGAAAGGGTTGCTCCACGCTCACCGACGCGAGTCGCGTAACCTCGTGGCAAGGCAGAAATGAAGCCATGAGCTTGCGCTGCGTGTGCAGCCGCTTCGATTTCGCTGGCTGTTGCCTCGGGGCGACCCAGGGCGATGTTCTCACCGATCGTGCTCGAGAACAGGAAGCTGTCTTCGAACACCATGCCAACCTGCCGACGCAACGAAGGCAGTGAATAGTGACGCGCGTCGTGGTCGTCGATGCGAACCTGTCCCGAGATCGGATCGTAGAAGCGCGCAATCAGCAGCGCGAGCGTGGTTTTCCCCGAACCAGAGCTGCCGACGAT
>Ga0134124_10005295_pt1 | contig 10380 bp, 5 predicted proteins | sample KB304_FD_96880 | JGI IMG/M metagenome (GOLD analysis project Ga0134124, IMG submission 96880) | Terrestrial soil microbial communities without Nitrogen fertilizer from Kellogg Biological Station, Michigan, USA - KB3-0-4 | ecosystem: Environmental > Terrestrial > Soil > Unclassified ... | reverse complement strand
TCTCTTGCCTGTTTGGCTCTATTTGAACTGATGTTTGTTAATGTGCAGGGCGCGAATTTGAGAATCAAGGGTTGTTGCGGGCAGACCCAGCCGGGCGGCAGCCCCACATGGTCCGTACACCTTGCCATGCGTCTCTCGCAGCACGGTTTCAATCTCAACCTTTCGACCCGATCTGAAGATGGTCGGGATTGTCGTTGGCGCCATCGATGGCGACTCATCCATTAGCACATCTGTATCGACCTGCAAAACTTCACCGTCTGCCAGAATGACGCTGCGTTCCACCACGTTCTGAAGTTCGCGAACGTTACCGGGCCAGGAATACTGCTGCATTGCAGAAAGCGATCGCTTCTCAATTTGCGTAATCTTCTTGCCCGTGCGGGCTGCAAACCGTGCCGCAAAGTAGTCAACCAGCACCGGGATATCGCTCACGCGTTCGCGCAACGACGGCATGTGCACGGGAAAAACATTCAGCCGGTAAAACAGATCCATCCGAAACCTTCCTTCGCTTACTTCGCGTTGGAGATCTTTGTTAGTGGCTGCGATTACGCGCACGTCCGTTTTGATTGTGCGATTGCCGCCGACGCGCTCGAACTCTTTCTCCTGCAAGACCCGCAAAAGCGATACTTGAATTTCGGGGCTGAGTTCTGCAATTTCATCGAGAAAGATCGTGCCGCCATTCGCAGCTTCGAAGCGGCCGATGCGTTGTCGCATCGCGCTGGTAAAGGCGCCCTTTTCGTGACCGAATAATTCGCTCGCGATCAGTTCAGCTGGCAGCGCCGCACAATTGACTTTTACAAAGGGACGATCGCGGCGCAAAGAGCTCCGATGAATCGCTTGCGCAATTAACTCTTTGCCCGTGCCGGTCTCGCCAAGCAACAAAACCGTGGAATCGAAAGGCGCGACCTTCTCCACCAGCTCGAGCACGGATTTGAGTGCCGGACTGTTTCCAACGATCTGGTTCCGATCTATCGCAGGACGAATCTCAAGTTCCAAGTGCGCGCGAGTGTTCTCCAACTTCACAACTGTCTGATGGGAAAACTCCGCTCGCCTGTCACGTCGAGTTTGTAATGACAGCACATTTTTACCTGGCGCAAATTTGCTGGGGTCTACCCCGTTCAAAGGAGCACTGGTTCTGCCTGCAATCTCCGCTAAAGCTGTACTCATTGTCGTCGGTCCTTTCGTAGGTCTCGCGTGGGATTATGCGGGCGATTTCACGCGGCACAAACTCCTAAAGGGTGACGGGTTGCACAAAAATGATAGGGCTGGTGATCTCTTTGGAGTTGCGGCGGAGGCTCTTTCGAGGAGTAGTAAGGTGTAGCGTCAGGATGCTTAATTCTCGGGGCGCCGAATCTCTATGCGCTTCCATCCGGAACGGCGCCCATCGAGCGACCAGGCTCCGGAGCCCAGCAGCGCAAGGGCCACGCCCAGGGTGGCAAGCAATATACTGAGCCAGGGATCGTAACCGTGTGAGAATGCTATCGATAATTCGACGATCGCCAGAACCACGCCTGCGATTGGGGTCCATAATCCGAGCAAAAGGAAAAGGCCAGTTCCTGCCGCAATCACGCAGTATGCAATTGTCTGCAGCGAGACCCCGCTTTCCAAATGAACGCAACGCGCAATCAGCGCGACCGCGACCATAACCCTGAGGAGAAGAAGTCCGTGATTCGGTAGCCGATCCGTAAAAGTGGAGGATACGTGGTGCATAATCATTATCAGGGTATGAGGTGCCCAAACAGGGCGCAAACCCTAAATGGTTTTTCTTAAGGCAATTTCGGGTGAGCTAGAGTTCGATGATCCCTCGTTTCAGCCCGATCATGGCAGCATGCGTGCGGTCATTGGCGCCCAATTTCGCAAGGATGTTGCGGACCTGGCCTTTCACGGCGTCTTCAGTTACTGAAAGCAGCGCCGCAATTTCTTTGTTGCTATGACCATCGGCAATCAAGCGCAAGACCCGCACTTCCGCTGGAGAGAGTGTCTCCTCTGCCGCATGCTCGGCCAGCTCGAAAGAAACCTCGGGTGACAAGGTCTTTCGCCCGCCGTGTACGGCCCTGATGGTGTCCAGCAGTTCCTTGTGCAGGCTGTTTTTTAGAAGATACGCGCGGGCGCCTGCCTGCAGGGCACGCTTAGCCTGAACGTCGCCGGTGTAGGTAGTGAGCACGATAATGCGCGCGTCGGCGAATTCTCCTCTGATCGCAATCATCGCGTCGAGGCCATTCATCTCCGCCATCTGCAAATCCATTAGCGTAATGTCTGGAAGATGAGTGCGAAACTGCTGAATCGCCTCGCGCCCGTTTGCGGCTTCAGCCACCAACGTCATATCTGACTCATCGGCGATAAGGCTGGCAATACCCTGTCGCAGCAGCGGATGGTCGTCCACGATTAGAATCCGAATCTTTTTTGAATCTTCACTCATAGTTCCTTGCTCCGGTCAACGCGTTCATTTGCCGAAAACAATCGCGACCACCACGGTTGGCGGGTTAGCATGCTATAGGCGATTTTGCCGGGGACACTCAACTCGACCTGTGTCCCGGAATTCAGCTTGCTCCAGACTTCGAGTTTTCCATGCACGACTTCGGCCCGCTCACGCATACCGGGCAGCCCATAGTGGCCGGTATGGCCCGCAACGGTAGTCGCATCGTCGATACCCCTGCCGTCATCGCGAACCAACAAACGGAATTGCCGCCGTTCGTATTTGATCTCGACTGTAATTCGCTGCGCGTTCGCGTGCCGCAAGGCGTTACGCAGCGCCTCGCCCGCGATACGGTAGGCTTCATCCCGCACTACTGGGTTCAACTGGCGTGTACCACCCTCGACTTCAACTTCGATGGTGGGGGGATCAACGTTTGCTGCAGTATTAGTCAGTTGTTGACCGAAAGCAATAATTCCGTTGACTAAATCATTGGTCTCGAACGCCGATGAGCGCAGTCCCTGCACGGCGTCTCGGCCTTCGGTGATCGCGTCGGCCGCCCGTTCGAGTGCATTGTCCAGTCTCTGCTTGGCTTCGTTTGGATTTGCAGGAAGAACATTGGAAACGGACTGGAACCGGAGCAGGAGGCCCTGAAAACTCTGCAACAGCGTGTCGTGCAGGTCCCGCGCAATGCGTGTGCGCTCACTCACCCGTGCTTCCAGCGTTCTATTGAACTGCCGCGCGAGCTGACGCACACGGAGTTGATAGGCGGCAAAGAGCAAGGCCATAAAAGCGACCGCGCACAACACGCGAAAAGACGTTCGTTGATAGAAGGTCGGAGCAATCGAGAAATCCAGCAGTGCGCCCTGCTCATTCCACACACCGTCGTTGTTGCAAGCAAGGATGCGAAGCCGGTATTGCTTCGGCGGCAGGTTCGAGTAATGAACATGACGCTGGTTAACCAGTTCCCGCCAACCCTCATCCTGGCCCTCCAGCTTTACGCGGAAACGCACCTTGTCCGGTTCCACAAAGCTCAGGGCCGTGAAATCGATCAACAGGTCGCGGGTACCCGCCGGCAGTCGCAAGTCATTCGCGCCATTCGATACATCGAACCTCTTGCCGTCCGCGCTAAGCTGCTCGATGCGTATCGGTGGCGATACCTTGTTGCTGGGAAGATGATGTGGATCAATGACGCTAACGCCGCCGCCAGGCAAGAACCACAATTTACCATCAATGGACTTGGCGACAACCGCGTCGTAACCGGCCGTGTACCGATGAGTCTTCACACCGTCGGAGCCGTCGAAAACCGTCGGTTGGACCATCTGCTTTGAGAGGGAGGCCCAGGCGTCCAACTCAGATCGGCCAATACGCACCACGCCACAGGACAGGGAGAGCCAGACCGAGCCGGCGTTATCCTCCCTCATCCAATGAACCGAATTGCACGGCAGTCCGTTTTGGCTGGTTAGCGTGAGCGCGCGACCATCTTTGATTCGGCTCAACCCGCCTTCCGTCGCGGTCCACAGAGTACCGTTCCCGTCCATGTAGAAACCATTAACTATTCCCTGCCCGAGTCCTTCGGCCGCGCCGTACGAGGCGCGGACCTGGCCGTCCTTGAAATGAGCGACGCCACCGTCTCTAAATCCAAGCCATAAACCACCCCGCCCAGGATCGTGCAGCAGAACAGTAGCCGGCTCTTTGCGCCCGAGATCAGACCAGGGCATGCGTTCTAAAACACGGGCGCCGAACAAACGGAAAAGCCCCTGCTGATGACTCACCCAAACGTTCCCTGCACCGTCCTCGGCGAACGAATATACGATTCCGGACGGGACAGAGGAGACGGGCACAAAGCGGTCATTCTTAAGGAACGCAACTCCACTTTGTGTGCCGACCCAAATCAGCCCGGAAGAATCTTGAAAGAGGCACTGCGCCTGGTTATTTGGCAATCCACTGTCGGTAATCTCACGAACCCTAAGCCGCGACTGCAGCGCTGTTCCCGGGGCGGGTCCGCTGACCGCGGTGCCACCGCGTGTGTCACCTACGGCTTGCTTGCGATAAACCGTAATTTGTCCTTTATCCCATCTATTCAGACCGTCAGACGTGCCCAGCCAAAGACTGCCATCACGCGCGGACAAAATGGAAAAGACGCCTCGGCTCGACAAACCTTGCTCGACGGAGAACGTTGGGATGGCGAAGTCGCGAAATTTGTCCAGGCCATCTCCGGTCGCCACCCAAATATTGCCCTCACGGTCCTCGAGAAATGAGAGAACCGATTGACCTGACAGGCCGTCTGTTCGGTTAAATAGATCCGCTCTTCCCTCATGGAAATGCAACAGCCCGCTGTCGACCAGGGCGCCAATCCATAGGGCTCCGTTACGCTCGCGAAACAGCTTGTAAGGTTGAAATGGCAGCCCGTCCGGAAGCGGATACGCCTCCGGTTTGCCGTTTCTCAGCTTTGTGATCCCGCTGCGTTTGGCAACCAGGATTCCGCCATCGTCGCTCTCGTTCAGCGAGTAGATTCGCTGAGTCGCATCTGGCATCGGATAGAGTTCGGGCCGACCGGGCTTCCATCGCCACAGGCCATTCGTCGCACCGGCCCAGAGCTTGCCGCTGCTATCTTCGTATAGCGACGTCACGCCGGAGCCGAGACGGCCATCTTGTCCATAGCACTGGGTATTGCCGCTCGCAATCCGACACAGTCTCCCCACGGAAGGCGACCACCCGGCAGCCCATATTGTCCCTTCCCGATCTTCAAGCAGCGCTTCAATAACCTGGCCGTCCAGTTCCGGGTAGTGAGTTAGCTTGCCGTCTTTCCAGCTTGCCAACCCGCTAAAGGTACCAATCCAAAGACGTCCGTCGCGCGCGGCTTGCAAGCTTCTGATGTCGCTGTTGGAAAGACCATCATTCGACGGCGGCTCCCACGGTATGGCGCGCACGCCGTCAAACCGAAGCAAGCCGAATTCAGTGCCCAGCCAGAGATAGCCGTCGGGAGTCTGTGCAAGCGATCGAATGATGCCCTTGGAAAACCCTTCGCCGAGTTTCCAAGCGGTGTGATCGTATTGAATGACGTCGAGCGACGGGTTTAATGCTAGGACGCAACGGCAAAATGCGAGGAGAAAGCCGAGCGCGATTAGCTGAGAGCGAGCACCAACCGCGATCCGCCTAAAAGCGGCTTTGCACGAACAGTACGTGAATGTGAGAAAATTACTCACGCAAAGGCGCAAAGGCGCAAAGCGCAGCCGCGCTTCAAAGGCTCTCTTTGCGTCTTTCCGCCTTTGCGTCAAAAATATTTCACCCCACCTAGTGTTTTAGTACCTTTCGTGCAGGCCCTAAAAGCTATACTTCAATCCCAACTGGATCACGCGTTCGGTTTGAGTAAACCCGAAGTCGCTGGCTGAAGTTATTCTCCCCGCGAGCGGGTTATTTCCCGATGTCACGACCGGGTCATCAAACTGCGGATGGTTGAACGCATTGAACAATTCCGCCCTGAACTCCACTCGATGTTGCTCCGTAATGCGGAAGAACTTTGAAATGACTATATCCCACCTGTTATTCCCGCTGCCGCGGATCACTCCCTTTCCTGCACCACCGAGCTGACCGGGAGCTGGATTCGCCAGCTTACTGACATCGAACCATCGATCAATTGTTCGCGCACCGCGCGGCAGGTTCGGATTGCCCAAAAGATTCGCGTGTGACCCAACGAACGGAACGCCGAAAGAAGACGGTGTTAGAGATGGACCGTCCTGGAACGTTGTGATGGCGCCGATCTGCCAGCCGCCGGCGACTCGTCCCGCCAGGTCATTTCTGTTTCTAAAAATTGGGAGTTCGTAAAGCCACGAGCTGACCAGGCGCTGCGGCCGATCAAAAGGCGCAGGACCATAGTTGGCCCGAATATTCTTCATCGTTTGCAAACCCGGCCCGGCGCCAAATGCAACGCCAACGCTGCTGGCGTCCAAGTCAGTCAACGTCTTCTGAAATGTATAGGAAAGCAGGTAAGTGAGACCGTTCACGAAGCGGCGCTCAAGACGTGCCTGCAACGCATGGTAATTTGCAACTGCCCGCGACTCGAAGATAGAGACGCTACCTAACTGTGGATACGGAAAAACCAGTGTGAAATTGGGCGGCTGCGGCGGGAACGGGTTCGTCTCGTTGTAATTGACGACGCCCATCAGGTGCGAGCTTTTCGAGCCATGATAGGCTGCTTCAAGCAACGTATTTTTCGTAATGAGATATTGGAACGTCAGGTTCCATTGCTGCACCTGACCATCGCGGAGGTCGCGCTGCATTCCATTACGGTTATTGGTGATTAAACGAGTAGCCTGCGCCAGAGGGTCGTCCACCGTGAACACCGGCAGCGGATTTTGCGGATCGGCGGGACGGACGACTAAGTTGCTAACGGATCCAAATGGACTCTGAAAGGCCAACTGCCGGTAAGAGTTGATCACATCAGGGGTGTAGAAGATCCCATATCCAGCACGCAGTGCCAAGCGATCTTTCGCATGCCAGGCGAGTCCAATCCGCGGCGCGAAGTTCTTGTAATAAGGCTCGACCAGGCTCCTCGGGTATCCATTCTGCCCGGGGAACACCTGCTGGCCGGTTGCGAGATCAAAACTGGCGATACGATTATCACGCTCAACTGGTCGTCCAAAATATTCCCAACGCAGTCCCACATTGACCGTCAGACTATGTGTCAGCTTCCAGTCGTCCTGTATGTAAGAGCCCATGTGGGTATAGGACAGGTGCGGTGAAAAAGGAGCGGTCTGGACTGTGTAGCTCGAAGGATATCCGAGCAGGAGGTCGGCGAGCGCATGAAAGCGCGAGGTAGTCACAACCGGCACCGGAGCACTGAATTGGCCGGAAAACGTATAGGTTCCATCAGGCTGGCCCCACTGGATGCTGGTCATTCGCTTGAATTGAATGGTCAACCCGGCCTTTACCGTGTGAGCGCCACGAACAAGAGACAAGTTGTCAACGATTTGGGCAGCGTTCGTCACCCATTTGAATACCGCGTTATTTGACGAATAGCCGATCTCAGCGTATCCGGTCGGCGTCATGGACGGGGCTGCCCAGGTAAATGGGATCGGCGAGATTCCTTTAATGCCCAACTCCTCGATCCAATTTCGCTTGAGAGCGTCAAGCGAATGACGCTCGCGCCGAAAGCGCACAAGCCCAAGATTCACTTCATTGAAGATGGTCGGACTGAAGGTATGAACGTTTCCGATTGCGATCTGTAGGTTGTGGTCCGATTGTTCCTGATCGAATCCGGGAAATGCAGGAGAAAGAGCCTGACCCACACCGCGATCGAACGGAGCATTCTTTGTAAATCGGCCCCAGATTGCGTCGCGCGTTGAAAGTTGGTAGTCGATTCGCACGGCCATCATGTCGTTATCGGAAACGCCGTTGGGATGGCCAATAAAGTTGCGGGTGGGATCGGTGCTGTTGGGCAGCGGGTACAAGTTCGCAAGAGCGGCGCCCACCGGGTTAATTCTGTTTTCGGGTATCACGTTTCCGGGAAACGGAATTTTACTTATAGGGTCGACGATCGTGACGGGCGCCGCACTGAAATCTCCGGAGCGCTCCTTCAGCGTCGGCACCAGCGTCGTGCTGGTTACTGCCTGACGCCGGCGTGCTCCTTCATATGAAAACATCCAAAAGAGTTTGTCTTTGCCGTCGTAGACTTTTGGTATGAACACCGGCCCGCTGATGACGAAACCAAACTGGTTCCGTTTAAGCGGATCTACGGTCGGACTGAAAAAGTTCCGCGCGTCCAGAGCGTCATTGCGGAGAAACTCAAACAACGTCCAGTGAAAGTCATTTGAGCCGCGCTTCGACGCTACATTCACGACAGCTCCGGAATTGCCGCCAAACTCCGCCGAGTAGTTAGAGGTCTGCACACGGAACTCAGCCAACGAATCCAGTGGTGGTATCGCTAGTGGATAATTGTTGAGTTCCTGACCGCTGATTTCCATGCCGTCGATCAGCACCACGGAAGTGTTGTCTCTTTGCCCCCCAACCGAGAACGCGGGGCCGTAATTGGCCTGGCGTTGAGTAGCGCTGGCACGGCCTGCGTTTATCACGCCCGCGGATAGTGAAACGAGTTGCATTACATTACGCCCGTTAATGGGAAATCCCAGGAGCCGCTTGTCATCGATAACTTGAGACAAGCTCGCGTCCGAAGCTTCGAGCAAACCACTATCGGCTTGGACCATAACTGACTCACTTACCGATCCAAGGTCCAAGGTTACTTTCAAACTTTCGGTTTGTGCGACTTGCAGGGTGATGTCCTCAATCACCGCTTTTTTAAAGCCATGCTGTTCGAGTTCGACCCTGTAATGGCCCAACGGCAATGCGCGGAACTCAAAGAAACCTTCCTCATTCGTAGTTTGTTCCCAGCTTTGATTTCTGGCCCGGTCGAGCAATAACACATGAACGGCAACGAGAACGGCTCCGCTCGGATCTTGAACGGTCCCACGGATCACACCCGTGGCGGTCTGCGCGAGCACCAGCGACGTCATTGCAACATACGATAAAACAAAGACGATCAGGTTCGTTCTTCGTACCCCGAAAAGAATCTGCACGAAGCGCAAAACGGCCCTATCGCCGTGAATGCAAGCTACTGTGGAAATCATGGTTCAACCTCCCGTTAAGCTTGACGACGCTAGAGTTGATCTTGATTTTGTAACCGCACCACATCATGCCTTCGTGCTGCCGCTTTCTGGGCTGTTTTTTGAAAATACTTGCGACAAGCGCGAACGCCGCCTGGATCCGTCATAAGCAATGGCGCCGGGGATGCTCAACTGGATTTGCGTGCCCGAATTGATTTTGCTCCAAACTTCCAGTCGCCCCCCAACAACCTCGGCCCGCTCGCGCATGCCGGGTAAGCCGAAGTGGCCGCCGAGAGCCGCCCTCGTGACACTCTTCTCCTCAAAACCTTTGCCGTCGTCCCGCACCCGCACACTGAATTGCCGCCTGTCGTACCTGACCTCTACCGCGATCCTTCGTGCCTCCGCATGGCGAAAGGCGTTGCGCAGTGCCTCGCCCGCGATTCGGTATGCCTCGTCGCGCACGATCGGATTCAGGTTGCGCGGAACGCCTTGGACGTCTACGTCGATGATGGGTGAATCGGCTGCTGGCGCGACAGCCATGAGTTCCTGGCCGATAGCGAATATCCCGTTAGCAAGGTCGTTGGTCTGAACCGCCGACGACCGCAGTCCTTGAACGGCGTCGCGGCCTTCTGTGATCGCCGCAGCCGCCTGATCGAGTGCACCTTCCAATCTCTCCCGCGCTTCCGCCGGCCGTTCGGGCAGCATCTTCAGGACTGACTGGAAGCGAAGCAGAAGACCCTGAAAACTTTGCAACAAAGTATCGTGCAGTTCGCGCGCAATGCGTGTGCGCTCAGTCACTCTCGCGTCCAGCGTCATATTGAACTGATGTGCGAGTTGCCGGACACGCAATTGATAACCGGCCCACAGCAAGCCCACCAAGAGAGCCACGCAGGCTAAGCGGAACCAGTTGGTCTGATAGATAGCCGGCGCGATGGAGAAATCCAGGAGTGCGCCCTGCTCGTTCCACACGCCGCTGTTGTTGCATGCCAACACGCGAAACCGGTAATGCTTCGGTAACAGATTCGTGTATTGAACATGACGTTGGTTGACGAGCTCGCGCCAGTTCTCGTCCTGGCCCTCCAGCTTCACGCGGAAGCGCACCTTGTCCGGCTCCGCAAAGGTTAGCGCCGTGAAGTCGAACGACACATCGCGGCTACCCGCCGGCAGACGCAAGCCTTGCGACATGTCGTAACTCTTGCCGTCGACTGTGACTTGCTCGAGGTAAACCGGCGGCGGGATTTTGTTGTCAGGAAGATGATGGGGATCGACCACCCCCACGCCTTCTCCTGCGATCAGGGACCACAGTTTGCCGTCGCGGGACTTCGCGATGGTAGGACCAAAGGACGAGGGCGAAACCGGGTGAAGCCT
>Ga0134124_10005293_pt1 | contig 10381 bp, 9 predicted proteins | sample KB304_FD_96880 | JGI IMG/M metagenome (GOLD analysis project Ga0134124, IMG submission 96880) | Terrestrial soil microbial communities without Nitrogen fertilizer from Kellogg Biological Station, Michigan, USA - KB3-0-4 | ecosystem: Environmental > Terrestrial > Soil > Unclassified ... | reverse complement strand
ATAGTGGTCACGCAGACGTTCCTGAGCCGCTGCGTTGACATGTGGAACGCAGGAGCCCGGCTACCGTATATCGTCACGAAGCTGAACGACGATACGCCCATTGGTATGCTTGAGGCGTGGTGTCTCGGGGCAAAAGTGGAGATGGGGTATGTGTTGGCTCGTAAGCATTGGGGCAAGGGGCTAATGCCAGAAGCCATTCTAGCGTTGGCGGGAGCCGCGCTCTCGGATCCAGGTATTTTTCGTATCCAGGCCACCTGCGATGTTGATAACATTCCTTCGCAGCGCGCGTTGGAAAAAGCTGGCTTCCTCCGCGAGGGGCGTTTGGAGCGTTATCTTGTTCACCCAAACATCTCTTCCGAGCCAAGAGCAAGCTTCATGTACGCCAAATGCCGGTAGAGCGCATCCTGGCAATCGGCGGGGGTGGATTCATGATGGAGGAGGGTCCCTCTCCAGTTGACGAATATCTGTTGCGACTTGCCTCACGCGACCGGCCGCGAATCTGCTTTCTTCCCACCGCGAGCGGCGATGAGCATGAAATCATAAACAAGTTCTATGCAGCGTTTCCGTCCAGCCGCTGCGAGCCGTCGCACCTGGCGTTCTTTCGGAACCCCGCCCCTGGTGCAGTACCCTTGGCCGGATTTGAGGACCACCTGCTCTCCTGCGACATCGTCTTCGTGGGAGGCGGCAATACCAAGTCAGCCCTTGCCGTCTGGCGCGGATGGGGACTGGACGTCGTGCTGAAAAAAGCCCTTGCATCCGGAGTGGTGCTTTCGGGCATGAGCGCCGGGGCCATGTGCTGGTTCCAGCAGGGCCTGACGGATTCCTTCTGGGGAGCGGAGTATCGGCCCCTGCCTTGCCTGGGATTCCTTGCTGGTGGCTGTGGGGTCCACTATTCCAGTGATGCCAAGCGGCGTCCCACCCTGCATGCAGCGATCGAAGCGACGGCGATTCTCCCTTCCATTGCGATCGACGACTATGCCGCAGTGCTCTATAGCGGCGGTAAGCTCTCGAAAGTCGTTTCCTGGCGTGAGGGCTCCACCGCGTATGACGTTTTCTTAAAAGATGGCAGCGTAGTGGAGCAGGCGCACCAGGCACAAACTCTAAAATGAAAATGACAAGGGCCTTCGAACTTCGCCAAGCGGTTCCTGAGGATGCCTCCCGTCTTCATGAACTGCACACGAGCGCGGTATTGACCCTTTGCGCCCCGCACTATGCTCAGGAAGTGATAGACGGATGGCTGCGCGGTCGCAGCCCGAAAGGCTACCTATCCCCGATTGATCGTGGCTCCATATTTGTCGCCGAAGACAACTCAACGATTTTGGGATTCGGTGAGGCTGCGAAGGGCTTGATAGTCGCCGTGTACGTCGATCCTGACTCAATAGGACATGGAGTGGGCAATGCCATTCGGAATCGTGCGCTTAGTATCGAGAGACGGCAACATGTCGGCCCCGTTCGGGTGGAGTCGACTTTAAATGCATGCGGATTCTATCGACGCCACGGCTTTCGTGAGATCGAAAGCATTTCTGTTAAGCGGAATCATGTCGAGGTGCCAGTTCTGTTGATGGAATTGCCCTAGCCATTTTGCTTTTTCAAACGGACTCGCCGGTGTACCCTGATGAAATCGCATCTTCCATCCATCGGAAGTCTTCTCCCAAACTGAAGACCGGTTCGCATGGCGGTCAAGTTTTCCGTTAATCCCGACGAGGAATAATAGGGGACAGACCACGATTTCCTGATAAAAATTGAGTCCACAGCCAGAGCTCGCAGCCTTCAAGGACAACAAACATATAAGGAAATTCTAAAACAAAGTCTAGTTTTTGGAGAGCGCTGATTACTCCCGAGATTCATCGCAATGGCATGCATTCATGGATACTATAAGTAAAGGACTGCAAAACGAGTTGGTACCCCGCATGCAAAGTCTGGGGTTCATCCGTAGCAAGAATGCGTTCATCCGGGTCGTAAATGAGGAAACGACTTTACGTGTGAGCGTTCAAATTCTGAAGGACAGGCCTTCGGGGGCGTTTTTTCCTCGAGTTGGATTCATCAATTGGAAAATTCAGAAATTTATTGATCACTTAGATGGGTCGAAAACACCCGTCCGCGATGTCCCTCCGACGCTGAGCGTTACTCTGGGATATTTAATTCCGGGGCCGCTCCGAACTGAATGGCTGTTTTCTGACATTCCGTCAATGCACAAGGCGGTCTGTGAAATTGTGCAAGCGATTAGGGAATATGGGATGCCTTTTATGATGCGTTATCCCGACCTATCCTTCTTGAGGGCTTGGGCGCAAGATCCTGCAACGGAGAAGCACGCCTCTTGTCGCTACGTCGCATTGCTGCGCGCTGTGATCTTTTATCTCTTGGGTGACTGGGATTCCGCTCGGAGACTCGTTACGCAGGAGATCTCAGCTACCGGAAAGGACACCAGTGATCAATACCACCTTGTTCCTATCGTTCGTTTACAAGAGATTCTTAACCAGAATAATAGGGGACATACGCAATTAAAGGGGTCAGGCACGGGTTTGTAAGCGTCGACATCAGGCCAGACGCTATCCCCAGTCTAGTTCGCTCGACCACACCACCCTACCGCGCACCAGAAACGACCGCCCGGTATCCGTGATACTCCCCATCGGAAACCCCGGCCGCTTTAGCGGCCACGCCGGCCAATCCGGCCGTCCAAGCAATCGCTTCACATGCGGCATGGCCACGTGGTCCACGTCGTGCCACTGCGCGCTTTCATAAATCTGGTAAAGATAAAAACAGTTGCGCCGCCGCGTGTCCTGCAGCATGTCGAAGCGGTAGCAGCCCTTTTCCAGCCGCACCGAATCGCGCGCGTCGAGCAGCATGCCGCGCAGGAACGCCTCGCGGTGCCGCGGCTGGATCTGCCAGATGCCGAAGTGCAGGTAGCGGCCGTAGCGATCCGGTTTGTCCGCCGGCTTGTGAGCCACGGGTTGCATGGCCCGGTCGGCCGGATAGCAGTTGGTTGCGAACAGCGAGAGTTCGGGCGTCGGGATGGCCGCATGCATGGCGCGCCGCAGGCGGCGATAGCTGTTCCGGTTTTCGTACACCTTGCACAGCAGGTAGGTCCCGGCTTCGTCCATGTCCTGGACCACGTCGCAACGCAGGCAGCCGGCAGCGCGCAGGGCGCGCGCCCTCTTCACGGCCGCGGCCACGAAGGTCCGGCGCCGTGGCGCGGCCACGCGGTGACGCTCGATGTGCACGAAGATATCGCCCATGTCCGCAACCAGGGAGTGGAAGGCGGATTGTCGACTATCGGAGAACGGACGGCAATCCAGCACCCTGTCGCTTCGCCTCCCGGCGCGGCCGGCCGAGTATTGTATTGCGACAACAAAGCATTGTAGAGTAAGCCACCCCCAACCCGGCTTGCCGGTGAAATTCAGGGGCCCCTATGCGGCAAGCGTCTTTCCGCGTCAAATCAGCCCGCGTTGGCCAGTGCTTGGCAGTAAATTTGCATTGAACGACCAAGGAGGAAACGCAATGCGCGAGCACAACCAAGCCTTGAAGATGGCCGTCGCCCTGATCGCGGCGCTGTTGCTGGCCGGGGCGGCATCGGCCCAGGACTATCCAACGCGGCGCATCACGTTCATTGTCGGCTACGGCGCGGGCGGCGGCGTCATCGACGTCTCGGCGCGCGCTTTTGCGGACAAGATCGAGAAGCGCCTGGGACAGTCCGTCACCATCGACTACCGCCCGGGCGCGCAGTCGCAGATCGCGTTCGAGGCCGTCAACAAGGCGCCTCCCGACGGCTACACCCTGGGGTTTGCCACCATCGGCCTGCTCACGCTGCCGCTCAACACCAAGTCGTATACGCTCGATCCGCTCACCGATCTAACCCCGGTGGGGCTGATGACGGGCAGCGCCTACCCGCTGGTGCTGGTGGGCTCGGCCAAGGCACCGTTCAAGTCGCTGGCGGAATTCGTCTCGTACTCCCGGGCGAACCCCGGCCGCACCACCATCGGCGCCGTGGGCACCTCCATGGAAATGGAAGTGGCCCTGTTCGGGCAAAAGGGGAATTTCAAGGCCACCACCGTGCCCTACAAGGGGAACACCCAGATGGAGACCGACATCGTGGTCGGCGACCTCAACACCGGCCTGACCACCTATCCATCGGTCAAGCATTTCATCGACGCCGGCCGTATGATCCTGCTCGCCGTGGGCTCGCGCGACCGGGTGCCCGCCATCCCCACTGCGCCGGCCATTTCGGAGGCCTTGCCCGGCCACGAAATCACGCCGTTCTGGTTCGGCGTCATCGCGCCGCCCAAGACGCCGGCCGCCATCGTCAACCGCCTCAACGAGGCCATCAACGCCGGGATGAACGAACCGGATGTCGCGCCCGCCCTCGAGAAGGTCGGAATGAGACCCATGACAACCAGCGTCGCGGACTTCCGCGCCTTCCTCACCCGCGAAAAGGCGCGCTTCACCGAGGCGGCCAACCTCATCGGGTTGAAGCCGCAGTAAACCGGAGCGCCAAACCTCACCGGGTGAACCCGGCAAGCACGCTTTGATGTTTGTAGAATGGCTCGCCCCAACTGCTGGGCATTTACTATTTTGAGGTGAGCATATGGAAGGCGGAATGACCATCAGCATCGGCGACATCGCCGGCATCATTCTGGCGGTCGCCACCACCAGCAGCCTGATCTACATCGCGCGCCAGGTGAACCTCACCCGGCAGCAGACCAAAGGGCAGTTCCTGCTGGCGCTCGATGACCAGTTTGACTCCACCAACGCCATTACCCGCCGCCTGACACAGGAACCCAACTTCAAACCGCGCGGCGAGGAGTGGGTGGATGTGTGGCGCCTGATGAATGTTTTCGAGCGCATTCACGTGATGGTGGAAGACGGCATTCTCGACGTGGCGCTCGTGGACCGCCTGTACGGCATCCGCCTGCGCATCCTGCTCGGCAACGACGCGGTGTTCGAGTACGTGAAGGGCGCCGGCGAGGAGTGGCAGGATTTCATCGACATCTGCTACGCCGTCGCCGACCAGCGCATGAAGGGCCGGCCGGGCGAGCGCGACCGGGCCTTCCGCGACCGCGTGTACCAGCTCAGCAAGGACACGCGCAGCGCCGAGCACCCGTTCCGTATCGTGGGCGACGCGGAGTGACTGATGGCCGCCACGCATTCCCTGCCCGCGACCTTCGGGTTCGCGGGGCGGCGTTGATGAGGTGGCCCGTCTACGCGCGCATTGGGCGCATGGCGGTCCGGCAGGCTACTTAAGCCGGCTTGAAGGTTCTTTCGCAGGTGTGCCCGCCGCGCCCCCCTTGGTCGCGGCGATGATTGCATCCATGTCCTCGGCCACGTCCGGGCAGTTTTGCCGGATCAGCGTCTCGTACTGCTTACCGGACACTTTCTTTTCCTTTTCCAGCACCCTGGCGACGCCCACCGCTTCGTTGCGGCAGGCATCGGCCTCCGAAAAGAACGAGCCGGCCGTGGCCGCCGCGTCGAGGGCGCCGCGGCGGTTGCCGTCCTTTCGCAACTGGGCGGCCTGCTTCATGTTGTCGTTACCCCCGTCATCGTTGAGCCTGGCGGTGCGCCAGCGTTCGCAGAACTGCAGCGTCAACGCCACCGTGCTCATGCGCTTCAACTCGGAAGCCTGTGCGCCCTCGCAGGGCGTGGGGGCGTCGGCCAAGGCCGGCGTGGCCGTGAGGATGCACAAAAGGATAAAACCGATACGCACCACGAGCTTCTCCCCGCAAAAAGGCCAGCTGGCCACCATTGGTGCCGCATGATAGCAATGGTTGGCATTGAGCACAGGTTCAATGGGAGAGTTGTGCGGAATAAAATCCGGCACTCAGAATAATCCAATAGAATCGGCTGAAAATCATTATTCCCACAAACAAATTCCAATCGTCATGCCAATGTCCTGTCCGCGCAGGTTGAGCACGCGTTTCACGCGTGAGCACTGACGGACACCACGTGCAGAAACCCGCCCTTTCGATAACACCCATCCTCGCGGTGCTCACCGCCACGCAGGTGGTGCTCGCCGGCGCGTATAACGGCGCGCCCGGCATCATCGGCCCCGTGGCCGCGCCCGAGCTGGGCTTCGCGCCGCAGGCGCTGGGCACTTACGTGGGCGCGCTGTCGGTTGCGTCGCTGCTGGGCGGCATGTTCATCGACGGCGTGCTGCGCCGCTACGGCGGCGCGCGCACGCTGCAGGTCGCTCTGGTGTCGCTCGCGGCCGGCCTGCTGCTCGCGGCCAGCGGCAGCGTCGCGCTGATGCTGCTGTCGTCCATCGCCGTGGGCTTGGGCGGCGGCATCGTAATTCCCGCGGCGCTGCAGTTGCTGTCGCGCGTCACGCCGCCCGGCCGCCTGGGGCTGGTCTTGGCCATCAACCAGTGCGGCATTCCCATGGGGCTGGGGCTCGCCGGCATGGTGATGCCGCTGCTGATCGCGCTGACGAGCTGGCGGGCGACGCTCGCCGTCTATGCCGTGCTGCTGCTGCTGATCACCGCCGTGCTGCAAACCATGCGCGACCGGCTGGACGTGCACCGCGACCCGAACGCACGCCTCGCCGGCCGGGCCCTGTACGCGTCGATGAGGCTGGCGTGGGCGACTCCCAGGCTCAGGCTGCTCGGCTGGATGAGCTTTTCCTACATGACGGTGCAGATCTGCCTCATGGCCTACCTGGTCAGCTACGTGCACCTTGAGCTGGGGCACAGCTTCGCCGCCGCGGGCGCGGTGCTGATGGCCTCGCAGATCGCCGCGGCCAGCGTGCGCCTGTTCCTCGGGGTGCTGCTGGACCGCGTCGGCGGCCACCTGGCCATCCTCGGCGTGCTGGGCCTTGGGGCGGGTCTCACCGCCCTCGCCCTGGGCGCCGCCCGCGCCGATTGGTCCTACGCGGCCATTGTCATGATCGGCGCGCTCGCCGGGGCCTTCATGATGAGCTGGAACGCGGTCTTCTTCGCGGCCGTCGCCCATTTCGCCCCGCCAGGGCGCTCGGGCACGGCCGCGGGCGGCACGCAGATTTTCACCATGGTGGGCGCCACGGTCGGCCCCCTCATTTTCCAGGCCATCGTCACCTGGAGCGGCCGCTACTCGACGGCCTTCATGGTCCTGTCGGTGTTCGCCCTGCCCATCGCCCTGCGGCTGCTGATGCAGCGGCGCGACGCGCCGTAGCGGACGCGGCGGGCGCTTGCCGCGCTTACTGCGGGTTCACGCCGATGCGGGCCGCCGCATCCACATAGCTCTTCACTTCGACCCGCATCTGCGCCGCAGCAAACCGTCATATATCCAGCCGGCCATATGCATATGCCCAGAACGGGGATGGAGCATCTTCCGGGGAAAGGGACTAACATTATCGCCCCCGGCAGGCAGTGCCAAACATTGTCTGCACAACAGCCGCAACTTCCGATTCAAAAACACTCTTTCTCCGGAGGTAATCATGTCTCTGCGCATTAACGACACGGCCCCCAACTTCAAGGCGCAAACCACGCAGGGGCCCATCGACTTCCATCAGTGGATCGGCGACAGCTGGGCCGTCCTGTTCTCGCACCCCAAGGACTTCACCCCGGTGTGCACCACCGAGCTGGGCTACATGGCCAAGATCGAGCCGGAGTTCACCCGGCGCGGGGCCAAGCTGATCGGCCTGTCGGTGGACCCGGTGGACAGCCACAAGCGCTGGCTGGGCGACATCGAGGAGACCCAGGGCGCCAAGGTCAACTACCCCATCATCGGCGACGCCGACCTTGCCGTATCCAAGCTGTACAACATGCTGCCCGCCGAGGAAGTGAGTTCCGACGGCCGCACCGCCGCCACCAACCAGACGGTGCGCTCGGTGTTCATCATCGGGCCGGACAAGAAGATCAAGCTCATGCTCACCTACCCCATGACCACGGGCCGCAACTTCGACGAAATTCTGCGCGTGCTGGATTCCATGCAGCTCACCGCCAAGCACAAGGTGGCCACCCCGGCCAACTGGAAGCAGGGCGAGGACGTGATCATCGCCGGCTCGGTGTCGGACGATGACGCCAAGAAGCTGTTCCCCCAGGGCTGGAAGTCGCCCAAGCCCTACCTGCGCATCACCAAGCAGCCGCAGTAACTTCTATTTAAGGAGCGGGCCGGCGCCACGGCCGGCCTTGCTGCGCTCTGGCGGGCGGCACCCACCGGGAGCGGTCGCCGGCGGAAGCGGGATCTGATCCGGCTAACGGACTTCGCCCCGCAACGTGAGCACCTCCGCCCGCAATCCTTCGGGCGTCACCTGAGCGGGTAAAACCGGCTCTCCCGCCGACAGGCGGATTTTCGGGAACAGCTTCATCGCGTGGCGCAGCTTGTCGCGGTTGCGCGCGAACAGGCTTTGCCACAGGCCCGACAGCGCCATGGGCACCACCGGTACCGGGCTGCGCGCGAGGATGCGGTTGATGCCGCCGCGGAACTCGCTCATTTCACCGTCGGAAGTGAGACGCCCTTCCGGAAACAACCCAACCAGTTCGCCCTCGGCCAGCGCCTGCGCGATTCTGTCGTAGGCGCGCTCCAGGGTATGCGGGTTCTCCTTGGCCGGGGCGATGGGGATGGCGCGCACGGTGCGGAAGAAGAAACTCAGCAGCGGCACGCGGAAAATGTGGTGGTCCATCACCCAGCGGATGGGCCGCGGGCAGGCGGCGGAGATCACCAGCGCGTCCACGTACGACACGTGGTTGCACACGATGACCGCGGCCCCGGTCTCGGGCACGTGCGCAAGGCCGATTTTCTTCACGCGGTACACCGAGTGAATGAGAATCCAAGCCATGAAGCGCATCAGGAATTCGGGCACCAGGCGATAGATGTACAGCGCCACCAGCGCGTTCATGACGGCCGCGGTGAGCAGGATTTCCAGCACCGAGAAGCCGAGGTAGATGAGCCCGATCGCGGCCAGCGCGCCGGCCACGATGAACAGCGCGTTGAACACGTTGTTGCCGGCGATCACGCGCGACACGTGGCTGCGCTCCGTGCGGGTCTGCATGAGCGCATACATGGGCACGATGAAGAAACCGCCGAAAGCGCCCATGAGCAGCAGGTCGAGCACGATGCGCAGGTGCTGCCGGTCGCCGAACAGCCCCCAGGCCGAGGCGAGCGGAACGCCATCCAGGGCACGCGAGGCGAAGAAGAAATCCACGCCGAACAGCGTGATGCCGATGGAGCCGAAGGGCACCAGGCCGATTTCGATCTTGTGCCCCGACAGCCGCTCGCACAGCAGCGACCCGGCGCCGATGCCCACCGAGAAAATGGCCAGCAGCGCCGTCACGCAGGCTTCGTCGCCCCGCAGCACGTCCTTGGCGTAGTCGGGGAACTGCGCCAGGAACACCGATCCGTACAGCCAGAACCAGGAAATGCCCAGGATGGAGCGGAACACCACCGGGTTGCCGCGGATGAAGCGGTAGTTGCGCAGCGTCTCGCGCAGCGGGTTCCAGTCGATCTTGAGACCTGGATCGGCCGCCGCCGAGCGCGGAATGAACCAGCTCGCGCCGAACCCCGCGAGCGCCACGGCCACGCCGCCCGCGCCGGCCGCGAGCGGCCCCACCCCCGGCAGCGCCGCCAGCGTGCCGCCGGCGATGGTGCCGGCCAGCACGGCGATGAAGGTGCCGGCCTCAATCAGCGCGTTGCCGCCCACCAGTTCCTCATTGGCGAGGTTCTGCGGCAGGATGGCGTACTTCACCGGCCCGAAGAAGGTGGAGTGCACGCCCATGAGGAACAGCGCGCAGAGCAAGAGTCCCAGGCTTTCGGCCAGGAAACCCCAGGCGCCCAGGGCCATGATGACGATCTCGAACGCCTTGATGGCGCGGATCATGAGCGACTTCTCGGTGCGGTCGGCGATCTGGCCGGCGGTGGCCGAAAGGAAGAAATACGGCAGGATGAACAGCCCCACGGCGAGGTTCACGATCACCGCCGGAGGCATGCCGGCGAACAGCGATCCGGCCGCAAGGTAGCGCGCGCCCTGGTAGGTGATGAGGATCACCATGGCGTTCTTCAGCACGTTGTCGTTGAAGGCGCCGAAGAACTGCGTCCAGAAAAAGGGCGCGAAGCGGCGTTGTCCCATCAACCGGAACTGGCTGCTTTCTGTCACGAGCATAGACTCCTGGCGACCGGATTTTCCATAGAACGTACAATCGATAGGTAAAGGCGGATACGCACAACCGGCGCAGCATACCGAGCTTATTTGATTAATTGAAGAAATCATGGCGACTTACGCAATCGGCGACCTGCAGGGCTGCTTCGACGAACTGGAGCGCCTGCTCGTGGCCATGAGCTACGACCGCGGCTCCGACCGGCTGTGGTTCGTGGGCGACTTGGTGAACCGCGGGCCGCGCTCGCTGGATGCGCTGCGCTTCGTCAAGGGCCTGGGCGAGCGCGCGGTCACGGTGCTCGGCAATCATGACCTGCACCT